>Ga0172371_10003559_pt1 | contig 24057 bp, 23 predicted proteins | sample Lak12m_FD_114543 | JGI IMG/M metagenome (GOLD analysis project Ga0172371, IMG submission 114543) | Freshwater microbial communities from Kabuno Bay, South-Kivu, Congo - kab_022012_12m | ecosystem: Environmental > Aquatic > Freshwater > Lake | place: Democratic Republic of the Congo: South-Kivu...
AGCTTAACAATGATTTGCTCTGTAGTATAATTTACTTTTCCCATCTCTTGTACCTTCCTTTAGAGTCATTTTATCATTTTTTCTAACTCTAAATTTATGTACATTATACGGGGTCAGGCCATCGGTAGCATCATCTGTGGAATCAAAATAAACCAGTTTGCATACGTTGTATCTTCTTGTTAATCCACTGCCCTGCTTATTTTTATGCTCATAAAGACGGCGTTCAAGATTGTTGGTAACGCCGGTATAAAGCACTTTATTTTGTTTGCTTGCAAGGATATATACATAATACATATCAATAGTCCCGAATTGCTTTTAATATATATCTAATCATGCTTATAATAACATTTTGCATGATGATATGAAAGTGATGTTTAATAAAGCGGGCGTTGCTCGAACGCAAAGGGCTGCTTTTTTATTTGTTGAAAAATCAATAAACTTGAAGGTATAATAAAATATAAACCTTTTGTATGCACCCAAGGAAAATAAACCCAGATTCCACCCCGAAAGAGGAAGAAGAATGGCTGAAGGACAGGGACGCGCCACCATGCAAATAAAAAACAGAAGACTCTCCGTATTGTTTTTTTCCCTTTTTTCCGCATGGATGCTTTCCTTTGTGTTTGAGGGGCAGATCCTTTTCGCGCTGACCGGCGAAAACGGCGTTGACCCGGCCGTTATGGTGTTTGGCGGGATCGCCGCGCTGATGGCCGGGGCCTTAGCGTGCGGCTTTTGGATACGGACAATGAGGGCGGCCAAACGGCTGTTTTTATTCTCTTTTCTTTTTTTTATTGCCGTCTCCGCTTCGTTTTTGTTTCCGCCTTCCGTGTTTTGGAATATCGGCATTATCGCCGGTTCTTTTTTGGCCGGGAGCTGCGTGGCGGCGTGGGGGTTCTTCCTGAAAAGCGCCGCGCCCAAAGCTGAACGAATCAAAACCATTGCCGATATGCTGATATTCTCCAATGTGCTGATGATTGTTCTGAACATGATCGCCCTGCGCGTATCGCCCCGCCTGGGGCTGCTGGTCGCCATGGCTTTGCTGCTGGCCGCGTTTGTATTCGCCCTGCGCCTGCCGGCCGGAGGGGAAGATGTTTTGCCCGCGCCCGCAGGGGCAAAAGGGAAACCGGCGGGAATATGGGGGATGCTCGCTTTTTTGTGCCTGTTTATTGTGGTGATCACCATCAATTCCGGGCTAATGTACCAGGTGGTGAACCCGGGGTTTGCGCACATTGAATGGCTGGCGAGCTGGTACTGGGCGATTCCCTATATAGCCGCCCTGCTGGTGATGCGCAATCTGCCCCGGAAGATCAACCGGACGTATCTGCTGTATGTGGCCATCGCCATGATCGGCTTTTCTTTTATTTCCTTTACCGTCCTGCCCCGGACGGCGGGCGGGTATATTGCCGTGGATACCCTGATGATGGCGGCCTTCGGTATATACGACCTTTTCTGGTGGAGCATTCTGGGCGAGATGCTGGACTTCCATAAAAACCCGGCGAAGATCATGGGAATAGGGCTTTCCGCCAATGTGCTGGGCGTGCTGCTGGGCGGACTGCTGGGCAGCGCCATGGTTTTGGATGAAACGCCCGCCCTTCAGCCGACGCTGCTGGCACTGGCCGTGGTCTGCGTGACGCTGGCGCTGCTGCCGCCGCTGAGCAGGCGGCTTTCCACCCTGCTGAAGGACCACGCCTATCTGGCACTGCCGGCACAAATGCCGCCGGAAGGCGGGAGTGGACTCATCGAAAGGCTGGAAGGGCTTTTGGACCTTTCCGAACGGGAGAGGCAGGTGACCGCCCTGCTGCTGGAGAAGAAAACCTATGCGGAGATAGCAAGCGCGCTGTTTATAAGCCAGAACACGGTAAAATATTATGTGAAAAACATCTATTCCAAGCTGAACGTAAGCAGCAGGGCCGAGATGATAAGCCGGATACTGGGAAACGAAACGGTTTCTTATATTGAATAAATGAGAGAGAACAATCCGAAGCCCCCGCCGAAAAAGGCGGGGGTTTTTTTGCGCTGCCTTAAGCAAACTACCCGGTTCGGGTGGGGGGCTTTCGGATAAAAACCCGGTATACTGGTCACATAGAATTTACCAGCCAAGGCGCAAAAAGGCACCGGCTGCCTGTAGGAGGAATGCGGAAATGGAAAAAGGATTTGCGGGAGAAGTTACCGCTGCCCGCGCTGCAACAGCGGCGCGGCGGCAGGAAACCCATATATTTTAAAAATAAAGAAAGGAATTTGAAAATATGAAAAAAATACTTATCATTATGCTGGCGGCGCTTATATGCGCGGGACTGGCCGGGTGCGGGATACGCCAAGCGGCTTCGGTGGTGGCCGACATGGCGGAGGGTGAAATCATAGAGGATGTGGGCGGAGGGGAGGCCGGAACGCTAGGGGAAGGCATCGCCGGAACGTGGAACCTTTACGCCGGATACGATCAAAGCGGCGAGCTGGTTTATGTCAATCCTGAATCTGCGGAATTTACATTTCAGTTTGATTCGAGCAATGGGTTTACAGGCTTTTATCGCCAAGGAGACGGTTATGTAGACTCTACTTTTGCAGGCGTTTATGATTGCGAAGACAGCAAGGCCGTAGAGAAGGACCCGTATAAATGGTATTACTATGCGACCATTGACAAAGACAGCATCGTTGATTCGGGAGAGTCATCTCTTCTGGGCCGTTTGGGCGGAGAGACGGGCGTTCATCTGATTTTTGAATTTAGGGAATTAGACGGCGAAGAATTGCTTTTTGAAGAAATGCAAAGCCTGTACTTTATAAGAACCGGACAAAGCTATGGGGAGAATGCAGCGATTGGCGATGCAGATTACGCAGAGAATAACGATAGTACAGATGCCCAAGGGCTGGAGATAAGTTCCGGGTGGCCGAGCGACAAACTGCCCGCAAACGTGCCGCCGATCACCGGCGCAACGGTAGTGCTGGTTATGGATATGGACGGAGGCGTCGTAATCAGTCTGGCAAACCTTGACCCGGCGGTTGCGGAAAATTATGCAAACAGTTTAAAGCAAGCAGGGTGGAATCCGGTTTACGAACTGACCGAAGGCCAGGACAATACAATTATTTTTGAGCAAGGGGATGCAAGCCTTACATTTGGATGGTATGGAGAGGATAATACGGGATCTATCATTTACAGTTTAACATGACGGTATCCTTAAATTTGCATCAGGAACCGGAAGCAATGGACACGATGCGGAGAATATTTTATTATGGGGCAGCGGGCGCGAAAAAAATGTTAAAAAAAGGCTGGAAAACTTATCCATAATATTGTATAATTTAACTCGGATTGATATATTTACTGAAAACCTTTCTGCACCGCTTTAATTGTGCGGTATAGGAACCGAATTTCACTATATTATAATCGGGAGGAAACAATGAAAAAACTGGTGTTTATTGCTTTTGCACTAATTTTAACGGTTGCGCTTTGTGCCTGCGGATCTAACGCGGAATGGAAATACGAGGAATCGACCCATACGCTTTACGTGAACAGTGATTCCGCCATGGTACCGTATGCGCCCAACAATGACGATGCGGAGATGGCGACGGCGACCGGCGCGCCGTGGGCGGAATACCTGCCCGAAATCGAAAGCATTGTTGTCGGCGATTCCGTCACAAGAATCAGCGACTATGCGTTTGCATACTGCAGTTCGCTGAAAAACGTTACCGTAGGGGAAAAAGTTTCCTCTTTGGGCTTGCGCTGTTTCTACAGGTGCGGCGACTGGGGACATAATGCCGAGGTTGCGGTGACGTTCAACTGCGCCACGGTGCCTGCCTTTGGCGAGGATGTGTTCGGATATACGTGGGATAATCCCAATGTGACCTTATATGTTCCCGCCGACCTGCTGCAAAAATGGGGCGACGCGAATCTGGGCCGCGACATGAAGTTTGCAGCTATAAGCGGATAAAGAGAAGAGAAACGGTAAAAAAAGAAAAGCGGCCAAACGGCCGCTTTTTAATTTTTATACTGTTTTTTATTTAACCGTTTGCCTGCAGAATCTTTAATAAGTTTTGGTCCAGTTTATCCGTCCCGATCTGGCCCATGCTGCGGAGCCGGAAGTTCATGGCGGCGACCTCTATGATGATGGCGAGGTTCCGGCCGGGGCGGACGGGTACGATGATCTGCGGGATCTTGACGCCGAGCAGGGTGATATGGTTGTCATTCGTGCCCAGGCGGTCTACGTTCGCGATGTTGCCGGGCTCAAGGTGGATGGATATGTTGATATCCTTTTCCTGCATGACCGCGCCCATGCCGTACAGCACGGAAACGTCTATGATCCCCAGGCCGCGGATCTCCATCATGTGGCGGATGATATCCGGGCTGCGGCCAATCAGCGTTTCATCCGACAGTTTGTGGATCTCCACCACATCGTCCGCGACGAAACGGTGCCCGCGCTTGACCAGTTCCAGCGCGGTTTCAGACTTGCCGACCCCGCTTTCGCCCGTGATGAAGATGCCTACGCCGTATATGTCCATCAGGCCGCCGTGGCGGGAGATGGAGGGCGAGAGGATTTCGTCCAGATACTGGGTGATCTTATGGCTCAGCTTGGTGGTGGTGAGCCCGGACATGAGGACGGGAACGTTGTTTTCCCGCGCGCAGTCCAGAAATTCGTCCGGCGGCGTCAGGTTCCTGCCGATGAGCACGCAGGGGATGGGATAGGAAAAAAACTGCTCCAGGATGTTCCTGCGCACTTCGGGGGAGAGGGTCTGCAGGTAGGTCATTTCCACCATGCCAAACAGCTGCACCCGGTTGACTGCAAAATATTCAAAAAACCCGCTCATCTGGAGGCCGGGACGGTTTAAATCGCTGGTATCGATCTCCATGGAATCCCGCGACCCCATATACAGGATATTCAGTTTTATTTTTTCCGCAAGGTCCTTTATTTTGATAATCCTTTTCATTTGTCCTCCCCGAAAATGAATTGATTGATCACGGCCGCGACGCCGTCCGATTCGTTTGACAGGGTGATGTGGTCCGCGATGCGGAGAACCTCTTCCCGCGCGTTGGCTACCGCAACGGCGAGGCCGGCAGCGCGGAGCATGGGGATATCGATTTCGCTGTCCCCCATTGCGATGACCTGCTCTTTTTTCAGGCCCAGCCTGCGCATAATGAAGGAGAGCGCTTTTCCCTTGGAAGCGGCGGCGTTTACGATTTCCAGATACCCTTTCTGGGAATATACCGCCTTGACATCCGAAAACAGGTTCTCCATTTCCGCGTGCATCCGGTCGATGCGCTCGGGAGAGTCTATGATGAGGACCTTGGAGGTTAGGATGTCTTCCCAGTCCATGATCCCGGGGTCTTCCCGACCGGTGAACCGGCAGCTTTTTTCGTATGCGTCCGTATAGGCGGTGCGGTTCACGTAATAGAAATCGCTGCCGCAGAATATTTGGAAGTAGGCGCTGTTTCGGGCTGCGTACCGCATGATTTTCTTCGCCGTTTCGGGCGGGACGGGCAGGGAATAGATTTCCTTTCCGTCCGGGCCGGTCACCACCGCGCCGCCCGCCGATATGGCGTAGTCCCGGCTGCCGATGGCATCCGCCGCGAAAAGCATGCCTTCGAATGTCCTGCCCGAGGCCAGCACGACGCGGACGCCCGCGCCGATCGCGCGCCTGATTGCTTGTATATTTGCCGCACTGATCTGCTTGTCTGCCGTGAGCAGGGTATCGTCCAGATCCAGCGCGATTAGCCTGTAGTCCGTTGTTTTCAAGTTTTTCATACCTTTTTATTATACATGAAAACCCTTTTATTTAAAAGCGTAATTTATTATAATAGAAAGGAGGAAGAAAGGGGACGGCATGCAGGAATTTACGCATTTACACGTACACAGCGAATACAGCCTTCTGGACGGGGCCGCCCGGCTGGAGGACATTGTCCGGCGCGCGGGCGAACTCGGGATGGGCAGCCTGGCGGTGACCGACCACGGCGTGCTGTACGGCGCGCTGGATTTTTATACCCTTGCGCGCAAACACGGCATCAAGCCCATCATTGGCTGTGAGATGTATGTAGCGAAAGACCGGCTCCAGAAGACGGCCGGCCAGAAGGAATACACCCACCTCCTCCTGCTCTGCAAGGATGCGGAAGGGTACAGGAACCTGATGAAACTGGTTTCCGCCGGTTTTACCGAGGGTTTTTATTATAAACCGAGGATAGACTACGGGATATTGGAGCAGTATAAAAAGGGGCTGGTATGCACGTCCGCCTGCCTCGCGGGGGAGATCCCCCGCGCGCTGCTTTCCGGGAACGCGCAGGGCGCCAGGGAGGCGGCTCTGCGGCTGAAGAGCATGTTCGGGGACGATTTTTACCTGGAGATCATGGACCACGGGATGAGCGAGCAAAAAACGGTGAACCCCATGCTGGTCCGACTGGCGAGGGAGCTTGCAATTCCGCTGGTGGCCACCAACGACGTGCACTATACCGTGCGCGAGGACAGCCTGGCTCAGGACGTGCTGACCTGCATTCAGACCGGCACCCGGCTTTCGGATGACAACAAGCTGACCTTTCCCACCCAGGAGTTTTACCTGAAATCCGCGGGCGAGATGGCCGCGCTTTTCGACTATGTGCCCGATGCGCTGGAAAACACCATGAAGATCGCGGACAAATGCAACCTGGAGATCGAGTTCGGGAAGCTTTATCTGCCCAAGTTCGACCCGCCCGGCGGCCTGGGCGATTTTGAATACCTGCTGCAGCTTGCGAAGGAGGGCATGAAAAAAAGGTATCCGAAGCCGACGGCCGAAATCGGGGATCGGTTTGACTACGAGATGGACATCATCCGCAGGATGGGGTTTGTGAACTATTTTCTGATCGTATGGGATTTCGTGCGGTTTGCCAAGGAAAACGGCATCATGGTAGGGCCCGGCAGGGGAAGCGCCGCCGGGAGCATTGTGGCTTATGCGCTGGGGATTACCAATATAGACCCTATACGGTATTCGCTTCTGTTCGAACGGTTCTTGAATCCGGAACGGGTAAGCATGCCCGATATTGACATTGATTTCTGCTACGAGCGCAGGGGTGAAGTGATCGACTACGTGACCCGGAAATACGGGCAGGACAGGGTGGCGCAGATCATCACCTTCGGCACGATGGGCGCGCGGCTGGTGATACGGGACGTGGCAAGGGTTTTGAACATCAGCGTGCAGGAAGCCGACCGGATCGCCAAGATGGTGCCCTTTGAACTGAAGATGACCATAGACAAGGCGCTGGCCGGGAACGCCCGCCTGCGCCAGGAATACGAGGCGAACGAGGACGCGAAAAAGATTATAGACATTGCGAAGAGGCTGGAGGGCATGCCGCGGCACGCCTCCACCCACGCGGCGGGGGTGGTGATCGCCATGGACGACATCACAAACTATGTGCCCCTGCAGACCAACACGAGGGAAGAGGGCGTGATGACCCAGTACACCATGAAAAAGCTGGAGAACATAGGCCTTCTCAAGATGGATTTTCTGGGCCTGCGGACGCTGACCGTGATACGGGACGCGGTGGAGATGGCAAAAACGGAGGAGGGCGCCCAAATCGATATCGACAGCATCGACCTTGCGGACCCGGACGTATACGCCATGATATCCGCCGGGGACACGGACGGCGTGTTCCAGCTGGAAAGCGCGGGGATGCGGAGGCTGATGCAGGACCTGCGGCCCCGAAATATAGAAGAGATGATGGTGGGGATTTCCCTTTTCCGCCCCGGCCCCATGGATTTTATACCCGAATATATCCGCTGCAAGAACGACCCGGGCAGCATCCGCTATGCCCACCCTGTGCTGAAGCCGATCCTGGAGGAGACCTACGGGTGCATGGTATACCAGGAACAGGTGATGCAGATGGTGCGGGATATCGCCGGCTATTCCATGGGACGGAGCGACCTGGTGCGCCGCGCTATGGGCAAGAAGCAGGCCGAAGAGCTGAAAAAGGAACGGAACGTTTTTTTAAACGGCGAGACGGCGGACGGGAAAGTGACGGTGGAGGGCGCGCTCAGGCGGGGCGTGGACAAAAAGACCGCGAGCGCGCTTTTTGACCAGATGATGGAGTTTGCGAACTATGCGTTCAATAAATCCCATGCCTGCGCCTACGCGTTTGTTGCCTACCAGACGGCGTACCTGAAGTACCACTTCAAGGTGGAATACTGGACGGCGCTTTTGAACAGCTATATCACCAGCAAGCCAAGGCTTTCCCAGTACATACAAAGCCTGAAGCAGGCAGGGATCGAGATCCTGCCGCCCGACGTAAACCGTTCCGGGATGCGGTTTTCGGTGGAGGGGGGGAAGATTCGGTTCGGCTTTTCCGCCATCGCCTTTGTGGGGGAGGCAATCGACAGTGTTGTTTCCGAACGGGAACGGGGGCACTACAAGGGGTTTGACGATTTTGTGGGCAGAAACGCCGCCGTACTGAACAAGAAGAGGCTGGAGAGCCTGATTCTTTCCGGATGCTTCGATGCTTTCGGGCATACGCGCGCCGCCCTGATGGCCGTGTACGAACGCGCGCTCGCGCGGGCGACGGAAACGGCCAAACGGCAGGCTGCGGGGCAGATATCCCTCTTTGACATCGCGGAGGAGGAATTTGACAGCAGCATAGACATACCCGACGCCCCTGAATTTACCGAAAGCCGCAAGATGGCTTTCGAGAAGGAAATGACGGGCTTATACATCAGCGGGCATCCGCTGAAAGAATATGCCGGCGCGTTTGCCGCAAGGCCGGACACGATTGCGGGGATCATGGAGTCGGCGCAGGACGAGATAACCGCCATAGACTACGACGGCAGGCAGGTGGAACTGCTGGGGATATTAAGCGACGTCCGGATCCGGGTGACCAAGGCAAAAGCGACCATGGCCAACGCCGCCATAGAGGATCTGACCGCGCGGATGGGCGTGATCGTTTTCCCCGCCACTTTTTCAAAATACGAGCGGTTTCTGCAAAATGACGCCGTTGTTCTGCTTTCCGGCCGGGTGACGGTAACGCCGGGGCAGGACCCGGAGATCATTGCCGAATCCGTAACGCCGTATTCAAGGGACGATGAAAAATATGCGGGGATGCAGCTGTATGTAAAAACGGGAAGCGCGCAGGTGGGGCAGCTGATGTCCGTTCTGGAAAAGTTCCCCGGAACCCATCCGACCATCCTGTATATCGAGGACCAGGAAATCACGCGCAAGGTTGGAGGCCGGTACTGCGCGGCCTATAACGACCGGCTGATCGCCGCCCTGCGGGAGAAGCTGGGAGACGCAAACGTGATAATAAAATAAAATTACAAAAATCATTGGATTTGAACGGAAATTGTGATAGAATGGGTGACGAAATAAGATAAAGACGGCTTTTTCAGCCGCCCTGTGCATCCGGCATTGCGGGATGCGGGTCTTTGCCGAAAGGCGATCTGATCTTGGGGGGCTTGCGTTATGTGGGTCGTGATCAGTATTAAGAAAGACAGGGCCGCAGCTCTGAAAGCGCAGGAGATCCTGCAGGGCGAAGGGCTGCTGGTGGAGATCCTGCCCGCCGAAAGAAAAAAAGGAGCGGGCGTCTGGGAGATCCTTGTTTTGGAATCCGAAGCGCTGGAAGCCAGGGAAATCCTGGCCGGGCGCGGCATGATATAATTTTGATTTTTGGGAGAACCGGATGAAAGAAAGAATTGGTATTTTAACAAGCGGCGGCGATACGCCCGGCATGAATGCAGCGATCCGCGCCGTTGTCATGGCGGCCGAGAACGCGGGGCTGACGGTGATGGGCATCACCAAGGGCTACGCCGGCCTGATAGAGGGACGGGTTTCCCGCGTGAAAGTGGAAGACGTGGAAGGGATTGAGCACAAAGGCGGCACAATCCTTAGGACCGCGCGCTGCGAGGAATTCAAGACGGCCGAAGGCCAGCAGAAAGCGCTGCATGTGATCCGCGCATTCGGCATATCCGGCATGGTGGTTATGGGCGGAGACGGAAGTTTCCAGGGCGCAAAAGTTTTGAGCCATCTGGGGGTCCCGACCATCGGGATACCCGGCACCATTGACAACGACCTTGCCTATACCGACTACACCATCGGGTTTGACACAGCGGTGAACAGCGTGATCAGCGAGATGGCCAAGATCCACGACACCATGGAATCGCACGAGCGGATCGGCATTATCGAAGTGATGGGAAACAAATGCGGCGACATCGCGCTTAGGGCCGGCATTGCGGGCGGCGCCGAGCATATTATAGTGCCCGAGGTGGATTTTGACGTGGACGCGATCTGCGAAAAGATCGTAGAGGCGCGCATCAAGGGGAAGATGACAAGTATTGTGCTGATCGCCGAGGGCGCGGGCAGGGGCGAGGCGCTTGCAAACTATATCCGCGCCAAAGCCAGCCTGGACGCGAAGGCGATTGTTTTGGGATATATACAAAGGGGCGGGAACCCATCCGCCTTCGACCGGATCCGCGCGAGCCGCATGGGCATCCGCGCCGTGGAGCTTTTATCCCAGGGCATCGGCAACCGCGTGATAGGAATCCGGGACGACAAGATCATTGACGAGGATATTGACGAGGCCCTATCCATGGAACTGAAGTTCGACATGGATCTGTACGAGGAGTTCAAGATCCTTTCCGAAAACGTATGAGCGATTGATGAACGGGGGGAGTACGGCCGTATTCCCCCTTTTTTGACGAAAGCCCCTTAGCGGCAAATGAAACGAAGGGTTGTGTTTTTATTTCAATGAATACATTTTCTGTTCCCGTTTGCCTGAAGATCGGAAACGGCATCCTGTACAGCGACCTGCTTGCGACCGGTGCAATCCGCAGGGAAGACCGCGTGATGATGATCTGCGACAAGGTCGTGGACAAGCTGTACGGCGAAAAGATGTTTGCATTCCTGTCCGAACAATGCACGGATGTAAAGCGGGAGTTCGTGAATGCGGGATCGCTCCGCGAAGCGCTTTTGATGGCCTATTACATCATTAACAAGGATTTCAACGTGGTAGTGGCCATGGGCGGCGGGAAGGTTTTGGACGTAGGAAAATACGCCGCCTCCATGAGCAAGCGCACCTTTGTGAGTGTGCCGACATCCATATCCCACGACGGGGTGGCGAGCCCCATCGCCGTGCTGAAGTTTGACGGGGGAAGCGTGCGCAGCCTGCAGTGCAAGATTCCGGAGTTCATCCTCATGGACCTGGACATCATCAAGGAGGCGCCGAGGCCGCTGATCACCTCCGGACTGGGGGACCTGGTCTCCAACATCACCGCGCTCAGGGACTGGAAAATGGCTGCCGACAAGGGATATGCGGTAATGGATGATTTTGCGTATATCATATCCGGCACGGCCGTGCGCGCTGTGCTGCAGTACAAGGGCTCCGCGCTGACCGACGACAAGTTTTTAACGCAGCTGGCCGAATCCATCGTGCTTTCCGGACTGGCCATGAACATTACGGGAAATTCGCATCCGTCTTCCGGGGCCGAACACCTGATCAGCCACGGGATTGACGCCATAGGAAAGGGGACTTCCCACGGCATACAGGCCGCGGTTGCCTCCATACTGGTGGAATACCTGTACGGCGGGGATGCGGACGCGATAAGGGAGTTTTTAAAAGCATTCGGTATGCCGACCACCTTTGAGGAGCTCGGGATATCTTTTGAGGAATATCTGCAGGTGATGAAACTGGCGAGGGGGACGCGCAGGGGACGCTATACCATACTGGACGAGATCAGCCTGGCAGACGACAACCTGACCCGGATATATAAAGCGGTTTATTAAGGAGGAGCAGATGCCCAAAGGAAAACAGAACAGCGCGTGCGCGCAGCTTGCCGAACTGGAATGCTTTGTTTTTGATATGGACGGTACGATCAATCTGGGGTATGAGCTGATCGACGGTTCCAGGGAATTGATAGACCTTTTGCGGGCGCAGGGAAAGCCGTTTTATTTTTTCACAAATAATTCGTCCAAGGCGCCGCTTGATTATGTGGAAAAACTATTAAAACTCGGTTTTGAGGGGATCACGCGGGAGCATATCATGACCTCCGGCGACGTAATGATCCATTATCTGCGGACGCTGATGGAAAAGCCGCAGGTGTACCTGGCGGGAACGCCCGAACTGGAAAAGCAGTTTTCGGACGCGGGCATCGCCCTGCTGCCGGGAAATGCGGAAAAAGCGGAATACGTGGTTCTGGGGTTTGACACCACCTTTGATTTTGAGAAGGCGGACAACCTTTGCAGGCTGATAGACGGGGGCGCGAAGTTCCTCGCGACCAATATTGACCGGGTGTGCCCGCTCTCGGGCGGCCGGTTCTGGCCGGACTGCGGGTCTATGAGCGCGATGATCACCCACGCGACGGGCGTGGAGCCCGAATACGCGGGGAAACCTTTTAAGCACACGGTGGATTTTATTCTGGACAAGACTGGATCTTCGCCCGGTAAAACAGCCATTGTGGGAGACCGGCTGTACACCGATATCAAGACGGCGGTGGTGGGCGGCATCTGCGGGATCGCCGTGCTTTCCGGCGAAGTGACCTATGAGGAAATAATGGAAGGCGACGTAAAGCCGGATTACATACTGGACAGCGTGGCGGATATCTACCGCGCGCTTAAAAAACAGGAGGATGTAAAATGAAATATCTTGTTGGAATAGACCCCGGTACCAGCGGGGTGAAATGCCTGATTATTGACGAGGCGGGCCGCGTGGTAAAATCGGTCACGCGGGAGTATCCGCTTTATACGCCGAGGCCCGCGTGGTCCGAGCAGGACCCGGCCGACTGGTGGAAGGGCACGCAGGACGCGCTTGGTGAAATGCTGGCGGGTTTTGATACAACCCAAATCACCGCCGTCGGTTTTTCCGGGCAGATGCACGGGCTGGTAGCGCTGGACGCGGCGGGCAATGTGATCCGCAACGCGATTTTGTGGAACGACCAGCGGACCGAGGCCGAGTGCGAGGAGATCATTGCCGCGGCGGGCGGGATCGACGGGCTTGTTTCCTACACCAACAACACCATGCTGACCGGGTACACCGGCGGGAAGATCCTCTGGGTTAAGAAAAACGAGCCGGACAACTTTGCGAAAATCAAGAAGTTTGTGATGCCCAAGGACTATATCCGCCTGATGCTGACCGGCGTGGCCGCGACCGATGTTTCAGAGGCTTCGGGCACCGGGCTGTTTGACGTGAAAAACCGCAGATGGGCGGAAGAACTGATAGCAAAACTCGGATTTTCGATGGAGATATTCCCCAAGGTATATGAATCGGACGAAGTTACGGGAACCATAACCCCCGAGGCCGAGAAACTGACGGGCCTGCCCGCGGGCATCCCGGTTTACGGCGGCGGCGGGGACGCGGTGATACAGAACACCGGCATGGGCATTGTGAAGGAAGGCACGCTGGGCGTCGTGATGGGCACATCCGGCGTGGTGGCGACCGCAATGAACAGCTTCGGGCAGAACAAGGGCGGCAAGCTGCAGTTTTTCTGCAACAACGCGGCGGGAAAATGGATGGCCTTCGGCTGCCAGCTTTCCTGCGCCGGTTCCATGGAATGGTTTAAAAACACTTTTTATGCCGAAAGCAACGCGCCTTTTGTGGAGATCAACAAGGGCGCGGAAGCAAGCCCGGTGGGCGCGGGCGGCGTGCAGTTTTTGCCCTACCTGACGGGCGAGCGCAGCCCCTACCCCGACCCGGACGCGCGGGGCGTGTTCTTTGGGATGTCCCTGCTTACAAAAAAAGGTGACCTTGCGCGCGCGGTGATGGAGGGCGTTGCATACGGCCTCAAGCAGATCGTTGACCTGATACTGAATACCAACCCGAACCTGAAGTTTACCGAGGTGATCCTTTCGGGCGGGGCCGCGAAATCCGCACTGTGGAAACAGATCGTCGCCGACATATTCGATTTGCCGGTGAAGATTTTGGCCGGCGCGGCTGAGGGCGGCGCGTACGGCGGCGCGATCGTCGCGGGCGTGGGCGAAGGCATATGGAAAAGCCTGGACGAGACGGACGTGCACGAGGTTAAAGAGGTGATAGACCCCATCACCGAGAACGTTGCGCTCTATAAGGAATACATGAAGGTGTATGACAAGCTTTATTACGACCTGAAAGACACGTTCAAGATGGCCGCGAAGATGTAGCCGTAAAAATAAAATATAAGCCCCGTATCCGGAAGGGTACGAGGCTTTTTGTTTGGAAAGAATAGTCCGCATAGCGGCTGACAGCGGGTATGCCCGGAATGCTCAGACGGAATCCGCCTGTGTTCCCGCAGGCGCAGTGTGGCCCTTCTTCCATTCCTTTGCCCGCTTTACGATATAGCAGACCGAGAGGATAGCGACGATGAGCAAAAAGCCTTCCGAAAACAGGGTTGCACCCAACTGGGGGTTCCCCGGCAGCAAGTTTTTGCCCAGGAAGGATATTGCCAGTGCGCCGAAGTTGGCCGCGCCGTGCAAGACAATGGCGAGGATCAGGAAACGCGCGCGCCTGCCCGTCTGGAAGCCGCGCAGGACGAGCAGGGAAAGGGCGATGTGCAGCGCTATGGCGAATACACGCTCTATGCCGCCGATGAGGAACATATAGGAGGGCGTATCCGTAAGGGCCGATACGGCCGAGGCGGGGATCAGGTTTGCAAGGGGGCCGAGATTCCCGCCATTGATCATAAACGAAAGGGTGATGTTGCTGATATAGCTGAGCCCCACGATCAGGATTGCTTCTATCCCGCCATGGCCGATGCCGTAGGAAAGGCCGTCCGCATAAGCGCGGCGGTTTTTCATTATTTTAAAGGCGATATAGCGGGCGGGCTCCTCCACCAACCCGGCAGTGAAGGAGAGGAAAATGAGATAGGGCCACTGCATCTGCATGAACGCCTGGTACCAGCCGAACATCGGCAGGAGGCCCTGGATGACGGGAATGCGGAAGACGACTTGCGATATGAAGAAGGCAAGAACGCCCACGAAAAGCGGAAGAAAGGAGAAACCCTTGCCATATTTCTTTTTTGCGTGCACCGCGAGGAGGATGGGGAGGCCAAAGCAGAGGATGAGCGTTACAAACATAAAAGCGATGGACAAAGAATTTACCTGACCCATAAAAAAACACCTCACAAAAAAATATAGAATCTTATTTTATCCGCACGGCAATGCGCCGGGCGGCGCGGGTTTTAGGTGTCGCATTCGCCCGAACAGAACAGTTCGTTCAACTTTTTGGCGTTGGCGTATACGGTGACGATATCGCCGTTCTGCAGGATGTCGCCGCCGCCGACCCCCGAAAGCGTTTCGCCGTCCCGGGTGATTAGGAGCACCTGGACGTCGAATTTATTTTTAATGTCCGATTCCGCGAGGGTCCTGCCGGCAAGTTCGGGCGGAAGGTCATGGATGAAGACCTGCGCGATAATGCTGTTGTGGTAGAAATCCAGTATGACAATCTTGGTCTGGTCGCTGTACAGCGCCCGGCGGGCGAGGTTTTCTATGAAATGGGTAAACCAGCCGCGCACCGGCTTTAAGCTGCCGATGATAAGAAGGATGACGAAAGCGGCCGAAATGAGGATGGTGATAACGCCGAAGTCCGAAGCCCTGGACTGCGGGATGGACAGCGCGAGATTGATGATGAGGGACACGATGAGGACCGAAAAGACGTAGCCCGTGATCATGATTCTGCTGGACAGCTTGCGCCGGTTGATGGTGGCGAGCATGATCTCGCTTTCGCGGGTGGTGAAGCCGCTGTTGGTCAGCAGGGAGATGACCTGGAAACGGGCTTTTTCATGCGTCAGGCCGGTCAGGCGGAACAGGATGGTGAAGATGCCGATCAGCAGCATATAGGCGAGCGCGACCAGGAAAAAGAGCCCGATTGCAAGGTTGATATTCATAAAAACCGACCTCCCTTGTGCGTCCGTTGACGATATGTTCCCTATTGGTATTATATCTCCCGGCGGGGAAGGCTGTCAATTGAGGCGGCGCCGGGGAAAGCGGGCGCACCGGGGATAAATAAGGCCGCGCGTATCCGCCGGAACGGAAGGCGCGCGGCCCAAAAGGCAAAGCATTGTCAGGACATCAGGGGTCCTTTTTTCAGGTATTTGCGCAGAAAGGGGAAGAGCACGGCCAGGACGACCAGCGAAACGATGAGTTCCCCCAGCATATAAGAGCCGTTGTACAGAAGGGAATAAAGCCAGACGGGCTGGCCTTCGGGTGCGTAGGAGCTCCAGATGAGGATGCCGGACGCAAAGTGGCACAGGAAACGCATGCCGATGACGACGCCGGCGCCGAAGAGGATACGGGCCATGGGCCGTTTGAAAACGCGGCCGATGACGCCGGCCAGGCCGAGCACGCCGAACGCCACCACATAGTCCAGAAGGACGACCAGCACAAAGTTTAAGAAGTTGGGCGTGGGGGGCGCGTAGAACCCGAGGATGATCTGTATGCCGGCATAGACAAGCGATGTGAGGGCGGCCCATTTGACGTCGTAACGAAGTGCGATCAGGATGATGGGCACCATGCTGGCCGGGGTGATGGAGCCGCCCTGGGGCAGCTGCACGAGTGTGATGACGGAGAGCACGGACGCAAGCGCGATCAGGACCGCGCTCTCAGTCAGCCGTTTTGTGTTTTGATTCATTTTTCAAGTCCTCCAAAAAAATTTTTCTACAAAACGCCGTGCTGCTAAAGAAATCCGGATACAGTTTCGGGCCAATAAAAAACCCCGCTGTTGCGGGGTGATACGAGCCTTTGAATCAGCTTCCCTGCACATGAATTACCGTGGCAGGTTCCGAGGGTATCATCTCAGCCATTTAATGGGCACCCCTAGCAGTGTATGCGGTTTTGTGATATGATTATGGTAAATCAAAATCAGCTAAAAGTCAAGGTGGTCGGTATGAAATATCATTTTTACGCGTATATGTCCCGCCTGAAAAACATCAAGCGCTGGAGCCTGATGCGCAACACGAGGGAAGAAAACGTGCAGGAGCACAGCCATATGGTGGCCGTGATCGCGCACGCGCTCTGCATTATAAAAAACAATATACTGGGAGGCGGCGCAGACGAGCGGGAGGTGCTGGCCTACGCGCTGTACCACGATGCGATAGAGGTGATCACCGGGGACCTGCCCACGCCCATCAAGTATTTCAGCGACGGCCTGAAAAGCTCCTACAAGCAGATCGAACAGTTTGCGGGGGAATCCCTCGCGGGGATGCTGCCCGGCGAAATGGCGGACAGGATCGCCCCCTGCGTGCTGGGAAAAGTATCGCCCGAGACGGTAAGGATCGTTAGGGCGGCGGACAAGCTATGCGCGTATATCAAGTGCCTGGAGGAAAAGAAATCCGGCAACCACGAGTTTGACCGCGCGGGCGCAAGCACCCTGAAGGCAATCCGGGCCCTCAAGATGCCCGAGGCGGAGTACTTTATGGAGCATTTCCTCCCCAGCTTTGAGATGACGCTGGACGAATTGAACTGATAAAAAACAAAAAGCCGCCCGATGGCGGCTTTTTTTATTTGAATATATCCGGGTCCATTGTTTTAAGGTCCCGGGAGATATCCGGTTTGAATTCCATATTGGCCAGGATGTGTTTTTCCAGATCGACGCCGGGGGCGATCTCCGTAAGGACTAGGCCCTGCTCCGAGAGGGCAAAGACGCAGCGCTCGGTGATGAAAAGCACCTGCTGGCCCGATTCCCGCGCGAACGGCGCGCTGAATGTGACCTGCTCTATTGACTTTTTGAATTTTTTGATGCTTCCTTCACTGTCTATGACCAGCCTGCCGCCTTCCGTATGGGTCTTGAGGCCCTTGGCCGTGAATGTGCCCACGAAATACAGGCGCGGGGTGGACTGGGTGATGCATATGAACCCGCCGCAGCCTGCGACACGCGGGCCGAAACGGCTGACGTTGATGTTGCCTGCAGGGTCGACCTCCGCCAGGCCCAGAAACGCCTGGTCCAGGCCGCCGCCGTGGTAGTATTCGAATTGCTGGTGCTGCCAGACGATGGCCTCCGGCTTGAAGGTGCAGCCGAAATCCAGGCCGCCCATAGGGTAGCCGCCGATACCGCCCGCCTGCACCGTGAGGGTGAAATCGCTGTTGCCTTCGCGCGCCGCGATCTGTGCTATGCCTTCCGGGATGCCGATGCCCAGGTTGACGACCGCGCCGGGCATAAGTTCTTTGGCCGCGCGGGCCGCGATGATGTACCGCTCCCCCGCCGGCATGTCCCGGGCGCTGAGTTCCGCGGTATCGTCTTCGTTCACATAGGCCGGGTTGAAATCGAAGTTGGCGGACTGCATATGGAATGCCTTTTCAGTGGACACCACCACGTAATCCACCAGCACGGAGGGGATGCGCACTTCGTGGGGGGGGATCCTGTCCACGGTTTTTTCCACCTGCACGAACACCCTGCCGCCCGAAGCACGGCAGGCCTGCGCCATGGAGAGCGCGTCCACGCAGGCGGCTTCGCGGCCCATGGAAATATTGCCCCGCGCGTCCGAACAGGTGCCGCGCAGGACCGCGAAATCCACACTGAAAGGTTTGTAGCGGATATGGTCCCTGCCGTCAATCTGGACGATTTCGCAAAGCTCCTCCCGGGTGATGCCGTTCAGCCTGCCGCCCGATATCCTGGGGTCCACAAAGGTATTAAGGCCGATGCGGGTGATATGCCCCGGACGGCGCGCCGCGATATCCCGCATGAGCATTCCCATGACGCCCTGGGGGAAATTATATGCTTCTATCTCGTTTTCGACGATCATCTTCTGCAGCTTGGGCATCAGGTTGAGGTGCCCGGTGATGAGGCGGCGGACCAGCCCCTTGTGCGCAAGCCGGTTTAACCCGCGGCCGCCCGCATCCCCCACGCTGGTGGAAGAAACAAGAGTGAGGCCCGCGGGCGCGCCCGTTTCAAGGAACCTTTTTTCTATGGCCGCTATGATCTCTTCCGCGACGGCCGCCATGATGAACCCGTTGAACGCGATAGTGGAACCGCCGCCGATGAGCTCTGCCGCCCGGTTTGCCGTTATGATTTGCATATCTGCCCTCCGTATGTTTGTATGCCCTCCTATTATGGCAATACGCGGGGGATTTTTCAAGAATAATTTTTACCGCGGGGCGTATAACGGGGCCGGCTGAAGCCGCCGAATCTTACAAAATTGTTAAACTTGTTTAAATTGTATGTACAAAAAAGCCCGCATGTACTATAATGATACCTACAAAAAAGTTTGAAGCTGTGCAAGGGGTGATGTTTTGAAAAAAATTATCGCAATAATCATTATAGCGCTTGTTTTTGCAATACCTCAAGCGGCGTTTGCACAGGTTACCCCTTTTGACGAATCCGAAGCCGCGGCCGAGACAGTGCTGCTTTTCAATGCAGATACGGGACAGGATATCTTTTCGAAAAACGCGGACGAGCGGATATACCCGGCGAGCACGACCAAGCTGATGACCGTGCTGGTGGCGGTGGAGAACGGCATACTCACCGAAAACGTGACAGTAGGGGAGGAAGTGACCGCCTTTACGAGCGATTCCAGCCTGATGGGGCTGAAGGCCGGGGAGACCATTCCGGGCATAGACCTTATATACGGGATGCTGCTTGAATCGGGCAACGACGCGGCCGCCGCGACCGCCGTGCATGTGGGCGGGACCATCGAAGGCTTTGCAGACATGATGAACGCGAAGGCAGCCGAGCTCGGCATGACGGGCACACACTTCACGAACCCGCACGGCGTACAGGACGACAACCACTACACCACCGGGGCGGACATGAAAAAACTGGTGGAAGCCGTATACCAGAACGAGACGCTGATGGACATTGCGGGCACCAAGGTTTACACGGTGCAGCCCACCGACCTGGTGACCGAACCAAGGGAACTGAAGAACACGAACAAGCTTATATACACCGACCCCGAGAAACCGCAGGACGCTGGGTATTACTACGAATATGCGACCGGCCTTAAAACCGGATACACCGTAGCGGCCAACGGATGCCTAGTGGCCTCCGCGAGCAAGGACGGGCTTAACCTGATAGCCCTGGTTTTCAACGATCCATCCGAATTGGGCGTGAACCGCTGGGGGATAGCCAAGAACCTTTTTGAATACGGATTTGAAAATTACGTGAATGTTTCCGCCGCGGACCTGATGGCGGACTATTCCGTTACTGAAACCATCAACAACCCGGCGCAGAACGACCCGCAGGCCGGGGTGCTGAAACTGCTGGCCCAGGCGGATAACGAACAGATGGTCATGCTGGATAGGGAACAGGCGGCACAGCTTGAAAACGGCACGCTTTCCCTGAACCCGACGGTGAACCTGGAGAAGTCCCTGACCATTTCCGACACCGTGCGCGAGGGCGAGGAGTTTGGCACCGTTGCGTTCATCCTGCCCGACGGCACGCCGCTGGGATCGGCCACGCTGGTGGCCAGCAGGGACGTTTATAAGCTGGGGGACGAGAAACTGCAGAGCCAGGCATTGGGCGACGGGGGCATTGAGTTCTCCGACGTGATGGGTTCGCTGACCAAGAACCCGGCCGTGCTGTGGTGGCTGCTGGTCCCTGCCGGGATCATTGTATTCCTGCTGATGCGCACCATGACGGCCAGCAGACAGAGCAGCTATTACAAGAGGGCGCCGGCGCCCAGGTATTCCTATTACCGCAGGCCGAACTACAAAAGGCTGCGGTACAGGGGACGGTTTAGATAAAAGATAAAACAAAATCCGGGAAACCCCGGATTTTTAGCTTATCCATTTTTTTAATAACGGTTACTAAAACTGAATAATAGATGGTATGTTAAATATGAACAAGAAATATAGAAAAGAATATTTTGAAATCTATGCGAATTTAACATTAAAGAGATATTGGGAAGGCTATAAAGATGGTTTTATAAATCTGGATAAGCCTGATTTACAAAATAAAAAATTTAGTATTGGCATTGAAGTTGTGCGAGCATTAGATGAATTAGATGGAGAATTATTAGCAATATTTAATAATAAAAGTATGCTAATTGAAGAAAAAATAGAATATTTTGAAAAAAAGAATATAAAATTTGATATTGATGAAAATGATATATTGAAAGTCTCAAGCGGGTGGTATGATACAAATAAAAATGATTTAAAAATCAAAAAAACATTCTTAAATAAACTAGAAAAATTAGACAAAGATTACATGATATTTTCAACCAATGCATTATATATCTTTACAGGAACAAAATTAATTGGAGATATAGAAATCCTTGTAAACGATCTGCATACAATCTCATTAAAATATAAAAATATATTTAATATTGTCTTTTTAAATTGCATTGATGTTCTTTATATAATTGAAGGTTTAAATATATTAAAAGTATGTATGGATGATGATGATATAGAACAAATCGAAAGAGAGGCAAGTGTATATAATTAATTTGCATTTAAAAAATAATTGAGCATAATTATTTAGAAAACCAACTCTAATATAATAGGAATCCCCACGCCAGAGGCCGACTTGAAGGGGGTTAGGGGGTTGTCAGGGGGCGTAAGGGGGGAGATACGGAAATCCCCCCTCGTCCCCTGACGAAGAGAACAGGAAACGACGGTTTGATTTGAATTCCATGGCTTGGCCGCAGCGTAATTATAGTGCGAGTTTTTTTGAGATTCTTTCACTTCGTTCAGAATGACAGGGCGGGGCTTCGAAAGGATTTGTTATAGGGATAAACCGTTACAATATTTAAAAGGCCCGCAAAAAGGGCCTTCTTTTATTTCCATGGTCCCCATAAAAGCCGTAAGACTTTTTGGGGTTAAATTAATCTTCATATTTCACACAATTCTTATCATCCGCCCAGAGGCGTTCCAACTGGTAAAACTCCCTCTCCTCGTTATGGAAGACGTGCACCAGCACATCGCCGTAGTCCAGCACCGCCCAGCGCCCTTCCCGGACGCCCTCCATGCGCAGTGGCTTTACGCCCTGCTGGCCCATCTTGAAATCGACCTCTTCCGCAAGGGTGGCGACCAGGGTGGACGACCCCGCGGACGCCACGATGAAATAATCCGCGATGATGGTTTTTTCCGACACATGGATGATGAGGATCTCCTGTGCCTTTTTACTGCTTAAGATTTTTGCGATCTGCTGTGCCTTGTCTTTGGATTCCATTCATTTACCTCCGATTGTTTTTGGATCCGCAGCTGCGCGGCTGTAGTAATTATACGCGTAAACGGTGTTCAGGTCTATGGGCATATTGCGTTTCAGTATGAATTTGATGGTCATCTTCAGGGAGAGGAACATGGCGAGGTCCAGGTTTTCATAGCAGACGGGCTTGATGCTGAGGGCGGCGGGGTAATCCCGGCCCGGCTCGATAAGGTCCGCCAGGTAGACGATCTTTTCAAGGACGCTCATGGCCTCCCGGCCGGTGGTGTGGTATTTGACCGCGGCCAGGATGTCTTCATCCTGCGTGATTCCGTTTTTTTGAAGATAGACGGCCCCGGTGTACGCGTGCAGCGTTTTGGGGGAGACATAGTCCCGGATGCCGTATTCGGCAGCGAGGGTTACATTGTTCATCTCCTTGGTGATATCGTGCATCAGGCCCGCGAAACCGGCTTTGGCTTCGTCTGCGCCGAAAACGCGGGCGAGGTCCATGGCCGTCTGCTCCACGCCCAGGCTGTGGTTCAATTTTTCTTCGTTCAGGTTTGCCTTCAGCAGGCCTATCAGCTTCTGCCTGTCATTTGTATAATCCATACTGATCGATGTATTCCTCCACCTCTTTTTGAAGATGAGCGACCGGCCTTTCGCCGCCGGCGATTGCGCGGCGGATGGCAGACGAGCTGACATCCGGCCCCGGCTGGGACGCGAGAGCGACACGGTCCCCGTAAAGGGCGTTGAGGCGCCCGATCTCCGTGATGATCTGCAGGTAACTGTCCCCCGGCCGCCGCACGCAGATGAAACAGGTCAGGCGAAACACTTCGCTTATATTCTTCCACGTCGGGAGCTCGAAAAGGGTATCCGAGCCGATGATGAAATGGAATTCGCACTTCGGCTGCTTTTCTTTAAGCAGCGTTAAAGTATCCACCGTGTAGATGACGCCTTCGCGGGAAAGCTCTATGTTGCTGACCTCCAGGAAAGGGTATTTCCGTGCGGCGACGGCCAGCATATTGAGCCGGTGGTGCGCAGGCGCGAGGGCGGACGCTTTTTTATGGGGCGGGTTGCCGCTCAGGACAAGCATGATCCTGGAAAGGCCGAATTCGCTGTGGACCTGCCGCGCGATGGCGATATGCCCTTCGTGCACGGGGTCGAACGTGCCGCCCAGGATGCCGACCCGGTTCGGGCCGGGCTGGAGGCAGATGCCGATTTCGTTTTCCAGGGTTTGAACGTATTCCATGAGTGTATTATACCCCGCTTTTTTAAAAAACAAAAGGAGGGATGCGAAAAATTGAAAAAAGCCATCCTAAAATCCGGATGGCTTTTTTATTTAAAGTTTAAAAATCAGGTGTTCGTATGGCTCTTGCCTACCTTGCCGACCACACTTTCGTAGTCGAAGAGTTCGTCCATTTCGGTAAGCTCGTTGACCATGAAGGCGCGGATATAATCCGCGTCCTTGGAAATGGAGTGGATGTAGTAGCCGTTTTTAAGGTAGAACGCGACGGTGGAGCGCATCTTGGAGGCGGTGTGCAGCGCGATGGCGCGCACGCCCATGGCGGCGCATTCCCCCCGTACCTTTTCCATAAGCAGGCCGCCGAGGCCGAGGTTCTGCGCATCCGGCGATATGGAAAAACGGCTTAGATATGCGATGCCACGGTCCAGCAGGGTGATGCGGACCGACCCGATGATCTGTCCGTCCAGCTCGCAGACATAGACGTATTTGCTTTGGATATCGCCCTGCACGTCTTCCAGCGTTTCATACAGCGCGGCGATGGATTCGCGCTTGCGGACTTCTTTTGCATAGAGGTCAAAGGCCGCATGGGTGACGGCCAGGACGGCCGGCGCGTCTTCCGGCTTTGCGCGGCGAAGGAGTATCTGTTCCATTTATTTGCCTCCCATCAGAAGGGCCATAACGGCTTTTTGCGCGTGCAGGCGGTTTTCCGCCTCGTCAAACACCTTGCTCTTGGGGCCGTCTATCACTTCGGCGGTGACCTCCTCGCCCCGGTGGGCGGGCAGGCAGTGCAGGAATATGGCATCCGGTTTGGCCTGCGCCATCAGAGATGCATTCACCTGGAAATCCG
>Ga0172371_10003561_pt1 | contig 24051 bp, 26 predicted proteins | sample Lak12m_FD_114543 | JGI IMG/M metagenome (GOLD analysis project Ga0172371, IMG submission 114543) | Freshwater microbial communities from Kabuno Bay, South-Kivu, Congo - kab_022012_12m | ecosystem: Environmental > Aquatic > Freshwater > Lake | place: Democratic Republic of the Congo: South-Kivu...
ATGGTACAAGTGCATGTAAATTAATTTTCCCTGTTATCCCTTCAGGGGAAATTAATATAACAGTGCACTAGCTTAACTTCCTGCCCAAAACATAGTAATTGGTCTCTTTCCCGGTATACGGTCTTAGATACGACCGGCTGCCTTGATACAACACCATAAATCCGTTCTTCAAGAAGAATTCTTTCGCTTTATCAGAAAGCGTGCCAAAATGCAGGCCCGGCACACTATTGTTCTTTAAATACTGCACATAGTGCTGGATCATCACTTCTCCGATGCCCTGCCCGCGGAAACCTTTCTTGATATTAATATGCAGCGTGCCGGGAAAATCGTTGGAAAAAAACGGCGAAAAGAATTCTCCGCGTAATGCGCTCCTGAAAACGTACAAAAAGAAACGCAGGTTGGTAAAATTAAAAAACAGATTCTTCCAAAAAGCCTTGATGAACAACGGGCCGAGTATCTTAGCGTTGAAAACCTTATCCATGACGTGAACGTCTTTGGACCCGATGACATACCCGATGACCTTGTGATCGGATTCCGCGACGAAACACGACTGCGGCTCATAATCGGTATAATAGCCGATCAACGCGTCAGCCAAGATCTCATCGTCCGAGAATATTTCCCGGCGCGGGACATCCAGAAACGCAGTCTCACAACTGATCGTTCTTACCGCGTCCCGGTCTTCTTTTTTAAATGGCCTGATTATATACTCCATAACAATAACTCCCTTGCTGCCGGCAATGGCGAATGCCGGCGGCTTCGGTTAAACATTTTCTCCGACAACCGCGCCTGATGCCCACGCCCATGCTAAATTGTAGCCTCCCCGGCGGCCATGCACATCAAGGATCTCTCCGCAGAAAAACAACCCCGGTTGCAGTTTTGATTCAAGTGTTTCCGGTTGTACCTGTTCAAGGGCGACTCCACCGGCGGTAAATTCGGCTTCATTCCACCCCCTGGTCCCCTCGATGACAAATTGTTTGTGTTTGACCGTTTCGATCAGCCGATCGAAAGGAAGACCCCGCAGTGCCTGACTAAACTTATTCGGCAAAATACCGACCAGCATGTCTTCGGGCCTGGTTCTTTGTCCGTCTCTTTTCTCTAAATTACTCTGCAGAGCTTCTGCCGTCATGAACGGTACCATGTCGACTTCCACCATAACTTTTTTATTCTTGTCCCTGTGCAATGCCGTCGAAATCGAATCGCTGATGTCCAGGATCGCCGTACCGGACAATCCGTACTTTGTAAAAAGGACTTCTCCTTTGGCGCAACCGGTTATTTTCCCGTCAATAATACTCTTCGCTTCCGCGGCGATCCTTTGTCCCTGCAAAAAATGGCAAAGCGTATCTTTCGTCACCAACGGGACCGCGGCCGGGACCGGATCGACGATCGTATGCCCGAACTGCCGGGCAAAAGCGTAACAACTGCCGTTTGATCCTAACGCCGGGTACGTCTTCCCCCCGCCGGCAAGGACGAGCTTTTGACAAAGAAAACTCTTCCGGTCCTTTGACGTTACGTTGAAACCGTTCTGCGCGCGGCTTATTCCGACAACTTCGAAATGTAATGCCAGAGGAATTTGAAGCCGCCGCAATTCCAATTCCAAGACTTTCAGCACCGAAGCAGATTGGTTCGTGACGGGAAAGATCCTGCCTTCATCCGAATACACCGAAAGCCCGATCTGTTCAAATAAAGAAAGTATCTTGTCCTTCCCAAAGGCATGAAAAACCGCTTTTATAAGTATCTGCGCATTCTGATTATACGCCGACTCGTCAAGATTCTCGTTACTCAGATTACACCGTCCGCCGCCGCAGGCCAGCAGCTTCTTGCCTAACGTGCTCAAACGGTCACAAAGCATGACAGAACGACCGCGGGAAGCAGCTTTAAGCGCAGCGATCATCCCCGAAGCACCGCCTCCGATAATACCCACGCTCAATACGTTCATACCTCTATCCGGGGGTTAAACTCCACCTGCCGCTCTTTCTTTACTTTGACCGCATCAGCGATCTTCCGGGTAAATGTTTTCACAAACAAAGCATAATCCGAGCGGTCTATGGCCAGCAATCCGCCGATCGCCTGCAGGTTCGCTTTTAAAGCACTCTGTAACCGCTTTGACTTGTGTTTCCATTGCCTGACTTCGCGTAAACCGATACTGTTTCTCAAAGAGATCAGCTTCGGTTGTACATCCACGATATATTTATGACTATCTCCAAACAACGTCGTATCTTCATACACCGGCCCTAAAACATCCTGGATCGCCACAAAACCACCCTTAGGATATTCTTTTATGCCGTTCTTTAAGCAATACACGACAAATGAATCCCCTTCTTTCAACTCCGAGACCTTACCCTCCTTGGTCTTAAAACAAACCTGAGAAAGAACCAAACGGGAAAACCGCTCTTTATAAATGCTCACCGGCCGGTTCTTGATTCCAAGAGTCTTAATATAGTAAGCCATTACTTACTATTATCCCAGATTTTGCATGAGGCGTAAATAAAGAATGCTAAGGTTTTGGAGATAAAAGAGTTGCAAAAAAACGCAGGCACACTTAACAATCTTCAAAAAGGGAAAAGCCCCTTGGACCGATGTTGGTTACCATGATCAAAAAACTGCTTGAAAGCTCTATGCTCTTTTTATGTATACCCATTGCCGTTTGATGCTCATGCCGGAAGCGTGCGGCTTAACCCCGTAACTCTTTCAAAGGTATTTTCTCCTTCATAGCCGGATATTTCATGCGCAAAGATCTCAACGTATCAACTATGACCGAAGCTATAAGAAGATTACGGTACCATTTCTTATTCGCGGGGATCACATACCAGGGGGCGTAATCCGTGCTTGTTAAAGAAAGCGCCCGTGAATATGCGCTCATATACTCCGGCCAAAATTTGCGTTTCGCGATATCGTCGGCAGAGAATTTCCAGTGTTTCGCCGGATCATCGATCCGTTTCAGCAATCGCTTTTTCTGTTCTTTTTCATCGATGTGCAGAAAAAACTTAAGGATCGTCGTATCTTCATCAGTCAGCATACGTTCGAACTCAATGATGTGCCCGTATCGTTTTTCCCAAACATGTGCATTCGCCAGGCCGCAGACCGAGACCGTAACAATATCTTCATAGTGACTGCGGTTAAAGATGACTATTTCCCCTTTTTTAGGCATCTGCTGATGGATGCGCCAAAGATAGTCGTGATCCGACTCATCGGCAGACGGCGCTTTAAAACAAGCCACGCGCACACCCTGGGGATTGACTCCTTCAAAGATATGGCGGATAGTCCCGTCTTTGCCGGAAGTATCCATCCCCTGAAGAACGATTAAAACACGGTGTTTATGTTCGGCGTAGAGCAATTCCTGAAACGAGTCTAAGGACTCCTTCAGGCGATCGAGCTGTTTCACCGCGGAATCTTTATCCGCAGAAAACGCTGAAGTATCCTCGGGATCGATCTTCTCCAGATGGATCTTGCCACCCGGATGGACGCGATATCGTTGAGTATCTACCGGTTCCTGTTTCTTTGCCATCGACTACCCTGCCCCCTCTCGTCTATTTCTTCTTCACGGTTGTTTCTCTCTCAAGAATCCCGTTATACAATAACCAAAAGTCTATTGCCGATCGAGCGATTTCTGCTTACCATTTATTCCAATGGATCTGTTTCTCGTTAAATTTGTCTTTGGGTTTTTCCATCCCGGCCGGATACCCGATGGAAAGGACATTCAAAGGGACCTCTTTCTCAGGGATTCCCAGCACGAATTGCACGCCTTTGATCTTACTATCGGTCGGATACACTCCGATCCATACCGCGCCTAATCCCATCGACTCAACGGCCAAGAGAATATTCTCCGTCGCGGCAGAACAATCCTGGATCCAGAAAGCCGATTCAACGCCGGGAAAAAACTTGTCCGGATTCCCGCAAACGACGATAGCCGCCGGCGCGGACTTTAACATTTTACCGTACGGAAGGACTTCTGCTAAAGCGTCTAATTTTTTCCGGTCATCAATGACGACAAACGACCACGGCCGTTTATCGCCGGCAGTCGGAGCTGCCATCCCGGCCTTAACCAGGACATTCAACTGGTCTTTTGTTACCTGCCGGTCGATATATTGACGGACGCTCTTGCGCGCATGAATAGTCTTCAACGTTTCATTCTGTTCGGCAGCAAAAACATTTCCGACAATGCAAAAACCCATGCAGAGCGATAGTAATTTCATGACCGATCTCCTCCTATGTTTGATATACAATTGATACACTATGGATATACGTTGATATACGCGGTACTAAAATTTTAAATAACCTGCTGCTTTCGTGAGCCTTTTCCCGACTTTTCCGAGATCTTCTATACCGCGAATACGCCGGCCGCAGTTTCGCATGCGCAAAATAGTGTCGACACTGAACGGCCCCAGCCCCGGGACTCGCAATAAAGTATACCGGTCAGCGCCTTGAATGTCTACGGGAAAGAATTCCGGATGACATTGCGCCCAGCTCTCTTTCGGATCGACGGAAAGAGAAAGATTTCCCCGCGTATCAAAGGGGATCTCTTCCGGGTTGAAACCATATTTACGGATCAGCCAGTCGACCTGGTACAACCGGTGTTCACGATTCAGCAAATCGCCGTTATTCACGGAAGCCTGTTCTCCGGGAATACGCGCATCGCCGGCACCCCGCTGATACGCGCTAAAATATATACGGCTTAATTCCAGTTGTTTGTACAACCGCCCCGACGACCGGACGATATCCTGATCGGTTTCCGAGGACGCGCCGACCACAAACTGCGTCGTTTGTCTGACCCGCGCGTAGCGGCTGCCGGCAGCAGTCAGCTTACTGATCAATTCCAGCGGACGAATGATGTCCTGCCGGTAATTTTTCGTCGTGCAGATCTCTTGAAAATGTTTTTCAGCAGGCGTTTCAATGTTAATCGATACCGCGCTGGCCAAAGAAACAGCTTCTTCGATCGCCGCATCACTTGCACCGGGAATGACTTTCAGATGAATATATCCCCGGAAATTCCCCCGGCGTAACAAACGGCCGACCGCGTTGATCCTGCTCATCGTCGCATCGGGCGTCCCGATAACGCCGCTGCTTAAAAAAAGCCCGGAAACCCTCCCTAAACGATAATACCGCAAAAAAAGATTGGCAACTTCATGCGCTTCTAAACGGCAGCGCGGAGAATCCTGCGCTACCCGCAACGGACAATACCCGCAATTATTAACGCATTCATTAGACAGGAGCGTCTTTAACAAATAGGTATACCCGCCCTGCGGCAAAGCAACCGGATAGATCCATTTTCCCTCTTCCGACCGTTTGCGATGCTCATCATCCTTGGTCCCGCAAGCGCACGCGAGATCGTATTGTGAAGCCTGGGATAACAATTGGAGCTTTTGTTCGGTGGATTGAGATTTTGTTATAAGCATTTGTCTCGTTTTAATCCGATATACATCGATATATGTCCCGCCTTCGGCGTGACGATATACAGTAGATATACATTGTTTCTGAGAAACCCTCTGCAAAAAGAAAAAACCTTCGCACCCATAGATGCGAAGGTTTTACTTTTTTTATCCACTCCTGTTTTTTCTTAAAAAAACAGTCGGGAGGGCTTGCGCCACTGTCCAGGTTCCCCCTTCAACTCAGGACAAACCGTGAAACTGTATACTGTATATAGTATAAATGTACTCTTATCCTCTATCTTTTGCAAGAAAAAAATAGCTCGTGAGCTGGTCAGCTCGTTAGTTCGTTCTTACCCCATTGAAAATTAACGCCAATTCTCGCTTGGTTTGGTTTTACCCATGCGAAATCAAGCGCTATTTTTTCTATGATTTAGGAAAACAGACGTAGACGTGAGGTCGAAGCGCCGCTCGCCAGGAAGGCGAGATCGGCGGCGAATCGAGCGAAGCGATGATGAGTTTGTTTTCTCTAAATCATTGTTAGAAAAAAAGCGCTGTTTCGCGGGGCCGTTTTCTGTTCTTAGTTTCTTTTGCGGCTCAAAAGAAACTAAGGCCTAGGGTTGTAAAGGGACTGGCAAAAGGCCCTTTTTATGATATGAATACTTATTAACTGTACTCTTTGGTGATGACGAGCTCACGAGCTGGTTTCTCCCAGCTTCTTCTGCACTTCCTCCATCTGCCGCATAATCTGCTTTTTGATATTATGACAGGAAGGATGGAGACACTCCAGGGCCTTTTTATAGGCATCCATGGATTCTTTATACCGGCCCAGATTGGCTAAAGCGTCCGCCAAATTTTCATAGGTCACTGAGCGGTTCGGCTCAAGTTCCAGCGCGCGCTGAAAACACTTGATCGCTTCAGTAAAGCGGCCGATCTGATTCAACAACCAACCCTTATTATGGTGGATCGTCGCGTAATCCGGTTCGACTACGATCCCTTTATCAAAATACTCAAAAGAGTCGTCGATAATGCCTAACTCTACCATACAGAGCGCGCGGTCATTATACGCCGCGCCATCGCTCGGATTGTGTTTGATGGCCAGATCGAAATGATGTATGGCCAAACGAAAATTATCCTTGAGGATCTCCAGCTGTCCGATAAAATACTCGGCTTCGCCTTCATTCCCTTTCTGGACTGCCAACGTTAAACCTTTCTCAGCCAGGGCCTGCGCCTGTTCATTGCTGCCGTAGGTAATAGCCTCATCCAGTTTTAACCGAATAATTAAAAATTCATCCATAGCGATACTCTATTCCTGCTTTTCCGATACTATTGTGATCTGCGACGGATCCCGGACAATGATCTCGATCTGCTCCTTATACCGCTTAACTTTGCCGACCACTTCGACCGGTTTAGCGACATATGAACAGGGCGGTATGTTCTTTTGCTGGAAAGAGACCGCGTCCTTAGCAAAGATCACCGTCGTAAACCGCGGCCCTTTTTCTTGAGCAGAAACACTCTGCGAAGCGGGATAAAAATTGAGAAAATACGCCTTCCCGGAATTATAGCATGATGCCACGGTACCGCGGATACACGTCGTCTTCCCCACCCAATCGGCAGCGCGCGACGCGTCGGCCGGAACATCCGCGCCCCAGATACCCTTCTTCTGCCGGCGCGCTTTCTCCTGCGCCTGGACAAAACGATCGGTATATTTTACATTGGGAGGATAGGTAAACACAAAGCCCAAACCCTCTTCCAGGATCTTCTCGTTCACAAAGGTCTCGTTCCCGGCCTGATCTTTGACGAAACAATAACCCAGCAACCTGCCATAAGAATCTTTTTTCGTCACGTCATATTCTATCCGGATCTGTTTGCCTTCAACGAGAGCCTTATTGAGTTCTTTTGCTTCCAAAGCGAATGGTTGCGGATTATACCGATAAGCGCCGTTCTGCCGTTCTCCGACTTCCGGCGTATCTATGCCGATATACCGCATCGATAGATTGCCGGCAAGTTTAATCGTGTCTCCGTCGATGACGTCTAAGACATTCCGCGCAGAGGAAGACGGTGCTATGCGGTGAAAAGACGTATACAGCAGCGAAAGGCCTGCTGCCACCAACAAGGTCAGATTACGATAGGCGCGTTTCTTTCGCACGGTTTATTTCAGTTTTTGAAAGATCGCCAAAAAGACTTTCTGAGCAGTCTTGGGAGCAGGGGCAATACTTCTCCGCGCGGAAACGACAATACGCTGCGTTGCGGCGGTAATAGAGATTATCCGCACTTTTACCGAATGATTATCGACCAAACCTTTTAAAACGCCGGAAGATTCCCGGAAATAGGTGACTTTCCCAAGTTCATTGATCGTCGTATATGCCGCGTTCCATGCCGAAGGATATCCACTTTCGACCAAAGCATCGGCTGCATCATTACTCGCGACATACCCGCCGGCTACGGCACCGCCAACGACCAAAGGAATGCATCCGTACAGGCTTATTCCCAGTAATACGATCATACTCAGCCGTACTATCTGCTGCATATGCCTCCTTTCGCTACTATCGTATTGCGTTATGCGTACAGCGTATTGCGTTTTAGTTCTTTCGCAATACACATTACGCGATACGCAATACAGTGCAAAAATTATCCAGCTACCGCGATGCCTCTCTTCGATAATAACGAGATACAATCTTGCGCGGTACGGAAACAAATACTCTCAATTCCGGCCGCGGTAGTCGCATCGATCAGATCCTGCCGGTCATCTATGTAAACGACCGTTTCAACGCCTCCGCCGGAGACTTTCAATGCCGCGTCATAAATCACGGGGTCCGGCTTCAGGACGTTGACTTTATATGACAATATATGATGATCAAACAACTTAAATATCGCCGGATACTGCTGGGCAAGAAACTGATAATGCACTTTATTGATGTTGGACACCAAAATGAGCCGGTAATTCGGCTTCAATTGGTCTTTAATGAATTTAATAAACGGGGTATTTTCCCAGAAGATATCGGCGAACGCCTGAAAAAAATAGTCTTTATGCATCCGCAACCCGGTATGCGCGGTAAACTCTTTAAAAAAAGCCTCTTCATCGATAAGCCCGCGTTCAAATTGCGCCACAAACTCACTGGTATAGATCAATTCTTTGACTTGCGACGGCGCCATGGTCAGCGAATCTTTTATCTTATCCAGGAAGATCCCGTAATCAAAGAAAAACAGGACATTTCCCAGATCGATCCAAAACGCTTTCGTTGCCAGATTAGTATTTTTTGTTTCCATGCCGGTAGGGCCGGTTTTTATTCTTTTCTATTTTCTTCAGGATCGCTTCTTCCAGATCGATGCGCTTTCTGCCGCAATAATCGAAGATCCGGATACAGCAATCCGCCAGCTCTTCAACGACATCATCGGTACTTTTATGTTCACGCATTGCCTCAAGAGCTTCGGATAATTCTGAATGCATCAAGGCTATCAATTCAGCATCATTACGCTTGCGATCCCACCACCCTTTTTCTTTGGCGATACGATAACACTCGCGGACAAGAAACCTAATTGATCTTTGAGGATCAGAATCCATGGCTAAGCCTTACGGCGCTTCGATATTCTCTTCCGCTCTGCAGGTGCGGGTTTCTTGCGGACAAGCCGGGTCGCGCCGCCGGTGCCGCCGGGTATTTTACGCGCTTTCTTCCAAAGATATTCCAGATCGTAATACGCGCGCTCTTCCTCCAGAAAGATATGCACGATGACATCGCCCAGATCGATCAACAACCAACGGTCTTCGCTATCGTCTTCCCGGTGCGCGATAAAGATGTTCTCTTCTTTAGCTCGGCCGATAATGTGATTATACAACGCCCGCACCTGGACCGTTGAATCACCGGATAGAATAACAAAATAATCACAGTAGTTGGCTTCTTTCCGGATGTCCAGGATCACGGGTTTCAACGCTTTCTTCTCCCCGGCAAAAACAACCACCCGTTTCGCGGTCTCTAACGCACTGTTCTTCTTATTCATCATCAGCGTAACCTCTTTAAAAATTGCTCGACCCTGTTCTTTATTGTATCATCGACTTTCCCCACAAGCGATACTTTTATCAGATCTTCGGCAAAAATATATTGCGCCATCTTTCTTACTTGAGACGGCGTCACGCTATGGATACGTTCTTTGACTTCCCGTAACACCGGGACATAGCCGATACCCAGCAGATTTTCTCCCATGTACAACATCATGTCCATATTCCGCTCGAAAGCCATAATATGCTGTCCTAACAAGTAATCCTGCGCTCGTTGAAACTCATCTTTCCTTACCAGCGTCTCCTGTAAACGCCGCAGTTCTTTAAAAACGATCTGCAGCGTCTTGACCACATTCTCTCCGGCAAGCCCGGTATGCACGCTAAAACAACCGGAATCATGATACGAACGGTACGCCGTGGAAATGTCATAGGCTAACGCTTGTTCCTCGCGCACTTTCTCGAACAACCGGCTGCTCATATTCGCGCCGAGGATCACGTGGATCAATTTCAGTATCCACGTCGAAACATCGGCACGGCAAAGGCCTTTAAAACCGACGACCAGATGCGTCTGGAATAGATCCTTCTGTTCGATCCGCGATTGTATCCCCGGCTGTAACGAGGAGGCTTCAAAACGTTCACGCGCCGGCGACTTCGCCGGAAGGTGCGCGCATTTTTTCTCAATGTACCGTTGTATTTGAGAAAGCCGGGTGTTACTGCACACGGAGATCAGCATATGCGCGGGAATATATTCCGCCTTCAAATAGGCGGCGATGTCTTTCTGCGTCGTCGCGCGTATGGTCTTTTCAGTTCCGATGACATCGCATCCCAATGGAGTATCTCCCCAGAGCAATTCATCCAGCAGCATTTCCGAACGCGACTGCGGCAGGTCATTTTGCATCTTAACTTCTTCCAGGATCACTTTACGCTCTTTCTGGACATCCTCATTATTAAGCAACGGGAAGAAAACCATATCCAGCAGGATATCCAAGGTCTTAAAGATATTCTTATTCAGGACCTTCGCGTAATAACAGGTCATTTCCTGAGAAGTAAACCCGTTTAAAACGCCGCCCCGGCCTTCGATCTCCTGTTTCAGCTTCTTATAGCTATAATGCCGTGAGCCCTTAAAAAGCAGGTGCTCCAGATAATGCGCGATGCCCTTAACCTGTTCCGGTTCATACCGCGCGCCGGTGTTTATCCACACGCCGACCGCCGAGGTTTCAGCGGACAATCCCGATGTATGCGCCAGCCTGATATTATTTTTGAGCTTCGTGACGTGAAACGGTCGCATTCTTTATACTCCTTAGATAGGTACCCAGATTTTTCGCGAAAGATGCGCTATGTACGCACTCCTCGATCTTTTTAATAATGGCCGAGCCGACGATGACGCCGTCGGCAACCGTACAGACGCGCCGGGCATCTTCCGGAGTACCGACGCCGAAACCGACGAATAACGGTTTACTGATCAGTTGATGCGTATGGCGCATGTGCGAAAGCATCGACTCGGAAAACTCGGTCTTCGTACCGGTGATCCCGCTGACCGACACATAGTACACAAAACCCGTTGAGGCTGCCCCGATTTTCTTCGCGCGCGCGTCAGAGGTCGTCGGCGTGGCAAAAAAGAACGTATCGACCGCGTGTTTCCTGGCTAACGCGCGATACTCAGCGGCATCCTCAAGAAGCAAATCGGCAGTCCCGACCGCGTCGACAATCCCCTCGGACTGGGTAAAAAACCGCGGCAAACCCATACGGAACACCGGGTTTAAATACGTTAACAACGCCACCGGGACCCTGATCTCTTTACGGTGTTTCGAGAGAAAGTCCAGCAACGATTGCAAAGAGACCTTATTCTGTAACGCGATCAGCGAGCTTTTCTGAATAACCGGGCCGTCGGCTAACGGATCGGAAAAAGGCACTCCCAATTCCACGATATCGACCCCTGAATCCTGGAAGATCTTAATGACTTCCAGGGTCTTCGGCACGCTGGGATATCCGAACGTGGTAAATCCCATGAAAGCCCCTTCTTTTTTCTTCTTAAGCTGAGCACATACTCTCCGAATAGAATTCATACGTACCTCGTTATCTGGCGCGGGTGTTTTTTAAAATACTCCTCGATGATATCCAGATCTTTGTCTCCCCGGCCGGAGACACAAACAATGACCACTGACCGCGGGCTCTTCTTCGCAATGAACGGCAAAGCGCTTAACGCGTGCGACGACTCCAAAGCCGGAATGATCCCTTCCAGCTCCGACACCAGTTGAAACGAAGAGATCGCCCGCGTATCGTCAACGCAGATATACTCCGCGCGTTTGATCGTTTTTAAATAGGCATGCTCCGGCCCGACACCCGGATAATCCAAACCGGGCGCGATAGAATGCGCGTTCTTGATCTGGCCGTGGGGATCCTGCAACACGTACGACAATGTCCCCTGAAATACGCCTAAGTCCCCTTTTGCCAAAGAACACGCGGTCTCCTCACTGTCGACGCCCCGTCCGGCAGCTTCTACTCCCAGCAGCTTGACTTTTGTATCTTTGATGAACGGATAAAATATTCCCATCGAATTACTGCCGCCGCCCACGCACGCGACGACATAATCAGGCAGTTTCTCTTCTTTTTTCATGATCTGTAAGCGGGCTTCCTTGCCGATGACCGACTGAAACTGACGGACCATCATCGGATAGGGATAGGGGCCGATCGTCGACCCGATCAGATAATAGGTATCTTTGACGTTCTTCACCCAGTCCCGGAGCGCTTCATTACAGGCATCTTTCAGCGTCTTTGACCCGCTGCTGACCGGGACGATCTGCGCGTTCAACAGACGCATCTTGTTCACGTTGATCCGCTGGCGCTTAATATCTTCTTCGCCCATATAGATAACGCACTGCAGCGAAAAGAGCGCGCAGACTGTCGCAACCGACACCCCATGCTGGCCGGCGCCCGTCTCGGCAATAATACGTTTCTTGCCCATCTTTTTTGCCAGAAGGATCTGCCCGAGCGAATTATTGATCTTATGCGCGCCGGTATGCAGCAGATCTTCGCGTTTTAAATAGACCCTCAGATTAAACTTTTCGCTGAGATTCTTCGCGAAATACAAGGGAGTCGGCCGGCCGGCGTACTCTCGCAGATAATACGCCAGCTCCTTTTTAAAACCGGCGTCGGTACGCAAAGCCAAAAAGTTCTCGGTCAATTGTTGTAACGGATAATACAAAGTCTCCGGAACAAACATCCCTCCGAATTGTCCGAAATACGATGGTCTTTTCATAATGAATCTCCACGGTTTAAAGCCCGTGTTTTCTATATAATCCCTGCTCGGCTGTATATGGCAAAATTCTCTTCGATAATTTTGCCAACCTCGCGGGACCCTGTGGAATTCGTAGAATTCCCAGGACTCAGTCCGTCCCGTATCTCTAATATATTTATTATGAGACGGGATCGAGGTAATCGTACGCATTCAACCCACGTTGTAGCCGTGGGTTGAATGCTTGCACGATTTATACTTTCTTTACCCGGTGCACGAAGACCTTTACCAAGCCTTTATCTTTCAATCCGGTAGTATATTCAACTCCCCGCGCGACATCGACGCCATACGGATGAAACACTTTGACCGCTTCTTCGACAGTATCCGGGGTCAGTCCGCCGGAAATGATGATTTTCACGCCGGAACTAAAAAACTTCTGATGTGATTCCCGGATCTCATTCCACTTGAATTGTGACTGTCCTTTGCGTTTCTCCTCATACCCGACATCCAACAAGAACGCGTCCACCGTGTTATCGTACACCTTCAGCATACGATCAAGGTTTTGCTTACCGGGAAAAAGCGTCTTAACGACTTTATACTTTTTTTTAAGCTTCTTGCACACAAGCGGGCTTTCTTTCCCATGCAATTGTATCGCGCCCAACCGAAGCCGGTCGGCAATGGCCTGCATCTGTGCCGGTTTCTGGTCCATAAAAACCCCGACGCACATGCAATACGGGTTCAACGAATCAATAATGTCCCCGGCAGTCTCCAGAGAAAGACAACGCGGGCTCTTAGGAGTAAAGATAAAACCCAAGGCATCGGCGCCGGCCTGGACCGCCGTATAAGCATCATCTTTATTGGTAATCCCGCAGATTTTGACTCTAACCATCGACCTTCAACTCCCGGATCTTCGCGCGGACGTCCTGCGCTTTCATGAACGCTTCGCCGATCAATACCGCGTCAACGCTCAACCCTTTCAAAAACAACATATCTTTCAACGTATGGATCCCGCTTTCACTGACCACCGTCATGTCTGCCGGAATAAAAGGCATCAGAGCCTCCGTTGTCTTAATATCGATCTTCAGGGTATCCAGATTGCGATTATTGATCCCGATCATATCGACCTTGGGGCATTTCAAGACCCGGGCAAGCTCTTTATGGCTGCGGACTTCGATCAACGCTTCCATCTCCAACTCATGCGTAAGCTCGACCAGCTTACCGAGTTTCTCTTCTTCGAGGATCCGCGCGATCAAAAGGATCGCGTCCGCGCCCAACGCCCGCGACTCATACACCTGTATTTCTTCAAAAATAAAATCTTTTCGCAGGACCGGCAAAGAGACTTCTTCTTTAATTTCCTGTATATAGCCCGGTTTTCCCAGGAAGAACTCCTCTTCAGTCAGGACCGAAATCCCCGCGAAACCTTCTTCTTCGAAGATCCGGGCCAATTCACGATAGTTGAATTCTTCGCGGATGATCCCCGCGGATGGAGACGCCTGTTTGACCTCGCCGATGATCGAAAGCGTTTTATCGCTTTTCAGCACTTTTTGCAAAGATTTCGGCTGAGGCACTTTACCGATGAGCTTCAAGAACCCGTCCTTATTGTTCTTGATAAGTTCTACCCGGCGTTTCTTCGCTTCCAATATCAATGACAATACTTTATGCATTGGCAACAGCCTCTTTAAATTCCTGGATCTTTTTAGTGACCTTTCCCTCATCGATCAATGAAGCGGCATACTGCGCTGCTTCGCGGAAACTCTTTGAACGGCCGGTACAGTACACGGCCAGTGCAGCATTCATCAAAACCATGTCGCGCTGCGGCCCTTTTTCTTTTCCGTCAAGGATCGCCTGAATATGCCCGGCATTCTCTGCCGGAGTATTCTTGACCTCCAGTTTCCTCAAAGAAACTTTCTTCAGGCCGAAATCTTCGGGGGACACCCGCCGGCGGCCGAGGACCTTCGAATTCTTTATCTCGATCAATTCAGTCTGATCATGCAAAGACGCTTCATCCAAACCGCCGCAGTGAACCACAAATCCCCGTTTTAACCTGACCATGCTTAAAGCTTTGGCCATCGGCAGCGATAACTCTTTACTGCTGACGCCCATGACCTGATGTGTCGGAAAATAGGGATTGCACAAAGGGCCCAGGAGATTAAAAATAGTCCGGATACCCAGCTCTTTTCTGACCGGGGCAAGGTTCTTCAGTGCCGGATGATATAACGGCGCGAACAAAAACGCCATGCGCATCTTCTCAAAGACTTCTTTCATCTTTTCCGGCGGCGTATCGATCTTAATTCCCATGGCTTCCAAAACATCGGCACTGCCGCATCGGCCGGACGCGGCCCGGTTCCCGTGTTTGGCAACCGGAATACCCGCCGCAGCCGCGATAAAAAAGACCGCGGTGGAAATGTTTAATTTGTTAAAGCCGGCTCCGCCGGTACCGCAGGTATCCAAGATCATTTCGCGTTGTTGCACGATTACCGGCACCGCTTTCTCACGAAGATACCGCGCGGCTTCTCCGATCTCCTGCGCATTCTCTTTTTTCATCTTCAAAGCGACTAAGAATGCCGCAGCTTCGATCGGCAATAATTCTCCGTCGACCAGCTTTTTAAATGTGATCTTAAAATGCCCGATGGGTAAGCTCCCGGTCTCTGTCAATACCTTCAATATGTTCATGCCTGTTTGATCTCCAGGAAATTCTTAAGCAATTTTTTGCCTTCGGTCGTCAAGATCGATTCCGGATGGAATTGGACCCCAAAAACCGGATACCGTACGTGTGAAACACCCATGACTTCGCCGTCATCCGTGTACGCGTCGACGCGCAAACATGAAGGCATACTCTTTCTTTCGATGATCAATGAATGATACCGCGTTGCCTGAAAAGGATCCGGCAACCCTTTATAGATATGTTTTTTATTATGATGGATCATCGACGTCTTACCGTGCATAAGCCTCTGCGCCTTGATCACTTTCCCGCCGAAAACTTCGCCGATACACTGATGCCCCAAACAGACCCCCAAAATCGGTATTTTCGCATGAAACGCTTCCAATACCTTCTCGGAGATCCCCGCGTCCGACGGCTTGCCCGGCCCCGGAGAAATAATGATCTTATCGATGTGCATCAACTGCAATTCCGGGATCGTCACCGCGTCATTTCTAAAGACTTCAACAGTGTTCTTCAGCTCTTTAACATATTGAACTAAGTTGTACGTAAATGAATCGTAATTATCGATGACGACTATCATATTAGCTTTTAGTCATTAGTTGTTATTACTTAGTAATTTTAACTGATCTGCTAAGAACTAAGTACTCATTACTAAGGACTTTCCTCTACTCTTTCATTCGTTGGACATCCGCTCCAAGTGCCTGCAGTTTCTTATCCAACTGCTCATATCCGCGGTCTAAATGGTATATTCTTAAGACTTGCGTCTCTCCCTTTGCGGCCAGCCCGGCGATCACCAGCGCGGCGGACGCCCGCAGATCAGACGCCATGACTTCAGCGCCTTCCAGGCTTTTTACGCCCTTGATGACCGCATACGACCCGCTGCGATAGATCTGAGCTCCCATACGGTTCAACTCCGACACGTGCATAAAACGCTCCTGAAAAACACGTTCGGTGACCGTGGACACCCCATCGGCCAAAGTCAACGCGCTCATAAACTGCGCTTGCAGATCCGTAGGAAATCCCGGATACGGATACGTAGTAATGTGTATCGGTTTAACTTTCTTGGAAGACTTTATCTGTATAGTGTTATTGGAACGAATCTCATAATTAACGCCCATATGCATCGCGGCTTCCAATACAGCGCCTAACGATTCTACGTCCGCGTTGCGTAATGTCAACGCCGATCCGGACGCACTAGCCAAAGCAATGAAAGTCCCGGCTTCGATACGATCTGATATGATCGTATAGGTACACCCGCCGAGTTTCTTCTTCCCCCGTATCGTTATAAACGGAGAACCTGCTCCTTGAATATCCGCACCCATTCTGATTAAAAATCGTGCCAGATCCGTGACTTCCGGCTCACAAGCCGCGCATTCGATGACCGTTTCTCCTTTGGCCAAGGCCGCGGCCATCATCACGTTTGCCGTAGCCAATACTGAAGGGCCGAATGAACCGCCCAAAAAGATCCTTTTTCCCTCAAGGCCTCTCTGCACTGTCGCGCAACAATACCCCTCCCGGACCGTAACATGCGCGCCGAGCTCTTCAATGCCTTTGATATGCAGATCGACCGGCCTGACGCCGATAACGCAACCGCCCGGCAAAGAAACTTTTGCTTTCTTCCGCTTTGCTAAAAGCGGCCCTAACACGCAAAAAGAACCGCGCATCGTCCGCACCAAACGATAGGGCGCGCAAAAACTCTTCGATGAACGCTCTTTAACGACCAGCGTGTTGTTATCGAACGTGACTTCTTTTCCCAGATACTTCAGGATCTTGATCATCGTGTGAATGTCCTCAAGACGCGGGACATTATGGATCATGCAATCTTCATCCGTTAACAGCGTCGCAGCCAGGATCGGCAACGCCGCGTTCTTTGACCCGCTGATCGTCACATCACCCCTTAACTTCTTATTCCCACGTATAACGAATTTGTCCATGGTTACTTCCTTGCTTTCAATACGCGGGGCAAACCCGCATAATCGTTGCGTACTTCACACGTGTCTTCCTTAAAAAAACGTACCGCGTAATCCCGAACCGCTTCTGCCTGCTGCGCGTTTATCTCCATAAAAAGACTTCCTCCCTCGGCAAGGCAAACAGAAGACTGCTCGATAATACGCTTGACGATATCCAGCCCCTGCCGGCCGCCTTTAAGCGCTATCGCCGGCTCATAGCGCAATGAAGTGCTCTCCGCGACATACGAATCTTCGACGTACGGAGGATTGCTCACGATAACATCAAAAACATTCTGCTTAAAGGCGGACAAGGCGTCCGCATGGACCAGCGAATAGCCTTTTACGCCATGCGATACCGCGTTCTTCCGCAACACCGCGAAAGTCCGGCTGCTTAAATCGCTGCAATACAGCCGGATCGGCCTCCGTGTCCGCTGGCATTCTTTCAACAACGTTATCCCGATATTTCCGGACCCGGAACAGATATCCGCCACGGTAAGCGCGCGCTCTGGTAACCGGCCCATATGCTGTAACACTTCTTCCACAAGAAGTTCCGTCTCTTGGCGCGGCACCAGGACACGTTCATCGACATAAAAAGGCATGCCGTAAAATTCTTCCTGTCCTAACAGATATCCTAAGGGTATTTCCTGCCGGTACTGCGACAAAAGAGCAAACAACCGGGTTTGTTCCTGCGCGGTCAAAACATTCTGCTGCGATCCGGCGTCATACGGCACCCTTTTACCAAACAATACCCGGAAAATATAGTTCAGTTCGGAAAAACTGATCCCATACTCGTGCTCGATCTGCGACAGATTCATGCGAAAAACTCCTCTAAGACGGCTTCCCGCTCAGCCATGATCAACGGATTGATCAAATCCTCCAATGCCCCTTCCATAATGCCGTTCAAATTATATAGCGTAGCATTGACCCGATGGTCAGTGACTCTGTTCTGAGGATAATTATACGTGCGGATCTTCTCACTGCGGTCGCCGCTGCCGATCTGGCCTAACCGCTCCTTACTCAACGTCTCTTCCTGCTGCTTCGACTGCAGCGCCAGAAGCCGGGCGCGTAAAACACGCATGGCTTTTTCGCGGTTCTTTAATTGTGAACGTTCATCCTGACAACTGACCGTAACGCCGGTCGGTATATGTAAAAGCCGTATGGCCGACTCGGTCTTATTGACATGCTGGCCTCCGGCTCCGGACGCGCGGCAGGTCTCGATCTTCAAATCTTTCGGCTCGATCTTCAATTCAACCTCATCCGGTTCTTTCAAAACCGCGACAGTAGCGGTCGAAGTATGTACTCTGCCTCCGGCTTCGGTAACCGGCACGCGCTGCACGCGATGGACACCGCTCTCATATTTAAAATACACGAATGATCCCGGGCCTTTGACTGAAAAAATGACTTCTTTATAACCGCCCAGTTCTGTCGGCGAAGAATCAAGGATCTCGGTTTTCCAATCGGCATGATTGGCGATAAACTTCGAATACATCCGGTACAGTTCTCCCGCGAACAACGCGGCTTCCTGTCCGCCCGTTCCCGGGCGTATCTCGATGATAAAACTCGAGATATTCCGTTTGTTTTCCGAAAGCTTTCCGTAAAAACTGCTTTCGACCTGCACCAGTTTCTTGTCGAGATTCTCCAGTTCCTGCCGGGCCAGTTCGACGACCCCTTCGTCTTCAGCAGGAGTCGCCAGGATCCCGCAGACGCCTTCCTTATCGTGCTTAAGACGCTGATACGTCTCAAGGATCTGCAGGATATCCTTCAAAAACGCATACCGGCGGGAAACTTTCTGATACTCTTCCTTATTGTTGAAGATATCTGGTGAGGAAAGAATAGCTGTCGTTTTATCGTACTCGCTTTTAAACCGGCTCAAATAATCAAGCAGATTTCTCTCCAGATTTCTCTCCATATTTCTTCATAAACTTATCGACTCTTCCTTCAGAGTCAACAAATTTCTGCTTGCCCGTAAAAAACGGATGGCAGCCTGAACAGATATCTACGTGAAGATTGTTCCGCGTAGAGCGGGTCAGTATTGAATTCCCGCAAGCGCACAGGATAGTGCACTGTTCATATTTCGGGTGTATCTCTTTTTTCATCGGTCTTCCTCCTTTAATGAGATAGCATTTTTTCAAGCAAATATGCGTAGAAAAAATGCGTTATCGAATTATACCGTGAAATTTACCAAATTTCACGGTACCACATAGCCATTTCTATGACCTAATTACTATACCAGAATATTTATGCCTGTCATCAACAATTTTAGGCGAGAAAATCGGATGCGTTACCAGCTATAGCGGACTTTAACGGTAGGGCCGTAGACACGGCTATTGGCTTCCCGGACGATATCCTCATCGGAATATTCAAAACCATTATTATTCCCCGACTCTTTCATCTTCTTTTGGTTAAACTCCGCATAGTTAAAACCAACTCCCAGAGAAAATGACGGGGTCAACGCGTAAAGAGCTTCCAATTGCATATCAATACTATTGCCGCCGCTGCCCTCCTGCGTAAACTCGTAGTTGCGCAAATTCCAAAACCCATGGGCTTTCGTCGTCAACCAGGCGTAGGCAAAGCTGAAACGGGTGCTTAACTTACCCAGGATCCCTTCTATCCGGTACCCCATTCGCGGGCCATAATAGGCGATCTTATAAAACGAGGCTAAGCCGTCATAATGATCGTTGACCGAGACATAATTATCAACCGTCTGGATAAGGTCCGTCGTAAAATACCGGCCCTTATAATGTTGATACCCGCCGAAAACATCCACCGAAAACCGGTCTGTCGGAATATAATCGGAAGATTCGACCTCTTTCGGCGCTATGACCATCTTATAAAATAAGGATTGCACCTTATCATCGTCCAACCCCCGCAGATGCCCGACGGTAAAAAGCCGAAAGTAAGCATTGACGTCAAACAACGATATGCGTGCTTGTGAATACGAACTCGATTCCGACTGCACGAGGTCCGACACATCCCGGTCCCAATCCTGATCGGTCGACCGGCTGCCTTTAAAAAGATTGGCTCCCAAGTAACTTGAAGCGAATTTGCCTCCGACAAAAAAACTCGGGGTTAATGTGGCTTCGGCACTGATCGTGTGCAGCTGGCCGCGGTGCGGATATTTTAATTCCGAGATCGTCCGTTCCTGAGAATCGATGATCTTAAACGTCTGTTCTCCATGCGTCGAATACCCGATCTCATAATCAAGGCTCATACGATACAGGGTCCTTTTAATGACCATCTGCCGTAACTCTTTGACCACGGTCGCACGGCGTAATGCCTGATCAATCGCTTCTTGTCGCGAAAAACTTTCTGAAGGGTCTGACGGAGACGAAAACGATAGGGCTGGAATACTCAGGCTGATCAGGCAGGCAAGCACACTCGCTAAATTCTTCATTCCCTCTCAATACGCTCTTTTAGAATATGCCTATAAAAACGTCATTACCCCCTATGGGCTGTATCATTGACTGCAATTTACCACAAAATAAGGGGATACTCAAGGTTTTTTCGAGGAAAATAGCGGGAATCTATTCGATAACCATCAGAGCCTTATCGGCATCGACCGAATCGGCTTCTTGGACCAATACTTCTTTGACCTGGCCATCGACAGGCGAAGGGACGACAAAAACGCTCTTCTGCGTCGCCAGCTCAATAATATCGTCGCCCTTTTTCACGGGGTCTCCCGGCTGCACATATATATAGGTTACCGTAGCATTTTTTACTTCCTGCTCAAACTGTAGTGACCGTATACTAATCCGCACAGTCTGCCTCCTTTTATTTTCCGGCCTAGTGCACTGTCAAAGTGGAGCCCTCCACGAACACGCCAGCTTCGCTGGCAGCGTGGCTCCCTCCCCGAAGGGATTAATTTTTCATTCTATTCCGTCATGAAAAATTAATTCTACATGCACTTGTACCGCTACCGCTATCAGAAATTAAGTTGACGCGGTACTAACGGAATTGCTTCATCATGAAAACCAAACCATACGCGACCACCATACCGATAAGAAATATCATACTACAAAAAACTCCGCATAAAGGCAAGATAAAAGAAGGAAATACCAAAGCGGCGACACACGCGCCTGTAAGGTCCCAGGCATACAACAAAGACGCGACACCCGCCGTCGACTGTTTTTGTTTCATGCCGAGGACGCTCCTGTTTAAAAGAATGAACAAAAATCCGTTTATCGCCCCAACGCACAACGCAGATGCGTACAAGACCGGTTCTCCAAACACTATCCCGTGCCGGCCAAGGCTGATCAATCCGGCAAAAATAAGACTAAAAACACTTTGAACAATAATACCCTTATTCAACATGGCACACGGCACTCTGCCGGCAAGGAAAGCCCCGCTCGACAACCCCAGCATATATGCCGCGACGACAAAACTTATTTTATAATACACCGACCCGTGAAAAACCTGAAAAAGCGTCATGATCAGAAAGAACATCGCCATACTATAAAAACCGTTGATGAAAACATACCCACAGGTACTCTTCGGCTTATGAGCAGGCATCAATACCGCGGTCAAAAAAAGCGCGCAAACAAAAACAATCAAGGTTATTGTCACTCGCGCCGTCGTCACGGCGTTCAGGGCGCGCGAGAAAACATCCTGTGCGACCTGGGACGTCCAGAGAAAAGCATACCAATATGCCTTAGGAAAGAAGGCTTGATTCACTTCAGTCGCGGTCGAGCCATTCAACATCTCACTAAAAAAGGCCTCGCGCCCGACCGCAAGGCGGTCCGTAAGATACTGTTCGTTAATAAAAACGTTCGCCGGCGCTAACCTGCGCAGCGTATGGATATAGGACGCCGCGTCATTAAAAAGTTGCCGTTGCGAAGCAAGAAAATGGACGCTCTCTCCCGGCAACACGACGACATGAGAAAACACGCTTTGAAGAGTCGTCGTATAGACCGCCAACAGGGACCGCAATGATGCGGGAACATAGACTTCGGAGCCTTCGGTAAAAAAAGAGAAAACCCCCTGCTCGGATAACGCATTCTTCACCAGCCGGAAAAATTGCCGCGTGTAGAAATAGTTAAACGGGATGGTTAACGGCAACGGATAATTCATCAGTATGACATCATACCGGTCTGCCGGCGCGCGCAGGAATTGCCGGATATCCATTCCATAAAAATGCACCCCTGATGCTTTTTCTTCAAGAAAATACCGTTCAAGGAACAGTATGACCGCCGGGTCATGCACGACGCAGTCGATCTGCCGGACGGAAGGGTATTTTTCAAGTTCCCGCACTATTTCCTGCGTGATGCCGCCGACGACCAATACGCGCCGCGCGTCAGGGACCTGCAACAAACACGGATGCACGGTTTCTTCGGCATACATCGAATCCGGCATACTGCAGAAAAGCGTATTATTAAGATACAATGAGCGTTGTTCTTTTTGAGTTATAACGCGTATCTCATGGTACGGGCTTTCTCGAGTCTGCACAACGACGATGTCCTTTCCTTGCAGCTTGTGCTGATGTATTCCGTAATATACCCCCAGAGAAAAGATTAGTACGCATAATCCCACCCCGATCATGCGCAGCAAACGGGTGAATTGGCCGGCCAGGCCGATGGCCAAAAGCATATTGATAAAAACCCCGGCCGCGATCACCAATAGCAAAGGAACGGCCGAATAAAGAACAATGCTTAACAAGACGGCCGCGACACAGGCACCGCATGATTCCAATATATATGCCCAACGCAACGAAGACCGCTGCTGTTGAAAAAGTTCTATTCCCATGGGAAAAAGGAACCCCGCAAAGCTGCACACCGGCAAGAGCATGACTGCGGCAAAAATGTGGATACGCGTAAACGATACGATCTCTTTAAATACGTATCCGGGAATGACCACCCCGGGAACGGTACAGACGCCATACGAAACAACAATGGCCGCAAGCCAAAGTATATACGCCATGAGAAACCAGCGTATCAATGATACCATGCGCTTACGAATGATCCTGAAAAATATGCTCCCGGCAGCACCCCAGAACAGCCACCAAAAGAAAAATATCCCTATGGTAAATTCATTGCCATGGACGACCTTAAGGAACTCGCGCAGCAGTCCAAACTGTGAAGAATACAGGGTCGTACCGAACAGAAAGAAAAAAAGAAAAGGGAAAATGTGTTTGCCGGAATCCTGGCTATGACCGGTATTGTTATGCATATCCGCGGGATTTGTTGAGTTCATCGGGACCCTGTGGAATTCCATAAGAATTCCCAGGACTCAGTCCCGGAGATTCTTCGAATCTCTCGGGGTGTTCGCTTAACACACTCACCCCCCTTCGGGGGTAATTCGGCTACAAATTTCTTCTTCGGCTTCGCCTCGATAGAAATTTAAGCCTCATTATCGGCCTGAGACTTTTTCTTCACGTTGGCATAGGCTTTATCTCATTACCCCCCTTCGGGGGTAATTCGGCCTGAGACTTTTTCTTCACGAAGTTCGAGAAAAGTCTCGGCCTCATTAAAAAAAAATCCCTGCGCTTTTGTTAAAGTGCAGGGATTTGAATTCACTATCCTAACTCTATAGTTATCTTTTTTTTCCTTTGCTTGCTTTCTTCTTTGATGAAACTTTTTTCTTCTTTGCTTTCGCGGCCATTTCGACCTCCTTGTTTTATAAGCCATTCCGGCTTACTTCTACTGTAACAAAAATATCGCTCAAAGTCAACAAGGACAGCCGTAAATTTTCTATTTTTATTTTTTCACCGAAATCTCGACAAGCCGTGCCCGCACTCCCGGCAACACGTTTAATTTCCTGGCCATGACCTTCCCCCCGAAAACTGTACCACTTGCAAATAGAGTGATCAAGTGATAAAAGGAACAAGCAAGGAGGTGCAGAATGAAGGGCAA
>Ga0172371_10003563_pt1 | contig 24039 bp, 24 predicted proteins | sample Lak12m_FD_114543 | JGI IMG/M metagenome (GOLD analysis project Ga0172371, IMG submission 114543) | Freshwater microbial communities from Kabuno Bay, South-Kivu, Congo - kab_022012_12m | ecosystem: Environmental > Aquatic > Freshwater > Lake | place: Democratic Republic of the Congo: South-Kivu...
CTATTTCATAACATTAATGTTCGGGTAAAATTAATCTTGACTATTGTAACCATGTTTCGTTAAACCCTGCCCGATGGTCAGGCGGGCTCTACGAGGTATTAGAACTGTTAGGGTCTCTTTTAGTCTACAGTACTTTATCGCCTACGGCGAATTCCACACAGTGGATAAAGTATTGTAGAACAATGCGATAAGATATGGGATTTTTTCCCCGTAGGGGATAAACAATTTTTATCCCGACAGCAAAGATTTCAAAAACAAATCCATTGGAAATATTGGATTTATTTTTTTTAAATCCACTTACATACCTAAAACTGCACATTTTCAAAATATGATCTCCATAGTAATTATCATTAGCCTGCAATTTCCCAATTCAAATCTTTCATCATGATTCCGGTACTCCATCATTCCGTTTTTCCATTCTTCCGGCCTGGCACTACCTTAGAGGAGCTTTAGCGGATAATTAGAGTAAGAGGATGCTGTGAGGTTGTATCAGACATTATTAATATAAATATGTCGGCATAAAACACCCTCGAATATCGGTAAAAAAAGTAACAATAACAGATAACTAAAAATCGATAATCGGATATTGCCTCACCGAAACCTGAGGGTCGAAAACAGGAGGTTCGCACGAAAATTTTCTCCCATGGCACAGCAACGACTAAGGATGAAATTTATGACCTGATATTTTCGTTATCCGTGCTGAAATTTTCGATTTTCAAACATCAATACAAAATACTTGCCTGATAAATAATGAAATCCGATAACAAAATTCTTCTGAGCCATGGCAGTGGCGGGAAATTGTCGCACGATTTAATCGGTGAAATGTTCGTAAAATATTTCAGTAACCCCGAGCTTGTGGCGCAAACCGACTCGGCGATTCTTGAATTATCTCAAAAAAACATCGCCTTCACCACCGACTCCTACGTGGTTGATCCCATTTTTTTCCAGGGTGGCAATATCGGCAAATTGGCTGTTTGTGGCACCATTAACGACCTTTCCGTTTCGGGAGCAAAGCCGCTTTATCTCAGTTGCGGTTTCATTATTGAGGAAGGATTTCCGTTGGCTGATCTGGAAACCATCGTAAAAACAATGGCTGAAGAAGCCCGTCATGCCGGTGTAAAAATAGTGACGGGCGACACAAAGGTGGTAAACCGGGGCAAATGCGATAAAATATTCATCAACACCGCCGGCATCGGGATGCTTCATAAGGATAAAAAACACATTAGTTTCGGGACGAATATTTCGGCAGGCGACAAAATCATCATCAACGGATCAATCGGTGATCACGGAATAGCCATCCTGGCAGCAAGAGAATCGTTGGGTTTCGAATCGCTGGTAAATTCTGATTGTGCTGCACTGAACGGATTAATCAGCGAAGCCCTGAAAATCCCGGGTAGCATCAATTTTATGCGCGACGCTACACGTGGCGGCCTGGCGACTGTACTCTGCGAATTGGCAAAGAATCAGAAATCAGGTATTTGGGTAAATGAAAAAGATATTCCCGTAAAGGAAATCGTTAAGGGAACCTGTGAAATTTTCGGCTTTGATCCGCTTTACCTGGCCAACGAAGGAAAAGTTGTGATGGTAGTTACTAAAGAAGCTGCCTCAGAGGTGATTAAAATTCTGAAGTCGCACCCGCTCGGGAAAGAAGCAGTAATCATTGGCGAAATAACCGAAAATAACCCTGGCAAAGTGGTGATGCAAACCGAAGTTGGCGGGCGTAGAGTTATCGACATGCTTGCCGGCGAAATGCTGCCACGGATATGCTGAAAAAAATCCCAAAATCAAATTTCACGGAAACGAATCTTTGCCAGGATTAAACCCTGTTGGAATAAGATGTTCAACAAAAGAAGAAGAAATTAACTGAAATGCTAATTTCCGCGCTTTGTTTGTTATGTATTATTTGTTCCTTGACCTGTGTTATGTCCGCCTACTGGCGGATTTGTTGCGTGATTGTTGTCTTTTGTTTTTAAACGGTTATCCGCTGAACCCATATTGGTGATAAAACTTATTGAGAGCGCCGGCAATATCGTTAAAGGCAACATAATGGTTCTGGCATCCGTTGCGTGAACAAATATTTACCCTTCCGCCAACTTTAATATTCATGCCCACCATGGGTGCTTCACAAAGCTCACACTTTTCTTCACGCATCAACGACTTATTGCAGTGCGGACAATATAACGTCACAATTTCCTTGTCTTTAAGTTCGATATCACTCTCGTGGTCGTAACAACCGTAAAGAGAGCATAGCCGCAAAACGCCACGCTCGGCTGCCGTAACAACATTTACCCTGATGCTTGGTTCGCCGTTGATTGGGTTTTCAGCATCCATGAACGATTTGTCGCAGTGCGGGCATTTAACAAATAATGAAACTACATTCGACATAAGACCTCCCTGTTTTTAATTTTCGTTATAAAATTATATTTCCAGATTATCGCGCTAAAATACTATTTCGGACAATACAAGTCAAGCATTTTATTCAAACATCTACAATTTATCATGTTTCCTTTATTAAGATGCCATGCATAACCTGCTATGGGAATCTTTGCTTTTATTCATACTCTAAGCTGATATCGTTACCTTTGCCCGAAAATCGGAGCTATTTATGCATGAATTTTCGATCGCGCTAAGCATTGTTGAAATTGTTGACCAGTATGCGGGAAAAGCCGGGGCCACGAAAGTTAACGAAATCGAAATCGAAGTCGGTGAACTTTCGGGAGTCGTTTTGGATGCCATGGAATTTGCCATGGAGTCGGCCATTAAAGGAACCATTTCGGAAGATGCAAAAGTTATTTTCCATTACATCAAAGGGAAAGGCCGCTGCCAGGACTGCAACATGGAATTTGACCTTCAGAACGTTTTTGATCCCTGCCCCTTTTGCGGTGCTTTTAACCCCGAAGTGAAGCAGGGAAAAGAACTCAGGGTAAAAGCAATAAATGTCGATTAATTTATGGAAATTCTTTCCGATCCTGACCATCGAAAGTTATGGTAATTGAGATTTGATTTTTGCCATTTGAAATTTGAACCAGGATTCCGGCGTTTAGGCTTTACGATTTGCATTGAAAGACATCGACTAAAAATAAATAAAATATTAAAAATAAAACCTGACTAATTATGTGCGGAACTTGCGGATGCGGACAGGACGACAAGCCTGTCAGGATTTTGAAACCGGGGGAAGAGGAACATTCCCATTCATATGTTCATGTTCATCAACACAGCCATGGCGGTGAGATTCATTCACATAGCCACGACCACAATTATTTGCATAGTCATGGCGATGCTGCTGAAAATCATCAGCACGAGCACGAACATGAGCACAACCACGACGGTGCTGAATTAAATCATCATCATGCGCACAGTCATGAGCACGATGATAGAAGCGAACACGATCACAACCATCAGTATCAGCACAGTCATGGCCGGCAGATTGTAATCGAAGAAGATGCATTAGGCCGCAACGACCTGACTGCAGAGCGAAACCGAGGTTATTTTGATGCCAGGAAATTGTTTGTCGTCAACCTCGTCAGTTCACCGGGATCGGGAAAAACAAGCCTCCTCGAGAAGACCATTGCTTCACTTAAAGGAAAAGCCGGAATTTACGTAATCGAAGGCGACCAGCAAACCATGAATGACGCCAATCGTATAAAAAATGCAGGTGCACCCGTGGTTCAGATCAATACCGGGAATGGTTGCCACCTGGATGCCGGTATGGTGAATAAAGCTGTCAAAAAACTCGAAACGGCTGAAAATGGAATTTTAATCATCGAAAACGTAGGGAACCTCGTTTGTCCTTCGCTTTTCGATCTTGGCGAATCCAAACGCGTGGTGGTGATCAGTGTTACCGAAGGCGACGATAAACCACTCAAATATCCGACCATGTTCGAAACCTCCGATATATGTGTTATCAACAAAACGGATTTGCTTCCGTATGTTGATTTCGACATAGCAAAAGCGCAGGAATATGCACTGAGAGTAAACCCTGAACTTGTGTTTTTTGAACTTTCCGTGAAGACTGGCGAAGGGATGGAACCCTGGATCGAATGGGTATTAAACGAATTGAAAGGCCTGAACTAACCAGTTTCTGGCTTCTTTGAATTCAAAAAACATCCGTCATATTCCGAATTTATTGTTGAAATAAAAAGAAGGTAAAAATCTTCTTTTAGCTGATGTATTCCCGGCCTTCATCGGTAATCAGCAGGTAAAAGGTTCGTTTTTCGATCAAACCTTCATCAATAAAAATATCTTCCAGCACTTGGACAATCTTTTTTGTACCGTCGATAAGCTCACGAAATTCTTTTTCGTTGATGCCATTGGCCTTTGCAGCAAGGGTTTTTAAGAGTTTTCGGCGGCTACTCTCAATGATTGAGGTGTGGATCAAATCTTCACCATTGAAAAATATTTTATCCTTCCTCACCAGGTAACTCAACAACATCTTTAATTGTCCCTTGTTGATGTTCCGACGGAGTGCCAGTGTTTCCACATCGGCATAAACAGGCTTTAACATGCCAAAATCCCTGATTGTCTTTTCGATCCAGTCGATTTGTTCCTGTGTTTTAGGATCAATATTTGAATGATGACTTTGCAGCGCCCAGGTTTTACCTGATTTTTTCAACAGACTGTTTGCCTGCATTTTATGAAGCAGTAAATCAAGGTATTTCAACTCGGCAGACGATTTCAGGCTCAACTTTCCGGCCAATTCCTTTTGTTCGAGCCCATCTTCGAAAATCGGATTTTTCTGATGCTGCAGTTTGATTTCATCTTCAATTTTTGCCAACAAGGTTTGTTCAAAGGCGGTAGTTACCAGCCAATTTCCTTCCGGCAGGTCGAAAACCAGTATTTCATCCGACCCTTCTGTCCGGCAAATTTCAAGCATCCCTTCGGGGTCGATGTCGAGACGGGATGAGATATCATTTGCAAACATGGGCCGGCCCTCTTTTTTAAGTTCAAGGCCAATAAGGCTAAGCATATTTTCCTGGCTTAAAATTGCCTGAACCACCTGCCGGAGACTATTGGCAAGCTTATCGGTGCGGCGTCGGTGGTGCAGCGGGGATACGTCAACAATTGTTCCACCACCAAGGGTAAGGTCGTTCGAAGAATTCCGGATGATAAACCGGTCCTTGCCTAGAAGAATGGCAGGTTTTTCAAGATGTATCTGAACAATTGCCTCTCCCCCACCCTGAACCAGGTCTTTATCGATAAGATGAATACGTGCTTTGGAATGAAACGTTCCTGTGTGAAAAATAACCTGAGACCAAACCCCAAGCCTGATATCGTTTTCGAATAATTTCAAATGGGCATCGATGCGTGAAGTTTCACTAATATTGCGGTTTGAAAGTAACATACCCCGCTCAAAATCCACGTACTTCAGTCCTGAAAGATTCAGGGCCGCACGCTCACCGGCCATCACTTTATCAACCTGTTGGCCATGCCGTTCGATACTCCTGATCTTTAAACGGTCGTTCCGCCCGGGTAGTAATATAAGTTCGTCCCCGGTCGCCACGGTACCATTCAGCACCGAACCTGTAACAACCAAACCATGGCCTTTAATATTAAAAATCCGGTCGATATACATCCTGAAAATGCTTCCTGTTTTTCTTTCGGGCATGCTTCCGGCCATTTTGTCGATTTGTTCGGCCAGTTCCGGAATACCATGTCCTGTCAGTGATGAAACGCCAATAATGGGGGCATCTTTAAAGGATGTTTTTTCGAGAAATTCCATGATTTCAAACCTGGCCAGTTCAAGCATTTCCTCATCAACCAGGTCGGTTTTGTTAAGCGCAACGATGCATTGTTTTATCCCCAGCATCTGGATAATGTTGATGTGCTCTACAGTTTGCGGCATAATGCCACTGTCGGCAGCAACGACAAGCAATACAAAATCGATTCCGTAGGCGCCGGCAACCATTGTTCTAATAAAATCCTTATGGCCTGGTACATCAACGATACCAAGTGAGTTTCCGGAGGGTAATTCGAGGTGCGAAAAGCCCAGGTTAATCGTTATTCCCCGCTCTTTTTCTTCCTTGTGGGTGTCGCAGTCGATACCTGTGAGCGCCTTTATCAGTGCCGTTTTTCCATGATCAACATGGCCGGCAGTACCCATGATCAGATGCTTACTCACCACAAACCTCCCTATAAACCGAAACAATTATTGAGGCGGCTTCTCCGATTTGTTCGTCAGGAATGGTGAGCACATCAAAAAGCAGGCTTCCTTTGCGCAAAACGCCCAGGAGCGGATACTCACATCTTAATAATTTCTTAAAAATAGCTTCGGCAAAGTTTGTTTTATCCTTGCGGGCTGCGGCCGGAAATTCAAGGCGGACAGCAAAACTTTCGATGGTCTTGTCGGGTAATGAACCGCCTCCGGTCTGTCCGGTACTGGTGACAATCCGGCAGTTTATATTTTTGGAGATCAGCAGGTTTGAAAGGATCTGAGCCTTTGAATTCAATGCGGCAGATGAAGCTCCCAGCATTTTAAAGACAGGGTTGTTCAGGAACAGTTTTTTTTCGTCGAGATAGCTCAGACAAACCGATTCGAGCAAGGCCAGTGTTATTTTTCCAACCCGGAGCGCCCGTGTCATCGGTTCTTTTTTAAGTCTTTTAATCAGATACATTTTGCCTGCGATGATTCCTGATTGAGGCCCACCTAATAATTTATCCCCGCTAAAACTCACCAGATCAATCCCCCTGGCAAGCGTAGATTTTACATCTGGTTCCTCTTTCAAAATTCCGATACTTGCTTTACTGAGCAAGCCAGAGCCCATATCGTAAAATACCGGAATACCAATCTTTTTTCCAAGCGCCACCAGTTCATCAAGTGAGGCTTCGTGTGTAAAACCTTTGATTACATAATTGGACTGATGCGCCTTCAGCAGCATGGCCGTCTTTTTTGTGAGCGCGTTTTCGTAATCTTTAATGCCCGTCTTGTTGGTGGTTCCCACTTCGATCATTCTGCAGTCGGAAGCCTTCATAATGTCAGGCATTCTGAATGAACCCCCAATCTCAATCAGTTCTCCCCTCGAAACGATGACTTCCCGGTTTTTACAAAAAGTCCGTAAAACAAGCATCACTGCGGCGGCATTGTTATTTACCACAAGCACATCTTCGGCGTCTGTAAGGAATTTCAGCAACCCGGTCACATGGCTGTACCGGGAACCCCGATCAGCATTTTCGAGGTCGAACTCAAGGTTGGAATACCCTTTCAATACTTCAGAAACATCATCAATCTGTGTTTTGCCATACGGAGCACGGCCCAGGTTGGTATGAATCACAATTCCGGTTGCGTTGATGATGGGTTTCAGACTTTTCGAGCTTATCTTTTTCAGATTCAGATGCAGCTGTTTCACTATCTCGTCTTTTTCAGGAAAACCGGCTCCCGCTTTTACTTCTTCACGAAATTCGCTGATGGTTTTTTTGAGATAAAACTTAACAATATCGGTAGGATATTCTGCCATAAGAAGCTGTACTTCAGGCCAGGAAAGCAAAGTATCGGTTCCGGGGAGATTACTGAGCGGAGTGGTTACCTTTCCGGAAGATTGATCGGGCTTTTTCAAATTATTTTTCAATGTTAGAAAGTGCAGAGAGAGCAGGGATCGAACCTGCCACAGCCGGTTTTATCCGTCTGCTATTGGTTTTGAAGACCAACCGGAACACCAGTTCCATCCTCTCTGTAAATGATTTTCATGATAAAGCGCAACAAAAATAAGCTAAGCTGCCAGAAAAGCAACTAAGAAATCAGCTTAATTGGTTAATTTTTCATGGACTGGACTTACTGACGACAATGAGAATATTTGAGAAGGTTTTTCCAGTGATGGATAAACTTTAGTGTTACTTAAGACGCTCAACTTTAATTATCCTATGAAATGCAGCATTTAACAATGAATAGCACCGTATTAATCCATGAAAACAATTTTCCCGGATTCTACCTTATCGTTCATCAATAAGCGATATAGATAGATACCTTGTTTTACCCTGTTTCCGTTCTCGTTGGTGGCATCCCACGAAAACCTGTCAACCCCTGGTGAGAGATTTTGCTGTTCCAACTTATTGACCAGATGCCCTGATTCATCAAATATCGTGAGCAAAACCTGCATTTTCTCATTGACCGTAATTTCAAATTCGACCGACTTCGAAAATGGATTCGGGAAAAGTGAAACCCGGACTGATCCCTTGTTAAAAATTTCTTCCACTGCGGTAACCGGAGAAACGCCAAGGAAATAGTTGATGAATTCAGCCAGAATATAGGTTTTCAAACTCAGGCTGTCACCATCGGCAAAAGCCCCTAAAACCAAAGAACCCGAGATGGCTTTATAGTTGCCTGTATTGTAAACAAAGACGCGTGGCAAATTATCCTCCGAACGGTACAAAACGTCTGCGGCCGAATTCGAAAGGTGGTCGATACTGAAATGCGGATCTTCACCACCAGCATAAACAAAATTAACAGCATCCGGAAATGCATTGGCAACACCGGCGACCTGGGATACTTCGTAATTGCCTCCTGACGATTCGAACTGGATCCCCAGGTAATCCAAAAAATCAGTCGATGAATGATCATCACCCAGGTTTACGCTTTCGATGTAAAGATTCCCACCATTTTCGAGGTAGTTTTTGAGCTTGGCCCGGTCGGTTACATTTACCGTTCCGGGTGGTGTATTACCTCAGCTCAGGCAATAGCAACCCATGGTAGCAATAATGATATCGTATGCGCCGAGGTTGACAGGTAAAATATTAACCTGTTCAAAATTGATCCCTGCAAGGTTTAACGCCTTAACAAATGCTGCATCGGGTTGCTCAGGTACACCTGTTTCGGGATTGTAAATGGTCTCAATTCCGTTGTCGTTATCCCACAACAATACCTGGTATTCAATATCGGGTTCGACCCGTAAAAAATGGCCATGCGTGCAGTTGTTACGCTGGAATTCATCCGCTTCAGCAGTTACCTTCCCGTACAAACAAGTATTGTGAGCACTTCCAAAAGACCATTCAAAACCTAAAAAGGCGGTGTCGCCCGGATCAAGATTTCCAGTAAATACCTGGCTCCCTGTTTTTTCGCCTGTTTTTGCGCTCACCATCCATACCGAAAATCCAGTCTGAGGCAGTAATCCCATATTTTTGACCAACACCTGCCAGGTATTGGTTTCATCAGGATTTACCTGGTTTGGTCCCTCAATCGCAATGGCGGATAAGTCGTGGTCGAAAAAAGATGTAATATTTATCCGGTAAATGCTCCAGTCCCACCAGGCATCGGTAGTGGGTCCCCAGGAACGAAATCTCAATTTTATATTTTCACCGGAAAAGGCAGCCAGTGAAAACGAAATATCTTCCCCGCCTTCGATTCCCCAGTTTCCTTCCGAAAGTTGAAAATTCCAGATGATTTCCTCCGCTCCACCTGCAATTACCGAAATTTCACAGGCTTCGGTGGTTACACTTGTAGGATAGGTTTCGATAAACTGGCTTAGAATGAGATCAGAAGGATTTTCCGGTATGCAAATTTCGGGTGTAATGGCCGAAAAATCATAATTTATGATGACCGGATAATAATTGAGTACCAGGATTGCTGATTCAAAAGCCCAGTTGCCTTCAAGTACCCATCCTGGTTCAGGATTATTAAAACTATCTTCCCATAAGGTCGTCTGGGGATAAACAGGCAGCACGACCAAAATGATGAGAAAAACCAGATTTACAAGGCGTTTCATACATCACAGCATTCGTTAAAACCCTGTTGAGTATTTGCGCTAAGGTATGAAAAAAAACAGATTTCCGGATAATAAACTTTGAAAGTCATTCATAAAAAAAACCCGGAGCGGGAAGGTTATTTAACTTCCCGCTCCGGGTCTCTGAGTCCGACCAAACAGTTGATTAGATTCTCACAAAAATGGTCTAAAATCTTTTCCTCTACAGTAAATATTCTGCTATTCGGTTAATAAAAATTTCCCGGAATTAGTTTTTTCGTTAATTGTGAGCCTGTAAAAGTAAACGCCTTTATGAATTCCGTTTCCCTGCTGATCGCGTGCATCCCAGGTTAGCATATGCCTGCCCGGGGCCATCTGTTCATAACCCATAATATAAATTAACCGGCCCATCTCATCATAAACATCAAAACTTACCTTAGCCGGTACGACCAGGCTAAATTCGACATGAGTGGCTTCGGTGAAGGGATTGGGATAATTTACAACCGACATATCTTCCTGGTTTACGGATTCGTCAACTGATGTAATTGTTGTAACACCAAGCAGAAAATTTATCATCTCGGCCATCATATAGGCTTTAATGTCCAGGCTATCGCCGTTTTTTATCGCACCAAAAACAACCGATGACGAAATTGCCCTGTAATTACCGGCATCATATGCAAACATTCTTCCGGAGCCATCCTCTGATTTAAAAAGACAAGTTGCCTGGTTCGCTACCAGACGATCGACACTAAAATGAGGATCGGTTCCCCCGGTATATGAAAAATTCAAGTTATCCATAAATGTTGCATATTGAGCAACCAGTTGATCCACTTCATAACTACCACCATCTGCAAAGAATTTGATTCCCAGGTGCTGCAATAGCCCTGATCCAAGATGGTCGATCCCCAGATTAACACTTTCGATATACAAATTACCGCCATTATCGAGGTAATTGTTGAGCTTGTCCTGGTCTGTTGCATTTACAAAACCAGGTGGTGTATTACTTCAGCTCAGACAATACGATCCCATCGTGCAAATGATGAGATTATACCAGCTAAGATCGGGAGGTAAATCCTGAACCAGATCGTAAGGAATGCCTGCATCCGACAAGGCTTTCTGGATGCTTGTGTTAGCCTGTTCCTTGATGCCGGTTTCCGCATTATAAATGGTCTCGATGCCATTATCGTGATCCCAAACAAGTACATGGTAAACAACTGGTGGCTCGACCCTTATAAAAAATGATTTTGTACGGTTATTGGCTGGAAATTCGTCAGCAGGTGCATCGATTATCCCATAAAGACAAGTATTTTCGACGTCCTCAGGTGTCCATTGAAAATCGACAGCTCCCGATTCACCCGGATCTACAGTTCCCAGAAAGCTAACTGCACCAACCTGATCACCCCTTTTCAGACTGTATAGCCTGACCGTAAAATCAGACTGTGGGAGTTGTCCGTTATTTTTAAAAGAAACCTGCCATGTGCCGTTTGTTCCCGGCAAAATGTTGGATGGACCGCTCACATCGAGTGCACAAAGCTCATTATCGAAAGTAGTAGTGATATTAACATTATAAACGGTCCAGTTCCACAATGAGTTTGTGGAAGCACCCCAGGTTCTGAACCTGAACTGAACCACCTGACCGGTAAACTGGTCAAGCGCCTGACTAAAGGTTGATCCACCCATGTCGCCCCATGTTCCGTTTATAATCTCATAATTAAATATCAGCACCTCCTCATCACCGGATATCACCCAGATTTCACAAGTCTCGTTGGTAACGCCATTGAGATATGGATCGATAAACTGGTTGAGGCTTAATTCGCATGGATAATTGGGGATTTGTATCTCCGGAGAAATGGCCGAAAAATCGAAGTTTTCGACAACCGGATAATAATAAAACATGAGGTCACCGCCATCAAAAGCCCAGTTTCCGTCGATAGTCCAGTCTGGCGGAGGATCGGCGAAGGTTTCGTCCCAAATCATTGTTTGGGCAAATAGTGGCAATCTTAGTAAAATTACCGCTACGATTAAGTAAAAAGCTTTGGTCATAGTGTAAGCGTTAGTTAGTATTTGTGTTAAACTTCGAAAACAATCTCTTGTTCAAGTTCCGGGCAAAATTAACTGCTTGTTTTGAAAAAGCGAAATTTTAATCGACAAATTTAAGTATTTAGATGCCTGAATTTAAAAAACAGAAAAAAAATCGCTAATAAATTGAGACGAAGGAGGGAAATAAAATCAAAAACCCATTGCTAATTAATTGTTAAACAATGGGTCTTCATTTATAAAGCGGTCTGGACGAGACTCGAACTCGCGACCTCCTGCGTGACAGGCAGGCATTCTAACCAGCTGAACTACCAGACCAATTATTATTACTAAGAACTTTCAAAAGCGGTGCAAAAATACACTTATTTTTATTTCTGCAAAGATTTTAAAAAATTCTTTTCATCGATTTGAGAAAAAAAAATTCCCGGAAACACCTTCAAATTTTTACTCCTTTCTGCGTTAACGATTTACATCTGATTCAATTTTCAACATTCGATTAATTCCAACAGGTCTAAAAGCAGTTTTTGATTAAAAAACCTTTACTGCAGATGATTCTTTAGTGGGTAATGGACTACAAAGTGAAAAATTTGGAAGATTAATTTTCTGTCTCAGCAAAGTTCGCATTAGACGGAATAAATTTTCAGGCTATTGCCTGACGATTTCAAAATCTCCGTTTTCCTTCACACGGATAATCCGGGAGGGCTTCATCGACCGGATGCGATCGTGATAAAGATTTACAGTGTAATCGACATTTTTTCTGATTTCGCTCGTGATTTGCGGATAAAGTACGGGGGCAGGATCACCGGAGATGTTTGCAGAACTCGAAACGATTGCTTTGCCAAAAGTCCTGATCAACTGCCGGCAAAAATCATCATTTACCACCCTGATTCCAATGGTATTATCCGCTGCCGATACACCTTTTGCCACATTTTTAGCATTTGGATAAATTACTGTCAAAGGCCGGTTATAATTTTTAACCAGATCGATAATCACAGGATTAAGGTTATCGACGTAGTCGGCGATTCGTTCGATACTATCCACCAGAACCAATAAACTTTTTCCCTCGATCCTTTTCTTGATCTTATAGATTTTATCAACCGCTTTTTGGTTACTTGCATCGCAGCCTATACCCCAGATTGTGTCGGTTGGATATAGTATTGTACCACCCGACCGAAGAATTTCTACCGTTTTATTTATTTCATCAAGCATAAACTATTTCCTTCAAAAATATAAGCATGGATTACGCGGTTCAATAAAAGTTTAATTTTTTATAAAACAAAAGTAATTTGAAATTAGCTGATACGGGCAAGTAATTTTTCTTTTTTTATGGTAAGTGCACATTTGAAGTGCTGTTTGGGACAAGCGTTGAAACCGTGCAGACCGCAGGGTCGGCAGCTTAGTATTTCATCGGTTTCGATAACCGCCGAATTTTCAGAAAGCGGACCAAATCCAAAAGCAGGAACGGTTGAACAAAAAACCGAAGTCACCGGAGCGTTCACCCCCGAAGCGAAATGCTGTGGCGCCGAGTCGTTTACAAAATTCATTACCGCATCGCGCATCAATGCTGCCGATTGCATAAAAGTAAGCTTGCCGGAGAGGTTAATCGAATTCGGATGGCCCGACTTTTCAATAATCTCCTCACAGGCATTTTGATCGGTTTTTGAGCCAAGAAAATAAATATGAAGATCTGGATCGGTTTCTCTGACAAACTCGATCCATTTTTCGGCCGGATATTGCTTGGTGAACCATAATGAGGTAGGTGCAATGCAGATATACCGTGAAGTCTTATATTGAGAAACCCTGGCAAAATCTGCCTGTTGCGGGAATAGTCTGATCGGATAGGCAATGCTTTTATCGGTAATGCTTTCGATTACAGCCAGGTTGCGTACTGTTTCGTGTAAACTTTTCCCGGGATCTGACAAAATAATATGTTTTACCGATCCCGTAAAACCCATTGAAAACGGATTCTTATTAAATCCCAGCCTTAACGGGGCTCCCGACAGAATCGTTAACAGCCCGCTTGACGCAAACCGCTGAAGATTTACGAGCAGATCATATTTTTGTTTCCGGATTGATTTTATGAGATTCCAAAGATTCCTGTACTTTTTAACGGATTTATCCCAAACCAAAACCCTGAAAAGGTCAGGATGACCAATTAGCAGGCTTTCGATACCTTTCTTTACAAGGAAATCGATTTTTGAACCGGGAAAAAAATGACTCAGCTTTTCGATGACCGGCGTTGCAAGAACCACATCCCCAATAGATGCGGTCTGGATAATCAGTATTTTTTTAATTTCTGTTTTCTTCAACGGAGGATTTGTCTGAAAGGTTTAAAGGATGTTCTTAATTTGTTACTTTTATACAGCCAGTTCATAATTGCGCAGTGCTTCGTTGAGCGAAGTTTTCAAATCAGTCGAAGATTTCCTTTTCCCGATGATAAGTGCGCAGGGCACCTGGAATTCGCCAGCCGGAAATTTTTTGGTATAGGAACCCGGTATTACTACTGAACGTGCAGGTACACTGCCTTTCATCTCAACAGGTTTTTCACCGGATACATCGATGATTTTTGTTGAATGGGTAATAACCACATTAGCCCCCAGTACTGCCTCACGCTCAATTTTTACACCCTCAACAATGATGCAGCGGGAACCGATAAAACAATTGTCTTCGATAATGACCGGAGCAGCCTGAACCGGCTCCAAAACGCCACCAATCCCTACCCCACCACTCAAATGCACGTTTTTCCCAATTTGCGCGCACGAACCAACGGTAGCCCAGGTATCAACCATAGTCCCACTGTCAACATAGGCCCCGATGTTGATGTAAGATGGCATAAGCACAACACCTTTTGCAAGGAATGCACCATAACGCGCTACTGCGTTTGGAACAACCCTAACGCCAAGTTCGGCATAGTTTTTCTTTAAGCCGATTTTATCGTGAAATTCAAAAATCCCAACTTCCCGGGTTTCCATTTTCCGGGTAAGGAAATATAAAATCACAGCTTTCTTCACCCATTCATTTAACTTCCAGCCATTTTCGACCGGTTCCACAACTCTTAAACGGCCCAAATCGAGTAAAGCAATCACCTCTGCAATGGCTTCACGCGTTATATTTTCACCCAATTTTTGCGGGTCTTCCCACGCAGTTTCAACAATTAATCTCAAATCCATTGTTTTGATTATCTAAAAGTTCAAAAATAGGCAAAAATTAAACAGTTAGTCATTTTCTTTATAATTTTGCACGCTTCGCCATTCAACCGGAGTTTGAATAATTTATTTCGCTGAAGGACGGTTTAAAGATAATTTTCTCAATAATTAAAGGTTTATTCATTTCATGGGCAGAATCCTCGCCATCGATTACGGGCAAAAAAGAGTTGGTATTGCGGTTACTGATGAATTTCAGATTATCGCGACAGGACTTACCAATGTTCATGTGATGGATATCTTTAAATTCCTCGAAGATTATTTTAAAAAGGAAAAAGTGGACAGGATCGTCGTTGGCGAACCCAGGCAAATGAACAATTCGCCTTCGGATTCGCAACGTTTTATCGAACCTTTTGTTAAAAAACTAATAAAACATTTTCCAGAAATTCCTGTTGATAGGTTCGATGAACGATTTACGTCGAAAATGGCTCACGATACAATGCTTGCATCGGGACTTAAAAAAAAGGCGCGCCAAAACAAAGCGCTTGTCGATACCATCAGTGCAACGATTATTTTACAGTCGTATATGCAGGCAAACGCAATAATTTTAAAGAATTTAAAAGCATGATTTTACCGATAACAGCTTACGGACACCCTGTATTAAAAAAAGTAGCAGTGGACATCGATAAAGATTATCCTGACCTGGAGCAGCTTATTCACGACATGTACGAAACCATGTACGAAGCTGAAGGGGTAGGACTTGCTGCTCCGCAGATTAATAAATCCATCAGGTTGTTTGTGATGGATACTTCCCATTATGGAAATGAAGTTCCTGAAGCAAAAGATTTTAAAAAGGCATTTATCAATGCACATATTGTTGATCGCCTGGGTGATGAAAAGCTGATCGAAGAAGGCTGTCTGAGCATTCCTAACATACACGAAGAAGTTTGGCGTAAAAACGAAGTAAGGATCGAATATTATGACGAAAACTGGCAGTTTCACGATGAAACCTACACAGGTGTAATAGCACGTGTTATCCAGCACGAATACGACCACCTCGACGGCATCCTCTTCGTTGACAGGATAAGTATGCTTCGAAAGACATTACTTAAACGGAAATTACAGGATATTTCGACCGCGAATATCAAGGTGAATTATAAGATGATTTTTCCGGTACCAAAAAAGAAAAGAATAAGTAAACCAAAAAGTTAAAAATTTAAAACGTATGAAAAGGCCTTTTCAATTACTGATGATTGCACTTATGCTGTTTGTTTTCCCGGCTTGCCAGTCGCAGCGCTCCAAAGCTATTTCGAATATCGGAAAAACCGAGAAGGAAGTCTTTACCGAAAACGGCTCACTTAACCGGGATAAGGTGAACGATCTTATTACGGTTTATACCGGTTTTGCCGATCAGTTTCCGGGAGATACCCTCGCCCCTTCTTACATTTTCAAGGCAGCCGACATTGCGATGAACACCAACCGGTCGATGGAAGCAATTAAGTTTTACGACCGGATACTCAACGATTATCCTGATTACCGCAAAGCCCCGGAAGCCTTGTTCTTAAAAGGTTATGTTTACGAAAATAACCTGGGCCGCCTCGATAAAGCGAAAGAAATATATGAAAGCTTTATTGCCAAATATCCGGACAATGAATTTGCTGACGATGCTCAGGTATCGCTAAAATATCTGGGAAAATCACCCGAGGAATTGATAGAATTGTTCCAGAAATCAGATTCAGCAATAACCAAAGGGAACTAAAAAGCCGCCTGGTTCTATTAGGGACATCAGATAAAAGATTAGGTTGTTGGAAGATTGGAATAATTGAAAGTTGGAATGGTGGAAAACTGGCATGATGGAAGGTTAAAAAAAATAGAATGTTGTAGTGTTGTCGTCAAAGCGGCATTGCAAATGACGCGTAGCATGGGATTGACTTACAAATTTCCTGATTGTCGTTGAAGAATTATGAAAATCAGAAATTAAACTCCTTTTCAAGGAAATTTCGAAGATTGGAAGGATTGACTTCGTCGATAAGAACTCCCTTTTTGCAGTATGAAATTTCGCCGGTTTCTTCTGAAACTACAATAGCAACAGCATCGGTTTTTTCTGAAATTCCTACAGCAGCGCGATGCCGTAAGCCGAGGCGCACTGAAATTTTTTGAGAACTCGAAACAGGTAAAATACATCGCGCCGACCTGATCTTGTTGTTCACAATAATGACGGCTCCATCATGTAAGGGACTGTTCTTAAAAAAAATATTCATCAGGAGCTCATCCGAAATCTGGGCATCAATTACCCGGCCGGTGTTAACATATTGCTGGAGTTCGTTAACCTTGGCAATAATAATAAGCGCACCTGTTTTACCGGCCGATAACTTTCGGCAGGCGGTAACAATCGGATCAACATCCAAAAGCTGTATCCTGCTATCTCCAAATCTCAGGAACCGGAGCCTTTGCCGGGTTTTATTAATAAATCGTGGCGTTCCGATCATTAATAAAAACTGACGGATTTCCGGCTGAAAAACTACGATAAGTGCAATAAATCCAACCGAAATAAAAGCCCCCAGAACCTCACCTAACATTTTCATCTGTAAGGCGGAAACAAGTTTCCAGAGCAGGAAGATCGAAACAATACCAAAAAAGATATTCATGGCTGCAGTTCCTTTTAATAGGCTGTACAACTCGTACAGCAAAAAGGCAACCATCAGAATATCAATCGCATCCGTGAGTCTGATATCGATAAAGGTGGTGATGAATAGGTTTATCATATGTCCATCAAAGTCTGGGGCAAAATTAAACATTTAATCCTTAAAACAGGGTCGAAAGTTAAAACTGTTCAGCAGTTGTGCCCAAAACAATTGATTCAGCGATAACTGCTTCTACGCTACAGGCTCGGGATTTTGGCAAATGTCAAATCTGACTGTAAAAATTTACGAGTTTTATTGCCTCAATGGCCTCTTTTACATCATGTACCCTCAAAATATCTGCACCATTAAGCAATGCTATTGCGTTCAAAACAGTGGTTCCGTTGAGAGCTTCTTCAGGCTTTATTCCTAAAACCCGGTTGATCATCGATTTACGCGATACTCCGACCATTACCGGAAAACCCTGGCCTTTAAACCGCTCAAGCCTGGAAAGCAATTTATAATTTTGTACCACGCTTTTACCAAATCCAAAGCCGGGGTCGATGACAATATTTTCGTCAACTCCCAATTGCTTAAGCATTATCAGTTTACCGGTGAAAAAACTGTAAATATCCTCTACAACATCGTCGTATTGTGGGTTTTGTTGCATTGTAGCAGGTGTCCCCTGTATATGCATCATGATGTATGCAGCCTTTAACTCCGCGATGGTCCCAAACATCCTTTCATCAAATTGCCCGCCCGATATATCGTTAATGATGTCGGCACCTTCTGAAAAAGCCAGCCTTGCCACCGAACTTCGCCAGGTATCTATCGAAATGATCGTTTCCGGGAATTTTTTTCGTACCACCATTAAAATTGCCTTCAATCTCGCCCACTCCTCCCCTGCATCAATTGCCACTGCATTTGGCCGGGTTGATACAGCTCCGATGTCGATGATTCCGGCACCTTCGCTGAGCATCCGCTCAACCTGCCGGATGGCAGCAAATTCTGCATCGTACTTTCCCCCGTCATAAAAAGAGTCGGGTGTGATGTTGAGTATGCCCATTACCACTGGTGATGTAAAATGAAGCGTTTTACCATTACAATTCAATCCGGACATTACAGAGAAATATTAATTTTGACGTCTGATAAATTTACAAATCGTTAACACGAAGCGAAAATAATCTAATTTATCTTTGAAAAATATTCTATGAATCACTAATCTTAAATACCGGAGTATGAAAAATAAAAGCTTTTCAAACAGCATAATCACCATTATGGTGATGTTTTTAGCAGTATCACTGCAAGCCCAGCAAACCGGGGAGCCAAAACCAAGCCGCGAGGAACTGCAATTGCAGAGGGCACAGCAAAGTGTACAACGCGCACAGTCTTCGCTTGATCGCGCACAAGCTTATCTCGATGAGGGCGATAGCCTCACCAATGCCGGTAACCGAATGATGACAGAAGCAAAAGAAGATATGAAAATCGCAAAAGATGAAAAAGCGACACTCGAAAAAAAGTATAACAGCGATTTAAAAACACTCGAAAAACAACTCAACAGCAAGGATAAAGGCGCTGTTGAAAAAACAAAAAAAGAGATCCGCGACCTTAACGCTAAACACCGGGATGCACTGAGACTGGCCGATGACAAAATCAAAGCTGCCAATACCAAATACGATACAGGTAAAAAAAATGTCGATAAAGGCAAGGAGAAGAAAAAATTGGGCAACGAAAAAATAAAACCTGCCCAGAAAACACTTGCTGAAGCAGAAAAGAAACTCCAGGAAATCACAGGCCCTCCGGATAAGGAAATTGATGATTCCAACATCGACGTGGACATGAACAAAAAGGACAAGAAAAAAAGCAAGAAATAGAGTGTCGTTTTTTTGATTTTGATATTTACCGAAAGCTTTTTCAGGATAATGGAGAAAACCAACCGCCAATTTGAAGCTGCAATTGCAGAATGCAGAAATCTGTTCGAAAAAAAAATGAAAGATTATGGGAGTGCCTGGCGAATTTTACGCACAACCTCACTCACCGACCAGATTTATATTAAGGCAAACAGAATTCGCAGCATCGAACAAAAAGGTGAGCAAAAAATCGATGAAGGAATCAGGGACGAGTTTATTGGCATTGTGAATTACTCGGTGATGGCCCTGGTACAGCTCGAACTCGGCAACGAAAATCGGCTCAACCTCAAACCCATAGAGGCTATCGAATTGTATAACCGCCATATTTACGCCTCAAAATCCCTGATGCAAAACAAAAACCACGATTACGACGAGGCTTGGCGCAATATGCGTATTTCATCCTATACCGATATTATCCTGATGAAATTGTTGCGGGTAAAGCAAATCGAAGATAACCTTGGGAAAACGCTTGTCTCCGAAGGCCTGGATGCCAACTACAGCGACATAATCAATTATTCGCTCTTTGCCCTGATAAAAATTGCAGAACAGGAGAATAACAGGGAATGATAAGCAGATTTCACTTATCCGGCTTACCTTTTTCAAAAAGGTATTTCGCAAATTTTAAACATCTTACGATTATCTATGATATTAAATAACAACTCATTAAAAACAATTACAGGCTGGGCTATCATCTTTATAACGGTTTTCTCGGCCTTCCTGATCGTTTATTTTGAAAAATTCAACTTCACTTTCCTCCTGCTATTGTTTCTTGAATTAGCCCTGGCTTTAAGATTCCGGAAGATTTTCAGTCCGCCTATGATCAGAGTTGTCCAGATTTTGCTCGGATTACTTTTCATTTTTTCGGGTAGCATGAAAGGTGTGGATCCGCTGGGTACCGCCTACCGCGTTGAAGATTATTTTAATGCTTATGGAATACCCTGGATGAATCCTGCTGCCCTCACTTTATCATTTATCCTGAATGCTGCCGAATTTGTTCTTGGCGCCTTCCTGATCTTCAACATCAAACCAAAACTCACCGCATGGCTGGTTGTTCTCATGATGGGGCTCTTCACACTTACCACACTCAACGATGCCATCAACAACCCGGTGCCTGACTGCGGTTGTTTTGGTGATGCGATCATCATGTCGAACTGGCAGACCTTTTATAAAAATTTGGTGATAAACGTTTTTGTCCTTGTAATTTTCCTTGAGAAAAACAAGATCAGAGCAATTTATAAAAACCGCATCGAATGGACACTGGGGATTATGATTGTTTTATTTTTCATGGGGTTTGAGTATCTCAACTACCGATATCTTCCCATGATTGATTTCATGCCCTGGAAGGAAGGAAATAAGATGTTTACCGAAAACCCATTGCCCGTTAAACATTTCCTGACTTACAAAAACAAATCAACCGGCGAACAAAAGGAATACCTGTCGCCTGATTTTCCATATACCGACAGCACCTGGCTCAAAAACTGGGAATTCGTTTCGCAACGAAGCGAAGACCCAAATTTTAATGCGGGTAACAATCTGGCAATCATCGATTTTAATGGGAATGACATCACCGCTAATTTTCTAAGAAATCCTGATTTTAATTTTATCGTTGTTGCCTGGGATCTGGATGAAACTGATGAAAAGAGTTTTACCAAGATTACTATATTGTTTGAGCGGGCTAAAATGTCCGGATTTTCTTTCATTTGTCTCACAGCAACCCTCCCCGAACAAATTGAAGCGTTTAAAAAACGTAATCACCTGCCAGAAGACCTTGAATTTTTCAATGCCGACGATGTTCCACTTAAAACGATGGTTCGTTCAAATCCAGGATTAATATTGATGAAAAATGGTGAGGTCCTGGGAAAATGGTCTCACCACTGCTTGCCCGACTGGAAACAACTGAACGAAAAATTCATGAAAAAACCATTAAAGCCATAAAAATAAATTTCATTAATTTCGCATTAAACCGAACAGGTTTTCAGTAATTTGAATGCAAAGAATGGCTTTAGTTGTGGTGCATTAGTAGGTTTCCATCATACAATTTTGACTTTATTAGTCTGAACAATCAGGACAGAAGCGTGTTATCTTTGCGTTGAAATAAAAAAATGAATGATAATTAAAGTAGAGGATAAGGAAATGAATAATATGAAGCAGCTGACGCTGAAGAAAGAAGACAAAAAATTTACACTCAAAAACACTGATAAAGAAACCCTCCGGAAATGGTATTACCTGATGACCCTCGGCCGTCAGATTGATGAAAAAGCACCCAATTACCTCAAACAGGCATTGGGGTGGTCGTATCACGCACCTTATGCCGGGCACGATGGCATCCAACTGGCAATAGGCCAGGTTTTCAGGAAAAACAACGATCACCTTTTCCCCTACTACCGCGACATGCTTACGGCAATCTCGGCAGGGCTTACACCTGAAGAGATTATCCTGAACGGATTGTCGAAAGCCACGGATGTTGCCGGTGGTGGCCGACACATGTCAAATCACTTTGCAAAACCCGAATGGAACATCCACAACGTTTCATCAGCTACCGGAAATCATACTTTACATGCCGTTGGCGTCGCACGGGCAATCAAGTATTATGGAGCCGATGCGGTGGCCATCAGTTCCCAGGGCGAATCGTCAACTTCCGAAGGTTATGTTTATGAGGCCATTAACGGTGCAACCACCGAAAAGCTCCCTGTAATTTTTGTTTTTCAGGATAACGGCTATGGCATTTCGGTACCCAAAGAACAACAAACTGCCAACCCCCGTGCAGCCGCTAATTTTATTGGGTTTAAAAACCTGGAGGTGATCTATTGCAACGGCAAAGATCCGTTTAACTCGATAAATGCCATGCTTAAGGCAAAAGAAATCGTTAAAGAAAAAGGGATTCCCGTTATAGTTCATGCCAACTGCATAAGGATGGGTGCGCACTCCAATTCTGACAAACACGAATTATATCGCGACGAGACTGAGCTATCGGATGTAAGATTGCTGGATCCGTTAAAAAAATTCATAGCCAGGTTATTATATTCAGAAATCTTCACAGTTAATGAACTGGAAGACATCGACGCCCAGGCAAAGAAGGAAATTTCGGCAGCTCACAAAAAAGTCCTCCAGGCTCCTGATCCTGACCCAAAATCCATTTTCGACTTTGTCATTCCAAAACCCTTTGTCTCCACAAAATATCCGCAGGGCCTTCACAATAACGAAGGCAGTCGCATGCGGCTCATCGAAGCCCTGAACAGCACATTGAAAGCTGAATTCCGGCATAACCCGGATACTTTTATATGGGGACAGGACATGGCAAACAAAGATAAAGGAGGTATTTTTAATGTTTCCAAAGGGATGCAGCAGGAGTTTGGACCCAGGCGGGTTTTCAATGCCCCGATTGCAGAAGATTTTATTCTTGGAACTGCCAATGGCATGAGCCGGTTCGATAAAAAAATCCGTATCGTTGTCGAAGGCGCCGAGTTTGCCGACTATTTCTGGCCTGCCATGGAACAATTTGTCGAAATTACACACGATTATTGGCGAAGCAACGGGAAATTTTCGCCTAATGTAACTATCCGGCTTGCTTCCGGGGGTTACATTGGTGGCGGACTGTACCATTCGCAGACCATCGAAGGTGCCTTGACGACCTTCCCTGGAATCCGGGTAGTTTATCCTTCATTTGCTGATGATGCCGCAGGTTTACTACGTACCAGCATACGGTCGGAAGGTCCGACACTCTTTCTGGAACCGAAGGCATTATACAACGATCCGGCTGCCGAAACCGAAGTTCCGGATGATTTTGAGGTTCCTTTTGGCATTGCCCGCATCCGCCGCCAAGGTAGCGATCTCACTATGGTCACCTGGGGTAATACTACACATATGTGCCTGGAAGCCGCCGAAATTCTTCAAAAAGAAGATGGTAAATCAGTTGAAGTCATCGATTTGCGTTCGCTGATCCCATTAGACAAAGAAACCATACTCGAATCGATAAAAAAGACAAGCAGGGTGCTGGTCGTTCACGAAGACAAGGTTTTTTCGGGCTTTGGTGCCGAAGTAGCAGCCATGATCAGCGGAGAAGGCTTCGAATACCTCGATGCACCGGTAAAACGTGTGGGCGCTGCTTTCACAGCTGTAGGATTTAACCGGATTCTTGAAAAGGCTATTCTTCCAAATACCGAAAAAATTTACCATGCTGCCAAAAAACTTTTGGACTATTAATTGCTGTGTTTTACCGGATACTATTTTCAAGGTTTCCAGTAATTTGAGCCTATACCAGGGATAATATTAGATGCAAAATCATTAATGGGTGTATCTTCATGGAAAATCCCAATTCAAAAATTGGAGAATATTGGTCAGAAATTACAAAACACAGGGATTTATCCGGCGAATTAAGGTTAAGATGGTGGGATAGTCCTTATCTGGTCCAACATTATAATAAACTGGTTTGTGGTGAAATGGCAGACGGGATTTCGCAGGGCATGATAAACCTTGTAAAAGAATATGCCGGAGAAATGCTTCCGTTCAAAAAAGGAATTTCTGTTGGTGGAGGTAATGGGTCAAAAGAAATGATGCTTATCAAACAGGGTATTGTCGAATCGATCGATTTGTATGAATTAAGCAAAGAAAGAATCATTGAGGGAACGGCATCAGCAAAAGAACAGTCGTTAGAGGAAAA
>Ga0172371_10003565_pt1 | contig 24037 bp, 29 predicted proteins | sample Lak12m_FD_114543 | JGI IMG/M metagenome (GOLD analysis project Ga0172371, IMG submission 114543) | Freshwater microbial communities from Kabuno Bay, South-Kivu, Congo - kab_022012_12m | ecosystem: Environmental > Aquatic > Freshwater > Lake | place: Democratic Republic of the Congo: South-Kivu...
TGACAGGGCATCATCATAATAACCTGTAACATAAGCATAATTTCCACTTACATAAATACCATCCGCACCATCCAGATAATTTGGCGCCCCTTCACCTTTGGTCACGCTTTTTAAGATCGGGTTTGAAGGATTTGAAACATCAAAAATTGACAGGGCATCATCGTTCCAGCTTGTCACATATGCATAATTTCCACTGACAAATACATCGTTTGCACCATCAAGATAATTTGGGGAACCCGCACCTTTTATAACACCTGCAAGGGTCGGGTTTGAGGGATCTGAAATGTCAATGATTACCAGGGAATTGTCGCAGGGATCTTCATAATATTCATCTTCACCTGTTGTCACATATGCATAATTTCCGCTAATGAAAATACTGCTTGCTCCCTGAAGATAATTGGGAGCTCCCTTACCCTTTATCAAACCGGCCAGACTGATGGAGAGTGAACTGCTCCCTTCTTCCTGTGCTGTCAGGATAGAATTTCCAAAATAAAAAATACATAAAGATAAAACAGTGATAAAAACAAAGAATAAGGAAAAAGCTTTTTTCATTTAAAATCACCTCTTATTTTAAAAATATATTTAAATAAAAACTATATTTTATTTAAAGAACAATTAAGATTGAAATTTATAATAAATTTATCATATATAGAAATAAAGTTAAATAAGAAGAATAGCAGAGGGAAAAATATTAACAGAAATTACCCAACAGACAGCAGAAACCAACTTTGTTTCCCCGGGTAATCATGATATTGCAAATGACACGTCTAAAGAATTAATGATTACTTAAACCACAAACCAACAACCTTCATTTGGTCATTTATCTTTTTAAAAACAACTTCGACACTGGTATCTTCGGATTTTTCGAAATCTGCCGTATAAGTTGCTGTGGTTAAATCGTTTTCGATACTAACTCCTACTATTTTTTTAGAACCTTCTTTATAGTTACCTACTACTCCGTTTACCTGAGCCAAAAAATCAGGGAAAGTTGCCTCAGTTAGCTCTGCTTTCATTGTTTCATCAAAATCTTTTGAAAAACCAGCATAATCAGCTTTATTCATTGATATTAAAATATTTTCAGTAATTGGATCTGAAAATTGTGCAACCTTACCACATCCGGTAAATGCTGGTAAAGAAATTAAAATTATTACTACTGTCAGAGCTAGAGCTACCAATAGTTTTCTTTTCTTCATTTCTGCCTCTTTCTTAGATATAGTTTTTAAATTTCACTTTTCATATTCTCTTTATATTAATATATCATTTTTAATAAGAGAATTATATTTTATTTTACAGCATTTTATAAAATTCTAAAAAAATAAAATAGGGGAATTGACTAATAATTTTCTTTTCTTCTTTTAAATTTCCTAAATAATGGATACAAACTCATTAAAGGTCCAAATATAAGAGCGGCACCGGCAGACAAACCTATATTTCCCATTAATTGAAAGCCGAATTGATTCTCAAAAGGATTGTCACTGACTAAATATGTCCAGGTTGCTGAAGGGGTCTTGAAACCCTGCCTTTCAATATCAAAATCTTTACTTTTAATTTGAAGATGATTAAAGTCTTTAACCAATGTTTCATCCAATTTATTTAAAAGTTGATCAAACAACATAATGGCTAATTTTTGAAATTCAATCAGTGGAACCTGTCCGCCGATTCTTCGCAGATGGATGCCTTCTCTTATGTCTGCTATTTCAATCAAATATTGAGACCAATATTTATCGATATGATACAGGGTAATAAACTCACAGATTTTATTTAGTTTATTACTTCCTACCAATGATTCGTATTTTTTAAATTTGAGAGGTGATTTCAGCCTGTAAAACTTTGAAGCTGTATTACTATTAAATAAATCCTGACGTCTGTCAACAATAGTCTTCCGTTTTTTTTCAATAATCCAGGAATAATTATAAAGCGTTATTTTAATATTTGAATTCTGACCTTCGATGATCCGCTGGATACGGTTTATTTCTTTTCTTACTAGCGGACTTTTAATTTCCCCGTTTTTATCAGTATTTATAATGGTTGCAGGAATAAGATCTGTGATCCGGTATTTGATAAAAATATCATCTTCAAGACTTATAATGAAACACGATGAACCAGGGTCACCCTGACGGCCCGCACGTCCTCTGAGTTGATTATCTATTCGCTGACTTTCATGTTTATTGGTACCGATTACATATAATCCGCCCAATATCATTACCTTTTGTTTTTCTTCTTCGCTACCCCCGCCAAGTAAAATGTCTGTACCTCTGCCTGCCATATTGGTTGATATGGTAACGGCCCCCAATCTGCCTGCCTGAGCAATAATTAAAGCCTCATAGGCATCATTTTTTGCATTAAGTACCTCACATTTTATATTCAGCTTATTCAATTGTTCAGCAAGTATGGCAGATTCTTCAACACTGTGTGTCCCCACTAATATAGGGCGTTTGGTTTGATGAACTTTAATAATTTCATCGATAAGCGCATTATTCTTTTCAGTTTTTTGGAAAAATATCATATCGGGATGGTCAATTCGTATACAAGGTTGGTTTGGAGGAATTACCACTATGTTTAAATTATAAAATTTACGGAATTCTTCTTCGGCAGGTTGAGCGGTAGCTGTCATTCCGCATAATTTTGGATAATTCTGCAGAAAGTGCTGTAATGTTATCGAATTCAGAATAATTCCCCGGGATTGAATAGCAATATTTTCTTTGGCTTCCAGTGCCGCCTGAAGTCCGTCGGGCCAACGTCTGTTGTCCGCCACTCTGCCCGTGAACTCATCCACTAATTCAATCATCCCGTTACGGACAATATAATCGATATTATTATTAAGTAAAAATTCTGCATAAATGGCACAGTTTAACCGGGTAAGTATATCCAGATTTTTCCAGTCATGAAGATTTTCGCAATTTAACAATTTTTCGGCACGCTGAAGTCCGGCATCAGTCAAGTAAATATTTCGTGCATATTCGTCAAATTCAAAATCAATACCCTTTTCTAATTTCCGGGCAATTTGCGCCATGTGGTATATATCAGTATCACTATCATCAGAAGTTCCTGCGATCACCAGGGGAATCCGTGCCTCATCAATTAAAATAGAATCAGCTTCATCAATAATGGCAAAATTGAAGATTCTATGAACAATATCATTCTTTTTGTAGCAAAGGCTGTCACGCAAAAAATCAAACCCTGCTTCTTTTGCCGAAAGATAAGTAATATCTGCTCTGTATGCCTTTTGGCGTTCAGAAATACTCATGCCCTCCCGTATATGGCCCACGCTCAATCCGAGAAATTCATAAATTGAACCCATCCAGCAGGCATCACGGTATGCAAGATAATCATTAAATGTCAGTATGTGAACACCTTTACCTGTCAATGCATTTAGATAAGCCGGTAAAACAGCAACCAGGGTTTTCCCTTCACCGGTCTGCATTTCTGCCAGTTTCCCCTGGTGCAGCACGATGCCGCCAATTACCTGCACATCAAAAGGATGCAGTTTTAAGGTCCGTCTTGCTGTGTCGCATACCAGGGCATATGCTTCGACAAGCAAATTGTCTAAAGCTTCACCCTGTCTGGCCCTATGAGATAATTTATCAGAGATATTCTGAAGCTGTTTATCTGTTTGACAGATCAAATTTTTTTCAAAATATCTTATTTTATTCAATATATTTTCGTAACCGGCTAAGTTGTATTCAATTGTGCAACCGCTCAACCGATTGTAGAACAGCTTGAATTTACCGGATATCTTCTTATTGTTTGCAGTATTTCCCTTATTATTAATTTAACCCCCCTTGCTTGAAAGAACGATATTTTCTTTATTAAGCAGACGGTAAAAACCAAAATCGGCCACCCAGAATATTATTGCTCCTACCAAACACCATAATGCGAATGACCAGGAAACCAGGTTTATTGTTCCTGTCGCTACACCCAGAGGGATCCCTATCATCAAACCGAACCCGATCAGAAAGGAAGGTGCTATCGCAATGTCGGGATTATTAACAAGAGAGAAAAGGACAACAAATAACAATAATGCCAGGAAGAGCAGGGGACTGATAAGAATGCTTATCAACATTAATGGAACAGGAAGAATAAAATTTCCTGTTGCCGGAATAATCACGACAAAATTGACTGTCAATATAATAACAAGCGTATAAACAACTGAGATTATATATCCGGGCAGAAATATAGCTATGGTTTTACCGATCCAGATTTCTTTGGGGTTTAAGGGTGTAGCTAAAAGCGACTCAATATTACCTTTCAACTTTTCTTGAATTATGGTCAGGTTTGCAAAGGCCCAGATAAATGTCATAAGCACGGACAGCGGTAAGAAGTAGCCAATTAGACCTATTATCATCTCAAGCATCGGATTGACACTTTCTTTCCCTGGTAATTCCTGTCTCCTCAAGACAATGACTATAATTACAGAAGCGACAATTGTGATTGCAGCGAATAGAATACTTATTATAAGAAAGGCTTTGGTTTGCCGAAGCTCCCTGAAATCTCTATGGAAAACAATGCTGATTCTTCTCAAATTTATCTCCTAACTCGATAGTATTATTCTTTCCCTGGTAATGCGAGGTTGGAGAAATATGACAACAATAGCAATAACCGCAGCTATTCCGAAATTAGCCAGAGCAAAGGGCCATGAAGTGGCATCCAGAACTTGCCTAATAACAAGATTAATCATCAATGAAAGAATAACTGGCAGGAAGATCTGGACGATAATATTGCCGGTTGCAGGTTTACCTGTCAGCCCTACAAGGAATACAAGGAAGCTGAAGAAGAGGTAAATAAGTGGAACAGTCAGAAAACCAACCACTCCTATCCAATTTGTATATACAAAACCTATCTTAGGGACAAAGTATATATAATTGACAGCCAGAAGGGCAGCAAGAGTGAGAATTTCTCCAAGAAGCATACCCGGTATAAAGACAGCCAGACTTTTAGCTACCCAGATACCTTTTACACTGAGCGGTGTGGCCATAAGAGATTCTATATTACCGCGGGATTTTTCCCTGGTCATTGACTGAAAGGCAAACACATTCATATTTATTCCCATGCAAATAATGCATGTGCTATACATTATTAAACTGAGGTAAAGTTCTATCTGTGTCCTGTCCGGTACCGGTTTATTCATTTCCGGAGCTATAAGCAAAAGACAAAAAAACAGGGCCAAACCCACGGCAATCATCAGGGTTATACACACAAAAACAACAATCAAAATCTTTGACTTCAGATTGTTTTTAATACTGTTAATAGTTACAAGAATTATTTCTCTCATGAATATCTCTTATGATGATTCGGTTTCTTTTAAAATAGTGGAATACATTTCCTCCAGTGAGGCTTCTTTTCTTGTTGCTTCTTCAATTTTTACTCCCAGGCCGGTGAGAATGCTGATTATGTCAGAGACTTCTGTTCCTTGATCGGGTGAAAAGATAAGGCTATTTCTCTTCATTTCCTGTAATCCGAGATGCGATAATTTCCTAATCTCAGCCAGCAGTGATTCTTCTATACATTGAACTGTCTCAATTATCACCATTCGTTTGCTCATATTCTGACGCAGGCTCTCCAGTTCACCATAAAGTTTGATTTCACCTCTGTCTATTAAGGCAATGCGGTTACAGATCCGCTGCACCTCATCCAGATTATGAGAACTTAAGAAAATAGTTTTATTTTTTTCATGAGCCATATCAATCATGATCTGCCTTATTTCTATCTGACCCGAAGGGTCAACTCCTGATGTAGGCTCATCCAGGACGAGAATATCGGGATCATGAACCATGGCTCTGGCCAGAGCCAGTCTTTGACGCATCCCTTTTGAATAAGAATTTATCCTGTCTTTGGCTCTATTTTCCAGATTCACCATGTTCAGGAGTTCACAAATCCTTTTATCGGCTTCAGACAGACCATAAATCCGGGCGTAGTATTCCATATTCTCTTCCGCCGTCATATTATCGTAAAGACCGTCAGCATCAAGTACGAATCCTATTTTCCTTCTGGTTTCACTGAGTTTGATATCCTGTCCAAGAATTTCCAGTTTTCCGGAATCAGCCCGGAAAAGACCAAGTAATATCCTTATAGTAGTTGTTTTACCGGCGCCATTGGGACCCAGATAACCGAAGATATCTCCAGTTTCTACATTAAAGCTTATTCCTTTCAGTATCTCCTGTTTCCCGAGAGTTTTTTTAATGTTTTCTATGCTTATTGCCGGATTCATTTAATATCCTTTTTTATGATTTTTTTCCGTTATATTCAGATTGATCATCATAATCATTTAAAATAAAACAGATAAATAAAATCTAGTATGTATAATATCATAAAACATCAACCTGCTGAACAGGATTTCCAATTTCGGGGCCATATTGTTTATATCTTGTCTACACCTTTTTTACTAAAAATTAACTTCAAACTAGTTTAATGATATTATAAAAGAAAATAAATCCTTCACCCTTGGAAATGACACTGAGAAGTAAGATATATTTGCGAAATATATAACGATAAAAGAAACTAACAAAAATAGTAACAATGCCTTTAATAGAAAAGTTATTTTAAAAAGAGGTAAATTAAATGAAAATCGCATTAAAAGTCTTCTTGGCAATGTTGATCTTATTTGCACTTACCAGTTGTTATTCTTCAAGTGGAGTGTCTCCTGCAACAACTGAATCCTTAATAAAAGAAACAACAGCACCGTCATCTGATATAAAATCTAAAATCGTCTTTTTATCCAACCGAGACAGAAATTATGAAATCTATATAATGAACGCTGATGGCTCCGGACAGACAAGGCTCACAGACAATCCTTCAAATGACTGGGAGCCGTCCTTTTCCCCTGACGGGTCCAAAATTGTCTTTGGCTCCGGCCGCGATGGAAATTATGAAATCTATATAATGAACGCTGATGGCTCCGGGCAGACAAGAATTACAGATAATCCTGCAAGTGACGGGAACCCTTCCTTTTCACCTGACGGGTCCAAGATAGTTTTTAATTCAGAGCGGGATGGAAAAGCTGAAATCTATATAATGAATGCTGATGGCTCCGGACAGACAAGGCTCACGGATAACCCTGCAAATGACTGGGAGCCTTCCTTTTCACCTGACGGGTCCAAAATTGTCTTTGTTTCAGGCCGTGATGGAAATTATGAAATCTATATAATGAATGCTGATGGCTCCGAACAGGCAAGGCTCACGGATAACCCTGCAAATGACTGGGAGCCTTCCTTTTCACCTGACGGATCCAAAATTGTCTTTGACTCCGAGCGGGACGGAAACAATGAAATCTATTTAATGAATGCTGATGGCTCGGGGGAGGTAAACCTTACAAATAATCCGGCAAATGACGGGACCCCTTCATTTTCATATGACGGATCCAAAATTGCCTTTGGTTCTGGCCGTGACGGAAGATCTGAAATCTATTTGATGAATGTTGATGGTTCGGGACAGGTAAACCTTACAAATAACCCGGCAAATGACTGGAGACCCTCTTTTTCACCAATACCATAGTCAAGCCCCTTCTTTAAGTTTTTACAAAAATTGCCGATATATTAATACATGAATATACAAGCAATACCTATAATAGCTCCCTTAATAATAGGTATAGTTACATCTGCATTAATGATTTTGTGGCTATTAATCAAGAAGTCTATGGCCTGTTATAAAATAGGGGCGACACTTTTTTTCGGATTATTTATCTGGATGATATTTTATTCTTTGGAGCTTTTAGGCAAGGATATCTTATTTAAAATATTGATGAGCAAAATTGAATATATTGGAATTACACTGGTCCCTGTAACTTTTTTCATTCTTGTCCTATATTTTTCCGGATATACTAATTGGATTCTGATAAAGAAAAATTTCTTTTTATTTATAATTCCTCTTACAATCTTAGGGCTTGTTTTTACAAATGAGAAGCATAATCTTGTATGGAAAGAATTATCGGTTCAACAATCAGTCAAGTATTTATTTTTAGATATTAAATATGGACCAGCATTTTGGATATTTGCCTCCTTTTCATATCTTCTATTGGGAATCAGCTATATAATACTTACCAAAGCTATTATCGGGAAAATAAAAATCTTTAAAATGCAGGCAATAATAATGCTTGCTGCTTTAACGATTTCCTGGGTTGCCAACATATTATATATTTTTAATCTACTGCCATGGGATGGTTTTGATATAACGCCGTTAACACTCATTATGAGCAGTCTTATTTTATTTTATGGGTTCAAATTTCAAAAGACTGGTGACATTATTCCGGCAAGATTTGACCTGAAAATAAATAACGAGAGGGATGCAATCTTCACAATTGACAGCAAAGAAAGATTGCTTAACGTAAATTCATTAGCGCAGGAATTATTCGATGCTTCAAATAAAATTGTTATTGGCAAAGACATAAAAGATATCTGGCCGGATTATTCTAAGTTTTCCTATAATGATTACGAGAGCTCTTACGAGAAAGAAAATGCACAATTTTTTAAAGATTCAAAAGAACTTATATACGATGTCCATATTGACCCTATTATTGACAATAAAAAATCCATAATTTATAAGGTTTTCATACTTAGAGATATTACGGAAAAAATAAATGCTGAAAAAGTATTAAGGCAAAGTGAAGAAAAACTTCGAAGCATTTTTGATAATTCCCTTGATGGAATTTACCGGAGCACCCTTGATGGCAAGTATACTGATGCAAATATCGCTTTAGTAAAAATGCTTGGATACGAAAGCAAGGAAGAATTATTTTCCAAGGATATAAAAAAAGATATATATTATTCCGAGAAAGATAGGCCGGAATTTAATGAGAGAGATAAACTCTTTGCGGCACGCCTCAAGAGAAAAGATGGTGGAATTGTCTGGGCAGAGATTAATTCAAGAGTAATTTATGATGACAATACTCCAGTTTACTATGAAGGGATTGTAAGAAATATTGACGAAAGAAAAAAATCTGAAGAGAAAATAAAATATTTAAGCTATCATGACTACCTTACGGGACTCTATAATAGGTATTTTTTTGAAGAAGAATTAAAAAGGCTTGACAGCAAAAGACTTTTTCCGATCAGCATAATTATAATTGATATAAATGGCTTCAAACTGGTAAATGATACATTCGGGCATGAGAAGGGAGATGAAATATTAAAAAATACAGCTGACATCTTAAAAACCTGTTTCAGGCAGGAAGACATTGTTGCCAGATATGGCGGAGATGAGTTCATCATAATATTACCTTCAACTTCAAAAGCTGTCGCTGCCAGAATTATTGAAAGGGTTCATGGTTTATTCAAGGTTGGTTCCTACAAAGAATTTATTATGAGTTTATCGGTTGGAATTGCTACCAAAGAGTCACAAGAGCAAAATATTTATGAATTGATAAAGATTTCAGAAGATAATATGTATAAGCATAAGCTAATTGAAAAGCAAAGTCTTCATGGTTCTATGGTTGCCTCTCTTGAGAAAGCATTGGAAGAAAGAAACTATGAAACTCATGAGCATATGCAAAGAATGAGAAGTCTTGCTCTTAAGTTGGGTGAAGCTCTAAAATTTCCTGAAGACAGGCTTGATGAACTTTCCCTGCTTTCTTCTCTTCATGACATCGGGAAAATAGGTATAACCGACAATATTATTTTAAATCCTGCAAAGTTAACAGACAATGAACATAAGGCAATGCAGAAACATACTGAGATTGGATTTAGGATTGCAAATTCAAATTCAGAGCTTGCATCTATTGCGAAAGGTATTTTATCGCATCATGAAAGATGGGACGGTAAAGGTTATCCAATGGGTTTGGAAGGTGAAAGCATACCGATTACATCAAGAATAATATCTGTTATTGATTCTTATGACGCGATGACAAATGACAGGCTTTATAGAAAAGCTCACAGTAAAGAATATGCAATTAAAGAACTTTTAAAATATAAAGGTAAACAGTTTGACCCTGATCTGGTAGCAAAATTTATAAAAATAATTGCGACTGATAAAAATAATTAAAATCATGAAGGTAAGTAAAGCTTCACAGCAAAGAATTCAAAAAGCAGTTAGTGAGAAAATAGATATTGTTCCTTATGATCCAAACTGGCCAAAATTATTTAAAGATGAGGAAAAGTTTTTAAAAAACACTTTTCCTGAAATAATAAAACGGATTGAACATTTTGGAAGTACCGCAATCCCTGGTTTAGCAGCGAAACCAATAGTTGATATGCTAATTGAAGTAACCAGCTTTAAAGACGCAAAAAAACAGATTGTGCCGGTGTTAGAGTCTCTTGGTTATGATTATTTCTGGCGTCCAGAATTTGATAAACCCCCAATGTATATCTGGTTTATAAAGCGTAATTCTATAGGCAATAGAACTCATCATCTTCATATGGTTGAGGCGGATTCAAAATTGTGGGACAGACTCTATTTTAGGGATTATCTGGTAAAAAACCAAAAAGTTGCCGAGCAATACGGGAAACTAAAAATTAAACTTTCTAATAAATTCGCCAATGACAGAGTAGCTTACACAAAGGCTAAAACAGAATTTATTGTATCAATCACAGAGAAAGCTAAAAAATATTATAAATAGTTAATGCGGCAAAAGTTCGTTTCTGTTTTTTAACCATATTTCTTTATTTTTTTCCCTCAATCGATATTTCGGATTTCTCTTCTATATTAAAAAACTTATTTAATATTTGAATTTCGGCAGATATAAACTCAATAACAGTATAATTTAATTTCATTACTCTAAAACCTAATTTCCTTGAGGCAAATTCACTGGCAATATATTTAATCTCTTTTGTTTTTTCAGTCGTGTTTACACCTTTTATGAGTTTAGATGAAATATTTATTATTAATCCTTTGCTTATTGATACTATATTTACCTTTGGATCCAATACAGCTTCTATTCTTGTCAGCCTTTCTTCTATCAGGCTTGATGCAGTTTTTAAAGAAACCATAGGTTTTCCTGATTTATCCGATGCGATATTTGCAATTTTAATTTTTCTTCTATAAAACTCAAAAATAAGTATTATCAGGGCCAAAAATAGAATCAAAAACAACACAATTTCTAAAATATAAGGATTTAGGTTTGTTGTATAGTTTATGATCATATTTACTACAGTGGACCACTCAAAAAAATCTACAAAAATATTAGCTATAGCCAATATTGAAAATATTATTAGACTCAGCATAAGTATTATCATTATAATTTTATTGAATATGTTCACCCTTGTCACTTTCCTATGTTTATTGTTTTAAATATAAAATAATATGAAAATATAATCAATACATATATTAATACATATAGTAATAATTATATTCATATTGTTATAAATAATACTATGATGATTTATAAAAAATTTATGAATTTCAAACAAAATGGAATTTTGAATTATACGTTTAGCATAAATGTACTACTGGCCGGTCCGGGCATTGAAATTTTGAACTAATTTTTAAATGAATTAGACAGTATAAAATATTTCTTAAAATAATTTGACCTTAACGATTTCAGTCTTATAATTATATTAGACAAAAATTAATTTAATTTAACAGCTTTTGGATAATAATCAAAACATTTTAAAAGAGGTAAATAAGATGAAGTTCAAATTAACAATTCTTGTAACAATACTAGTTTTATTTTCACTGACCGGTTGTTGTTTTTCAAGTGGACCATCTGAAACAACTAAAACTACTGTATCAGAAATAACTGCAACATTGACCGAAGAAGATAAGGCTGAAGATACGCAGGAATCAGCAGAATCTGTTGCGCAGAGCTTATTTCTTGAGGAGAGCCTTCAAGCTGAAATGGAAAGCTTTTCTGAAGATATTTTCTCTTTTGATTATCCTTCAAACTGGAAAATAATAGATGATACAGCAATTGGCGAACTTTTCGAAACTTCCCTTGAAGGGGGATCCGAAAGTGATTTTGATTATATTGGTGGTGTATATGTAGGTGATTTGTGGGAAGAAGATATTGGAGAAGCAGTATTTACAATTTATATTGTCTCTGATTCTGCTTTCAGTTCAACTATGTCAGATGATCAATATAATGCAGTAAAAAGTTCATATGAATCACAATTTGGAGATAGGCTTTTATCAATTGAAAAGATAAATCTTGATGGTTTTGATGCAGTTGATGTAAAAACTATTGGTAAGAGTGAAAAGACACAATCTTGGGCAATAAATGCTACCGGAGATGGCGAAGCTTATATGCTGGATTTAAGATCAAAAGTCAACCTTTATGCCGGATATGAACCAATTTTCCAAGATATAATAAATTCGTTTAGGATATCGAAGTAACGATTAATATTGTATAATTTTCGAAAAGTTGCTGTCCCCTGGCACTTATGATATTGATTTCAAGAAGCCAGGGCATGAGACCCCAGTAATGTGATAATAATTCTATTACAGGATTTCTTAATTGTTTTTTAAAATCAATTAATAATCAAAATAGGTCCATTAAAACAAAATCAAGGTCTTTTGTATTGATTACGATATTTTCTACTTTTGATTTTTCATGATCGTTTACATCAATTAGTATGTCATTTTTAAGATTAAAGATTTCCATAGAAACCTACTCTTTTAGAATTATATCTACATTTTATTATAAGTGTTTTTTTAATCAATAATAGAAATTTTAAATTTTTTATAACGTTTTGCAAAAAACCTTCGTTTATATAAATAAAAAGTTAAAAAGTGAAAGGAAAAAATATGTTAAAAAAAATAATACTGGGAATAATTATAGGCATGGTTGTATTAACTGCAGGTATGGGAAGTATATATGCATACCAGAAAAATTCTAATACTGGAAATGAAGCTGCTATAAAAAATAGCACAGCTATAGAGGCAAATGCAAACTGTACAAATGCAAAATGTACCGGAGCTGATAATGAGCAGAATTGCCTCAATCAAGGTCAATGTGACCAGTTAAATTGCACCAATGAAAATTGTCTTAAACAGGATTGTGTCAATGAAAACTGCACAGAGCAGTATTGCAATAGAGAATATGATAGTTACCAGTATAATAATGATAAAAATGGTTATCAAAACCAGAATAATTTCTGCTACAGAAATAACAATGAAAATCAATCCGGTAGCCAGAACTCTGTAATGAATGAAAATAATAAAGAACAGAATAATAATTTAAACAACGGATTTGGGAAAAATAAATAATCAGAAAGTATAGGAATTATATGAAAAGGATTAAATTAAAAGTTAAGTTTGGTATAGATCTAGCAATGATTTTGACATTTTTGGTAAATATGTTTACAGGCTTTGCAATGTTTTTCGGATTGGCACTTGGGGGCGGACGGCAGTATAGCGGTGCTGCTGGATTTAACATTTCAAACCTTGCCGATCTAGGTACAAGAGCCTGGTACAGACTTGTTCATGACTGGTCAGGTATTTTGTTTGTAGTGTTAATACTTGCTCATCTTATCTTGAATTGGGACACCCTATGGTGTTATTTGAGAAATACATGAAAAAAAAGAAGTGGGCAAAAAGTACAAGAAAGTTGTGAAAATATTTAAATTTTAACTTGCAGCTGGCAACTTACCAAAAATTGCCAGCTGCCCATTTCAGGCAATTATGAGATAATAATATTTGTTTTTACTGATTTATCTTTTTATTTTTACAACTTTTATTTATGGATGACAAGGAATTAGACCACTGCATAAAAAGTTTTAAGAAAACCGGTGACAATTTATATTACGAAAAAATATACCGATTTTTTTTTCAAAAAATACACCGGTTTGTTCTTTTAAATATTTCTGACAGTCAGGCTGCAGAGGACATAACTGTTGATGTCTTTTATAATGTTTACAGATATATGACAAAAGTGCATCTAAATTCTGCAAGCTTTAAACCCTGGATCTATAAAATTACGCGAAACCTTATAATAGATTATTACAGAAAAGAGGCAAAACATAAAAAAAGCCAATCTCTAGAACAATACCTGGAAGATAAACAATCTGATGGTTTAGGGGAGGAAGGGAAAGTTGATAAATCTTTTGTTGTTGAAAGCTTTATGGATAGTGATTCAACTGATTTGATAGAATCACAGTTTACAAATCATGATATCTTAAAAGGATTGTATAGTCTGCCGGATATACAGAAACAAGTAATTATCCTTAGGTTTGTAGAGGAGCTGAATTATAAATCCATAGGATTGATTATAAATAAAAACGAACTTGCGGTAAGGGCAATTAAATTCAGAGCTATTTCAAGATTGAAGGAGCTTATGGTCAAGTGAATAATGATAAGAATGTAAATAAAAAAGTATTAAAAAAGTTTCTAAATCTTCTTGATAAAGGACTGGATATGAAAACATGCCTTGCCCATTTTCCAGATGAGCGTGAAAATTTAGAACATTACATTGCAATTATTGGCAATTTCAAGAATTTAAGAAATATCCGGGTTGATAAAGATTTTGAAAATAATTCACTCAAAGGTATTTACTTGCGGACAAGAATTGAAAATATTAAAAACCGTGAAAAAATATCAAAAAAAGGTGGACTTCTTGTTCGGCTTCGTCCGGCTTATCTTAAACCTCTGGTCATATTTTTAGGTATTTTTATCTTTATGAGCTTTTCTTTTGCAGGGACATTATATGCTTCTGAAAGCTCTATACCTGGAGATACGCTCTATTCATTAAAAAGAACTTCAGAAGGTATCCATATTGCATTTACTCCATATAAATATGAGAAGGGGATTTATTTAAAGCTTCTTGAAACAAGACTTAGCGAAGCTGATAGCATTTTAAATAAAACCGATTATACTAATACGGCAGCAGCAGAAAAGTTGATGTTTGATATAGATATTACTTATAAAAAATGTCTTGAGAGAAAATATCTGGGTGCTGATCAGAATGAGCATACACAAATCAGGATAAAAGGGATAGAAGAAGGTTTTAGATATAGATACGGCATGCAGTAAGGAGGAAATAAAAGCAACAATAAAACAGAAGATGGAAGCTCATCAAATACTGGCGGGCAAAATCAAATGGGTAAACAGAATCAATATGGTAAATAATAGAAAATCAGAATTTTTTATACGAAAATTAATTTCCTAATCTTTATCTTGTTCTTTTTTATTTGAATATTAAAATTATGGAATTAAAGGAATGACAAAATAAATCTTAAGAGTAATAATTGCAATTAATTAGTTATAAAAAATATAAAGGGAGAAATATTATGAAGCTGGCACAAAGAATGGAAAAACTTGGAACTGAAAATGCTTTTGTTGTTTTGGCTGAAGTAAATAAACTGGTCAAACAAGGCAAGGACATTATGTCTTTTTGTATTGGGGAGCCTGATTTTGATACTCCTTCTAATATAAAAAAAGCAGCAATAAAAGCTATTGAAGACGGATATACCCACTACGGTCCATCTGCCGGAATACCTGAGCTAAGGAAAACAGTGGCCGATTATATATCAAAGACAAGAAGAATTCACACCGATCCTGACGAAGTAGTAATAGCTCCGGGAGGAAAACCAATAATATATTATGCAATACACGCATTAATAGAAAATGGTGACGAGGTCATATACCCTAATCCCGGCTATCCAATATATGAATCGATAATTAATTTTGTGGGAGCAACCCCGATACCTGCACCATTGCTTGAAGAAAAGGATTTCTCTTTTGATATGAACCATATTAAGAAGCTGGTAAACAGCAGAACTAAAATGATTATCCTTAATTCTCCCCAGAATCCAACAGGTGGTATTATTTCATACAAGGACCTTGAGTCAATAGCAGAGATTGCAGTAAAAAATGATCTATGGATCCTTTCTGATGAGATATATTCAAGAATAATATATGACGGAGAGTTTCGTTCAATTGCATCCATTGAGGGACTTAAGGAAAGAACAATAATAGTTGATGGTTTTTCCAAAGCATATGCAATGACCGGGTGGAGAATAGGATATGGGGTAATGCGGAAAGAACTAGCTGAAAAGATTGCCCAGCTTATAACTAACTGTGAATCATGTACGGCTACTTTTACCCAGATGGCGGCAAAAGAGGCTTACCTGGGCTCTCAAAAAGATACAGAGAAGATGGTTGAAGAATTTAAAGCAAGAAGGGACCTCATGGTTGATGGATTAAATGATATAGCCGGTATTAAATGCTTTAAGCCTCATGGAAGCTTTTATGTTTTTCCTAATGTTACTAAAGCATGTAAAGAATTGGGTTTTTCAGATTCTAAAGAATTCCAGGAATACTTACTATATGATGCAAATATTGCGGTACTTCCAAGAACTTCATTTGGCATTAAAAATGAGGGTGAGGACCAGGAATATATAAGACTTTCTTATGCGACCTCAAAAGAAAATATAATAAATGGTCTAAAAAGAATAAAGAAGGCAGTTGAGACCGGCTAAATATGGAATAATTTTTAAAAGTACCGTACAAGTTGAAAACACTTATAGATTGACTGGCCAAGGTAGTGAAATTTTGAACCATTTTTTTAAAAAGAAATAATTAAACTAAATGATTTAATTCAATTTTAAGATTTAAAAAAATATAGAACCCAATTCTTAAAAGAATCTGCCTTTTGTGTTAAAAATAAAACCACCACTCAAACCTTCGATTGAATGTCTTGTAATCATGGCTTCCTTATCATTATCTATGATTATTTTATTAACTTTTATTAAATCGTTATTCTTACATACAATATTTAAAATCTTTACATTACCTTCTTTTCCACTTCCTGAATAACATGTAACCCCAAATCCGTTTTTCCGTAGTAAATCTTCCATTAAAGTATCGGATTTTTTTGTAGTAATATTTATACTAATGAAACTTTTAGACAATTTCTGAGAAATATTAATACCTAAAGTCAAACCTAAAGCAGAACCTAGACCATAGAATAAAATTATAAAAAAATTAATTCCATTTTTAATAGCATATGCTATTACTGTAATACTAATTGTCAAGCCGATTACTGCTTCGAAAAAATTGATTATAATTGCAATTACCTTAAGGCCTTTGATCATTAATATTAATCTTGATGTTCCTACTATACCTATCAAAAACATCACACTAAAAACAGCCAAAGATAAAATGAATGTATTTATATCAAAATTAAACAAGTAATAATCCTTTCTCAAATAATATATTGCTTCTATTAAATATTGTATATATTTTTAAAATTTTACCATAAATTTTAAGATTGGTTCAAGGCCAAATTGAGCTTAAAATTAATGATTAGTCAATCATGGCTGCTTCAAGTAATCCGCTGATGGATAAAATAGAGAATCCTCCAATCACTATTCCTGTAATATCTAAACCTTTACCTTTCCTGCTATAGATAGCTGATTTTATTCTTTTTAAGTCTATACTTCCACAGACAATTGCAGTTATTGCAAATCCTACAATCAGGGGAGTAGTTTTAAATATCGATAATCCAAACATTGTAAGTTCCGAAGAAAAGTGTTCCTTTATTAAACTTCCAGCAGAATAGTAAGAAACAAAAAAAAATAAAAGTAAAGTATAACAACATGGTATTATACCAGTAATCAGCGATATAATTGATAGTCCCCTGTATTTTTCAGATTTGATTTCATTGTCCATTAGAAAGTCTCCTTGCTTTAAAATTTATATTTCCATTAATGCAGGTTTTATCTATTTATTTAACCTTGGGCCATGTTATAGCATTTTTTAAAATTATAAAATAAAAATTGTTTGTTATAATAATAACATGGGCAAATCTACAGTCACTGGACGTATATACACAAAAGCATTAGAGTTGTTAGAGCAGTACCCAGAAGGTCTGCATTGGTCAGAACTGCGCTCAAAAATCGAAGCATCAGATCCCAACTTTCATCCGAAAACGGTCAACGGGTGTGTCTGGAAACTTGTCGAAAGATTTCCTAACAAGGTTTACAAACCATCTAAGGGACTTTTCCGCCTTCTGAAATATAAATCCATAAACAAACAATGAATGAATCTAAAAAAACAATAAATAAACCTCTGATATAGTGGTTGATTTGGACTGCTGTTCAGATTGGATGGCCCGGGTAGTGAAATTTCGAACAAATTTTTGAAAGAAATATTTAATTTAAAAAAATTATTTTGTTTAGAAATCCATAATTCTATAAATATTAATCCAATTATATAAATAAATTAATAATAAGCTTTGCAATTATTAATCGTTAGAATATTGGCATACTAAATAATAATCGATATATTATTATGTAAAATAAACGGATACTTAAAAATGAAAACTATAACAATTTCACCAAAATATCAGATAGTCATTCCTAAAGAAATAAGAAAGGAATTAAAACTAAAACCTGGACAAAAACTACAAGTAATTCAGACAGAAGATCGGATAGAATATATCATTTTGAAAGATATCAAGGAGGCTCGTGGTTTTCTGAAGGGTATGAATACTAATATTTTGAGAGAAAAAGATTGAATATGAATTTAGTTGATTCCTCAGGTCGGTTAGAATATTTTACCGATGGTAAAAATGCCAAATTTTTTGCACCTGTAATTGAAAATTCTTCTGAACTTATTGTTTCAGTAATTAATTTATATGAGGTTTATAAAAAAGTATCATCGGAAAAAGATGATGAATCAGCTATTGGAGCAATAGCTTTAATGCAGCAACCAAAAGTTGTAGAAATAACTTAAAGATGACTTATTCATACCAGTCCTGACCTAACATATGAGTTGACAAAAAGCACACATTGCATTATATTTGACACATGAAATATTATTTCTGGAATAATGATAAAAATGAAAAGCTTAAAAAAGAAAGAGGTATTTCTTTTGAAGATGTTATTTATTATATAGAAAATGAAAAGTTATGCGCCATATTAAAGAATAAAAATCAGGCTAAATATCCTGGTCAAAAAATATATGTGGTAGAAATAAATAATTATGTATATCTGGTGCCCTTTGTTGAAACTGAAAAAGAAATATTCTTAAAAACAATTATTCCAAGCAGAAAGGCTACAAAAAAATATCTGGAGGCAAATAATGAAATATAAACTGGACAGTGAAGAAAAAGAAATACTGGATGACTATGAAAATGACGAGTATGTTGAAATATCCGATATGGAAAAAGAAATAGAAAAACATACAGAATATGCCAAAGCAACATTTCTTAAAAATAAAAGAATAAATATTCGCATATCTCAAAGAGATCTCGAATATATTCAAAGAAGAGCTTTAGAAGAAGGCCTTCCATATCAGACCTTAATAGCAAGTCTTATTCATAGATACATATCCGGAAAACTTGTTGAAAAAGATAAGGTATTAGTAAACCGATAAACTCTGGTTTAAATAATTAAAAAATAATCAGTTTTGTGAGACATACATACCGAAATGGCTGGGGAGAGGTGTGAAATTTTGAACCAATTTTTGAAAGAATTAATCAGTTTAAAAGATATCTTTTGATGAGATAGTTTCTCTTTTTAAGATTATTTATTAATATTTAAATAATCAAAGGCTAACGACTTTATCACTTTCCTTTATTAGATTGTATAGATCATTCATAGTAGACAATGGACACATTTCTGTTCCTTCAGAATTTCTAATTTTAAGACACGTCCCACAAGCAAGAATTTCACCACCATTATTTACAAATGATTTCATCTGTTCTGAAACCTTGAATTTATCTGTATCCAAGGATTCGCATTCTACACCTTTAGCAAGTAGGAATATTTTTACTTCGTCTTTTTCCATTAATGAAAAATTCCCCAACCTAAAAGCATTCCAGACTGTTTCAGAGTCATTTGAATATATTACTATTCCTAATTTCATTTTTTTATTACCTTTCTATAAAATGATTACTTATTTATTTTTAAATTTATTATAGCATGGTTGTTACTAAGGTGGTTGGCTGCCCCGAGTTACGAAATTTCGAACCAATTTTTAGAGGAATTAATGAAGTTTTACTCTCTAATTGGGTAAATTAGCAAGAATTCATTAAAGTGCTAAACCGCAACTTATAGGTAAAATTTAAAATCAAAAAATAAATAAAAATATTTGGAGAACTCTATTTACAGCCCCAAATCTATATAAGCGGTAATTCCTGCAAATTCTAAATTTGTGACTTCTAGCATCAAACCTTCTGCATCACTTGGGACCTCATAGATTGTTGTATAGGCTTTGGTTATCCCTGGATTAATATTATCTAGAATAAACAATTCCTCTTGGTTTTCGGTGTATATAAAACTCTCCGAATCACTTATATATTCCCTACCTTTATTATCCATCAGATATAAATCAGTTAAAGTCTTCATATTAGACCCTATATTCATTATGTCAAATCTTATTATATAAACTTTCCACTAGTTTTTCTATCACCAAATAATCCACTTGGATCTTTTAATGTATTTCCCAAGTCTTTAACTCCAAGTACTTGCCAAACTACTTCACTAACTCGTATTGCATCTTTGGTCGGCCATGGGTTTTCTTTAGATCCTTTTTGGGCAGCTGTCATAATTTCAACTGTTGTTGAATCCAATGTCGTAATTGTTGAATTAGTATTTTTAGGAATGACTTTTGCAACATTTTTTTTACTTTCTATATTGGAAAAACCAACTGATGAAATTATTAGTATTGCTATCATTGTACAGGTTGATATCAAAAAACCCAATGATCTTCTTTTCATTTTTAAGTTAACAAAAATTAAACTAAAAGTAATAATTATAAAAATTGGGAAATAAATAATTACAGACAACAATGTCTTATTAAATGCTATTAAAATAAATAGTGTCATTAAAAAGGCAACCCCTAAAAGAGCAACCAAAACAATAGAAATTGGTCTTTTAGAAGGAATAGTTCGTAAATTTTTATCTGAAATAACAGGATGTGACAATGCGCCTCTTATATGTGTAAATTGTGGTTTACGATAAGTTTCACCACAATATAAACAAACCTTATCTTTCCATTTTATTAACTTTCCGCAGCTTGGACAGACTTTATATGTTTCATCATCGACGCCATCTTTTTTATAAATGGTATCATCATTTTTAATATTTTCACTATTAATCTGATTACCACAATAATTACAGAAAACTGAATCTTCCTTTATTTCTTTGCCACATTTATCGCAAAACATAAAAACTCACCTTTTTTTAAATAAAAAAAGTTCTATTTTGTTCTATTATACTACTATTCTCACTATAATTAATATTATGAACCTATAGAGGATAGTTAACCAAGCATAGCCAATATATGATTTGTTGGAATGCATCGCATATTCCATTCTAAGTCCTATGTTTGGATTTAGTGCATATGTATAACTCTTGCATTTACTTTAGAGTTGGTTGGCCATAGCGAACGAAGTTAGAACCAGAATTGCAAGCTCAGATAAGATTATTTTTATACCAGAACTGAATTTTTAAGATTATTTACCCTACAGTGCTACTCACTATTTATTGTTTGCCTTAGAGTGTGAAATTTCAAACTTTTTTTTAGAACAATTAATTGATTTAAAGAATAGGTTTATTTTTTTAAATTAATTAGATTGAGTTTTTAAATTATTATATCTCTCAATAAAAACCTCAAAGATTTTTTTCCGCTTCATTATATTTACTTTCCAGCTTGAAAGCATTTCTATCCCTTCGGGAGTTATGGAATAAATTTTTTTAGCAGGTCCTATTTCTTCAGTATCCCACCTTGATTTTATTAATTCCTCAGTCTCTAAGAGTTTTAAGGTTCTATATATTGCACCCGGATCAAAATTTGCCTCTGTAAAACCAAGTTCTGAATATCTTTCAGTAAGTTCATAACCGTGAGAACTTTTTTCAGCTAAAAGCAGGAGCAGAGCAGGGATTAAATACCTGCTCACTCTACCTCCCGCACAAGAACATTTTGATGTATTTTCATTTTTATCTTCACACATATATAATTCACAATCTGACGATTTTCGCATTAACATTATAATACTATATGGTTTTATTATTTTCTACTCAAGGTCTTTCAATCTGTTTTCAACTTCATTAAGTCTATCCTGTAGCGTTTGTTTATAATCTTTTAAACGTTCAATCTGTTCCTTTTTGCTGGGAAAAATAGGGCTGCAACAATCTGAATGACCTGAATGTCTTGATCCATGCATATGTCCACAGCCACACTCTGAAAATCTGTATTCATACATTTCACACATAATTTTTACCTCCTATTATTTATTACATATATGTGATAATATCATATATATAATATAAGTCAATATGGTTACAAATTTTTTTATATTGATCTTATTGATTGAAATTTTAAATTAATTAAATGATTTAAAAGGTCTATTTAATAATTAATTAATATAATGTTAGAAATTTCTTTTTTGATTAGATAATATATATTGAAATGTTCAATCTTTTTCAAATATTTATAATATAAAATATGCCTAATTTAACACTTAATAGACAATCATTATTCAATATTTTTAAATCTTTCTTAAGACTTGGTATTACTTCATTTGGTGGACCAGCAATTATCAAATATATTCATAGAATGTCTGTTGAAAAGAATCGTTGGTTAAGTGAGGAAACTTTTAAAAACGGTGTAGCACTTTGCCAGGTGATACCAGGAGCAACAGCAATGCAAATGTCAGCTTATGTAGGTTTAAAGTTAAGAGGAGTAAAAGGAGCTGTTGTAAGCTTTACAAGTTTTGGCTTACCTGCATTTATATTAATGACCGTGCTTTCAGCCTTATATGTGAAGTATCATAACTTACCTATGATCATTTCATTATTTATGGGCCTTAGGGCAATTATTATAGCTATTATTGGTTATGCTGCCATCTCATTTGGCATTAGCTATTTAAAAAAATGGAAAGATATAATAATAGCAGCCTTTGCAGCAGCAATGTTTTACTTTGGGGTAAATCCAATACTGGTAATACTGACTGCTGTTATTTTAGGACTGCTACTTTATAAAAATAAAAATTATCAATATCCCATGAGTTTTACAAGTGATACCACAAATTATGCCAAATCATTTTTGTTAATATTTTCATCCATAATTATTATGTTTATTATACTTTTCTTTTTAAACCGGAAGCTATTTGAACTTGCAACTTTAATGTTTAGAATAGATCTGTTTGCTTTTGGCGGTGGATTTGCTGCAGCACCACTTATGTATCACGAAATTGTTGATGTTCGTTCCTGGATGGGAGGTAAGGTTTTTTTAGACGGATTTGCACTGGGTCAGATTACTCCCGGACCGGTAATCATTACTGCAACTTTTATTGGCTACTTACTCATTGGGCTAATTGGAGCTATTATTGCCACAATAAGTATATTTACACCGTCATTTTTAATGGTTATCGGAATCAGTCCACAGTTTGACAGAATAAAGAATTTACCCTATTTTAAAATTGCAATAAATGGAATACTGAGTTCTTTTGTTGGTCTTCTTTTTAGCGTTTTTATAAAATTCGCATTAAATATTCAATGGAATTTTATACTTGTTTCACTTGCAAGTATTGCTTTTATTTTATTACTTTTAAAAATCGATACTCTTTGGATCGTGCTTGGCAGTATTGCAATTTCTATAATATTGAAATTGCTTAATGTTCATTAGCTATTTAAATGAAGTAAGATATATTAGATAAAAATGTTTTAATGGCTGGCCACTGTACGCAATGTTAGAACCGGATTACTAAGCTTAAATTAAAATATTTCTACACCATAATTGAGTTTTTTAACAATACGCATGAAGTTGAATTTTTTGCGATACAGTTCCGATTTCATAAAGGGGTTAATTTTAAGTGCGATAGAGTACTTATTTTAAACATATTAGGAGTTATTGACGAAATATTAGCTTGTTGAAGTAGACAGGAGATAAATTCTTAAAGCTGCAGTTAAAAACAAACCATGTCAAACCTGCAAAGTATATTATTCTCTGAATATTATATTTTCCAAATTCTAAAATTCCACTCTCAGTCAATCCAAAAATTTTAAATTCTTTACTTATAAAAGATTTTTATATATATTCCAGAATATTAAAGAAATAAGTTAATTTTATAACTTAATAATGTAATGATAATTTATTTAATAAGACACGGCCAGACAGAATATAATGATAAAAACATTTTCAGAGGACAACTGAACATACCTCTTAA
>Ga0172371_10003566_pt1 | contig 24036 bp, 16 predicted proteins | sample Lak12m_FD_114543 | JGI IMG/M metagenome (GOLD analysis project Ga0172371, IMG submission 114543) | Freshwater microbial communities from Kabuno Bay, South-Kivu, Congo - kab_022012_12m | ecosystem: Environmental > Aquatic > Freshwater > Lake | place: Democratic Republic of the Congo: South-Kivu...
CAATCGAAAAATTAATCCCTCTGCTAAATGAATGTGAAACGGATTATCCAGGTACAAACCTTGTTTTAAACTTCCAAATCGCGACTTGAATTTTACAACAAGTCAGGAGTTCTGAAATTAAAACAATATGACGATACTATTAGTCTTGAAAAGCAAAGAACCGATGCAATTAAAGAGATTGCAGTTTCATATTATAAAAGTCAACCTTCGACGATAAACTACAATTATTTAATTAAATGAATCTGAATGGATGTAAAAAGCAATACAATTGAAACATTGAATCAGAATATCCCGCGCAAGCCACATAAATCCTGCTGTTTTGTTTTGGAAAACCTTAAACGATTTTGTTTTCGATATTTTGGGGTTAAAAGATGAAGCGGAATCTTCTGCCGGAAATGATGAACTGGTGGAAGGTCTCATGCAAACCATTTTAGACATCCGCAAAGAAGCCAAACTTAAAAAGGACTGGCCTACCGCCGATAAGATCCGTGAACATCTCAACAAACTCAACATCGAAGTTAAAGACACCAAAGAGGGTGCTGTTTGGGGGGTTAAGGAATAAATCCTTTGAAACCAACACCATGTTTAAATAAGTTTTTAAGATTTCAAAATCTGGTATGAAGGCTTATTCAACCCCATATTTATCGATCAGGTAAACCAGGGTTGTGATACAACCAATACCCATGTTCAGTTCGCGGTAGTTGATTTTATCAAAAGTGTCGTTGGCAGAGTGATGCATGTCGAAATAGCGTTGTGGGTCAGTCACATAGCTGATCAGGGGAATTCCTGATTTCTTCAAAGGGTAAATATCCACACCGCCACCGCCTTTTTTAATATACCGGATTCCGTATGGTTCGAGCAGTTTTTGAAAATTTTGAACATTCCGGACGATGCTGTCGGAAGCATCCACAGTAAAACTTTCCGGTGTAAATGCACCCTCATCGGATTCCAGCGCAACATAAGGCTTCGTCCCGGATTGCGCTATAAAATCGGCATAAGCTTTACCACCCGACTGAAACATCTCTTCGTCCATAAAGATTACCTCCCTGATTGTCCTTTTGTTCGGGATTTTCATTTCCTTGAAAATGCGAATGACATCCGAAGTCATCACACAACCTGCACCATCGTCGTGCGCTCCGGCTGTATTAAACCACGAATCGATGTGGCCTCCAATAATGATGGCCTCTTCAGGCTTCACTTTTCCACGGATTTCAGCAACCAGGTTGTATGTGGTAATCTCAGGCAAATCCCTGGCAGCAACAAATATTCTGACTTTGGTTTTTGGATTTTCTTTCAATTCCTGGCTAAGCCGGTTTGCTGCCATGGTGCTAATGGCTAAGGCAGGGATTCTCACATCATTTTCTTTAAATCTCGAAGAGCCGGTATGCGGAAAATCATCCAGACTGGTTGTCATCGACCTTACAATAGCACCGGCTGCACCATATTTTGCGGCTTCGGCTGGTCCATGTGCACGTTGGTCAACAGCATCGCCATACGCTTCGAAAGTATTGATAAAAGTATCTTTCATCGGGCGGTTAAAAAACACAATTTTGCCCGAAATTTTTTCGGTACCGAGTTTTTCCAGTTCTTCTAATCCCTGCACTTCGATAACTTCGGCAATGATCCCTGTTTTGGGTGTGGAAAGCGAGGTTCCCAAAGCATCAGTTCTCAAAGGAAATTCGCTGCCGTTTTCCTTCAACATAGTTACTGATGAGGAATCACAGGCCCAGGAATGTGATTTGAATTCCTGTAAATAAACGGTATCCACGCCCAGTCTCATAAAATAATCCTTGAAAAACTTCAATCCGGCAATGGAATTCGGCGACCCGATCAATCTTCCTGGGAAGTTTTTGGTAAGATATTCCAGGTTATGATAAGCAACGCGGCTGATAAGGACGTTGTCAAAAATCTGTTTGATGAAGGCGGAATCGGTGTTTTGAGAAAAACCTGCTGTAACAAATGTGAGGCAGACAAGTAACAATTTTAGTTTTTTCATTTTCAAGTTAAAATTAGGGCGTAAAAGTAGATTTTTTTGAAAAGAAAAAACCTAACCCCGCTTACTGCGCAAGGTTAGGTTTTTAATAAAACTGATGGTTTTTCTTATTACCTCATCAATACCACTTTTGCTGTAAATGATTTATTCACACCCGAAAGTTTCATAAAATAAACACCGTTTTTAACCATTGCACCGGCATTATTTGAGCCATTCCACGAAAACACAAAATGGCCGGTTTTTAATTCTGCTGCAAGCAAACTTTTTACCTGGCGGCCTTCAACATCAAATACGGCAAGCTGGTAATTTCCGCTTTCGCTGATGTCGAACGAAATATTGGCCAGATTTGAAGCAGGATTTGGATAAACACTCAACTTGCTTTGGTTGCCAATTTCGGCAATACCAACAAAAGGATCAAAGATTACGGTTTCAGAAGCCCCGGATTCCTGACCTGAATGATCGACGGTCTTAATATAGAATTGTGCAACGGCCGGAGGTGTTGGGAAGTAAAACATCTGGGTTCCGATGGTCTGATCCAGGAATTCAAATCCACTGCCATGATTTACATAGATATTGAAATGATCAAAATCGTTAATGTCTGGTTGTGACCATTCCAGGTTTCCAAAAATAGGTGGCATATTTACAACCTGAATTGTAACGTCTGCCGGTGGTGGAGGAACCAGGTCTTCGGCACCAAAAGTAATATCGCCATAACCGGCAGGTTCAAAGATCTGCTGGTTCTGGCAGGGCCAGTAGCCGTCGAAATTGCTTGGGTCGTCAAGAACAAAAGCAAAAATACCACTCTGGTTCTGATCGTTGGGGGTAAGTTTCCAAACCTCATCATTCCCCATCGGGATAACGAATTCATACACAACATGTCCGGTAGCATTCGAAACGACAATTTGCGGATTTGAAAGATCAACAACAGTCCCAACACCACCTGTATTATATATCGGCCGGTACCTGATGAGGTCTCCGCTGGCATAATGCACTGCCCAGTAGTTTCCTTCCGAATCATCACCTGTAGGGCCATAAGCACCATCGTTGTTGTCGTCGATATACAAAGCTACTTCATCGTGATCTTCAAGAACCACATCGTTTTGGTTATCACAGGCAACGTAGAGTTCGGTCATATCCTGGTTTACCTTGTAATACATGGTAACACTTCCGACCGGATTGGCCATATTATCATAAATCCCCAGGAAATCGGATGCATCCAACTTAAAAGCATCATCCCATTCACCGGGCGAAATTGTTCCATCAATTGTTGGCGTGGTACCATAATAAGCACTGATGTGATTGGTAACATAACCCGAAGCAATCCAGCCATCCAAAGTATTCGAATACGGGGTTTCATAATCATCACCGATAAAACCGGTCACAGCGTAATAATATGTTTTCAGTGGAAGTACATCTGTATCGACGTAATTAAAAACATCATTACCAAGAACAGCGATCGGTGTTTCAGGAAACTGGGCTTCGGCGATCGTTTTCCTGTAAATATTATATCCAAGCATGTCGCCTGGTTGTGGATGTGTCCAGCTTAAACCTACTGTCAATCCTGAGCCATGGGTTGCACTTATCATGACAGGTGGATTGCCGGTTTCCTCCATTTCAAAATTAAGGTCTGTAACCTGACCTTCGGTAATTACGACATTCTCGACGGTAACCGGGAAATAACCGGTTTTTTTGGCGGTAACTGTATATGTGCCGGCGGGAATATATTTGAGTTTGTACATGCCTTCCTGATCGGAATATGCATAATAATCGGTAATACCGGCAACTTCAATCTTTACATTGGCATTACTTCCACCACCAGGTATGGTTGCTGTTCCCGAAAGGGTTCCCCCTCCCGGATTTGTATTGATGTTATACAAAGTTCCTCCGCTTCCCATTTCACGGGCATGAACGGCTTTTCCAGTGACGCTGCAAAAAGTTCCGTCAGGGGATAAATCCATCGCATTAAATGAACCTGGCGTGTTGACACTGAAAATTGGGCTGTTGCTCTGTTTACGGAAGAGATAAAAATCGGGCCTGCTATGATCTAAAGGACCCCAACCGGCAGCAGCAATTAAAGAACCATCATCGGAAAGATCGATTGAACTGAGTTCATCGCCAGCATGTTGGAAAACCCAAAGCGGTTCCGGAGAATATGAGTTAAAAGTATAGATTTCGCCATCGTAGCTGCTTGCCAGGAAAACAAGTGTGCCTACAGTTACAGTTGATCCGTCGGCAGAAATGCCAACACTTGAAACCCAAACCGATGTGCCACCACCGCCAACTTTATAATTCCATTTTTCGGTATAGGTGTTGTTCACTGCATCGTACTGGTGAAGATAAGCATAGCCGCTGTAATCGCCGCTTACAAGATATTTGCCGTCGTAGCTGAAGGCTGGTGGTGCCTGATTATAGTAATAGCCTTCATAAATTACTGAGCCATCGGCAGCATTCATTACCCACATCTTTTTTAAACCATTTCCATACTGGCAAAATACAAGCTTTGAACAATCGCCGGATGAGGCAAATGTAGTTCCTGCTCCGGCAAAACTGGTTGTCCAGTCCGGGTCGCTAACGCCAATGGTGTAAGCCCTGACGTTTGTTTTATCAGTTCCGCCGGGTTGGTTTTCGACCACATAAATTTTGGTGGCATCTAAGTTCAATCTAAGCCCGATGATTGTTGTGGCGTCGGTGGTTAATTCCCAAACAAGGGATTGCGTTGCAGTTTCATAAACCTGAACAATATTATTAACCCCATAAGCAATGTACTGGCCATCTTCGGTCATGTCGATTGGCCATTCCCAGTCCACAACCAGCGGCTGTTCCCAGATGGGGGTGCTGCTGTTCTGATACAGTGAAACCCTGATGTTGTTTAGCCACCACGAATTAAATGTGTAACCTGCCGAAGCTGAAACCTTTGTCCTGGAGCCTATACCCACCGGATCACTAAGCTGCCAGTTGATGTTTAGGTTCCTTCCGGAGCCGCCTGTAATGAAATGGTTGTCAACAGGCAGAACCGTGGTACTTTGTTCGGTTTGAACAGAGAAACCTGTTACAGGATTAGTTATGGTTTTTTGAAGTGTGTGACTTTGGTTTTGTGCTATTAATCCTGTACACAGCAAGAAAATCACAATAAAAGCAGAAATGTTTTTCATAAAATATTTTTAGTTTAAATTGAGAAATAAGAAATTAATTTTTTATCAGTTTACCGTTATAAACTTCATCTCCTGCAGAAATCCTGTAATAATACATTCCCGGGACCAAAGCCGTTCCATCAAGGGAATAAATATTATCCGGGCTATTGGTACCAAAGGTTTTTGTAATGAGCTGCTTCCCCTGCAGATCAAATATACTGATGTCCAGTTTGTTGGTTTTTAAACCATCTACAGCAAAATTTACCAGATTAATAAATGGGTTGGGTGCTGTTGAAACCGAAATGGCACCGGCAATGGTTTTGTTATCTCCTATTCCGGTAATTACCATCCCAAGGCTGCCATCGGGCTGGATGTTTTGGGCATAGATATTTGTACTGCCATTTCTGTCATCCTCCCAGGCAGCAAACCATTGTCCGAAATAGTAAGGCGACATATCGCGATGAATCTTCGAACTTGAGGTCGTACTCATATTAATAAATTGTTGCGGCCATACGTAATTTCCATCGCTGTCGAGCATCACTGCCTGAATGTTGGTACTATTACCTTCTTCATAAATGCAGATTGCGCGATCATGAAGTCCCGATGCTGCCGGAAGGCTGTAATCGTTGTTGGAAAGGGGAATCAGCATTTTACCATCATCGCCCCACAAACGGTTGCCACCAAGGTCGAACTTTTGGGCATAAAGACCACGCTGGTTCTGATTCAAATCCTGTTCGCTGAAATAAACGATAATTTCCTGAGTAGCATCTAAATATGCCGGTGCCGGATACATGTGGTTTCGCTCCTGTGAAGGAGAAACTGTTACACCTTCCGCAGGCATCGTTCTATTACCATTGGCATCCATGTGCTGTACGGAGCAATTAAAATGTGTACCAACATCATTACGGTACCATGCAAAAACAATCCCACCGGCATCATCGCTGCACATTTGCAACGAAATCACTATTCCCATGGGCACCGGCGCCACTATTTCAGCATCAGCTGGCCATAAATTGTTGCCATCAGCATCTAATTTTCGAACATACGTCCCGCGGTTTGGTGCGTAAAACGGGCCGGTTTCCTGGTGCCAGATAAGGTAAACATTATCACCATCGGCGGGCATTAAAAAGGGATAAGTATTATTTATGGTCGCACTGACAATAAAAATCCCATCACCCCATAGTTGGGTTCCGTCCGGAGATACTTTCTGCAGGTGAACCTCTGAGGTTGCTCCGCTGCTTATCCATGCAAATACAGCGTTGCCGGCTTGTGTTCCGCAAACTTTTGGCGTTGGTTCAAAATTGGTGCTTGATGAAAGTGCTACACCATCTTCTCCCCACATCATTTCACCTGCCGGAGAAACCCGGTAACCAAAAGGATTCAGGTTGCCAGTCCGAATATCAGAAAAAACAAGAAGTGCATAATTCTCAGCATCAACCGACATATCCCAGTCGGTAAGCCAGGTATCCTGAGGATTATCGCTGATCAGAATACCATTGTCAGCCCATTGTGGATTCCCGTCTTTGTCGATGCGCTGCAGGTAAACATTGTAATTTCCGGTGCTGTTGGAGAACCAGGCAATGTAAGCATAACCATCGCTGCAAACCGCGATTTTTGGAATAACTTGTTCCCCCGAGAGGTTTGTGTATCTGGTGTTTTCGGCGGGATTTGATGTCCATTGTGCCGAAACAAATTGCCAGCCAAAGAAAGCAGCCAGCAGTAAAGTAAAAATTTTTGTGTTCATGATATTTAATATTTAGAAGTTAGTAATCATCCATTTAAATCAGGAGCCGGCTTGTAATTAGATGGTAAAGATACATATTTCAGACAAAATGATTTAATCAGGTATTTTTATTACGACAACAACTTAAAATTCTTACGTAGGCGTCCACAAATATCCTTAAATATTACTCTCCGGCAAAAAAATTTCCAAAAGCGGCAGAAGGATTATTAAAAATCACCTTACTGTCCTGACTGTCCATATTGTTCTTTTTTTGATTCCTGATGTCTCCGATCTATTTTTTTTCTCTTCCCTGAATTCAAATACCTTAGCTGCCAACACATCCCATACAACAAATTCAAAATCAGTGCCAGTTTCCAATATAAATTGATTAGACAATTGAATCCTGTATTTATTTCTGACTTCAAAAAATTAATCGTTTATCTTTATCGTGAATTTACCGGAATGAACCCTTTGCCTGTCTGCTTGTTGCTTTTAATCGTAAAAAATTATTTATGGTAAAGGGCTGTTCATTAAATGTGTTTATTTACGAAAAAACTTACTGCTTTTTAGTCAGGCTAACATTAAAAATGAATTGGAATCAGATGAAAATAATGAAATTTGGGGGCACCTCTGTCGGGACTCCCGAGCGCATGCAGGCACTTGTCGAAATTATTGACGACGGCGAACCGAGGATTGTGGTTTTATCAGCGATGGCTGGAACTACAAATATTTTAGTTGATATCAGCCAGGCACTTTACCGAAAGGAAAATGATCATGCCGAAATGTTGATAAATGGCCTTGAAGAAAACTACAGGGTCGTTATAGGCCGCACCTTTAATGAAAAAACGATTTATAAAAAAGGTTTCGAATTAATCACTTTTCATTTTGAATTCCTGCGGTCGTTTACCCGCGATCTGTTTACAAAAAATGAGGAAAAGGCTGTTCTTGCACAAGGAGAACTGCTCTCTACTGCAATTTTTAATCTGTTGCTTGAAGAACGGAAGTTAAAATCGGTGCTACTGCCGGCATTGAATTTCATGCGTCTTAACGAAACCGGAGAACCCGACCTGTCATATATTGAAGATAATCTGAAAGCTGAACTAACTAAGTTTCCGGATGAAAATTTGTTTATTACCCAGGGCTATATCTGCAGAAATGCTTTTGGTGAAATCGATAACCTGCAGCGTGGCGGAAGCGATTACTCAGCAACTATTATTGGCTCAGTTTTACAGGCACGTGAGATCCAAATATGGACAGACATCGACGGCATGCACAACAACGACCCACGGATCGTGAATAATACTTATCCAATTGCCGAACTCACCTTTGATGAAGCCGCCGAGCTGGCGTATTTTGGTGCTAAAATCCTTCACCCGACCTGCATTTTGCCTGCCAAAAACCGGAATATCCCGGTGCGTCTGCTTAATACGCTACAACCCGAAGCACAAGGGACCCTGATAACCGCAAGTAAACCAAAAGAAGGGATTAAAGCCGTTGCTGCCAAAGAAGGGATTACCGCCATCAAGATTAAGTCGGGACGAATGCTGATGGCTTACGGCTTTTTACGCGCCGTTTTTGAAGTCTTTGAACGTTATCATAAACCCATCGACATGATTACCACTTCTGAGGTTGCTGTATCTTTAACCATCGACAATGATTCGGATCTCGACAATATCGTTGAGGAATTGAGAACCTTCGGTACGGTGGAAATAAACACCAATCTGAGTATTGTCAGTATCGTTGGTGTTTTTTCAGCCAATGAACCGGGTTATGCAAACTCAATTTTCGGTGCGCTGAAAGAAATACCTGTGCGCATGATTTCTTATGGCGGAAGCGAAAATAACATTTCGATTCTGGTGGAAACCAACCTCAAAAACGAAACGCTTTTGGCATTAAACAAAGGTCTCTTCAAGCTGGAATAATACAACCTCAATCGCTACAAATACAATGTTTTCAAAAAAGCTGATAAATAAATTCGAATCCACCTCCACTCCTTTTTATTATTACGATCAGGATTTGCTGGACCGGACACTGCGAGTCCTGGAAAAAGAAGCCGGTAAATATGGTTATATCGTTCATTATGCATTAAAAGCCAATGCTGATCCACCTCTCCTGAAACAAATCCTGAAGTTTGGCTTTGGTGCCGATTGTGTGAGTGGCAATGAAGTTACGAGAGCTATTGAAACCGGCTTCCCGCGTGAAAAAGTTGTTTTTGCAGGTGTTGGTAAAAGCGACCGTGAAATTATCACTGCATTGCAAAATGAAATCCATAGCTTTAATTGCGAAAGCATGCAGGAACTGGAGGTAATCGACCAATTGGCTGCCGGGATGAATAAAATTGCAAATGTTGCCTTACGGCTCAATCCGAATATACATGCAAATACGCACAAATATATTACCACCGGGCTGGAGGAAAATAAATTTGGAATCAATCCCTGGGAAATGGAATCCATTATCAAAAGGCTGCCGAAATTTAAGAACCTTAGGCTTGTTGGATTGCATTTTCATATTGGATCGCAAATCACCGACCTGAATGTTTTTAAATCGCTTTGCATAAAGGTAAATGAATTGCAGAACGGGTTCAGGCGGCAACGGATTCCGATTGCTCATCTTAATTTAGGCGGTGGGTTGGGTGTTGATTATCAAGATCCTGATGGTGGAGCGGTCGTGGATTTCGGATCGTTTTTTAAGTTGTTTCACGATTTTCTTGAACCCTACCCCAATCAGCAGATTCATTTTGAACTGGGCCGATCGGTTATTGCCCAGTGTGGGTCGCTGATCTCAAAAGTACTATATATTAAAAATGGCGTTAACACTGATTTTATGATTCTTGATGCCGGGATGACAGAACTTATCCGGCCGGCATTGTATCAATCCTACCATAAAATCGAAAACCTCACAAATCCATCCGGAAAAATTCGCCGTTACGATGTAGTTGGCCCCATTTGCGAGAGTTCCGATTGTTTTGGAAAAGCTTTACAAATTCCCCTTACCCGGAGAGGTGACCTTATCGCAATCCGATCTACCGGCGCTTATGGTGAAGTGATGTCGTCAGGGTACAACTTACGCGATAAAATCCGTTCATATTATTCGGACGAATTTATTTAACCTTCGATGATTTGTACTTCAGAAACAGCAGGACTTTCAGAATTATCAAAAATCTAAACAACAATGCTATTTTATGATTGGAGAAAGAATTAGCGGGTTTTTTCATTCCCGGGAAATTTCCTATCGTCCATTTTCTCTGTATTTTTGTTTATTTATTCTACGAAAGATATTTAAATGAACACCAATATCCTCCGGTTATCAGAAATCATGAGTGGTCTTAATGATCATCCCTTAAATAATTTACTCAAATCACGCATCCTCGTTCTCGATGGTGCTATGGGCACCATGATCCAGCAATATCAGCTTACCGAAAATGATTTCCGTGGTGAACGTTTCAGGGATCATCCTTCTGATCTGAAAGGATGCAACGACCTGCTTTCCATAACACAGCCTGATATTATCCGTGAAATCCACGAAAAATATTTATCCGCCGGTGCGGATATCATCGAAACTAACACCTTTAACGCCACTTCTGTTTCGATGGCGGATTACAAACTGGAACCGCTGGTTTACGAGATGAACAAGGCTTCAGCCCAAATCGCACGCCGGGCTGCCGATCGTTTTACAGCGATGAATCCCGGTCAGCCACGCTTCGTCGCCGGTTCCATCGGGCCAACCAATAAAACCCTTTCGATGTCGCCCCAGGTAAACGATCCGGGCTACCGTGCCGTAACTTTCGACCAGCTTGTGGCTGCTTACCAGGAACAGGCTGAAGGTTTGATTGCGGGAGGTGCTGATATTTTACTCATCGAAACAATTTTTGACACACTTAATGCGAAGGCTGCCCTTTTTGCTACCGAAAATGCATTTGAGAAATCAGGCAAACGTCTGCCGGTGATGATTTCAGGAACCATCACCGATGCCAGTGGACGGACACTTTCAGGACAAACCGTAGAGGCTTTCCTAATTTCAATTCAGCACGCCAACCTATTGAGCGTAGGATTAAACTGTGCACTGGGTGCTGAACAAATGCGACCTTTTCTCGAAGAATTGGCTTCAAAAACTTCACTGTTTATTAGCGTTTATCCAAACGCAGGATTACCCAACCAGTTTGGCGAATACGACGAATCTCCGGATTATATGGCTTCACAGCTTAAAGATTTTGTGGATAGCGGATTTGCAAATATCATCGGAGGATGCTGTGGGACTACGCCTGATCATATCCTGAAATTTGCTGAAATTGCACAAAATGGAAAGCCACGCCAGCTTCCGGTTATCGAAAAAAAGCTGCAACTGAGCGGGCTGGAGCCTTTGGTGATTTATGAGGGAAGCAACTTTATTAATGTTGGCGAACGCACCAACGTGAGCGGCTCACGTAAGTTTGCGCGGCTTATCACCGAAGGAAAATACGAAGCGGCGCTTTCGGTGGCAAGGGACCAGGTGGAAGGAGGTGCCCAGATTATCGATGTAAACCTGGATGAAGCCATGCTCGACTCAAAAAAAGAGATGGTCAGATTTCTGAATATGCTGGTTTCCGAACCGGATATTTCACGTTTGCCGGTGATGATCGACTCTTCGAAATGGGAGGTTATCGAAGCCGGGCTGAAGTGTTTACAGGGGAAATCCGTGGTAAATTCGATCAGTTTAAAAGAAGGTGAAGAACAATTTATCCTCCAGGCAAAACTCGTCAAAAAATATGGTGCCGCCGTTGTGGTGATGGCTTTTGATGAAGAGGGACAAGCCTCAACACTGGAACGGAAAATTCAAATCTGTAGCAGGGCTTACAAAATCCTCACCGGGAATGTCGGTTTTCCTGCCGAAGACATCATTTTCGATCCCAATATTCTTACGGTGGCTACCGGCATCGACGAACACAACAACTATGCTGTCGACTACATCAATGCCACCAGGTGGATAAAGAAAAATCTGCCTTTTGCCAGAGTTAGCGGCGGTGTGAGCAACTTATCGTTTTCGTTCCGGGGTAACGATATGGTGCGCGAAGCGATGCATTCGGTGTTTCTATACCATGCCATCAAAGCGGGAATGGACATGGGAATTGTTAATCCGGGAATGTTGCAGATTTATGATGAAATTCCTGAAGATTTGCTGCAGCTAACGGAAGATGTTGTTTTAAACCGCCGCAAAGATGCCACCGAACGATTGACCTCATATGCCGAGCGGATTATCGAAACCGGTAAAAAACCTGAGAAGGTTGATGAATGGCGAAACGCTACGGTTCAGGAACGACTGAAGCATGCGCTCATCATGGGCAATGCCGATTTCATTGCAGCTGATGTAGAAGAAGCCAGGCAGCAGTATCCAAGGGTCCTGGATGTAATTGAAGGTCCTTTGATGGCAGGCATGAGCGTGGTGGGCGATTTGTTTGGTTCCGGCAAGATGTTCCTGCCTCAGGTTGTAAAAAGTGCGCGTGTAATGAAGAAAGCTGTGGCCGTTTTGCTGCCTTACATCGAAGCCGAAAAAGCCATTTCAGGGGGAAGTCATTCTGCCGGTAAAATACTGTTGGCAACTGTAAAAGGTGATGTACACGATATCGGAAAAAACATTGTCGGCGTGGTTTTGGCCTGCAACAATTTCGAAGTAATTGATTTGGGTGTGATGGTGCCGGCGGCAAAAATCCTGCAATCAGCCATCGATGAAAAGGTTGATGTTCTCGGTCTCAGCGGCCTGATTACACCATCACTCGAAGAAATGGTACATGTGGCAAAAGAAATGGCTCGACTGAACCTGAAAATTCCACTGCTTATTGGCGGTGCAACCACTTCCGAAATTCATACCGCAGTAAAAATCTCACCAAATTATTCGCAGCCGGTGGTTCATGTCAAAGACGCTTCACGAAGCGTTGGCGTCGTTTCAAGCCTGCTTTCGCCAGCTCAGAAAGAAGATTTCACAAAGCAGGTCGGTGAAAAATTTGCGCTTTTAAGGGAAAAACATGAAGCTTCCAAATCGGAAGGAAAATATCTTTCGTTAGAAGAGGCAAGAAGGAACAAACTCATAATTGACTGGGAAAACAGCCCGGTTTACAAACCCGGATTTTTGGGGAACAAATATTTTGTTGCCTATCCCCTGGAAGAAATCCGGAAATACATCGACTGGACTTTTTTCTTCCATTCGTGGCGTATCAACGGAAAGTATCCTGCTATTTTTGATGATCCCGTTAAAGGTATTGAAGCACGGAAATTATTTGATGATGCCAACGAAATGCTCGATAAAATAATCGCCGAAAAACGCCTGCAGGCCAATGGTGTGATCGGTTTATATCCGGCTGCTTCGGCAGGTGATGATGTTGAATTATTTCTGGACGAAAACAGGAAAACATTGGTAAAATCCTTCCGGTTTTTGCGTAATCAACAATTCAAAGAAAATGAAGTCTCCAATTTATGCCTGGCCGACTTTATTGCTCCAAAAAATTCCGGAAGACACGATTATATTGGGGCTTTTGCTGTTACCGCAGGCACCGGTCTCGAAAAATGGGTCGAAAAATATGAAGCCGACAACGATGATTACGGCTCGATTATGATGAAAATCCTTGCCGACCGTTTTGCTGAGGCTTTTGCCGAACTGATGCATGCAAAGGTGAGAAAGGAATTTTGGGCTTATGCTTCTGATGAAGATTTTCCCATTGATGAAATTCTTCACGAAAAATACCAGGGAATCAGGCCCGCTCCTGGGTATCCGGCCTGTCCCGAACATTCCGAAAAACGTGAGCTTTTCGATTTATTGGAAGCCGAAAATCATACTGGAATTTTCCTTACCGAAAACTTTGCCATGTATCCCGCTGCATCTGTAAGCGGCTATTATTTTGCCCATCCGCAGGCACAGTATTTCAATCTCGGGAAAATTTCAAAAGATCAGGTTGAAGATTATGCAAGACGAAAAAACCTGTCGTTTGAAGACGTTGAGCGGTTGCTGAATGTAAATTTGAATTATAAGTAGATAAAATTTACTTTTTTTAAACTGTTGACGGGTAGTTTTTAACGTCAGATCTAAAAATAAAAAAAGCCGGAAAATCCAGCCAAATTATTGAAGGGCCCTCTGTTCGGTTTCCTTCGCCGCGATGATGTACGCTTTGCTTGGTCACCACCGCTCTATTTCCGCAGGAACCTGTGTTGTTCCTGTTTTCTGGCGCAAAAGTAAGTTGTTCCAACTAATCTGGTGTTAAGTTAATGTTATGAAATGGTTAGAATTTGTTAAAACACCAAATTAAGCATAAAAGCCTATCCTCTCTCGAAGATAACCAAGGTTTGTGAGGCTAGAAAAAAAGGCCTTTCCTAATTTTCTTCCGGAAAGGCCGTATCATCAAAATCACCGTAAAATTTTCAGCATGCAATTTGTGTCAATTCCGGATAAGAATTTTATTATCATACCCTTTCAGATCAATTTTACAATTGGCGTTTTCGTTGGCATTTTTGGTATGGGCTTCCATCTTAAAGCTTTCATTTTCTTTGACGTATGATGTTCTGGTAAAGAGCGCTTCAGGATAATCGACTTTCCCGTATTTCATATCAACCAAAAGTTTGCAAGCCACATTTTCGGGAATAGCAACAATGAAGTCAGAATATTTGCCATCAAAGTTAATGCCCTTGAAAGAATTGGAAAAATGATCAACCGAAATATTATCATCATACGAAATAATGCTTAATCTTTCCTTAACCAACCCTAAGTTAAATTCAGAGTATTTGCTGTCGAAGCAGTCGAGCGATTCGATTTGGTCGAAGGTGTAAGTGTCGTTAAAAGAAAAGTTAAGTGTGACTTTTCCAGCTATACTGCCCACTATTTCTGAATATTTACTTTTCCCTTTAACGTCGCCTGTTTCACCCATTTTCAGATTGCAATCATAAAAATCGAACGAAAGATTCCCCGTCGGGCCAAAGTCGAAATCGCTGTATTTAGCCAAACCGTCAATCTTTCCTATATGACCGATATTATAATCATCATTGTAAGCATCGAATTTCATATTCCCGGCATTTTCGATTTTTACCTTCGAATATTTACTTTCGATTTCGAAATTACCACAATTCTTTATTTCAATATCCGAGTTATAGAGTTTGATAAATGTCTCAGGGACGTCGTTCATAAATGCTTTGGAATATTTTAGATCGAGCCTAGTAGCGCCACCTATCGAACCACAGTAAAGTTTCCCGTTGTAAACTATAAACTCTGCACTTCCGACAATGTCTTCCATTTCAATATCAGCGTACTTGTTATCAATTTCAATTGAAATAGTTTTTGGAATGAAGAGCGTATTTTCTACCGAATAGCTTTTTAAGGTCACTTTTTCTCCAGTCGAAAGCTTCATTTTACGTTTATTGTCATTGCAATTACATGATTCCCAGAAATTGGTGTTGACAGTTAGGCGAGAAGAGCTGCCATTGAATTTGATTGATTTTATCGCATTCATGGTTTTATTAAAATCTTCCTGGTTGCCTGCTGTAATTTTTACGTGCATCTGTAGCTCAACATAATTTTTGTCCCATGTTTTTATTACAGTATAAAATGAGCGGTTCGAAAATCCAAGCTTGCCGTTTGGATTAATATCCGCTCCAATTTTAATAACTTCATCCGTTTCAACCTGGGCAGCTGTCCTGAAGCCTGTGAGCAGGGTGATAAGAAGGATTGCAATGCTAAATTTAAATTTTAGTTTGTTTCTGTCGTTTTTCATTGTCTTTTTGTTTTTGAATTTCCATTAACATGCGGTCGAGGATCCGCACTCTTTTTTCATAATTATCGAGCATCGCCTTGATAAGGCGTTCGTTGCTGCCAACTTTATAGAAATCTTCCTGGCATTGGCGGTACATCTGGTCGAGTTGTTCCATCTCATTAAAGAAAAACTTCAGATCAACAGCGCTTTTGGGTTTAACCTTGTTAAGCTCACTCCATTTCTCATCAATTTCGGTTTGATATTGTAAAACCTGCGTCGAATAAGCCGGAGCAATATCGCTAAGTGTAAGGTTGTATATGCGCTGCTTTGGATCAAAAAATTCGTGATACACAACATAGGCTGATGCCATCATAAAAATCAGGATAGCTGCGACTTTCCAGAAATAATTATTCCGGATTGTTCCTTTCCTGCCGAGTTCCTGGTGAATCCCGTCCCAGATAAGGGTATCATCGGGGTTCTCCACATCAATCTGATCACGTCCTGACCGGATGATGTCTTCAAAGTTGCTTTTCATATTGCACAAGTTTTTCTTTTAATAACTTTTTTGCTCTTTGGTACTGCGATTTTGAGGTCGATTCCGAAATATTGAGCAATTGCGCAATTTCGCGGTGCTTGTAATCCTCGAGAAGAAAAAGATTTAACACAATTCTTGAGCCGTCAGGCAACGATTTAATGAATTCATGTACGGTTTCCGGTTCAAAACGCAAATTGTCAACTTCATCAATGTCGTCAGGCAGATTTTCATAAACTTCGCTGAAATCAAAAAACAATTGCCTTTTTGATTTCAAAAAGCTGATACAATGATTGATAACAATTCGTTTGAGCCAGGCACCAAAACCCGAATCACCCCTGAAATCGTCAATTTTTCTGAAAGCCGACACAAAAGCCTCCTGCAGGACATCTTCGGCATCCATCCTGTTGGCCAGCAGGCGGATGGAAATATTGTACATGGCTTTCGAATACAACTTATACAATCTGTATTGCGATCTGGAATCACCCTCACGGCATTTTTCGATCAGGTGCTGATGAATGTCAGAATCGTGTTTCGCCAATTTTCTTCTTTTGTTATTAAAGACAGGAGAATGATGAAAAAAGTTGGAAAAGAATGAAAATATTTCCGGAAAAATTTATTGAATGAACCAAATAAGTTCTTGCCTGAATTTCCCGGGTCAAAAAAGCACGGATACGGGCATTAAATCAAATCCAACCTCCCCAGTAAAATGCGTCGCCAAAAAAATTCCTTAAATCAACTTCATAGCTAAAAATCCCATAAACTGCCGACCCGCTGCCCGTCATCGAAGCGAAAACAGCACCCTGCCTGTACAATTCACTTTTAATGTTTCCAATTGACGGGACTTTTTCGATGGCTGCCTGTTCAAAATCATTTACCAACATATCTTTCCAGTTTTCGACAGTTGAGTTAATGATTTCTTTTATCCCAATTGCAGGCTTTTTTGGTGTGATACCCGCATAAGCTCCGGCTGTAATTATGTGAACCTGAGGTTTTACAATTACTGCAAAATATCCCGAAAGGTTTGCATTGATTGGGACAAAACGGTCACCTTTTTCAAAAGCAAAAACAGGTTTATTTTCGATGAAAAAAGGGCAGTCGGAGCCAATTTTTCCAGCATAATCCTGCATCTGAGCTACCGAAAGATTCAATCCGAACTCCTGGTCGACCAATTTGATCATAAAAGCAGCATCCGAAGAGCCTCCCCCTAACCCTGCTCCTGCCGGGATTGCTTTATGCAAGTGGATCTTTATTGGGGGGAGTTTAAAGGCCTGCTGCAAAATTTTCCAGACCTTCAGGCATAAATTCTGATCCGGATTTCCGGGGATATCTATTCCTGATACCGAAAATTCATGCTTACTATCCTGTGCCCTGATTAACTCAAGTGCATCATGCAATGGGACTGGGTAAAAGACGGTTTCGATATTGTGATAGCCATCCGTCCTTTTTTCGATCACCGATAAGCCAAGGTTAATTTTTGCGTTCGGAAATACAATCATTTTCTGGATTTTTACAGAGGCAAATTTACGCACGAATCTTTATTAAAATGGGTTAAGATTGAATTTAGTCTAAAGTCGCCCGTAGCAGTGGAAACTGCCTGCTGCCAACTGCCGACTTTTTTTCTTCCCGCTTTTGTGTATTTTTGTAAAGATATTTTTTTTGAATTAATTCTTAAAAACGCTTAATCGATGCCCATTTTCAATTCGCTGTTGTCGTGGATGATGAAAAAAAGAATTCATCAGATCGAGTTGTTCATCAAATACCCGCATGATGTTCAGCTGGAGTGGTTTAAAAAGCTAACCACGGCTGCCAGAAATACCGAATGGGGCCGTAAATACGATTATAGCAGCATTTTAAGAATTGAACAGTTCAAGGAAAGAGTACCCCTGAGCGATTACAACAGCCTTAAACCTTACATCGACAGGCTAAGAAATGGCGAGCAAAACCTGCTTTGGAACAGCGAAGTAAAATGGTTTGCCAAATCATCGGGAACTACAGGAGACAAAAGCAAATTTATTCCTGTAAGCCCTGAGGCACTCGAAGAGTGTCATTACAAAGGAGGGCGTGATCTGCTATCGATTTTTTTTCACAATCATCCCGACTCGACGATTTTTGACGGCAAAGGACTGGTGATGGGTGGCAGTGGCAGCATCACCGAAGTGAACAACGAATCCTATTATACAGGTGATCTTTCCGCTATTCTTATTCAAAATATGCCATTTTGGGTACAATTTAAGAGCACACCCAGTTCGTCGGTTGCACTCATGGATGAGTGGGAGAGCAAGATCGAAAAAATGGCCCGGATCACTATTGAACATGATGTTACCAGTATTTCGGGTGTTCCTTCATGGACGCTGGTCCTGATAAAACGTATCCTGGAAATCTCGGGCAAAAGCAACCTGACTGAAATTTGGCCCAACCTCGAGGTTTTTTTCCATGGCGGCGTTAATTTCAACCCTTACCGCGAGCAATTTGTACGCATGATCCCATCAACGGCCATGAACTACATGGAAACATACAATGCTTCCGAAGGTTTTTTTGGAATCCAGGACCGTACCGATCACAACGATATGCTGCTCATGCTCGATTACGGTATTTTTTATGAATTTATCCCCATCGAAAATCTCCATATCGAAAACCCTGAATCGATAGGTTTGGAGGAAGTGGAAGAAGAGAAAAATTATGCAGTTGTCATTTCGACAAATGCCGGCTTATGGCGTTATCTGATCGGCGATACGGTAAAGTTCACATCACTCAACCCGTTTCGGATCCAGATTACCGGCAGAACGAAGAATTTTATCAATGCTTTTGGTGAAGAACTCATCATCGACAATGCCGAAAAAGCGCTGTCGATTGCCTGTGCCAAATGCCAGGCTACCATTACCGAATACACGGCCGCACCTGTATATTTCGATAATAACCAAAAGGCAGCCCACGAATGGCTTATCGAATTTGAGACACCTCCTGACAGTCTGGAAAAATTTATTGATAGTTTCGATAACGCCCTTAAATCGCTCAATTCGGACTATGAAGCCAAAAGATACAAAAACATGATCCTCCAGGAACCTATTGTGCGGCCGATGCCACCACTTACTTTTTATAAGTGGCTGAAAAAACGCGATAAATTAGGTGGACAAAACAAAGTTCCGCGTCTGTCGAACGACAGGCATTATGTAGAGGAAATCCTCCAGATGACAGATTCAGGAGGTAACCTAAAATAAAAGGAGTTTTATGATGCGTTTGCCTGCACTTATTCTTCTGACATTTATATTTCCGCAGGCCCCGGGGTATTATCAAATACTTACGGTACCGGAAATGGCCAACCTTGTGAGTGTTGATGAACTTGGCAATATTTATACCGTTTCGGCTGACCGGCTTAAAATGTTTAATCCCGGTGGCAGGCAATTGCTTGTTTATGATGGCCAGAAAAACCGGAAAATTTCCGGAATCGACATAAAGGACCCTGATCGAGTGCTGGTTTTTTATAAAGAAACGTTCAAAATATTTATCTTGAATGGCTTGTTTAAAACAACGGCAGAACTTGACCTTACCGGAGAAACAGGTTTGTTTGATGTCACGCTGGCCTGCCTTTCGGAGGACGAAAAAACCTGGGTTTACAGCAATAATGAGAACAAACTCATTAAGATCTCCGATCAGGGTGATTTTATCGCCAAAAGTGATCTTATCGATGATATTGCCGGAACACATGTTCAACCTAATTTTTTACGCGAATACCAGCAAAAACTCTACCTTAATAACCCCCGGACAGGGATACTGGAATTCGATAACCAGGGCAATTTTATCAGGATAATTCCACTCAAAGGATTATTGACATTTTGTGTTGCAAACGATAAGGTTTGCTATGTTTTGGGGAGGAACATGAAGGTTTACAACATCGGCGACGGCCTGGAGCAAGTCACCCAATTACCCGACTACACATACCTGTACACCTTGCCCGACCTGCATGGTAGCGAACTTTTTCTTTATTATGCTGACGCTAACACGGTTGGTGTAATTTCAATTTCAACAAGTCAAAATTAAGAGGTTTCTATTTTTTAATTTGCTGCTTGGTTTCAGGATTTCTTTTGTACTTTAGCCGACAGGTTTACTTAATTTTTTCAAATTAAAAACTTAAAATATGCATATTGCAGTCGCCGGAAACATCGGATCAGGAAAAACAACGCTTACGGCATTATTGTCGAAACACTTCGATTGGGAACCTCATTTTGAGTCGGTTGAAGACAATCCTTATCTTCACAGTTTTTATGAAGATATGCAGCGATGGTCGTTTAACCTGCAAATTTATTTCCTCAACAACAGGTTCCGGCAAATTGTTAAAATCAGAGAAAGTGGCAAAAATGTAATCCAGGACCGGACAATTTATGAAGACGCCCATATTTTTGCGCCCAACCTTCACGAAATGAACCTGATGACCACACGGGATTTCGATAATTACCGCTCTTTGTTCGACTTGATGAGTACTTTTATCAAGCCTCCGGATTTGCTGATTTATCTCCGCGCAAGCGTACCTACCTTAGTCCGCCAGATTCAAAAACGTGGCCGCGATTACGAAGAATCCATCCGGCTCGATTATTTGAAACAACTCAACCAGCGATATGAGGAGTGGATCGAAAGCTATAACCAGGGGAAAAAACTCATCGTAAACGTTGATAACATGGATTTTGCCACTATTCCTGAAGACCTCGGCTTTGTGATCGACCGCATCAATGCCGATTTACACGGGTTGTTTTAGTCGTGCTTTTTCATTACAATTTTAGTAACTGTTTTTACCAGTAATTTGAAAAGTGTTTCAGGGTTTTTGTTGTTTCGAAAAATGACTTCGTGTTTTTTTATCCACATAATGGCCCTGCATTCTAATTACAAAGCCCTGAACCATCTTTATTACCTTTGCATTTCGTCTTTTTATCACTTCCATTTGCACATGTTAACCGAGCTTGTTGTACTGAAATTATATCCTCAGACCCATCGAAAATCATTCCTTGTTTGCATGCCCAAGAATTCTTTTATTGGCAATAAAACTGATTTCTTTAAGAGGAAGAAATTCATAAACTGTTAACCACAATACAATCTGACATGAAGAAATTTACAATTCTTTTCATTAGCCTTCTGATAATTAATTTGGTAAGAGGCCAAATGATTCAGGAAACAGTTGATTCAAACCCCATTAATCCGGATTTACCTGGGAGCATCAAAAATGATTCTCTGTTGAAGAACAACAAAACTTATCCTGAAATCATCAGCTTATCAGACTTTCGTTCACCGAAAACACAAGAATATTATGAACGGCTTTTTTATACCTGTAAAGTCTGGGGTTTTGTTAAATACTTCCATTCCGAAACAGCAAACGGCTCCATCAACCTCGACAGCATCCTTATCCAAAAACTCCCGGATATCGAAATAGCAACCAGCAGTGCTGAATTCAACCAAATCCTGCTCAACCTGATCAACAGCCCCGGAGACCCTGCTCTTCCAACCATCCCTTTGCCTGTCGTTCCCGATAGTTTGAAATATAATTTAAATCTCGGCTGGTTTCAGGATAAAGTTTTTTCGCAGCTCGTTAAAGATGCACTCGATACCATCCGGGCCAGATTTCGGCCACGCCCGCATTGCCTGGTAGGAGAAGCTTTTATCAATGGAAATCCCACCTTTGATGCCGATATTTTATTTAACAGTAACACTGTTCTTTACCCTGACCAGTCCCTGCGTATTCTTGCCTTATTCCGGTACTGGAACATCATTAATTATTTTTATCCATACAAAAATATTATCGACCAGGACTGGGATACCACGCTTACGGAAATTTTACCCCTGGTCACCGAAGCCCAGTCTGCCACTGAATATGACCTCGCCTTACTGGTACTTGCGAAGCGGATCAACGATTCGCACGCTTTTACCATGGGAGGGCTACTGACTCCTTTTTTTGGAACTTTTTATCCCCGTTTTACTGCCGCTTCTATCGAAAATGAAACGGTTATTACCAGGGTTCATTCTTCGGTTTCCGGAATTAAAACTGGCGATATAATCAGGTCAGTTGATGGAGTCGAAATTGATGCTTTACGGGATAGTATTGCCTTATATACGAAAGGTTCAAATGATGATGCTGTTTCTTCCAATGTTCTCAACGACATTTTACTTGGCCCAAATGGTAGTTTCAACATTACTACAGAAAATGAAAACGGGATATTTCAATATACACTGCAAAGAAACTGGTCTCCTGCCAACTATGCAAATTTCCAGCTAAACACCGGGCCGGTCTGGTTTGATACTGTTGTAAACCAGGGCTGTAATTTTGGATATGTTGATATGGCCCGCCTGACCACAACTCAGGTTGGCAATATGATGAGCGGGCTCTGGAATACGGATGCCATAATTTTTGACCTCCGGAATTATCCGCAGGGAACATTGTGGTCACTGGTGAATTATCTTTTTCTTCAACCCATACATATAGCCAACTTCACCGTACCAAATCATCATTATCCTGGTGTTTTGAATTGGTATGATGCATTTATCGGCAGTTACCCCAGTGAAGTTTATCATGGAAAACTGATTGTTTTGTTTGATATCAGGACAATCAGTCAGGCTGAATATACCTGCATGGGGCTGGAACAACATGCGGGTTCCATTAAAATCGGAAGCAAGACCATGGCTGCTGATGGCAATGTTTCGTTGATTTATCTTCCGGGAAATATAACTACCTACTTTACCGGATTAGGGACTTTTTATCCGGATTACACACCTACACAAAGGATCGGTATTGTTCCCGACATCGAAATCAGGCCTACCATCGAAGGAATCAGACAAGGAAAAGATGAGGCTCTGGAGTGTGCTTTTAACTGCGCATTGGTTGGACTAGACAATTCCTTTGAGTATGATGAACAATTGCGCATTTATCCAAACCCTTTTGTAACTTCAACGCGTCTTGAATATTTTTTATCTCAAAGTTCTGGTGTCCTGATTGAAATCCATGATATAAACGGAAAATTAATCAGGGGACTTCCGGATGAAATTCAATCTGCAGGGAAACATTCTGTCGAAATTGACGGATCAAAATTGCAGGCTGGTGTTTATTATTGCAGGTTAATAACCAACAATCGTCTGATTACAAAGAAAATAATAAAAATCAGGTAAATTCAATAACAACAAAGCCGGGCAAAATCAATCGATTTTGCCCGGCTATTTCTCCACAATCTTTTTGTCTGTGTTTGGATTTATTATTCCACAATAAGCTGTTTTGTTATAATGTTATTTGCAGTCTTAACTTTTACAAAGTATAATCCGGCACGATAAGATAAGGAAAAATGATGAAACAGCGAATAAAGCGTTCATCTGCACCTGATTATGCCAGCCCAAACCAGCTTACTATGAAGGGAATCGAGACTCCTTTCAAGCAATCACTCAACCCAAAAAACTGGTGGATTGTGCTTGTAAGCTTGATACCCTGGGATGAAATTTGTAATGGTTACCTCAAACATGCAAGAGTAAGTTCCACAGGCCGGCCACCTATTAACCCACATGTAGTGATTGGATCGATAATCATCAAACAAATGTGCAACCTTGACGACTGGGAGTCTGTTGACCAGATATCGGAAACATTTATATGCAGTACTTCCAGAGTTATTAAGGTTTTACCAATCAGGCCCCTTTCGATGCTTCACTTTTTTTTGAGTTCCGTAAGCGGCTTGGCCCTGAACAACTCAATGCAATAAACGAGCGGATTGTTTCGCTTAAGGCAAATCTCGGTGTACAGCAAACCAACACTCAGCGGGTCAATACAGAGGATAGGGATACACCCAAAACAGGTTCAAATGTAAATAGCAAATTTAAATTCATCAATTTTTCGCAATATAGAATCACCACTTTTGTAATTAATTTTTACTTTAATTTTTGTATTTTCTTCGTTTTTTTTTCTGTTGTAATCAGTTCTTTTGC
>Ga0172371_10003567_pt1 | contig 24033 bp, 23 predicted proteins | sample Lak12m_FD_114543 | JGI IMG/M metagenome (GOLD analysis project Ga0172371, IMG submission 114543) | Freshwater microbial communities from Kabuno Bay, South-Kivu, Congo - kab_022012_12m | ecosystem: Environmental > Aquatic > Freshwater > Lake | place: Democratic Republic of the Congo: South-Kivu...
ATGCCCCATGATTATTGAACGCCGTATTTCCACAAAAATGACATTCTTCGAGGTTTGGTCTTCGTTGGCAGGAAACATGGATGCTCCGTTCCAAAAATCTTACCATAGGATACATCAATATGCAAGTTCTAATATTTCACATTTGATAATTATTGACATCTGATATATTAGATGCTATTATTGATATAATGTAGTCGTTTTGTGGTTCCGTCGGACCATTTTTGGTTTCAATCCTTAGTATGCATTTTGGCCTAAAAAATGACAAAAATCGAGTGATGTGCCAGAGAGGAGGTGTTTCGCAAGGTATATTCGTGCTTCTAAAGAATGCCCCATCCAATTACAAAGATTTGAATTAGAAGGAGAAATGCAACAATGGAAGAGAAGAATATCCATCCTATCGTCAGGGAGGCGCAGGAAGGGCTTCGCCAAGGATCCATGTCCCGCCGCGATTTTCTGAAGGTCGCCACCTTGTTGGGCGTTTCCCTCGGAACTGCCAATCTTCTGGCAGCATGCGCCCCTTCAACTCCAACCGCCACCTCCGCACCGGCTACCTCCGCCCCTGCAACCTCCGCCCCAGCCACAGCGGTTCCGGCAACTGCTACTTCCAGTGCGCCGGCCATCACCCGCGGCGGTGTACTGAATGTTGCCTGCCGTGTCGAGCGCGTTTCAGATCCGGCCCAGTTCTCGCTGGTCAGCGCCTCACACTCGTGGCGCCAGGTGTTCGAGTATCTGACCGAGACTGACCCGCAGGGCATCACCCGCCCGTATCTGCTGGAAAGCTGGAAGGCCAGCGACGACCTGAAGACCTGGACCCTTGTCGTGAAGAAGGGCATCAAGTTCAACAACGGGAAGGACTTCACTGCCGATGATGTGGTCTTCAACCTCAAACGCTGGCTGGATCCCAACACGAATTCATCCATGCTCGCCTCGATGAACTACATGGATGCCAATGGTGTTGAGAAGATCGATGCTTACACCGTAACCCTGCATCTCAATAATCCCAGCATTTTCATCCCCGACCACCTGGCCGACTATCCGGCGGCCATCGTCCCTGCCACTTTTGGCGGTGATATCACCAGAGAACCTTATGGCACCGGTCCATTCACCATGGTCGAATATGTCGCCACCGAGCGCGCCCACATGAAAGCCCGCACGGACTACTGGCGGGTGGGCGTGGACGGCAAGTCCCTGCCTTACCTGGGCGAGATCGTCATGGTCATGCCGGGCGAGGACCAGGCAGCCTATGTGGCTGCCCTGCAAAGCGGGCAGGTGGATACCATCCTCGAACCCTCCGTGGCAACCTGGGAGGCGGTCAAGGACGACAATCGCTTCGTCGTTGTTCCCACAGCCACCAGCGCCACACGTGTCTTGCGTGTGCGCGCCGACCAGGATCCCTGGAAGGACAACAACGTACGCCTGGCGTTGAAATACTGCCACAACCGCGAGAAGATCCTGCAGCTGGCCCTCCAGGGCCAGGGAGTCGTCGGCAACGACAGCCACATCGCTCCTGCCAACACCGAGTACAGCCCATTGGATCCGCTGCCCTTCGATACCGCCAAAGCCAAGGAATTGCTCGCCACGGCCGGTTATGCCAATGGCCTGTCGGTTGACCTGACCGTCGCCAGCGACTGGCCCGAATCCATGGCCTATGCCCAGGCCCTCAAGGAAGACGCCGCCGCCGCCGGGCTCACCATTAACCTGGTGCCAATGCCCGCCAGCCAATACTGGAACGGCTGGACGGACTTCAACATGGGCATCACCTGGTGGGCGCATCGCACCTCGGCGCTTATCGTCCTGCAAAAGGGCTACACCGCCGATCCTGCCACCGGCAAGCTATCCGACTGGAATGAGAGTCATTGGTCGGATCCCGAGTTCACCCAACTCGTCACTGAGGCTCAAGCCACTCTCGATGTGACCGCCCGCAAGGCCATCGGCCTAAAGCTGGAAACCATCATGAAGGAGCGCGGCTCGATCTGCACGCCGTTCTTCATGAACGTCTGGAAGATCTACACCCCCAAGGTTCACGGCATCGTACCCACGCCGAATGAGTACGCCCTGCTCACCGAAGCCTGGAAGGAAGCCTAACCGTTTCACCATCCTGAAAAACCCACGCTGTCAACCCCTAACGGGTTGGCAGCGTGGGAGTAATTTTCACCAATCCCCGGAATTTGCGAGGGAAGATAATGATACAAACCCACGGTACAAGCATGACCAGCGCGCACTACTCCCGCCTCGGTCTGCAGGAATGCGAAAAGATTCATGCCGCCAGCCTGGAGATCCTCCAGCGGATTGGCGTTGATGTTCACGAAGAAAAAGCCAGAGGTGTTCTGGTAAAAGGCGGCGCCACAGCAGATGGATTGCGGGTGCGTATCCCTGAATACATGGTCGCTCAAGCATTGGCGACTGCACCGAAACGCATCATTCTCTATAACCGCAATGGCAAGGTGGCCTTGCGAGCTGGAAAATATAATTCCTATTACGGCGGTGGCTCTGACTGCCTGAACATCCTGGATCACCTGACAGGACAACGCCGCCGCCCCACTCTGAAGGATGTCAAGGAAGCCTCCACTTTGATGGATGCCCTGCCTGAGATTGATTTCGTCATGTCGGCTTTCCTGCCTGAAGATGTGGATCAACGAATATATGACCGCTATCAAATGGAGGTCATGCTTAACCATACCACCAAGCCCATCGTCTTTGTCACCCCTGATTTTGAAGGCTGTGCAGCTGCTATTGAAATGTGCGAAGCTGTTGCAGGTGGAAAAGAAGCGTTCCAGAAAAAGCCATTTGCCACCTGTTATATTAATGTGACCTCTGGTCTGGTTGCCAATGCAGAAGCGTTGCTAAAATGCATGTTCCTGGCAGAAAAAGGCTTACCGCAATTATATATACCTCTGAATGCTGGCGGCGTTAACTCTCCTGTAACCACTGCCGGTTGTATGGCTTCGATGAATGCTGGCACCCTGCTCGGAATTGTATTGTCGCAGTTGATACATCCGGGCGCGCCGGTAGCAGTTCCCGGCTGGAATGGCGGCCCTTATAATTTGCAGACGATGGTAGGAAATTATGTCCTTGCAGATGAACAGGGCGTGCCCTCCTCCATGGGTAAATTCTACGATTTGCCAGTCTTCGGTCTTGGCGGTTCCACCGACTCGAAAATCATGGATCAACAAAGTGGCTTTGAGGCAACTCTCAGCTTGATGACCTCCCTGCTGCATGGGGCCAATATCATCCATGATGTGGGATTCATGGACGCCGGACTGCAAGGTAGTCTGCAAATGATCGCCATTTGCAATGAGATCCTGGGCTTTATACGTGCGGCAACCGCTGGCGTGGTGGTTGACGACGAAACTCTTGCATTGGATGTGATCGAGGATCTTGGCCCCACCGGCAGTTACCTGAGTCACCCGCATACGCTCCGTCATTATAAGGAACCTTTCTATTCCAAGTTGATCGACAAGAACCCTTATTCGATCTGGCAGAAACGAGGCAGTTTGAGCATGGAGGCGCGCGCCGCCGAGATGGTAAATGGCATCCTCGCAAAGCACCAACCTGAACCCTTGCCGGCTGAGGTTCAGCAGGCAATTCACGAAATTGTCCTCCGGGAGCAAGCGTGGATTGACCAGAAGGGCTAAAGGGATAGATTATGGCAAGATACATTGTTCGACGCCTGATGACCATGCTGCTCACCATGTTCCTGGTCTCGGTCATCGTGTTTGCCATTGTGGAAATCGCCCCTGGCAATGTGGCTCGCAACATGATCGGGATTTTCTCCACACCTGAGCAGCAGGAGTCCATGAAGAAGCAGCTCGGATTGGACCGCCCGGCGGTCATCCGCTACATCTCCTGGCTGTTCGGTTCGGATTGGCAGGCTGGGTCCAAGGTGCGGCTACCCCTTAAGGAGACGGTCTCCCAGCAGGGTCTGGTGGCAAAGGCCCGCGAATGGTGGGCGGTCGAGCCGAATGGCGACCTGGTGAAGTGGGATGTCCAGGATGGGCAGTTGGTCAGGTTTGTGCGCCAGCCGGATGGTTCGACCATCAAGCAACCTGCCGACCAGGATTGGAAAGTGGACTCCAATGGCGTCACCTATTTTTGGGGTGTTGATACCGGCAACCGCGCAGCCAGGTGGGTAAAAGGCTCGAATGAGATCCAGTACACCTATGATTATTCCGGATGGCAGGAGAAAGTTGACGCGCCGACCGAGTATATTCCGCTCAGCAAGGGTCTGCTGCGCGGCGATGCGGGCGTCTCGCTACGTTACAACGCCCCTGTCACGGAGGTGATCAGTCGCAGGATCATCAACTCACTGATCCTGGCTGCCCTGGCTTTCCTGGTTTCCATTCCCACTGCTGTTGTCCTTGGATTGATCGCCGGCTTGAACGAGGGCAAGCTCGCCGACCGGATCATATCCATCGGCGGTCTGATCACGACCGGTTCCCCGGATTTTGCCACCGGAATTCTATTGATCATCATCTTTGCCCTCTGGCTCAAGGTGCTGCCCGGATCGGCAGTCTTCACGAGCCCCGACGCGCTCCTCAAGAACCCGCGGCTGATCATCCTGCCGGTCCTGACGGCCAGCCTGGTGGAGGTGGGATATGTGCTGCGTATCACGCGCTCCAGCGTTGTCGAAGTCCTGGGTAGCCAGTACGTTCGCACTGCCATCCTCAAGGGTCTCTCCTATCGGCAGGTGGTGCTGCGCCATGTATTGCGCAATGCCATGATGGCGCCCATCACCGTGATCATGCTGCACGTCAATTGGTTCATCGGCGGTTTGGTGGTCGTCGAATCCGTCTTTGGCTATCCAGGGCTGGGAAACTTTCTGCTCAATGCCGCCCTTTACAAAGACGTGTACGCCGTCGAGGCTGGCTCCATGGTGCTGATCCTGCTGGCGGTTGGCACCCAGTTATTCGCCGACCTGGTCTATTCGCTGATCAATCCACGCATCCGCTACGTCTAGGATGTGCCATGGATACCGATAACCTTCCTTCGAACAAGGCGATCAGAACCCAGGTTCCTTCCGGGTCCTCTCATGCCTTCAAGGGGCTGTGGCAAGGAATCAAGAACCTGACCGAGCTTGTCTTCTCATCCCCAACGGCTGTGATCGGACTGATTATCGTGCTGATCTGGGCGCTGGTTGCGTGCTTTGCTCCGCTGATCACCACCCATTCGCCGCTGGAGCAGGATTACAGACAGGTGGACAAGGGCCCTTCGGCGGGACACGTATTGGGGACTGACGACCTGGGCCGCGACGTTTGGTCCCGGGTGGCTTATGGCGCCCGCGCCATCCTGACCCTCGGCCCACTCTCGGTGCTGGTGGCCTTTCTGCTGGGGGTTGCCCTCGGCCTGCCGGCAGGATACTACGGGGGGGCGATTGACGAGACCGTCATGCGTATCCTGGACGCCTTCATGGCTTTCCCAACCATTCTGCTATATATGATCATTATTTCGGCGGTCGGAGCATCATCATTCAACGTGGTGATCGCCATTGCCATCGGCGGCGCCCCGGGCATCGCCCGCCTGGTACGCGCCCTGACCATGGACATCCGCACCCGCGAGTATGTGGCCGCCGCCAAGCTGCGCGGTGAGCCGGATTTCATCATCATGCTGCGTGAGATCCTGCCGAATTGCCGTGGCCCGCTGATCGTGGATTTCCTGTTGCGTATCGGTTATGCCGCCTTTTACATTGGCACTCTCGGCTTCCTCGGCCTGGGGCTGCCGCCGCCCACACCGGATTGGGGCGGGATGGTCCAGGAAGGTCATAATCACATGACGACCAACGTCTGGCCGGTCCTGAGCGCCACCCTGGCGATCGTCACACTGGTTATCGGTTTGAACATGTTCGCCGATGGCCTGCGCGAGGAAAGCATGCGCTACCAGTAGGAGAAGGTGGATTTGTTTATGGCAGAGTCTCCCATCCTATCGCTGAAAAATGTAGCCGTGACCTACCAGACACGCAAAGGGGCGGTTGACGCGGTGCGCGATGTCTCTTTCGATATCCATAGCGGTGAGAACCTTGGTCTGGTCGGCGAATCTGGCTGCGGGAAGAGCACGGTGGCCTTCTCGGTGGTTAATTTCCTGGGGCGTAATGGACGGGTTACGCACGGCGATGTCCTTTTCAAGGGTGAACAATTGCGCGACCGATCCGAGGAGGATCTGCGACGATTGCGTGGCGCCGATATCTCCATGGTCTACCAGGAACCCATGTCGGCTCTGAATCCTTCGATGCGCATCCAGGATCAACTGGCTGAAAGTCTGATCACGCACCGCAATTTCAATAAAGCAGCCGCCTATGCCGAATCGCTCGAGGCGCTCAAGAAAGTCTACATGCCCGACCCGGAGGCTGTCATGCTGCGTTACCCCCACCAGCTTTCGGGTGGGCAGCAGCAGCGAGTTCTGATCGCCATGGCCATGCTCAACAGTCCCTCCCTGCTGATCATGGATGAGCCTACCACTGCCCTGGATGTGACCGTGGAGGCCGCTGTTCTGGATTTGATCGCTGAACTTCAAGAACGCTATCAGACGGCTACACTCAACATCAGCCACAATCTGGGCGTGGTGGCGCGCGTCTCCCACAAGGTGGCGGTCATGTACGCTGGCGAGATAATTGAGCTGGCTGACACGCATTCCATCTACCGCACCCCCATGCACCCCTACACCATGGGATTGATGCGCTGCCTGCCGGATGTGGATGCCCCCAAGGGCACGCGCACCCTCTACCCCATTGATGGCCGCGTCCCTTCGCCCGGCAATCTGCCATCCGGCTGCATTTTCTCACCTCGCTGCAATCTGGCATCACCGGAATGTTCCGCGAAGCATCCCTCGCTCGTAGAAATGTTGCCCGGGCATCAGGTCCGGTGTCTCCGTTCGCTTGAGTGGAAAGATGCAAAGAAGATCTGGGAGATGGAAGAGATAGCGAAGGAACCCTGTCCCGAACGGGTCGATTCGGGTCCCGGTAATGTTTTGAATGTTGAGGAAGCCAGGGTGTATTACCCCGTCCCATTCAAAACGGTCGGTGGGATGTTCGGCCTGGAAAAACGACAGTATGTGCGCGCCTCGGATGATGTCAGTTTTTATATCCGCCGTGGGCGCACCCTGGGGATCGTCGGCGAATCCGGCTGCGGCAAGAGCACGCTGGCCAAGGCCATCGTCGGCCTGGAACCGCTTTACGGCGGGCATGTGGATTTTCTCGGCCTGGATATTTCCAAACCGGTCAACAAGCGCACCGCCGCCACCATCAAAGAAATGCAAATGGTCTTCCAGGACCCCAATGGTGTGCTCAACCCGTCTTTCAGCGTTGGCGATCAGATCGCTTTTTCGCTGCGGCGCTTCAAGACCGTACCGGCAGGACAGGTGCGCGCCGAGGTCGAGCGCCTGCTGCAGGCGGTTAAATTGGATGCCAGTTACTACAACCGCCTGCCGCGCCAGCTTTCGGGGGGAGAGAAGCAGCGCATTGGCATTGCGCGGGCGATCTCGACCAACCCGGCAATGGTGGTGTGCGATGAGCCTGTTTCAGCTCTGGATGTCTCCGTTCAGGCTGCCGTGCTGAACCTGTTGCTTGAGATCCAGAACTCACATAACACCACCATGATCCTGATCTCGCACGACCTGAGTTCGGTGCGCTTCTTTGCTGACGATGTGGCAGTAATGTACCTGGGAAAGGTCGTAGAAATCGGACCTTGCGAAACAATTTACCAACCTCCCAACCACCCCTATACGACCGCGCTTTTAGCTGCCGTTCCCCGACCCGACCCGGACCTGAAACCCTCGCACATCCGTTTATCCGGGCGCGTTCCGAGCGCGGTCAACCCGCCGCCAGGGTGCCGGTTCAATACACGCTGCCCGTTCAAGATCGGAGAAATCTGTGAGAAAGAAGAACCGCCAAGGCGTGAAACGGGAAATGGCCACTTGATCTATTGTCACTATACACCAGAGGAGTTGGGTAAGCGAAAAGCCTGAGTCCATTTGGATATTTCGGAGAACATTGTTGATATGGAAAATAACAAAGAGTTTTTTATCCGCGACCCATGGAAATTCGATCCCAATTTCAAACCGCCAGTGCGCCCAATTGATTCTCTTGCCTTTGATACAAAGGCGCTTCATGCGGGTTTTCGTCCCGAAGAAAACCTGGAGCGGTTCCGCGCCTTTGTCCCTCCGATCGTGCCTTCGATGACCTATCCCTATGAACGCTTTGACAAGATCCCCTATCCGGTTTATGGACGCACCAAGACACCCACCGCAGATATTCTGGAGCAGCGCCTTGCCGCCCTTGAAGGCGGGCAGGCAGCCGTCACTGCCGGGTCCGGATCATCGGCTTTGTTCAACCTGATCTTCACCATCGCCCGTCCTGGCGATAACGTGGTGACCACGCTCAATATTTTTGGCGAAGGTTATAAACAAGCAGCAAATATATTCCCGGAACGGTGCGGCATCCGGTTCCGTTTTGTCGAAGACCCATCCGATCCCAAATCATGGGACAAAGAAATCGACAAGAAAACGCGGCTCGTCTGGATCGAGACTCCGAGCAATCCCTGTCTGTTCGTGACGAATATCCAGGCTGTTGCCGATGTGGCGCACGCGCACAACGTGCCCGTGCTGGTGGATAATACCACTGCGACCCCCGCATTGCAGCGACCGATGGAGTTTGGCGCGGATATCATCCTATTGAGCATCACCAAGTTCCTGGCAGGCAATGCCACGGTTTTAGGCGGCGCCATCGTCGGTCCCGAAGACCTGACCGAGGACATCCGCTGGAACACCACCGAGTTCATCAGCTCGATCATGCAGCCGTTCGATTCCTGGCTGACGCTCCAATATCTGGAAACACTGTCCATGCGCATGGATCGACACAGCGAAAACACGCAGAAGGTTGCTGAGTTTTTAACAGACCATCCCAAGGTCAAACTCGTCAATTATCCCGGCTTGTCCACCCACCCGCAGCACGCGCTGGCAAGGCGTCAAATGAAGGCAGGTGGTGGCATGTTGTCGTTCGTCGTGGAGGGCGGCATCCCCAGCGCGCGCACTGCCATCGATAATTTCAAACTCATCATCCACGCGGTCACGTTTGGCACCAGTCGCACCATCTGCATGCACCCGCGCACCATCACCCACGAGCATATGACACAAGCGGAACGCGATAAAGCCGGGATTGATGATGGCCTGATCCGCCTCTCCGTTGGATTGGAGCATCCGGACGATATTATTTCAGACCTCCAGCAAGCTCTTGCCAAACTGTGACATCGGTGACCAAACAACCCATTCACACTGACAGAGCGCCCGCTCCCGGTGGCGCTTATTCGCAGGGGTTGCGCGTGGGTGACTTTATTTTCACCGCTGGTCAGGGACCCTGGGATCCGGTCACCCGCCAGGTAATCGGGAACACCATCGAAGAGCAGACCGTGCGGACTCTGGAAAATATTCGGGCAATTTTGGAATCGGCTGGAGCCAGCCTGGCAGATGTGGTCAAGGCAACTGTTTATTTAAGCGATCTAAGCCTGTTTCCGCGTTTCAACCAGGTTTATGCCGGATATCTTCTTGACCCTAAGCCGGTGCGCACAACGGTGGGCAGCCAGTTATTTGGGATCCTGGTCGAGATTGACGCAGTTGCTTATGTCGGAAAAAAATAACTCGCGGGAAGCCTTTCTCAGCAAACTCCGCCTCTCCGCCGTAAGACTGGAGGAAATAAACGGTGCACTGTTTAGGTCGGATATGCGGGTTATCTCGGATTTTTTTGATGTGCTGGAAAAGTACGGCTCACCAGAGGAGATCAACCGCAAGGCTGAGGTTGCCCGCCAGTTGCCTGCGTTGATCGAACGTGTCCGCCAGGTGAGGCCGGAATATGTCGAAGAATTGGGTTGGCTGCGCGAACAGCGCGACCGGGGCGGGTTCATCAGCATACCGGAATATCGACGGCAGGTTCTCGGAGCGCGCGCGGACAGTTTGGATTTCAGAACTGGTTCTGCGGTCACCCTGGAGATCAGCGCCTGCCAGTATTTCCCGTGGCTGATGGATATTGCCCGGCGCGCCGTCGAACGCGGCGAGGTCATGCCGGCGCGTTTCGTCCGGGTGCGAAACATGAAAGAGCAGGAAGCCGATGGCGACCTGCCTGCCTTTGCGGCTGCGATGCAGATCATCGGCGCGAGTTATGTAGAGCAGCTAGATACGCGCGGCTCGGATGGCTCCAACATCCACCTCGGCGGCCCCGAGACCATTATCGGGTATTATGGCGGCGTCGGTCAGCCGAATACGCATGCGCTCCAGTGGCTGGATGAATATTTATATTACTACACGACCTACGGCGTCAGCCAGGTCCTCAACGTCAACACCGGCACCGTGCTGCTCGGTTATTTGCTCCACCGTTTGGGCGTGGATATACACTTTAAGATTTCGGTAACCCTGGGAAACGACAATCCATACTCGGCGCTGTGGACTTTGACAACGGCAAAACTATTTGCCCGCGAAGATGGTAGTTCCCCCCTGGTCGGATTCAACTGGAGCAATTCCGTCAACAATGAGACCATCGAGATCACCGCCCAATTCCGCAAAGGGTTGGGATTGGAAGATATCGTCCGGTTTGAACACCACGTCACCGAAACATGGAAAGGGTTGGTCATCCAGCCCTATAACCGGCGCGAGGATGTGCTGGCGCTGGCAGACCACGTTCCCAACATCTCCGCCAAGCATGAGGGCGGTGAACCGGAAATAGAATCCGCCCGCGCCCGCCCTTCCGACGTACAAGATTACTACCGGGCGAGAGATGAGATTGGCGCTTCGGGTGAATGGGATTCCTTGACCTTGAACTTCCAGGACAAATTTGATTCCCTCAACCGCACCGCCCGCGCACTGACTGAGCGCGGACTGGCATTTGTGGCGGCGACCCGTTTGCATAAAACATGATCGCCCATCATCCCATCCCACTCGATGCCATTCGACTCGCGCAAAAACGGATCGCGGGTATCGCCTTGCGCACGCCGCTGGTCCGTTTAAACCTGGAGGATGCGCCGGCAGAAATTTACCTGAAACTGGAAAACCTTCAGCCGGTTGGCTCGTTCAAGCTGCGCGGCGCAGTGAATGCGATGCTGGGCTTGGATCACGATCAACTGGCGCACGGCCTTTGGACCGCCAGCGCCGGGAATATGGCGCAAGCCGTCGCATGGGTTGCAAGACGGTTGGGAATACCCTGCACGGTCATCCTCCCGGATGACACACCCGGCGTAAAACTATCTGCCATCGAACGGCTTTCCGCAAAGATCATGAAAGTCCCGTTTGCAGACTATCAGGCGATCCAACGCGAGCATGCGTATGCAGGGATGGAAGGATTACTCATCCACCCCTTTGGCGATGACCCGGTTATGGCTGGCAATGGCACCATTGGCCTGGAAATCCTGGAAGACTTGCCGGACGTGGACGTTGTCATCGCGCCGTATGGCGGGGGCGGTTTGAGCTGCGGCATCGCCTCCGCCATCAAGGCAAGCAAGCCACAGGTCAAGGTATATGCCGCAGAAGTGGAGACAGCTGCGCCATTGGCAGCTTCCCTGGCAGCCGGGGAGCCGGTCGCGGTTCCGTACACCTCCAGTTTTATTTCCGGCATGGGTGCGCCGTTCGTATTCCCCGAAATGTGGCCGTTGGCAAGCCGTTTATTGGATGGCGCACTGGTGGTTACCTTGCGGCAGGCAGCAGACGCGATCCGATTCCTCGTAGAACTGCATCATGTGATTGCTGAAGGCGCAGGCGCAGTGGCCCTCGCCGCAGCGTTGACCGGAAAAGCTGGAGGCGGGAAAATCACCTGCATCGTTTCCGGCGGTAACCTTGACCCGGCAAAATTGATCCACATATTGCAAGGAATAATTCCCTGATATGAACTCACAAAGAGACCTTGGCATCCACCGTATCGTTGCCCGCAAAGACCACCGTTCCTACGGCATGGGATTGGGAGTGATCCTGCTCGATGATGTTTACCCCGCCTTTCCAGGCGATGTACGCAACGCCAGCGCGTACCCCTTCCCCATCCAATATGAAATTGTCAGTGGCGTGGATATTAAAAAACTTGTGGTGGATAATAACAAGATCATGTGCCTGCCGCCATTGATCCATGCCGCGCAAAAATTGGAAAAGATGGGTTGTCGCGCCATCGTTGCGGAGTGCGGGTACTTTGCGTTTTTCCAGCGCGAGGTGGCGGCGAGTGTGCGCGTGCCGGTTTTCATGTCGAGCCTGTTGCAGGTGCCGCTTGCACAGCAGATCGTCGGTTCGAACCGCGTGGTGGGCATTCTCATGGCAAACGCAAAACATCTCACCGATCACCATCTTGAATCGGTCGGGATCAAGCTGGGATCGAACTACGTTGTCGGCGGGGCGATGGAAGACCTGCGCTGCGAGGAATTCGATCACCTGTGGACCAAGGGCTTGCGCACCGATCCCCCGTCCGCGGACTACGAAAAAGCCGAGGCCGAATTCCTTGCCGTTGCCACGGAGTTTTTCCACAGAACGCCGAAGATGGGGGCGATGGTCCTGGAGTGCACCGGCTTCCCACCTTTTGCGCGCGCCCTGCAACGCCTCATCGAAATACCGGTCTTCAGTTGGGGCACATTGCTGGATTATGCCTACTCGGTGGTGGCCCACCGTGACTATTACGGACACGTTTAGCGAGCACATCCGATGATCCTGACCGATTCTTCCTCCACCCCCGCGCCGTATTTTCGCGTACTTGGCGAATCGCAATGCAGGCAACTCTACGAAGCCGCGCTGGAATGTTTGCAGCGTGTCGGTGTGCAGATTCACAACACACAAGCGCGCGATCTGCTGATTGCCTCCGGCGCGAAAGTGGATGGGCAAATTGTCCACATCCCGGCTGGGCTTGTGGAGCACGCATTAAAAAACGCGCCGCCTGCTTTTTCGGTCTGGGGGCGGGATGGGAAGCATGAGATGCGGATCGCTGCCGACCGGGTGCATTTTGGCCCCGGCCCCACCTGCACTTATTTCATTGACCCCTCCACTGGAGAACGACGCCTGGCCCGCCGCGGCGATGCTGCTCTGACCGCGAAAGTTTGCGATGCATTGCCAAACATTGATTACATCATGGGACTGAGTCTGTTCAGCGACGTGACTCCCTCGCTGGCATCGGTCTATGAGTTTGCTGAAGAAATAGCCAATACCACCAAGCCGATCATCGCCTGGGCAAACTCGAACAGCGCGTTGCAGGATATTCACCAGATCGCGATCGCTGTTGCGGGTGATGAAGAATCCCTGCGAGCCAGGCCGAATTATGCATATTTCACCACCTATGAGTCTCCGCTTAAATTGGCAGACGCACCACTAACGAACCTGATGTGGACTGCTGAACATGGCATCCCTTCCATTATCCTCGGCGGGCCGACGGTTGGATCGGAATCGCCATTCACAGGTGCATCGGCGTTGGTGCTATACCTGTCGCCTGTCCTGGCCGCGCTGACCATTGTCCAATTGAAGCATCCCGGCGCGGCGATGGTGATCGGCGGACTGCCGTCCATGATGGACATGCGCACGGGACGACCGGCGTATGGTTCACCTGAAGCGAGCCTGCATAGCGCGGCGTGCGCGGACCTGGCGCGTTATCTCCACCTCCCGTTCATGGGAACCGCCGGCGCATCGGAAAGCAAATCCATCGGCGCACAAGCCGGAGCCGAGGCAGCCTTTGAGGTGATGCTTGCTGCATTGAGCGGTGCATCACTCGTTCATGATGTTGGGTTCCTTGACTGCGCCGACATCGGTTCATTGGATTACCTGGTATTCTCAGACGAGATCATCAGCATGGCAGCGCGCATCATGCGTGGAGTGGACGTGAATGCGGATACCATCATGATGGACTTGATCGAAAAAGTCGGCCCCGGTGGAACATTCATGAATCAGGCAAAATCGGCGTCGCTTTGCAGGTCCGAGGCGTGGGTGCCGACCGTCCTGGATCGGAGTCCTTTTGCAACCTGGGAGCGAAATGGGCGTTGGGAGACCAAGGATGCTGTCCACAAGAAATTGCAGGGAATTCTTGGCACGCACGTACCCATTCCGCTTCAACAGGATGCGATTAAAGACATACATAAAATCCTTGAACGCGCTGAGGCGCGGGAAAATCATTGATGCCGAAATCTTTGTAAAAGGAAAAAAGGAGAAAGAATGCCCGTTCGATTTGGATTTCCCGAAATGCTTATCATCCTGGTGATCATCGTTCTGCTCTTTGGGGTCGGGCGGATCAGCAAGATCTCCGGCGAATTGGGAAAGGGGATTCGCTCGTTCAGGGAGGGATTAAGTGGAGAGAAGAAGGAGGATGAGCCAAAGGATGAGAGTAAAACGATCGAACCCAAGTGACCCGTTTCATTGCTGGGGTGGCTGATGATTGCGCAAGCCTGTTCTGGTAGCGGATCAAATTTTTCCGGAGGTTTTCTTCGAGCTGGTGACGTTTGATCTTGCAAGAGGGTGGAACAGGTGGAAAGTTGTGAAGCCTGGAATGCATATTGCCAGAGTCGCTCTTTTGGTGCATTCGGGTATTTGCAGGCCAGGGTGTAGGAAAGCGAGACTTTACTATCGCCTTCTCGCAGGTGCTGCGGCAACCAACTGCTGATCGGTGATCCAGCCCTCGGCGCGTCTCTCGAGGGTGGCCATTTGCTCTTCCATCGCCCACTCGGCTTATTCCCTGCAAGAAGGTCTGGCTCACCCCGCCAACCTGGCGCAGGCCGCCGCCAACGACAGCATGCCCGCTCACGGCCTGACTGTCCGCCACCTGATCACCGGCGTCTCGATGATATTCTCGACCGGCAATCCTCATACCCCAACCAAGAGCAACAACTCGAGGGCTCTACAATAATAAAAAAAGGCTTCCGGGCTGGTTTTCTTAACCTTGTTCAGCTTGTTGTAAGCCAGATTCGTCACCATCCAGAAAGCCAGATCCTGACCTGGCTCAAACCGCTCGATGGAGAACTCTCCCTTCAAGAGCAGGGCAGCCAGGTACGCCGCTTTCGCCGCGCACAGGATCGCGGTATCGAGAGAGGAATATCCAGAGTAGACAAAAGCTGCCAGTTTTTTGGACCCTTCCAACAACTCTGCATATTCATCGCCGGCAGTTGCGCCACGCATCCCAATCGTACAGGCGGAATTGAAGGCATCCTTTAGAACATCCTCCGCAGTAAGTTCGCTCAGGTTGCGATAGACCAACTGTCGGGAGACAATATTCTCTAAAGCCCGCCTTGCCAATCCCAAATCGGTGGCAGCGTCGAACAGGATGCCAATATTGAACAATTGCATGGCAATTTCTAGTTCTTTGCCTGTGCCCAGTAATACTCCGGTGGTATGCGGTGCTAAGGCTGTCAGCTTATCTCCAAGCAAACCCTCCACAGTCGGGCAGGGTACTGCTATTATCTCCTCTTCCGTGGACAGGAGTGGCGATTGCTGTTATGGCTTCTGAAGCTGAGGGTATGGATTTTCTTCGAGCAAGATATCCAGCAGGATATGGCTTTCCCTCCCCTCGATTGCCGAGGTGAAGAAGAACTTGTAATGTTGCTTTGGCAAATCACCCAAGCGCCGGTTTTCCTCATGGCGATGGAACACACCTTTTCTCATCACAGCCTGAAAATATTCGTCCCGGTTGATGTTTTCAGCAACCAGGAGGTCAATGTCAATCGAGAAACGTTGCAGCGTTCCCAGCAGAAGGAGGAGGGAGGTTCCCCCTTTGAAGATGAAATCCATGCCACGCAAGTGGAGTTGCTCGACCAAGGTCAAAGCCATGATCATCTTTTCGATCAGGATCGGGTCTTTTCCGCGGGATTTGTCCCGAATCCCCATGATCCACTCGGGCGTGTGAGATTGGGTGGATATCACCTGGTGTTCTCCTGATTCAATGAAAGTTCAATCTGGGTATGCGTTTGGATGAACTGCCGCAGTTTCTGGTCCGCCTTGCGCCGGCCGGCATAGCGGAACATCGTTTTTTCACTGATCCAATAAGTTGCGAAGACGTCCTCGAAGATGTGCGCCATTTCTCCCCCCTGGAAGAAATAGAACCTTTCTTCATCCACAAAGATATCCACCAGGATTTTTTCCAACTTCGGGTATGGAAATCCGCCGGTTGTTCTCTTGGGCGATTGGGTGATGAGGCGAGACACGAGGATGTTATCGAATTGAGGCAACACGTACCTTTCCATTGTCAAACGGTCAGGGTTCAAGAACACTTTGCCGGGATTCTGACGGCTCAGGTGATTGAAGACGGATTCGTACACATCCTTTTATGTCTCGATGATAAAGAGGTTCTGGCCTGGTTAGTGGATTATAAATTCATGCAGCACGCGAGTTTTCCAATCCAAGTAATGGATGTAAGGGAAAGCAGCTTGAATCGTTTCGTTCAAGTCAATTAATTCTTGTGACCAGCAGGGTAAAAAGTTGTTTCTTCTCGCTTTTTTGCGAGGATGGCTCAGGAAATACAATCCACCGGCATCGACAGGCGCGATAATATGCCGTCTTTCCAGGTCGTGTAAGAACTGGCGAAAAGCCTGTTCAGTTGCGTCGTGGGAATACCGCCGGCAATAACCCCTCAAGTCGACCCGGAAGACAATCCGGGAACCGGAAAAGGCCTTTCTAACTCAAGATCGCGAGGCTGCTGCTCATTCTTTACCATCCGGTCACCTCCAGCCTTGTTTCGCAGATTGTCACTATTTTAGATTTAGTGACAAATTACGAAACCAATTGCAGTAAATCAGAAGACACCGAAGGAGTGAATGCATACTCCTGCACTTTCGTTTTGAGACAGTCACCCTATAGTAACGATATGTATCCCTTTACGGTCCCTTCAATATACAAAACCCGCTGTGTAAGCGGGCTTTGCGTAACACGGGGGAGGCGGGGAGAGTGGGATTCGAACCCACGACAGAGGTTTTAAGCCCCTGTACTCACTTAGCAGGCGAGCCCAATCGGCCTCTCTGGCATCTCCCCTTACTTGATCCACCGGGAGACTCAACTCTCAAGGGTCTTCTTGCCATCCGGCAGAAAAATTCTACCACACATACAAACAAGGTGCAACTACCGGAACGATCTGATTCGAACTTTAACGATATTTCTGGCCTGAAATCGTCGCCTGCAGGCAACTATAAGTACCCCTTCAACAACCATAGGTACTTGATAATCCTACGTATGAGCGATGGAATTTCCTTTGCGGATTGGCTGAACGAGATGCTGCGCGAACGCAACCTGACCCAGGCAGGCCTGGCCCGCAAGGCCGGGCTGCACAAGTCTGTGATCAACAAGCTGTCCAGGAGTATCGTCATCAAGCCCGATGCGGCCACTTTCGTGGCCATCGCCAAAGCCCTGGATGTATCGCCTATATCAGTTCTTCGCATTGCGGGGATCTTGCCGCCAGACCCGGAGCTTCCAGAACTGGAAGACTACAAGATCGTCCTGGCCCAATTATCGCCTGAGATGCGGCAGATCGGGCTGGAATTGATCAAGACCGTGGCCAGGTGCGAGAAACAGCAAAGAACGGCGGGGAGCGTAAGGTAAAAGAGCCAGGTATTCACCGTTGCCTTCTTCACAGCCGCCCATAGCCCAGCCGGCGATCATCCGCCCTCGCCGGCGCGCAGAGATCCTCAGCCGTCCACGGCTTCTCGACCTGCTCTACGACCTGCTCGAACGCAAACTGATCCTGGTCATCGCGCCAGCCGGTTACGGGAAAACATCCCTCCTGGTTGACTTTGCCCATCAACAGGATGTACCGGCTTGTTGGTACACGATTGACCAGCACGACCAGGACCTGCAGCGTTTCGTGGCGCATTTCATCGCGTCGCTTGCCACGCTCTATCCGGCGTTCGGTCCCCTTTCCAGCGCAGCCCTGGAAACCCTGGACATGCCCGCAGGTGATATCGAGCCGCTCGTCACCACGCTCGTCAACGAGCTGTACGTGCACGTTGACGAACACTTCGTGATCGTGCTGGACGATTTTCAAGTCGTTGGGGGAAACGAGGCGATCAATGCCTTCATCGGCCGCTTCGTGAGCCGCGTAGACGAGAACTGCCACCTGTTCCTCCTGAGCCGCCAGAAGCCCGACATCCCCGGCCTGGAACTGCTCCTCGCCCGCGCCCAAGCCGGCGGCATTGGCATCAACGAGCTGGCTTTTACCCCCTCTGAAATTCAATCCCTGGCGCAGAAACAAAAGCATCCCCTCTCGAAGGAGCAGGCAGGCTTGTTGTTCGCGCAGACGGAAGGCTGGATCACCGGTATCTTACTGCCTTCATCAGCACCCATCCCGGAAAGGCATACCAACCTGCCAGGCGCTCAAGCGACCAAGACGGACTTGGCCGGTTACTGGGGGCTGCTGTTGAACGAACAGCCCCAATCTCTCCAAGATTTCTACCTCTACTCCTCCGCCCTGGATGAATTCGACGCTGGCCTGTGCGCGGCGGTGCTACACCCTGCCGCTTATCCCCACGAGGTGGATTGGAACGGCTTGCTGGATGAAGTCCTGGAACGCAATTTGTTCGTCCTGCCGGTCGGCGAGGATGCTGCCTGGTTGCGGTATCACAGCCTGTTCCAGGACTACCTGCGGGCGCGCCTGGAACGAGAACAACCCGGCGCCTTGCAGAAAATCCTGCGCCGGCTCGTTGCGGTCTATAGCGATCTTGGGAATTGGGAAAAGGCCTACGACACCTGCCAGCGTCTGGGCGACACGGATGTCATGGTAGCTGTAATCGAGCAGGCCGGACCGACCTTGCTCAAATCCAGCCGTCTCGACCTCCTGACGAAATGGCTGGATTCTATTCCGTGCAGCCTACTCTTTTCTCATCCAGGCATGCTCTCTTTGAAGGGAGCGGTTGCCCTCTCGCGTGACAACCCGCGCCAGGGTTTGGAACTGCTGAGCCAGGCGGAAGGGATGTACAGGGCTTATGGCGACGGCGACCGCTCTCGGCTGGCGCGCACCTTGACGCGCCGCTCCACAGCCTATCACTCCCTGGGTGACTATCCTGCCTCATTGAGAGACGCCGAGGAAGCACTAGCGATCGTAGACAATGATGCCGGCTTGCTTCATCTCAAGGCGCAAGCGTTAAAGGCCAGGGGTATCAGCTTGCACTGCATGGCTAAAAGCACTGAAGGCATTCGCAATATCGAAGGCGCGTTGGCGCTCTACCAATCCCTGAACGATACCCCCAATATCGCCACCCTTTGCCAGGAACTGGGGATCTTATATCGCACCACTGGAAATATGGAAGCAGCCAAGAAGGCCTACCAGAAATCGCTGGAATACTGGCGCGAGGAAACCAACTACCTGCGCCTGGCCGACCTGTATACGGAAATCCAGGCAAACGAGGCTGCGGAAAATGTGTGCGAGGAAGCTCTTTCCATTGCCCGGCGGATCGAGAACCGCTTTTTGTGCTTCTACCTGAACCATACCTTAACCTGCTTGGCCCGGGCCGGCGGAGATCTGCCTCGGGCGTGGTATTTGCACAACCAGGCTGAAGGCTACGCCCTGTCGGTTTCCAGCCTTGAACAGGGCCTCCTGGCATTGGAAAGCGGCCGTCTGATGATGGCTGAAAATCGCTTCGAGGAAGCGATCGGTCATTTGGAAGTATCAGTCCAACATTTCATCAAAGGGAGACAGGTATCCGAAGAAACATCAGGGCACTTATACCTGGCAGTTGCGCTTCTAGCGCGAGGCGATGAAGAGACAGCACTGACGCAATTGAAACTGGTTTTCGACGCCACAGCTACCGGCAAAAGTTACAAGGTGTATTACAGCGCCAGTCTTGACGCCACCCCATTGTTGGCTCGCGCGAAGAGCAATCCCCAACTTGGCAGGCAGGCCACAAAGATGCTCGAACGACTACGCCGGATGGAGAGCGAGCTGCCCGAAATCCGCCGGAAATTGCGTAAAAGTGCCGTCGAGATTCCAACTGTTCAACCCAAAATCATCATCCGTTCTTTCGGGATGATGCAGGTCACCGTAGGTGGAAAGACCTTCCACAGCGATTCCTGGCAATCCCGGATGCAGCGGGACTTGTTCTTCTACCTGCTCCAACACCCGGAAGGAGCGACGAAGGAAACCCTGCTCTCCTTCTTCTGGAATGACGCACAAACCTTTGGGAACCAGCTCGCCAATGTGCTTTACAAGATGCGCCGCTTCCTGGGAGAGAATGTGGTGCAATATCAAGAGGGACGATATACGATCAACCGTGCCCTTGATTACGAGTACGATGTCGAGATTTTCCTGGATCGTTCTGTTCGCGCGAAGAAGGAAAGCGACCGCTCGAAGCGCATCCGGGCTTACCGGGAAATGCTCCAACTTTATCGCGGTGACTATCTCCCGGAAGCAGAAGGCTATTGGGCAGTAGCGGAACGGGAACACCTGCGTCTCCTGTATATCGAGGCAGCCATGAACCTGGGAGAACATCATCTTGAGCAGGGAGAATTCTCAGACAGCCTCGAATGCTGCTGGCAAGTTCTGGACCACGATCCCTGCCGGGAGGAATCCTATCGCCTCGCCATGCGCGTCGCGGCAGCCATGGGAAACCGGGCAAGTGTAGCCCAATACTACGAACTCTGCACACGCACCCTAGCAAGGAACCACGAAGTTGCTCCATCCATTGAGACCAGGGAGCTTTTCCGGCAGTTGATGCAGTAACCCCTAAATCTTATCTTGCGAACAGCCAGCCTTTTCACCAGGCTGGCTGTTTTTGTTGTATTTCGCTTACTTCTAGCTAATCTTCGAGAGAAGGGGGTAGCGAGAGGGGCGGAGAGTGCCTCTTGCGAAAATCGCCACCACTACAGGAACTACCTGTAAATCTCCGAAAAGGAAAAGGTGGCACATGAAACGCACATTTGCACAACTCAGCCTGATGGCCGGAAAGATCCAGCCCAACCATATCCGTCTGGCATTGGCAGTGCTCGCCCTGGCGCTCTTTGTGATCGGTGCAGGCGCGCCTGAGTCTGGCGGCAGCGTGGGAGAGTAGGAACATGATCTTGCTCACGGCTGTCGCAGGCGGGTTACTTGCCGGCCTGCTGAGAGCCAAAATTCGGGGACGTCGTATGACGTCCCCGAATTTGCGTTTCTTGTGGCTGGTCGTAACGGCCTTTATCCTGCAACTACTGGCTTTCAACCTGCCTCTGACCCGCACGAAACTGCCTGATCAGGCCGCCTCGGTGTCTTTGATTCTATCTCAATTTATGTTGCTGGTTTTTGCCTGGTCGAACCGCAGGCAATACGGGTTTCGGGCGCTAATTGTGGGTTTGGCTCTCAACCTGCTGGTTGTTGTCGCAAACGGTGGCTGGATGCCAATCAGCCCGGAAACTGTTCGCCGGTTGATCCTCTTTGCCCCGGCTAAAAGCTGGTTTGTCGGCCAACGTTTTGGTTTTGGCAAGGATGTTGTTCTGCCTGTGACTGAAACACGCCTTTGGTTTTTATCAGATTGTTTGCTGCTTCCCCGCTGGTTTCCCTATCGAGTGGCATTCAGTATTGGGGATGCGCTTATCGCTCTAGGCGCTTTCCATGCGTTGTGGGCATCAGCAGGCCCTGAAAAGGAATCCACGCGCGGATCACATCCCCAGGAGATTAAATTATGACGCAAGCGGAAAGTGAGGTTATCGAAGAATTTTGCCGGGAATTGGCGCTGGCGCTGCGCCGTATCATGGGCCGAAAGGTGGACATTCCCCTCGAAGTTTTAGCAGTCGAGATCGAAGGTCCTGGCGAAGGTGTGGGCGACAGACCGGAGGAGGGCAGTTCAAAGGATGATGCTGCATAGTGGTCAAGCCAAAAGAACCCCCGAAAAGAAAATTGATGCTGCCCAACACGCCTGAAGAACTGGAGCAGTTCGTCAGAAATACGCTCGGTGGGGTGGATATTCTGGAGGAGAAAGAAAGAGCCGCTGTGTACAGCCGGGTGTCGAATATTGACCCGCGGGCGCGCACATACTCGATGGAATACCAGCCGGATCGCTCCGAGGAATATGCCTCCTCCAAGAAATGGCGGATTGTGGCTCGTTATGAAGACCCCGATCGCACCGGGCGCAACAGCCGGCGACCCGGATTGCAAGCTTTGATGCGGGACATCAAGGCAGGGCGCGTCACGGTGGTCGTTGTCCACCGCCTTGACCGCCTATACCGCAACCTTGAGTCACTATTGCGCTTCCTGCGCTTCCTCAAGAAACATCGTGTACGTCTGGTTTCGGTCACCGAACAGATCGATACGGATAGCTGGTGGGGCCGCCTGGTGCTTTATGTCTTGGGCGCACTGGCGGAGATGTATGTCTGGCAGACCAGCGTACGCGTTCGGGAGGTTAAGGCTGAAATGTCACGGCGCGGGCTGCATAACGGTCTGCCTCCATACGGCTACTGCAACGGTCTTTGCGCGACTTGCACCGATTTGAACGGCCCCGCTTACTGTGCCTTGGTTGGGCACCTGGACCGTGCAGAGAGCCAGCGCGGTAGGGTCCCAGTGCCTCATCCCATTGACCAGCACGCCGTAAGGCTCATCCACGCTTTGTACGCCAAGGGCTACAGCGACCTGGATGTTGCACACCATTTGAACACCCATCGCTTTCGACTTCCCGATGGAACAGAGGTGAAATTCCGCACCAAAGGCCGGAAGAATCAACGCCCAGGCCGCCCGTTCACGCGCGACAGTGTCCGGGAGGTCGTCACCAATCCTTTCTATGCTGGCGTGGTGGCCCGGCGGACGATCAAACCGTTGGACATGGATGATGAGCAGTTGCCGGGGGTTCCGATGATGGCCCAAGGCCAGAAACCCCGTTATATCAATCCCAACGGCAGCAGGCGCACAATCGCTGAGATGAATACCGGCCAACACCAGGCGCTGATCTCGGTCAGCCTCTGGCAGTCCAACCAACAGTTGCGCAAGCACAAGTACAAGTCTCCTCTGTCCAACGGCAAGCCGATCCACGAGTACCTGCTCACCGGCACCGGCTGTTGTTGGGAATGCCACACCTGGGATGGGCGGAAGGCCAGCTTGCGCGGCGTCACCGGCAGCGCTGGAAACACGTACTACCGCTGCGCAACGCTGCACGATGAATATAAAAGCCGAAGCAAGCAGAGTTCCGCGGAAGCCGCAGAAGAATTGCCTGCGGTAGGATTGCAGTCGGAAAAGAACGCGGAGATCGAACAACTACTCGCGCGGCATAAGGCTTCGTTGCGTTCTGATTTGCTCGAAGCCCAAATCAACCGGTTGGTGGAGGCATTGGTCATCCCCGAGGAATGGCATGAAACGATCCTGGCATACTACTTGAGCAACGATGGGATGAGCGAATTCGAAAGAGAAGGGTACAACATGCGGCAGGAACTGACCCGCCAGCGGGCGTTGTTCCGCCAGGGACACATCACCCAGGCCGAGTACGAAGAGGCGTACTTGAGGATCAATCGCTATTTGCAGCAGTTCAAGCCGTCCATCCGGCCAGAAGCACAGGAAGCGCTCCCACTGCTCGGTGATTTCTCAGCCCTGTGGAGGCAGTTGAATCTGACCGAACGCCGGGCGATCCTACAGGCCATGTTTAGCGGCTTATACTTCGACGCCGAGTGCCAATTGCAGAAATCCGCAGCCAACAGCCCGTTCGAGCGCCTGCTTGGCCTGGTGTAGGGTTGATCCGCGACGGGTGGTTCCTCAGCACTGAACTGCGCCTGGTGCATAACGCCATTGCCGCCATCCCATCTTCTTATCACAAGCGACCCATACTATAAACTATCACCCTTGACCGGGAGCTAAGAAGCGGTTTTTGCTTTGGAGGACCGTTCATCCTGGCCAAATGCCTCAATGGTGAGGTAAATCATAGGAGGAGATTCACAGTTCAGGTCTTGACCCAGCGGAAAGTAGACAAAAAACATTCTTTGCCTCTTGGTATTCTCTCACCAATATGATAAGATAAACGCGATTATGATAATCATGCTTACCTTATAGGAGGCATCATGTTCGTCAATAGGATGACCGAGCTATCCCTTCTCGAAAAGCACCACGCATCCGACCAGGCAGAGTTTTTCGTCTTGTACGGTCGCCGGCGTGTTGGCAAGACGGAATTGCTGGCTCACTTC
>Ga0172371_10003569_pt1 | contig 24028 bp, 14 predicted proteins | sample Lak12m_FD_114543 | JGI IMG/M metagenome (GOLD analysis project Ga0172371, IMG submission 114543) | Freshwater microbial communities from Kabuno Bay, South-Kivu, Congo - kab_022012_12m | ecosystem: Environmental > Aquatic > Freshwater > Lake | place: Democratic Republic of the Congo: South-Kivu...
ACCCCCTGAGAACCTGCAGTTCCCCGGCCGAGTCGAGCCGAGCATCGACCGCCTACGGCCTCGCTCGACTCGGCCGGTATCACTGCAGGAAAGGTATAAGACGCGACTCCAGAACGTCCTGCTCTACAGCAGGATCGCGTCCTCGCCCGGCCCGCCGAAGCGCGGGGACGACACCCCGCGAACCGCGATCTTGAAACAGCCCTGCCTGCGGGGCCGCTCCACTCGCCGTCGACAGCCGAAGCCAAGGCGGGGACCGTGAAACTGAAGCAGCCCTGCTCCGGCGGGGGCGCCGGTCGGCCGGCACCGGCCTCGGTCACCGCCGGCATCGCCGCAGACCGACGGCGCCGGCCACGGCCAGGCCCAGAAGCAGCAGGCCTGACGGCTCGGGCACGGCGGCGACGGTGACGGTGAAGCTGTGGCCAATGTCGCCGATCAGTCCGCCGCCGGCGCCATCGAGGGCATCGAGGATGCCGAAGTCCAGCCCGTAGACCCCCGGCGTGGTCGGCACGATCAGGGCGAAGGTCTCGATGGTGCCGCTGGTGATCGTCGAGCCGGCTGGGTTGCGGCTGGTGTTGAGGCTGAAGTCTGCGACGGTGGGGTCGGTGCCGATGAAGAGGTCGCCGGCGATGGCCACGGGGAACGTCGCGTCGGCCGGCACCGGGGTACTGTTGTCAAACAGCCCGTCGTCGTGATACCAGCCGTAGGACGCATAGTCCCGCGCGCTCAGTGACCAGGAGGTGTCCGGGCACTCGATGGAGTAGTACATCCCCCCGACGCCCTCGCCATCGGTGCTGAGGTAGGTGTAGAGGTTCAGCGTCGCGCCGGGGGTCACGGTGGCCGAGTCCTGGCTGGACCCAGTATACAGGTAGACGTCGATGTCAGCGCGCACGACGGCGGCAGCCGCCAGCAGAACCGCCGCCACTAGCACGAGTCGGCAGGCCGTGGAGCGCGGCACCCCCGGATGCCGCGGCCGGGATGCGGAGATCCCGGTCTCCAGCGCGAGGGTGGAGCGCGGCACCTCCGGATGCCGCGGCCGGGATGCGGAGATCCCGGTCTCCAGCGCGAGGGTGGCCGCCAGCCGGTCTGCAGTCCTGAATGCCCTGTCTGCTCTGCTCATGGCAGCGACCCTCCCATGCGGGCGCGGATCGCCAGCAGGTCGCCCACGTTGATGCGGCCATCGGCGGTGACGTCGTAGCGGGCGGCGGCGGGGACGATCAGCACCGTGGACCAGGTGCGGTCCGCGGTGAGGTCGTCCAGGTCCACGTCGCCGTCCCCATCAACATCGCCAGCGAGGGCGCCGAGGTGAAGGGTCTGGACCCCCGCCAGGGGGCAGCCGGCCCAGTCGGTGACCGTGGCGGCCAGGTCGAACGTATAGCGTCGGCCATCGGGCAGCGGTGCGAAGGTGAAGACCAGGGCGCGGCCATCGGCGGCCACCGTGGCCCCACCGACGGCATGGGTGCTGGCCAGGTCGTCGGTGATGGTCAGTGAGCTGGTGGTGACCGTGGCCGGGGCAACCGCCTCGTCCAGGCGGACGGCCACGCAGGCCAGGCCGCCGGCGCGGCTCTCGAGGTAGCCGTCGGTCACCGCGGTCCAGACCTCCCCGACGCCGGCGTCGTGGGTGCAGCGCACCTCCCAGGCGACGCCCTGGAGCTGCACCAAGGCCGTATCGTCATCGCTGCCGTTGTAGGCTTTGCCGGCGGCCACGATCTTGCCGCCGGGGGCCAGGGCGACGCCATAGGCCTCGGCATCGCCTCCTGCATCGCCCACGGCCAGAGGCACATGCCCGAAGCCGGGGTCCAGCCCGCCGCCAGCGGTCAGCCCGCTGAGCAGCATGATCCGGCGGCCGGCCGAGACTGTGGACCCCGCCAGGAGGAGGCGGCCATCGGCCTGCACGGCCAGGTCAGAGGCCCGGTCGTCGGCACCGGCCACATCCAGCAGCGCCAGGCCACCGGTGCCGAAGGAGGCATCAGGCGTGCCGCTCGCGCTCCAGCGGGCCGCGGCCAGGTCAAGGCCGGCGGCACCATTCACTGCGGTCCCGACGAGCACCACGCGGCCGTCGGGCTGCACGGCCACGGCCGTGGCCCCGGCGTCGCCGGTGCCGGCGGCCAACGTCACCGCGCCGCCGGCGCCAAAGGTGGGGTCAAGGGCCCCGAGGGCAGTCAAGCGCACGGCCGCCAGCACCTGTCGGCCGCCGACGGCGGTCCGCCCGGCCAGGACCACCTTGCCGTCGGGCTGGATGGCCGCGCCCAGGGCCACGTCATCGGCGCTGGCGTTCAGGGCTACGACCGTGGTGCCGGCCGTGCCATAGGTCGGGTCGACGCTGCCATCGGGGTTGTAGCGCGTGACGGCCATGTCGTAGTCGGAGCCGTTGTGGCGAACGCCCACGACGACGGGCCGCTGGTCCCACCACTGCAGCACCAAGCCATAGGCCACGTCGGTGCTGCTGGAGAGGTCCGTGGTGACGATGCCGCCGGTACCGAAGCCGCCATCCAGATCTCCCTCCGGGGTGTAGCGCACCAGGGCCCACTCGTCGTTGCCCGCGGCATTCCGGGCCCGGCCCACGGCCAGCACGTTGCCGTCGCTCTGGACGGCCAGGGCGAAGGCCTCGGCATCCGTGGGGCCGACCGGGGTCAGCACCGCGCCGTTGCCGCCGAAGGTGATGTCCAACGCACCACCGGACAGGAAGCGGGAGACGCAGAAGGCCCGTCCCCCGCCGCCCTCGGCATAGCCCGCGGTCAGCAACCGGCCATCGGCCAACACCGCCAGATCACGGGCCCCATCGTCGAGCCCGGCGGCGCTGCCGTCGGCGAGGGCCGCGCCGCCGGCGCCGAAGGTAGTGTCGGGTTCCGCCCGGGCCGCCAGTTCGGGCGGGCGCGTGTCGACGGTCACGGCAAGCGCTCCCGAGGCGGCGGACTCCAGCTTGAGCGGCTCGGTCTGCCGGGCCGTGATCAGGGGGGTCCCGTCGGCGAGCGTCTGGGTACCACTGGTGGTGACGGTGGTGGTGGCGCCCGTCGCCGTTGCCACGCCGATCTCGACCCCGCCAGTGTAGACCTTGACCGTGGCCCCGACCACGGTCCCGGAGACCGCGAACTGCAGGGCGCTGCCGCCGGTGCTGTTGTTGCGGGTGGTCAGGTCGTCACTGGCGGAGGCTCCCGTATCGCTGGCCGCGAGCAGGTCCGGCGTGCCGGGCGTCGCCGAGATCTGCGCCGCGGGCGTACCGGTGGCCCCCGGCCCGGGATCGCTCTCGACCCCGTCGCCGTTGCGGGCCGTGGCCCCGATCGTGTAGGTCTGGCCTGACTGCAGGCCGGTGACCGTCATCGTGCCCCAGGCGGAGGCGGTGCGCCAGTCGGCGATAGTGCCCAGGCTGCCGTCGGTCTTCACCCAGGAGTTCCCGCCCACCGCCGGCGAGAACTGGATGGCGTACCCGGCGTCTGCCGAGTTGCCGTCGCCGCTGCCGATGGCCACATCGAGGGTCGTGGCCGTGGGATTGCTCACCACCGGCGCCACCGGCGTCGCCGGCAGGGTGAAGCACCAGGAGGTACTGGTCTTCGAACTGTCGGCATAGGCATTGGTGGCGGCCACCTGCATCGCGTATTCAGTGCTGGGCGTCAGGCCGGTCTGCTGCCAGGATTCGACGTTCGCCGCGGTGGTGTGCGTCACCGTGCCGGGCGCCCCACCGGCACCGGCGTAGACCTTGAACCCGGTCTCGTCCGTCGACTGGTCATCCCAGGTCCAGGTGATGGACGTCGTGCCGATGTCCGTGGCGCCGGGATTGGTGGGAGGCGCGACGTAGGCATTGCGCACGTTGAAGGGGTTACTGGTACCGGTCTCGGTGCCGCCGGTCCGGGTGGCGGTAAGGGTCCGGTTGAGGGCGCCGCTGGCGAAGGTGAGGCTGTGGGCGGCCAGTACGCCGTTGAGGAAGCTGGCCGTCGTGCCGCCGCCGGCGGCGAGGCTCCCGGTGGAGGTGATATCGACGGTGCCGGTGAAGGTCTCGACCGTGCGCTCCGCCGAGTCCTTGGCGGTGACGGCGATGCTGAAGGGGGTCCCAGCGGTCTGCGTGCCGATGTCGCCGCCGCCAGCCGCCTCGACGAGGAAGTGGTCGAGCCCAGCGAGGAACTGGTAGGCATACGCCGAGCCGGCGTTCGGGCCAGCCAGGGTGGCATGCAGGGGAGCCCCAGCCAGGGCCAGGTTGCCGGAGAGCGCGACCGCGGAGCCGAACGTGTCGCCGGCGGCACCGTTGCTGGCCGTGAGATGGGCCTGTTGGGTCCAGTTGGTGCCGTTGGCCACGAAGGCATAGGCCGAGCCCGCGTCCGCACCGGCTGGCGTGTCGTCGAGGGGAGCCCCGACGAGGGCCGTCACCCCGGACAGCGCGACCGAAGAGCCGAAGCAGTCAAGGGCGGCGGCAGCGCTGGCGGTGAGCTGGGCCTGCTGGGTCCAGAGGGTCCCGCTACGCCCGAAGACATACGCCGAGCCGGCGTCGGTCCCTGCCACCGTGTCGTCGTCGGGGGCGCCGGCGAGGACCACGTCACCGGAGAGCATGACAGAGGAGCCAAGCCGGTCAGCCGCGGCGGCGTCCGCGGCCGTAAGCTTGGCCTGGTGCGTCCACGTCGTTCCACTGCGCACGAAGACGCTGAGCGACCCGGCATCGTCGCCCGCCATCGTGTTATCGTCCGGGGCCCCCACGGCAATGCTGTCGCCAGATACGGAGACCGACGTGCCGAAGTGGTCAAAGGCAGCGGCGTCGGCGGTGGCGAGTTTGGCTTGTTGCGTCCAGGTCGTCCCGCTGCGCACAAACACATAGGCCGAGCCGATGTCCTGGCGGGCCGGCGCATCGTCGCGGGGCACACCCACGACGACGGTGTCCCCCGACACCGACACCGAGTGCCCGAAGAGGAACCCGTAGGGGTCGACGGCGACGCCATCGTCGACCGTGATCCTGGCCTGCTCCGTCCACACCGTCCCGCTGCGCACGAAGACGTAGGCGGCGCCGGCCCCATCTCCGCTTGGCGTATCGGTGCCGGGCGCACCCAGCACGACAGTGTCGCCAGACACCCCGACCGACGAGCCGATCCCGTCGCCGCCCTGGGCCTCGCTGGGGGTGAGGAGGGCCTGCTGAGACCAGAGGGCGCCGTTGTGGACGAACACGTAGGCCGACCCGGCGTAGGCAGCAGCCGCGACGCTGTCGTTGGGGACCCCGACGACAGCGGTATCGCCAGACACGGATACCGCATACCCGAACCGGTCCTGGGGGGCAGCCCCCGCACCGGCGAGGAAGAGCTGCTGCTGTTGGCTCCAGGTCACGCCACTGCGCACGAAGACACTCGCGGCCCCAGCGAAGTCGCCGGCCTCCGCGTGACTGCCGGGGACCCCGACCACGGCGGTGCCATCGGACACCGAGACGGAGAAGCCGAAAAGGTCATTGGTGGCCCCCCCGGCCGCGCCGAGCTTCGACTGCTCCGTCCACGTCGTCCCGCTGCGCACGAGGACATAGGCGGCGCCGGCATCGGCACCGGCAGCCGTGTCCGCGTAGTCAGCGCCGACCAAGGCCGTGTCACCCGACACCGAGACCGAATGGCCGAAGCCGTCGCCACTCGCGCCATCGCTGGCCGCGAGTTTCGCCTGCTGCGTCCAGGCCACACCACTGCGCACCATGACGTAGGCAGCGCCGGTGTAGACTCCGGCCGCCGAGTCGGCGGAGGGGGCGCCGACCACGGCCGTGTCGCCGGACACCGAGACCGAGGAGCCGAAACGGTCGTTGGACTTCCCGTCGGCGGCGACGAACCTCGCCTGCTGGGTCCACGTTGTCCCACTGCGCGCGAAGACGTAGGCTGAGCCGGCGTCGGCGCCGGCCGGCGTGTCGTCGAAATAGGCGCCGACCACGGCCGTATCGCCGGACAGCGAGACCGACGAGCCCAAGCCGTCACCCGAACCGCCATCGGCCGCCGTCATCCTGGCCTGCTGCGCCCACGTCGTCCCGCTGCGTAGGAAGACATAGGCCGCGCCAGCCCCCGTGTCAGCGGCGGGGGCGCCGACCACGACCGTCTCCCCAGACGCCGCAACGGAGGCGCCGAACTGGCCCGCGGAACTCCCATCGCCGACCATGAGCACGGCCTGCTGCGTCCAGGCCATGCCGCTACGCACGAACACATAGGCCGAGCCGGCGTTGCCGCCGGCCGCGGTGTCGTGGTACCGGGCGCCGACGACCACCGTGTCCCCGGAGGCGGAGACCGAGCCGCCGAAGGAGTCCTCTGCCCCGCCGTCGCCGGCCGTGAGGTGAGCCTGCTGCGTCCACGTCGTACCGCTGCGCATGAACACGTAGGCCGAACCGGCATCCCTGCCGGCGGGGGTGTCGTCGAACGGGGCCCCGATCACAACGGTATCTCCAGAGAGCGAGACCGAGGAACCGAGCTGGTCATCGGCATTCCCCTCCGCAATGCCGTCCGGCACGATCACCGTCTCGGTGTAGAGGAGAGGGTCGATGGTGACCGGGTAGGAGGCCTGCGAGTCATCGATGACCAGGGCGATGTCCTGGCCCTGCACCGCCATCCGGGCGGGCAGCGTGCGACCGGTGGCGTCCCAGGCCTGGAGGTCCTTGTAGCCGACCCCGCGCTCACCGGCGGTACCAACGAAGGAGATGGCCGTGCTCTCGCCGGCCAGCCCGACGACGGGCACCGGCGAGAGGTCGCTATCCACGGCCAGGACCAGCGTGAGTGGGTCCGCCGGGCGGCCGCCGGCCGGGCGAGCGGTGAGGGTGAAGCCTTGCTCCAGGCCCAGGGGCCGGTTCTCGTACCATTCGGTGACGGTCTCCCGCCGGTACTCGACCCGGTTGCAGTCCGGGCGGGGATTGGCGGCCATGGGCGTCGCCGGGGGCACGGGAAGGAGCGTCTCGCCGACGCCGAGGGACTGCAGGCGCAGGGCCAGGCGCTGCCAGGGCACCGCGGCGGCCCGCCCAGGGCTGACCTCGACCCCCGCGGCGGTGAACTGGGCGCGGAAGCCGTTGGCGGGGTTGGGGGCGAGGTAGCCTTCCTCCGCCGGCAGGGGCAGCACCCCGTAGCGCGCGGCGGACAGTGCCTCCATCAAGGAGGTGTAGCGCCCCTCGGCCTGAAGCTGGGCGACAGCGTTCTCGCCGCCGACGGCCTGGCCCGGGCCCGGCAGCGCATCGCCCGGCTCCCGATGGGGGACCGAGGCGACCTGGTCACTGGAGGTCCCACCGCCGGCGGGAACGGCAGCCGTGGCGCCATTTCCCCTCGGCCGGGCCAGCAGGCCTCCGACGAGGCCGGCCAGCAGGAGCCCGGCCAGGGCCCCGGCCCAGCCGCGAGACGTCGCCTCGCGGCGGCGGAAACAACACCACCCGGCAGAGACGAACTCGCGCTTTCCCACGGTCGCCACTCCTCCGCAGAGACGGCCCCTTCCAGCAGGAATGCAGCACCTTCCTCCATGTCATCCCGCGCCGCCTGGCACGTCTGCGCAGCCAGAACCGCGGCGGGAAACCGGCGGGGTGCACTGTCGGCACAGCGGCTCTGAACCTACCCGGCTCCTTCAACGCCAACAGTCCATACTGGACACCCCGCAATAGGCACTTTCAACCTCCTGGGAACGCTGCGGGTGGTCTGTGCGGGAGGATGGCGGCGTCGGTGTTGCAAACCGGTCCCCAACGCTTACAGTTCACAGCCGTGTGCGCGGGGGCCGGGGAAGGTAGGGGCGGGGCGTCAGGGGCTGCTTTGCGGGCGAGGGTCACGCGAATGGAGGTGGCGGGCTGATGCAGGCGTTGCTGGACAAGACCAATTCGTTCTGCCGCGAGGAGCGTCGGCAGGCCTTGGCGGCCCTCGTCGGCCAGGGGTTGCCGGCGGTGCCGGTGACGGACTGGGTCAACATGCACCTGCACACCTTCTTCTCCTTCAATGGGGAGGGGTGGTCGCCGACGCGGATTGCCTGGGAAGCGCGGGCGCGGGGGCTTTCCAGCATTGCCATCTGCGATTTCGACGTGCTGCAGGGGCTGGGGGAGCTGGTCGAGGCGACGGACCTGTTGGGGGTGCGGGCGGCGGTGGGGTTCGAGAGCCGGACCTTCTTCCGGGAGTATGCCTCCCAGGAGATCAACAGTCCTGGCGAGCCGGGGGTCTTCTACTTCATGGGGATAGGCTTTGTGAAAGAGCCGGCGGCGGGCACTCGCGCGGCGGCGGTGCTGGCGGACATGCTCGAGCGGTCGCACGCGCGGAACCGGGCCATGATCGGGCGCATCAATGCCGCCCTGAAGGACGTGACGGTCGACTACGACATGGACGTCCTGCCTCTCACTCCGGACCGCAACGCCACCGAGAGGCATATCGTCAACGCTTACCATGAGAAGGCCCTGCGCGAGTTCCGCGGCTGTCGGGACACGGCGGCCGCCTTCTGGGCCGCGCGGTTCGGGATGGACCTGAAGGTGGCCTGCGACACGATCCGTGATACCAACAGGTTCACCGACACGCTCCGCAGCAAGCTGATGAAGAGGGGCGGCCCGGGGTACAGGCAGCCCGATGTGGACACGTTCCCGCCACTCGATACGGTCGTCGGCATGGTGCGGGAGTGCCGGGCCATCCCCATGAGCACCTGGCTGGATGGGACCAGCGCCGGCGAGAGCGACCCGGCCACGCAGCTCCAGTGCCTGATGGCCAAAGGCGTCGAGGCGGTCAACATCATCCCCGACCGCAACTGGAACCTGAAAGACCCCGCCGAAAAGGCCCGCAAGATCGCCGAACTGGACCGGTACGTGGCCGTCGCCCGGGCCCTGGACCTGCCGATCAACGTCGGCACCGAGCTCAACAAGGCCGGCCAACGCGTCGTGGACGACTTTGCGGCGGCACCGATGAGGCCACACCACGCGGTGTTTTTCCAGGGCGCACAGGTGATGGTAGGGCACACGCGGCTGCTGCGCTGGGGCGACCTGTCGTACATCGATGCCGCGGCGTCGGCCGAGTTCCCGAGCCGGGCGGCACGCAACGCGTTCTTTGCCGCGGTGGGGGCCTTGCCGGGGCCTGACGAGGCGACCCGTGCGCGCCTGGTCGGCATGGCGCCGGCAAGGGCCCGGGCGTACCTGGCGGACTGTGCCAAGGCAGGTCGGTGGAGATGATGGCAGCGAGCGGCCCAGAGGACATGCTGGGGCTCTACCCCAGACCCCGCCGAGGAGTCACTGACTCCCCGGACCCCTCATTCCTGGCGCGAAGACCGGTGCATCCTCCCCACGTGACGCGGGCAGATGCCTGCCGGTAGCCATGCCCCGGTCTTCGCGCCGGCGGAATGGGAGGTCTGGAGGGCCAGCGGTCCTCCAGCGGGGTTTCGGGGGTGGAGCGCCCGGCAGACTGCCATAGGCCGCGGGGGCGAGACAGAGGACAACACCGGGGCGGAACCCCGGGTGGAGACAGACCCATGTTCAAGCAGCCCACAAAGGCCGTCATCCAGTGTCGTTACGAAGCCGCGCGCCGGCAGTACCGTGACCTCGGAGTGGACACGGATGCGGCCCTCTCGCGGCTTCAGGGAGTGCCCATCAGCCTGCACTGCTGGCAGGGCGACGATGTGCGCGGTTTCGAGGTGCACGACGAGGCCGTGGCCGGCGGCGGGATCATGGCCACGGGCAACTACCCCGGCGCGGCGCGCACGCCGGACCAACTCCGGGCGGACGCGGAGAAGGCCTTTGCGTTGATTCCCGGCAAGCTGCGTTTCAACCTGCACGCCATCTACGCCGAGACCGGGGGCAAGGTGGTCGAGCGTGACCAGCTCCGGCCGCAGCACTTCGCCAAGTGGATGGACTGGGCCGTGGCGCGGGGCATCTGCCTGGACTTCAACCCGACCTTCTTTGCGCACCCGAAGGCCAACGACGGCTACACCCTCTCGCACGCGGACGAGCCGATCCGGTCGTTCTGGGTGCGACATGCGATCGCCTGCCGGCGGATCGCGGAGGCCATGGGGCGCAAGCAGAAGGCCCCCTGCATCATCAACCACTGGATCCCGGACGGCGCCAAGGACCAGCCCGTTGACCGCTGGGCCCCGCGTCGGCGGCTGCTGCAGTCCCTGGAGGAGATGTTCGCCGCCAAGGTGGACACGACGTACTGCCAGGACGCGGTGGAGAGCAAGCTCTTTGGCATCGGTAGCGAGGACTACGTGGTGGGCAGCCATGAGTTCTACCTGGGGTATGCATTGACCCACCCACAGATGCTGTGCCTGGACATGGGCCATTTCCATCCGACGGAGACCATCCATGACAAGATCTCCTCGGTGCTGACCTTCAAGAAGGACCTGCTCCTGCACGTGAGCCGTGGCATCCGCTGGGACAGCGACCACGTGGTGATTCTCAACGACGACATCCGCTGCCTGTTCCAGCAGATCGTGCGCGGGGACGCGGTGGAGCGCGTGAACGTGGCGCTGGACTTCTTCGATGCCAGCATCAACCGCATCGGCGCCTGGGTGGTCGGGACGCGGGCGGTCCAGAAGGGCATCCTGAATGCCCTGCTGGAGCCGGTGTCCCTGCTGATGGACATGGAGTCTTCGGGCGACATGGCCTCGAAACTGGCCCTGCTGGAGGAACTCAAGACCTTCCCGCTGGGGGCGGTCTGGGACCTATACTGCCTGGAGCGCGGCGTGCCGGTGGGGCCCGCCTGGATCGCGGAAATGCAGGCCTACGACCGGGACGTGATCCGGAAGCGGTAAGGGCCCGCCCGCCAGGCATCGGGGAGGGCCGGGGCAGGAAGCCCAAGTCTGAAACCTGAAACCGGAAACTGGAAACCGGAAACTGGAAACCGGGAACCCGAAACCTGAAGCCTGAAACCTGAAACCTGAAACCGGAGACCGGAAACCGGAAACCTGAAAACTGAACGCTCAACGCTCAAGGCGGGAAGCCGAACGCCGAACACCGAACGCCGGACCATCCCGTGACGAGCGGCGTTCCGCTTCTGGCGGCCTACCATGCCGAACCCCTACGTCATCTCCGTCATGGCCCGGGACCGGGTCGGGATCATCGCCGACGTCACCGCGGCCATCAAGGGCCTGCACGGCAATCTGGCGGACATGAGCCAGACGGTCCTGCGTAGCTACTTCACCATGATCCTGATCGCGTCCTTCCCCGAGTCGACCGGCCCCGAGGATGTCCGGGCGGCACTCAAGGCGGCCGAGGGGGGAAGCAGCTTCGAGGTTGGCATTGCCTGCCCGACGGAGCCGTTGCCGGCGGAGTCGCCAGTGGTCGGGGACAGCCAGTACGTGCTGACGGCCGTCGGCCCGGACAAGATCGGCCTGGTGGCAGCGGTCAGCGGCTACCTGCGCGAGAAGAGCATCAACATCGCTGACCTTTCTACCACCGTGGACAACGGCGTCTACACGATGATGATGTTGGTGGAGCTGTCGGCCGGGGCAGACGTCGCCAAGATCAAGCATGGCCTCCAGATCGCCATGGAGGAAGTGGCCCTGAACGTCGAGTTGCAGCACCACGCCATCTTTCGTATGACCAACGAGATCTGAAGGCGCCGGTGACGGAGGGCAACAGCACGTCAGTCAGCCGGCGGACCCTCGCGGCCGGGCGAGCGGGGTCGTGGGTGCCCAGCCGGGGCAGCGACCCATCCAGAGCGAGGACTTGGCCCGTGCGTGACGCCGTCCTCCCGGCAAGGGGCGGCACCCAGACCCGCCAAAGGGCGCCAGAGGAGATTCCAGGCATGTACGTCGGACGCATCGTTGCCATCGGCATGACGCGGGCCAGCCGGCTGGCGGCCCTCTACCGGGTCAGCAGCCGGTCGTTCCCAAACCGCGAAGCCCGGCGGCTGGAGAAGGCCATCGCCATCGTGCCGAAGCCGGGATTCGAGAACGATATCTTCAAGAACCCCTACATCGCCTACAACTGCCTGCGGCTGGCGGGGCCCTTCGCGGTGGTGACGAACGGTTCCCACACGGACCCGGTGACCGAGAAGCTGGCCGCCGGTCTGGGCATGCGCGATGCTCTGGCGACCGTTCTCGGGGCCATGGACTACGAGCACGATAGCCTCAACACCCCCCGCATCGCGGCGGTGGTGCAGCGGGGCACGACGCGGGGCTGCCTTGGGATTGTGCGGCAGGATGCCCTGCTGGTGCAGGAGTTCGCCCTGGCGCCCGGGCAGGCTTTCTACGTGGCGACCTACGAGCACAATGTCCCGTGTGTCCACTACGCCGATCCGCGCTTCGACGCGGCGGACGCGGCGGCAGCGTGCCAGTACATGCTGGGGGGCGGGGTATTCGCCACGCTGGAGAAGCCCGTCAGCTCTGCCTGTGCGGTGGAGACCGACGACGGCTACGAGGTGGCCACCGCCGACGCGACGCCTCCGGCGCGGTAGCCATGGACCGTACCTGCCTGAGACTCTATCTGGCCACGGATCCCGAGCTGACGGCCGGCCGAGACCTCTGCGAGGTGGTGGCGGCGGCGGTCGCTGCGGGAGTGACCCTGGTGCAGTTACGGGACAAGCGGGCCGACGGCCGCTGCCTTTTCGAGACCGCCTGCCGGCTGCGTGAGGTGACCCGCCGGCACGGGGTCCCGCTGATCATCAACGACCGCGTTGATGTGATGCTTGCCGCGCGCGCCGACGGCGTGCACGTCGGGCCCACGGACCTGCCCCTGGCGCACGTCCGGGCGCTGGCCGGCGGCGCCATCGTCGGCTACTCGGTAACCTGTCTCGATGACCTGGCTGAGGCCGAGCGCCACGGCGCGGACTACATCGGCATTGGCCCGGTGTTCCCGACGCCCACCAAGCCCGACGCCGCGGCCGCCGTGGGCCTGGCGGGTATCGAGGCCATGGTGGCCGCGACCTCGATCCCCAGCGTCGCCATCGGCGGCATCACCCCGGCGAACTGCGCCGCCGTCATGGGGGCCGGCGTGGACGGTGTCTGCGTCATCCGTGCCATCCTTGGCCACGCCGACGTTGCCGCGGCCACCGGGGCCTTCCGCAAGGCGCTGGCTGCGGGGGGCTGAGAGACAGATCGGCCGAGGGTCCTTCCTGGGCACCCTCGGCCGCTGTGAGCCAACCGTGTTGGGTCCTATCCTCAGCCTGCCGCGGCAGGCTCTTCGGCAGCCCTGCCCTCAGACTCGACGTCCTTGTCCTGAGCTCTGACCGGAGCTTCCTTGTGGAGCCGGTTGGGCTTGTGCCAAACCAGAATCAGGGCGGCGGCGATGAACACGGTCGAGTAGGTACCGACGATCGTGCCCAGCAGCATGACCAGCGAGAAGTCGTTGATGGCACCACCGCCGAACAGGAACAGGGTCAGCACCGTGAACAGCACCGTCAGAGAGGTCAGGGCGGTCCGCGAGAGGCACTGGTTGATGCTGAGGTTGACGATATCGCGGTAGCTCTTGTCGCGGTAGAGGCCGAGCGCCTCGCGGACGCGGTCGAACGTGACGATGGTGTCGTTGATGGAGAAACCGATGATGGTCAGGAGGCCGGCGATCACGGGCAGCGAGAGCTGGCGGCTGCCGTCAAACCAGCCTAGGAGCAGGTAGACGCCGCCGGCGATGAGCGTGTCGTGGACCAGGGCCACCACGCCGGCCACCCCGTAAGCCCACTCGAAACGGAAGGCGACGTAGAGGATGATCCCCACGAAGCTCAGGAGGGTCGCCCAGATGGCACGCCACTGGAACTGGGCCCCCACCAGGTTACCGACGCTGGTGGTCCGGACCTGACGCAGTTTGGCGTCGGGGAACTTGGTGTTGAGGCTCTCCTCGAGGGCCTTGAAGTCGACCTGTCCGGTCCGGTCCGTAGAGACCTTCGGCAGGACCACTTCCAGCGTGCGCATGCCGGTTGCCCCGTGGAACTTGTAGCCCACGCGGGCGTCGCCGTAGCCGGCCTTGTCGAGGACGGACCGTACGCCCGCGACGGAGGGCTCGGTGCCGGTCGCCTCGTAGGCGATCTCAGTGCCGCCGGCGAAGTCGATGCTCAGGCAACTGCGACCGCGGCCCACCACGGCCACCAGGGAGATGAGGCACATGACGATGGAGCCGATGACGGCCGGCTTCAGCATGCCCAGGAAGTCGTAGTTGCACTCGGTGATGGCCTTGAAGGTCCTCATCTTGAGGGTCTGGAGGCGGCCCAGGGAGAGGTAGGTGTCGAAGATGGTCCGGGTCGTGAAGACGGCGGTGAACATATTGGCGATGAGGCCGATGCCGAGGGTGATGCCGAAGCCCTTGATGGAGCCGCTGCCGAACTGGTAGAGGATGATGGCGGACAGCAGCGTCGTCAGGTTCGAGTCCAGGATGGTGATGAAGGCGCGCTCGTAGCCGGACTTGATGGCGTTGCCGATGGTCTTGCCGTTGCGCAGTTCCTCGCGGATACGCTCGTAGATCAGGACGTTGGCATCGACGGCCATACCGATACTGAGCACCAGGCCGGCGATGCCCGGCAGGGTGACGGTGGCCCGGCTCAGGGTCATGGTACCCAGAACCAGAATCGTGTTGAAGAGCAGCGCGATGATGGCGACGACTCCGGCGAAGCGGTAGTACCAGACCATGAAGATCGCCACCAGTCCCATACCGGCCAGGCTGGCCCAGATGCCGCTGCGGATAGAGTCGCTGCCCAGGGTCGGGTCCGTGCCGAACTCGCTATCGATGCGGATGTTGACGGGGAGGTTGCCGGACTCGATGACACCGGCGAGCCGCTTGGCCTCGTCGACAGTGAAGCTGCCGGTGATCTCCGCCTGGCCACCGGTGATGGCCTCTTTGATGTTGGGGGCGCTGTAGACCTTGTTGTCCATGACGATGGCCAGACGTTCGCCGACATGGGCGGTGGTAATGGCGGCGAACTGGCGCGCGCCACGGCTCTTGAACTCCAGGCTGACGGCCCACCAGTTACCGAACTGGCTGGGGACCGGGCGGGCCCGGCTGACCTCGCCACCGTCGAGGCTCTCGGGAGTCTTCTTGATGAAGATCACATCGGTGACGGTCTCGCCATTTTCATCGCGGTCGATCTCCGCGTAGCGATGGCCGGGCGTCGGCCGGAAAGCCTTCGGGTCGGCATGGTACTCCTGGACCTTCTGGTCGTTGTTGGGGTCCACCAGGAAGAACTGGAGGTTGGCCTGCTGCTTGAGGACGTCGCGGATATCCGCCTTGGACCCCTCGCTCAGGGTCGGCATGCGGACCGAGATGGTGTTGGTGCCGACGGGCTTGATCTCGGGTTCGGTGAGGCCCATCATGTCCAGGCGGTTCCGCAGGATCTCGATGATCTGGTCGCGGACCGGCTCGACGTCCTTCTGTTTCTCCTTGACCTCTTCCTCGCTGAAGCTGATGACGAACTCGGTACCGCCCTGGAGGTCGAGGCCGAGGTGGAGCTTCCCTGCCGCCTTGTCGCGCACGAACTTGAGGACCCGCTTGTTGGACGGCGTGGGCGAACCGGGGACCTTGATGTAGGTGCTCAGTCGGACCCGTGCCTGCGTCTCGTCGCCTCGGGCAGCCTGCTCGATGCTGCGGTACTGAGCCATCTCCGGGGTCTCCTGGCGGAGTTTCTCGCTGCGGGCCAGAAGCGAGCGGTAGGCCTCGGCGTCGGCCTTGGCCTTGTCGGCCTCGGCGCGGACCTTGTCATAGTCGGCCTTCTGCGCCTTGTAGGCGGCCGACTCCTTGTCGGTCGCCGCGTCGAGCTTCACCTTCAGCGCCTCGGCCTCGGCGCCGCGCTTGGTGCTGGTAGCCTCCAGCTTGGCCACGGGGCCCCGGGACAACTTCCCGAAGGTCTTGAGGAAATCGCGGTCCCGCAATGGGAACAGGGCGGCAACCCAGCCTGTGAGGACCGCCACATTGAGCACCCAGCGCCACACCAATGACCGTTTCATGTATGCTGTTTCCCCTCGGCTCGTTCAGCTTCCGGGCCCCCGTTCGCGGCATCCGCCGTGGGGGCAAGCGCGAGCCCGGCTCACCGTTTCTTGGCAGCCCGGTCGGGCGTCTTGGCGGACGTCTTCCCAGCCGGTTCCCCGGCGGCATCCGGGTCCGCCGACAGGACCGTGGTCACGGCCGAACGCACGAAGCGGACCTCGACGCCGTCGGCCACCTTCACCATCAGGGCGGTATCCTCGACGCCGACCACCTCGCCGTACATCCCCGCACTGGTGACGACCCGGTCGCCCACCTTGAGGCGGCTGATCAGTTCGCGGTGCTCCTTGGCCTTCTGCTGCTGCGGCCGCAGGACCAGCAGGTAGAAAATCAGCGCGATCAGGAGCAGGGGGACAAACGACAGGATCGAGGATGCGGGCCCAGGCGCCGCCGCGGTGCCCGCCGTCGAGGGCGCGGCCGCCGCAGCCACCAGGGGCAGCGAGAGCACAGATACGTTCATCGTAGGCACGTCTCCAGCATCTCCGGGAGGCACCGGCGGATGGGCCGTCCGCGCCCGGGTCCACCAAGCGGCAAAAACCGGTCGATCAATGTACACGGGCCCGACGCCGATGCCAACCGCACGCGTCCGCATGCATCGGTTTTCTCAGAGTTGAAAAGGGGGCCCTGTGGAACGATGTTGTTGGATCCTTGGGGTCTGGGCGCGGGGAGGCGACGGCGGTGCGTGCCGTCGCTGGCACGGGGCAAAGGGGGAAGGCCATGCGGGCGGGTGCCCAGGGCGGGTGGGTCGGCGGGGCACCCCAGGCGGTGGGGTCGTCGCGGAGGTACGGCAGAGGCATGCCCGACAAGGCCAAGATCCTGGTGGTGGATGACGAAGTGAGCATCGTCGAGGTGCTCAAGGGCATCCTGCGCCGCCAGGGCTACCGGGTCAAGACGGCGCTCAGCGGAGAGGAGGCCATGGCCTGCGTCCGGGCGGAGCCCTTCGACCTGATGATCTCTGACATCCGCATGGGCGGCATGGACGGTCTCTGCCTGCTGGAGCAGGCGCGCCAGGAGCAGACGCACCTGGCGGTGATCATGATGACCGCCTATGCCGCGGTGGAGACCGCGGTGGAGGCCATGCGGCGGGGGGCTTTCGACTATGTCTGCAAGCCGTTCAAGGTGGACGAGCTGCTGGTGACCATCGAGCGGGCTCTATCCTACGAGAACGCGTTGGCGGAGAACGAGTCTCTGAAGGAGACCATCGCCTCGCCGGCGGAGGTGCACTTTGGCACGCTGATCGGGGACCATCCTCTGATGCAGTCGGTCTACCGCACGATCCGCAAGATCGCGCAGATCGACAGCACGGTCCTGGTCCTGGGAGAGAGTGGGACCGGCAAGGAGCTGGTGGCGCGAGCCATCCACGAGTGCAGTCGCCGCAGCGCCCGGCCCTTTGTGGCCATCAACTGTGCGGCGCTGCCCGATGCGCTGCTGGAATCGGAGCTGTTCGGGCACGTCAAGGGGGCCTTCACGGGGGCCACCCGGGACAAAGAGGGGCTGTTTGAGGCGGCCGACGGCGGGACGCTGTTTCTGGATGAGGTGGGTGCCATCCCCATTCCGATGCAGCAGACGCTGTTGCGGGTCTTGCAGGAGCAGGAAATCCGGCCGGTTGGCGGCACGCGGACGATCCCTGTGAACGTGCGGATCGTGGGCGCCACCAACGAGAACCTGGAGGCGTTGATTGGCCAGGGGCGCTTCCGGGAGGATCTATACTACCGGCTGAGCGTCATCCCGCTGGACCTGCCGCCGCTGCGGGACCGGCGCTCGGACGTCCCCTTGCTGGCGGGCCACTTCCTGGCGCGTCTCGGCGCTGCCGGGGGCCGGCGTCTGGCGCTGCGGCCCGAGACGCTGACGGCGCTTTCGGCGTACCACTGGCCGGGGAACGTGCGCGAACTGGAGAACGTCTTGAGTCGCGCGGCCGCGCTGTGCGATGGCGGGACCCTCACCCTGGACCTGCTGCCCGCAAAGCTGCAGAGCCTGGTGCCGGCGCCGGTGGCGACGGTGGCTGAGGCGGCCACGCCGGAGCCGGCGACGACGGCCGCCGGCGTGACGCTGCGGGCCTTCCTCAGGGAGAAGGAGCGCGCGTACCTGCGTCAGGTCCTGGAACAGCACGGCGGAAACAAGGAAGCCGCGGCGCGAGCGCTTGGCATCAGCCTGGCAACCTTCTACCGCAAATACGAAGAGGACTACAGCGCCCCGCACGGTCGCTGAAGGACAGCTCAACCATGCCCTTGCCCGAACTCCAGCCCCATGCGGTTCGCCGCGCCGCGCGGTCGGTCTGGGTGACCGGCGGTGCGGGACTGGTGTTGTGGTGGCTGGCCGGGTGCAGCGCCCTCGACGCCTGGCGCCACCGTGGCGAGCCAGGTCCGCACGCCATCGCGCTGCACCGTCTGGCCGACACCGGGGTCCTCCCGGGAGCGCTGACGCAGGTGGTGGCGGACGCGGCAGGCACGGAGCATGTGTGTATCCGCAGCTCCCCGATCCTCTCGAACCGCCAGATCCAGAGCGGCCAGATCGAAGAGACGGGCGACCCGGAGCGGCCGGCGCTGCGCCTGTTCCTCGACCGGCAGGGCACGATCCTCTGGCACCAGGTCTGCCAGGAGGCCCCTGGCGACACCGTCGTCGTCCTGCTGGACGGCTTCTTCTGGCACCGGCTGACCTTGCCGCGGCCCACGGAGCCCGAGAGCATCCTCCTGCAAGGGCGCATCGGCCGCACCGAGGCGAACGCTATCGTCGAGAGTATCCCCAAACAGTACCGTAGACTGAACCGATAAAACAGCGGTCCTACTCAGCGGACCCCGAACCCCGGAAGCCCAGAACCCCCCCATGGATACCTCTTCAGCCCCCATCTCCTGGCGTGACGCGGCCGCTCTCGAGGACCTCTTCGTTGCCCTGGCCGAACGGGACGCAACGGCCGGGGCGAGGTTGATGAGCGTCTTGCAGACCGCGCCTGCCGAACCCATGGACGAATGGCCTGAGGCGGAAGCGACGCTCTGGCGGAGCGGGCTGGAGCTGGGGATGGAGGGGATGGACCGCGCCAACCTGCGTCCGTGGCGGGACCTGCTCCTGGCCCTGTGCGGGATCGGCTTCGACTCGTCGGCCTTCCGGGACCTGCTGGCGACGATGTTTCGGCAACTGGCCTCGGACTACCTGGACCCGGCGGGCCTGCTGGCTGCCCTGGGGGTGCGGCGGTCAGAGGTGCCGACGCGTGCCGTCGGTCGCCGGTGGGAGGTGTTCGGCGCCGTGCGGCCGGGGGTGTTGTGTTTCCATCCTGCCCACGGACTGGCCACCATCGAGGGGGTGGACGCCCTGTCCAACGAGGTTCGCATCCGCTGTCAGCGGGCCGTTGACCTGCCCCTGGACATCGTGCTCAGCCAGACGGTCCTGATCCGGCCGGCGTCGTGGTTGCAGGACCTGATCCGGGGCGAACCGGCGGCGCGGGAGGCGCTGGCCTCGGGCCAGGTACGGGAGCGCGCGCTCGAAGGCCTGTTGAGCGCCGGGCCTGTCTCGGTGGAGATGCTGAAGGCCGTCCTGGTGCCGGGAACGCTCACGTCGGACGAGCTGGCCGGCCTGCTGCGCGGTCCGACCGCGGTGCCGGTGGTCGGCGTGCTCCAACCCGAGGCGGCCCCGGTCCAGACTCGAGCCTGGCACCAAGCCCGCGGGATCACGGAGATGGTCGGGCTCCTCGCCGGGGCCAAGACGCTGCAGGACGAGGGCGCGGACCTGGCCAATGTGGCGGCTATCCTCCGGGCTGGCGGCGAACGCGACAGCACAGCCCGTGACTTCGCTGAGGCCGTTTCCAGGCTCCAGGAGGCCTTTGGGGCGGGTTCGTGGCTGGCGGGCCTGCTGACGGACCTGGCGCCTCGAGCCGTATGCTGGACCAACCGCGACCTCTTCGCCGCCGAAGCGGACCGCCTTCCCGGGCGGCTGATAACGCCCTGGTTCGAGGCCACGGCCACGGCCCGGGGCGCGGCGTTCCTGGCAGAGGCCACCATGAGCCTGCCGCTGCGGCTCTGGAGCTACGCGGAACGCGTGGTGGCCGAGCGGTCCACGGATCCGGCGCTATTCCTGGAGACGGCCGTCCGGGAGGTGGCGCGGGGGCTGGCGTCGGCCGACGTGCTGCTGTGGGTCTACCGGAATGGTGGCGAGGCACGGCACCTGTTGGCCAGTCCGCCGCTGCTTTTCCGTACCCTGCAGCGTCCGGTGCGGGGGGCGTACATCAAGGCGCGCAAGGAGCTGCACAAGCTGTTGATGGATGACCAGGATTTCCAGAGGTTGGTCATGCGCAACGGCGAACCGGAGGCGGTGGTGGGGATGGTGCAGACGGTCCGGCATACGCCCATGCTCGACGCCGGCGAGCGCCAGAGCCTGCTGGTGAAGATCGTCCGCGTGTTCCCCGAGGCGAAGAGCCTGGTCGAGGAGCGCCGGCAACCGGCCCGCAAGGCGGTCGGCAGGATCACCTCCGTGCGCAGCTTCGAGTTGCGCCGGCGCGAGCTCGAACAGATCATCCAGAAGGAGATCCCCGACAGCTCCAGGGCCATTGCCCATGCGCGCAGCTATGGCGACCTCAGTGAGAACGCCGAGTTCAAGGCCGCCAAGGAACGCCAGGCGCTCCTGACCGCCCGGCGCGGCGACCTCGAGGATGACCTCCACGAGGTCCGTCCCACGGACTTCGGCGACGTGGTGGTGAACGAGACCGTGGTGCCAGGCTGCACCGTGACCCTGCACGGAGCCGATGGGCGGGTAGAGCAGTTCCACGTGCTCGGGCTCTGGGACAGCACCCCCGAGAAGCGCCATGTCTCCTACGACACCCCGGTTGGCCGGGCGCTCCTCGGGATGAAGGTCGGCGACACGGTGTCGATGCCGTCCGGCGAGGTGGTGCGGATCGAGGCCGTCGGCTCCCTGACCCCGGAACAGTTGGCCTGGTTGCGGAACGCGGACGCGGTGTAGGGTCGCCGGTCAGGGCGGTTTCGAGATCGCCGTCGGCGCGCCGACGGCTGTAGGTCCCAGCTCCGACTGGGACTCCTGGGCCGAACGGACTTCGGCCCCGCGGCCGCGGGACTGACGATGGTTTCGCGAAACAGCCCTGGGGCGCCGGTCGTGGCGGGTTGCATTCATGCGCGGCTCAGCTAGATTACTGGCTTTGCGGCGCCCAGCGCTTCCAGGGTCGGGCGTTATACGGAGCGCGGTATCGGTCACACGGAGATTCAGCCATGGCGCATAAAAAGGGTCAGTCATCCAGCCGTAACGGCCGCGACAGCAATCCGAAGTACCGCGGCGTGAAGGTCTATGGCGGCCAGACGGTGACGTCCGGCAGCATCCTGGTGCGTCAGTGCGGCACCGTTTTTCACCCTGGCCGCAACGTGGGCTGCGGGCGCGATTTCACGCTCTTCGCCACGACCGATGGCGTGGTGAGCTACAACAAGGGCGCCCGCAAGGTGGATGTGACGCCGGCCGCGGCGCACGCGTAAGCGTCTGACAACGGCGGCGGTGGAGCAGTCGAGGGCCGGTTCGGCAGGGTGCCGGGCCGGCCTTTGTGCTTTGGGACCGGCCGGGGCAGGTGTGCGGCTCGTCCGCCGGGGCGAGGCCCGAGGCCCAGGCGGCAGGCGACCGCCAGAGGGAGGCACGCGATGGGTCCCCGCAACCGGCAGTGGCCTGTGCTGAAGTCGTACGCCGGGGAGGCCCTGCGCTGTGTGGCCATGCCACTCGGGGGCATCGGCACGGGGACCGTCTCGCTGGGCGGGCGGGGCAACCTGTGCGACTGGGAGGTCCACAACCGTCCGGCCAAGGGCACTGTGCCGGAGGCGGCCGGCCGAGACTATGGGGCCGCGAGCCTCTTCGTGCTGTACTGCCAGTGCGGCGAGGCGGAGCCCGTGCTGCGGGCTCTGGAGGGGGTCCTGGAGCCACCCTACCAGGGGGCCTTCGGCAGTACCGCCGGTTTCCACGGGGTGCCGCGCTTCCGGGGCTGTTCCTTCCACGCCGCCTATCCGCTGGCGCAGGTGTGCCTGTGGGACCGGGAGGTGCCGCTGCGGGTGCGGATCGAGGCGTTCAACCCGCTGGTACCGGCCGACACGGAGGCCAGCGGGATCCCGGCAGCCATCCTTCGCTTCGTCCTGACCAACCCAACGCGCCAGGCAGTCCGGGCGACCGTGTGCGGCTCCCTGGCCAACCTGACCGGCACGGGCCTGCGCCGCAACGCCCCGCGCGCCAGCGCTGGGGTCCGAGGCCTGTCCCTGAGCAGTGAGAGCGAGGACGTTCTGGCGCGCGAGCATGGCACCATGGCGCTGGCCACCACGGCAGCCCGGACCTCGGTCATCACGCGTTGGCCAGACGAGAGCTGGCGCCGGGCCCTGCTGCACGTCTGGGATGACCTGCGGTCCGATGGGCAGCTCGACGACAGGCCTCAGCTCGAGGCGGCGGCCTCGGCCTGGGGGTCACTGGCGGCATCCGTGTGCCTGCCGCCCGGGGCCAGCACGGCCCTGACCTTCGCCATCACCTGGCACTTCCCCAACCGCTACACCTGGGCCCCGGCCAGCCAGGACTGCGGCGGCGGTCGGACCTGCCTGGCTCCCGAGGACCGCATCGGCAACTACTACACGGACCAGTACCGTGATGCCTGGGACGCCGCCGTCCGGACCCTGAGTGCGCTGCCGGACCTGGAAGCGCGCACGGTGCAGTTCGTGCGGGCTTTCAGCTCGTGCGACCTGCCGCCGGTGGTGAAGGAGGCGGCGCTGTTCAACCTCAGTACCCTGCGGTCCGAGACCTGCTTCCGTACGCCCGACGGCAACCTCTACGGCTGGGAGGGCTGCTCGGATGGCGCGGGGTGCTGCAGCGGCAGTTGCACCCACGTATGGAACTACGAGACGGCAACTGCCTTCCTCTTCGGCGACCTGGCCCGGCGCATGCGTGAGGTCGAGTTCCTGCACGCCACGCACCCACAGACGGGCTGCATGAGCTTCCGCGTGCAGTTGCCGCTGGTGCGCGAGAAGGGCGAAGGCAAGGCGGCCGCGGATGGCCAACTGGGGTGTCTGGTCAAGGCCTACCGGGAGTGGCGGTTCTCCGGCGATACGGCGTGGCTGCAGGGGCTCTGGCCAGGCCTGCGCCGGGCCCTGGAGTTCTGCTGGCTGCCTGGCGGCTGGGACGCGGACGTCGATGGCGTCATGGAGGGTTGCCAACACAACACCATGGACGTGGAGTACTACGGCCCCAACCCGCAGATGCAGGCCTGGTACCTCGCGGCCCTGCTGGCCACCGCCCGCATGGCGGAGGCCCTGGGCCAGACGGCCTTCGCCGAGCGTTGCCGAAGCCTCTTCGGGCAGGGCAGCCGCTGGATGGACGAACACCTGTTCAACGGCGAGTACTACGAACAGCAGGTACGCCCGCCCCTTTCGCCGGAGGCTGTGCTCCCTTCCACCCGGCTCAACATGGGGGCCACGGACCTGCGCCACCCGGACCTGCAACTCGCCTCCGGCTGCCTGGTCGATCAACTCGTAGGACAGTACCTGGCCCATGCCTGCGGGCTCGGCCACCTGCTGGACCCCGGCCACGTCCGTACCACCCTGAGCTCCATCCTCCGCTACAACCGCCGCACCACGCTCTACGGCCACTTCAACCACATGCGGTCGTACGCCCTCAACGACGAATCGGCGCTGCTCATGGCAAGCTACCCGCGCGGCGGCAGGCCGGCATCGCCCTTCCCCTACTTCAGCGAGGTGATGACCGGCTTCGAGTACTGCGCCGCGGTACACCTGCTCTACGAGGGACTCCGGGACGAGGGCTTGAGCGTGATCAGGGCCATCCGGGAGCGCTACGATGGCCGGCGCCGCAATCCCTTTGACGAGGCCGAGTGCGGCCACCACTACGCCCGGGCCATGGCGGCCTGGACCGCCGTCCCGGCGCTGACCGGCTTTCACTACGATGGCGTCGAGCAGAGCCTGGCCATGGCGGCCCGGCCGGGCCGTTGGTTCTGGGCCACGGGCTATGCCTGGGGCACCTGCAGCATCCGACGCGTCGGCAGGAACTGGCGGGTGGCTCTGCGTGTCCTCCATGGAGGCCTGGCGCTGCGACGCTTCGTCCTGGGGACCGTCGCAGAGACGACCTGGACCCGGGCGCTGCACGCCGCCGCGGGCCAGGTCAGGGTCCTGACGCTGGCAGGAAAGGGCACCCGGTGAGAGCATCGGCACGAGACGACCG
>Ga0172371_10003570_pt1 | contig 24025 bp, 15 predicted proteins | sample Lak12m_FD_114543 | JGI IMG/M metagenome (GOLD analysis project Ga0172371, IMG submission 114543) | Freshwater microbial communities from Kabuno Bay, South-Kivu, Congo - kab_022012_12m | ecosystem: Environmental > Aquatic > Freshwater > Lake | place: Democratic Republic of the Congo: South-Kivu...
GTGATTTTATAGGATTTTTTAAGAAGTTTATAGGGTAAGAATATTATTTACCTTTGTTAACCCGGGGCGATTGCTTTTCATAGCATTGTCCGTGTTAGTGTTAGTGATTTTATTTTTTGTCTTTGTTTGCAGTCCTGTTATTTCGTTAACAATCACGGTATTGTCTATTTGCAAGCTCTTTTAAAAGCTTTGTTTGAGCATCAGCCTGTGCGGCTTTTAAATGTGCTTGCAAATCATATAATATTTAAATTTACAGTAAGAACTGTCAATATAACTGTCCATAACTGCCACAATATTAATTTAATACATCTGATTAAGATGCAAAAGCCGTACTATTGTTCTGATTGGAATGGATGGCCTTCCTACTTCTAAATATAATGTGGCAAATTCCTTTTCCAAATTATACCAGTCTATTTTTTTAGCCAATAAACGATGTTCATTCTAAGAATTTTTGAAGCTTGTATCTATTGTTTTGAATATTTCCAGCTGGGGTTGTACAGGAAATTTTATAACATGATTTTCAGGATTTTGATCAGATCTAATCGCAAACCTTACAAAAATCAAGCGTTCAAGGAACATATGATATTAACAAACAAATTGTTGATAATCATTAAGGATCAACTTAATAGAAATAGTTTTAATAAAATTGTCGCTCACAACATTTGGTTTTAACATATTATTTATTCCAAGTGCGATTTTTAATATAATAGAAATGCCCGTCCTCAGCCCCAATCACAAGGTCGGGTATGCCGTTCCTGTCCCAGTCCACAATGGTTGGTGAGGTGCTGTGGCCCGCAAGCTTCAGTTCTGAAAAGCTCTCCCTGTATTTCAGCATCACTTTCCCATTTTCAGTTTCTGTATTCTCAAACCAGGCAGCATTTATGCTGTTCACAATCAGGTCCTGATCCCCGTCTCCGTCCCAGTCTGCAAAACATATCTTTCTCCTGCCACTTGCACCCGCAGATCCGTTATTCAACCTTAAAAGACCCGCAGTTGAATCGATCACATTGCCTCTCTGATCAAATACTGAGAATTCAACAGAATGAAAAATACGTTCACCGGGTTTAAGAATCAGGTTGTCCTCCTTTCTGAAGCGTTCGAAATAACTGAGGTATCCTTCGTGGTCAAGCATAATGAGATCGTTCAGCCCGTCGCCGTTCCAGTCGGTTACGAAGGGTGTGGTCCTCCATTGGGTTGCCAGGTGCTGCTGTCCAGGATTCCACCAGTTCCAGGCAGGTTTGGGTGGCTTGCCGGACCAGTCAACAAGTATAGCTTTAGCAGGAGCAAGCACAGGAGCTCCTTTCTTACCGATATTCCGAAACCACTCCACCCTTCCCCATATGGAATTAACAATAATATCCTTCCGGCCATCATTGTCCCAGTCGGCAACGGTAAGTGTTGTATAACCCCATTTTCTTTCAACCGGACCCTGGATGGATCCGTTCCCGCTGGCCATCAGCCTTACCGGCCTGCCGTCGATCTCAATAAGCACCGGAACATTCCAGCGAGGAGGATTTCCGCCATCAAGGTTCTCAATAAAACCTATATAACCGGCAGTATTGCCGCAAATTATGTCCTCATCTCCGTCGTCATCCCAATCGACACTGAATGGAGTGGCAAGAGCGCCGAATTTAAGTAAGTCCGCTTTCTGCCGGAAATATGCCGGCGATCTGAATACAGGCATATTGTCTTTTACGGCTCCTGTGTTTTCAACCAGAGCAACTCGTCCATCCTCGTCACCAACAACCAGATCGTTATCTCCATCCTTATCCCAGTCAATTGCTGAAGGAAGGATCATTTCCAGATCCATGGTCAACACTCCGCTTTCGTTTTCCAGGAAACGGCCTTTGGCAAATATTGGTTTTTCCCTTGTCCCTGTGTTTTCGAACCATGTAAACCTGTCGAGGAATTCACCGCAGATAAGGTCAAGATCCCCGTCATTGTCGAAATCTTCCATATTCGGGGAAGGGGCTCCGTAAACATCAATGGGCTTACCTCCGGCTAGAATCTTTCCTTTGTTTATGTATTCTCCGTTTATATACTCGATAAGGAAAACATACCCGTGGAGGGGCCCCTTATACCATCTTCCGGTACTGTCGAATGCATTGTCCCATCCATAATCTGTCCAATCGTCGATGCCGGCTATCAGGTCCAGATCACCATCATTCTCGTAGTCAACGTATTTCCACTGGCTGAACCTTACCCTGGTAAATCCCTTTTCCACGATTTGAGCCGGGAACAGCGACCTGGCATCGGAGAGTGACGAATCCTTAAAATGCAGGTACTCTACTCCCCTTCCCAGTATCCGTGGTTTTTCGTTAACATATGAGATCTGCAGGTGGCTCACTCCCGGTCCAATTTTGACAGGCGGATTGAATACCGGTAATTTTTCCTTTCCACCAGAGGTGTTCTCGAAGAAATAGAGCCCATTATATGGAGTATCCGGGCATGAAACTACTAGGTCATTGTCGCCGTCATTATCGTAGTCTATTGGCAGGGGCCATGCCCAAAGGCCAACTCCGAGATCAGTGATCAATCCCGGATTATTAAACCTGAGTGGAACAAGATCATCATTTGATGAAATCCTTTTTAAGTCTTTGGATGTATTTAACGTCGCAATAAAGACCGATAATATCAGGATCAAAGGTTTTATTAACACCATGGGATAAAATTAAACTAAAACTCTGTAAAAGATTTTGAAACAAAACTTAAAATCTCGGGTAGTTCCTGCCTCCAGTAGCTCCAGTTATGTGCACCATCTTTAACCCGGAACTCGTGGCTTATTTCTGCTTTACGGAAAGCAATATGCATCAGGCAGTTACCTTCGTATAAATAATCATCGTCACCGCAGCTGATGTACCATCTGATCGCACGAATGTCATTAATCCGGCTGGTATCTGCCCGTGAAAGAATTTCAGGTATGCAATATTTTTGATAGTAAGTTTTAAGCTGTTCCTCATTTACGTTTTCGATATTATTTCTCTCAAGCTTTTCTATAAGGTCTGCTAAGTTCCAGCTTTCGGTCACCGCGCTGATCGGGGCTACCGCTGAGAACATCTCCGGCTGATGCAATGCATAGAATATTGTCCCACCGCCTCCCATAGACTGTCCGGCTACAGCCCTGTACCTTCGGTTCGAACGGACGCGGTAGTTTTTTTCGATAAACGGTATCAGTTCCTGAAAGAAAAAATCTTCATAATTGAACCCTCCTTTTATATAGTTGTAATATCCTTTGATCTTATCCTTTGCATTTGGCATAACAATAATCATCGGTGTAGCAATACCATCTGAAACGGCCTTATCAGTTATCGACTGCACCTCTCCCGACTGTATCCAGGTTGAATGATCTCCTCCGCCTCCATGCAGAAGATAAAGTACCGGATAGCTCCGATTATTCTCCTCATACCCTGCCGGGAGGTAAACAGAGAATTTTCGTTCCATATTCAGTATTTTGCTCTGAAGAGATAGTCCTTCAATAATCCTGCCTGACTGGGCAAATATTACGTTCCAGCTGGCAATGACGAGCAATGAGGATAAGATATATTTTTCCATCAAATATCAGTTAAAATGATCAAGCGTTACTGGAAATTATGACTCTATCCTGGGCTTCACTAAAAGCAGTGCCCAGCTTGCTATTAAAAGGACAATGGCTGAGACCTGGAATACCAGCGAAAGGCTGACATTTGCATCTTTCAGGGCGCCTCCGGCGTAAACCATTATCCCGCCTATCGTTGTACTGATAAAATTTAGAAAACCATATCCGGTTGCCCTGTATTTCTTATCGATAACCTGGCACATAATCGGCATCAGGTTTGAATCATGGAATCCCCGGGCGAGACCAAACACTATCATACTGAGAATGGCAATGCCAAAGGTTCCCGTTGATGCCATAAGAAAAAGGAACGGGCCTCCGATAGTGAAACCTATAACAGGCATATAAAGGCGCCCCCTGATATTCTTCTTCGACCAGCGGTCTGCAATAATTCCGCCAATAATCACTCCCGCAAATGATGCCATCTGGATATATCCGGTTGCCGAAATACCTGCCTTGCCAAGTCCAAGATTAAAATGCTCCCTCAGGTAAGTAGGCAACCAGCTGTATATTATCCAGAAGGCTGTACCTATTGCACCGTTATAAATAAGAAGTATCCAGAACGATCTGGTGCCGAATAAATTTCTCAGTGAACCGATTACCGAAAAACCGGAATCAGGAATTGTTGCCTCTCCTTTGTCTGACTGTTCAGTCTCTACAGTTTTCGGAAAATCCTTAAGCATCAGGAACATTATTATTGCATAGATAATCCCTATTCCTCCAAACATCTGAAATCCATATCTCCATCCCCAGATATCAGCTAAATATCCCCCTACTCCTCCCAGAGCCATGCCTGCATATAAGCCGCTGATATGCAGTCCGGTTGCGAGGGAACGTGTCTTTCCCCTGTGATATTCTGTAATGAGAGCAACTGCTGCCGGAATATAAAAAGCCTCGCTAATTCCCATTATGGCCCTGGCGGCAAGCATTTCAGGAAATGTTTTCACAAATCCTGTCCAGAGGGTGACGGCAGACCAGACAATAAGGCTGCCTACAATTACTCCCTTTTTGCTGAACTTATCAGCAAGGAATCCGCCGAATGGACTCAGTGCAGCATATACCCATAGAAAAACAGATGTAAGAAGACCGAATTGTGCATCCGTAAGAGTGAAAGTGTCAACTATCGGATCCCGCATTGAGGCGATCAGAAGGCGATCGAGATAATTAAGTAAAGCTACTACCCAAAGGAGTCCAACTACAATCCAGGCATAATATTTCAGGTTGATTAATTTATTATTCATGGCTGCTGATCAATTCATTAAGAGTGATTTTTTCAAATGTCATCATAGACTGACTTCCTTCATACAGAATGCCTATGGTATTTTCATCAATTGAGGTCAGGCATGAATATCCCCTTGATTTGAGTTCATCCAGTAACAACCAGTATTTTTCTGGCCAGGTTTTTCCATCATCAAAGCTGACTTTTATCGTAATATGATGTCTGCCTTTTTTTGAATTGGGATTGGAAAACAGGAGAATGCTCTTTTTAACACCATTTTCTGTGTAATCGTGTTTATGAAGACTTGCCATGCAGGTTGGTTCAATAAGAGCCCGCCTCGAAGTCGGGTGTTCCGCCCATGTTTCACCCAGATCATTCGTTATGGCAACAGCCCGGCCGTTACTGTCAGTGGTATCATTCCTGTTTTCGTTATGGCGCATGTTAAGCATTACAGACCCGTCAGTAAGCTGTACCGCCATGCTTTCTGTTGTATTATGGTAAGCCGGTTTGCTGGTGCTCCAGGTTTCTCCGCCGTCTTTGCTCCATGTAATATTTGAAAATGGATGTCCATTTTCATCCCTGCCCTGTGAAGGAATTAACAGAGTCCCGTCATTCAGGGTTATTCCATGTCCCGGTGCCGGAGCCCAGAGCCACCACTCTTTTTTCTTGCCCATGCGGGTGATGTTAACCGGTTCGGACCATGTTTTTCCATCATCAGTACTTTTAGTTATCAGGAATTGAGATGTTTCTTTCACCCCGAAACCAGGCTGTGATCCCTTATCTTTCCACTGGTGCTCCCAGGCATCAGATTCTTCAGTCAGACCTTCAATCCACTTACCGTTTTTATCAAGGACACCATGCATCCATAATCCAGCCATAAAAATGTTATTGGTTTTCCTGTCAACAAGAATATTTGCATCGCCAACACCATTGAACTTCTCCGGCAAACCTCCCCATTGCCCCATGTTCAGAACGATCTGCATGGGCTCCCATGTGTTCCCTCCGTCGGTGCTCCGGCTAAGTCCAACATCAATATTTCCCTGGATATCCTTGCTATTATCCCTCCGTACATCATAAATTGCCAAGAGTGATCCGGTATTTGTTGTTGTAAGGCCGGGAATACGAAAAGTATTCACCCTGTCATCCATATGCTGCCTTAAGGCTATCCCGATGCGTAGTGTCTTGGGCTTAAAGGCAGTATCGGGTGTGACACGACCCTGATCAGTATCTACAGATAGACAGTATACCGTTATTTTGTGAAGCAGGTCAGCTTCATTTTTTAACTGAACTGATACCCATAAATTAATTGTATCAGAAACTGCCAGATCCCCTTTAAAAACTAATTCTGGCGCAGGAATCTGATCGGTCCCATATTGTTTTCCGGCTTCAAAGTTTTTTTTCTTGCCAGAAATTAAAAGCCGTACCACTTGAATATCATTCATGTCGGTGGTCCCCTTCATGCTTATCCTGACCTCTTTGATCAATACCTCCTTATCAGCTTCCGGAATCAGTTCCATATTCATTACAGGATTATTTTCCTTGTTTATAAGCACAGGGACTTGATACTGGTAGGTATTAAGCACACATCCGGTATTTTTATTTTTACATTGAGTTAATGCTGATATCATCAACAATAATAGCAGCCTGATTATCAATTTATTCACAGGTTCTGGTTTAAACGAGTTGGCTCAATTTTAATGAATCTGCTCCATCATTTTATTAGTTCCGATAAAGCTATTTTCTGAAAGGTCATATGAGCCTGGCTACCTTCATACAGGATCCCGATAGTCTGCTCATCGACAGAGGTAATTGAAGAATAAGCGCTTCTTTCTTCATCCAGCATGATCCAATATTCCTCGGGCCATGTCATCCCTTCATCAAAGCTGACTTTAATGGTCATCCGTTCACGTTTTTTTGCAGAATTGGGATTAGAGAAAACCAATATGCTTTTCTTTTCTCCATTTAAAGTATAAGTATGCTTATATAAACTGCCATGACATCCCGGCTCGATTAATACCTTACTGTTGGTTGAATGTTCAATCCATGTTTTCCCCAGATCAGGGGTTGTATATACAGTTCTGTAATCAGATTGATCCATGGCACGTGCATTCAGCATAATGGAACCATCGTTGAGTTGAACAATTGCATTTTCGGCTCCATTTGTTTTTGGACCCAGGCCACTGACCGTCCATGTCTGGCCTCCATCTTTACTGTATGTCAAAGCAACATTCCCGGGGACTTTTGTCGGAAAAACGAGGGTGCCATCTTCAAGAGTAATTCCATTTGTTGGTGAAAGGGCGTAAAGCGGCCATTCCGGTTTTTTAATGCCAGTCATGTTAATGGCTTCAGACCATGTTTTTCCGTCGTCTGTACTTTTAGTCAGCAGGAACTGACAGGTTTCTTTTTCTGTCAACCCAGGCATGGAAGCTCTTTTCCGACCTAACTCTGCATTTGGATTGCCTGGAATGCCTTCCCATTTTCCGTTGATCCACTGGCCATGCATCCACAGGGCTCCGACGAAAATGTCGTTATTTCTAGTATTCACCAGTATGCAGGCATCAGTTATGCCATTCATTCTCGGACTCAGGCCGCCCCAGTTACCACGATCCAGAATGACACGGACAGGCTCCCATGTTCTTCCTGCGTCAGTGCTTCTCTTTAGTCCTATGTTTGCAACACCCTGAGGGTCACGATGAGCTTCCAATCTCCTGTCAAAGATGGCAAGTAATGTTCCGTTGTTAGTCCTTACAATACCTGGTATCCTGTAAGTGTGCACACTGTCTTCCCAGTGCTGGCATAGCGCTGTCCCGAAGCGCAGCTTCAGGGGTTTGTAATTGTTTTCCGGGGCAATGGTTGAATTTCCTGTTTTTATGCCTGTACAGTTTACTACCAGACTGTTGAGAATGTCGGCATCATCCTTGAGCTTTACAACAATACTGAAGTAGCCAGAGCCAGAGATGAGGTCTATGTTGCTTTTAAATGTCATTTTCATTGATGGAGCCAATGTCTTGCCAAACTGGATACTATCCTGAAGATTATCTCCCCTGTAGAATACTTTGATATTCTCCAGATCATTCAGGTCAGTTGTACCCGTTAGGTCAAGATTAATAGAGCTAACCCTTGAATTCTCTTTTCCGGTCATCAGTTTAATAAGCATAACCGGATTCCCATCCCTGAGGGTCAATACAGGTATCTGTTTCTGCAAGATGGTGACAGATTGTGAATTAATGCCATTCACGAAAGTCATTAATACAAGGATTATGACGGTTAACCGAAACTTATTGCTTTTCATAATTGCCAAATTCTATTTACGAAATGATTGGTTTTTATAGGATATCAATTTGGCAGTAAGCTCAGCTTCAACTTTGGAATACTTTTTTATCCCTGCCATGTTTTCTTTTTCTACGCTGTAGTCTTTCAGATAATACAACTCTTTCTCAACGATCTCTCCAGTAGAAAGGTTCCACCAGCATGTGCATCTCCAGTCTTCTGTCCGCACTGAATATCCCATATGTGTAGGATCATTCCCACGTAAAGCACTGTATGGTCTGATAAACTGATTAAATGCTATATTCTTCCATTTTTTGTCCGGATTGATAAGCAAAGGGGTCAGGCTTACTCCTGACAGTTTGCTCTGAGGAGTTAGTCCGCAGATTTCGGCCAGTGTAGGATAAATATCCAATGTTTCGACAATTGCCTTACATTCATGTCCTGACCCTTTTGCACCCGGAGAAGAAATAATGAGCGGCACCCTGGCATCAAGCTCAAAATTGGTGGATTTACACCAGAGGTCCTGTTCTCCAAGATGATAGCCATGGTCTCCCCATAGTACAATTATGGTATTCTCCCTAAGACCAAGTCTGTCAAGCGTATCAAGAACCTTTCCTACCTGGGCGTCTATGTAGCTTATACATGCATAGTAACCTTTCAAGAGAATTTCTTCCTTCTCCCTGGACAGAGGCCCTGACTTGGGAATATCACGATAACCCCGGAGCTCCTCCCAGTTGTGGAAAGCCAGGTCCGGGCTTCCTGTGGGACGATCTCTGTCATTTATTAAAAAGCTTGTTGTGTCATATAAATCCCAGTATTTTGAAGGGGCGCAAAAGGGAAGGTGGGGTTTGGTGAATCCGACAGCAATGAAGAACGGTTTTTTCGTAGCGCTTGCTTCCTGAAGGTAATCGATTGCGAAATCAGCCGTTTTTCCGTCCGGGTATGCGTTATCAGCAACATCAGCGGATTCAAAAGAGCTCATCTTGGCGTTCTCAATCAGGTTTTCAGGTAGCACGTAGGCCCTTGGCAGATAATCAGGGACCGGTCTTGTCCAGGAAGGTTCATCAACAATAAATGGAGTTGAATGATATACTTTGCCGGCACCAAGGGTAAGATAACCGGTGTTCCTGAACAACTGAGGCAGAGTTACCAAATCCGGTACCTTATCCCTGAAATGGGTCTCGAGGTCTGTCACGCCAGCCTCATCAGGTCTTAACCCGGTCAGGAGAGATGTTCTCGAGGGATTGCTCACTGCCTGCTGGCAATAAGCACGGGTGAAGGTCACCCCTGCCTGGGCCAGCTTGTCAATATTGGGGGTGACAGCCATGACATCACCGTAACAGCCAAGGTTAGGGCGCAGGTCATCCACAAAGAAGAACAGCACGTTCATTGGCCGATTGTTCTCTTTCAGGTTTTCATCAGCGGCCATGAGTCGAGAGCCGGGTACAACCGGAAGAAGCATGGACCCGATAGTGGCCGGTATCAATATATGGGTTCTTCTTAAAGCAGTCATTTAAACCTAATTATTCCCTGTGGAATTATAATTACCATTACGGTAATCTGTAACCATTTGAGCCAGTTTCTTCTCAATTTTTGCATAACGTGTATTGCCTGCAAGATTTTCCTTCTCTATTTTATTATCTTTGAGATTATATAGCTCCTTCTCTACCACTTCACCCGTTTTAAGATCCCACCAGCAGGTGCATCTCCACTCTTCGGTCCGCACTGAATATCCCATATGTGTGGGAGGGAACTTCCGGATAGCCTTGTACGGCCTGGTAAACTGATTAAAGGCAACGTTTTTCCATTTTTTTTCAGGATCCATCAATAATGGACTCAGACTGGATCCGGATAAATTACACTGTGGTTTCAGCCCTGCAAGATCGGCAAGAGTAGGGTATACATCCACAAACTCAACCAACGCTTCAGTCTTTCTTCCATTGCCCTTCATTCCAGGTGCAGAAATAATCAGAGGCGATCTGGCAGCCAGCTCAAAGTTCGTTGATTTACACCACAAACCCTGTTCGCCAAGATGATAGCCATGATCACCCCAGAATACAACAATGGTATTTTCACTCAATCCTAAGCTGTCAAGTGCTTTCATCACTTTTCCTACCTGCGCATCTACAAAGCTGATACATGCATAATAACCGTGTATAATCTGTTGTTCCTTTTCAGCTGGTATCGGTCCTTCATCCGGGACATCCCTGTATCCCCTAATCTCTTCATTATCATGGAACGCGAGAGCAGGTGCCCCCTGAGGTCTCTCCCGGTCCGTGATCTGATATGGTTTATCATTATAGAGGTCCCAGTATTTCTTCGGAGCCACATAAGGGGCATGAGGTTTTTTATACCCGACTGCCACGAAGAACGGTTTATTTTCTTTCTTTGCCCTTGCCAGGAATTTGATGGCATCAAGTGTCATTTTCCCGTCGACATATGCAGTATCCTGCACATCAGCGCATTCAGTCGAGTTCTTTTTCCCGGTGCCTGTCCGATTTTCGGGAAGCTGATATCCTTCAACTTCGTAATTGGGTACAGGATCCGACCATGACACAGGGTCAACGGTCTCTTTCAGGGCATGGAATACCTTTCCTGTTCCCAGGGTCAGATAACCGTTATTCTTGAATAATTGCGGCAGCGTAATGATATCGGGTAACCTTGTTCTGAAATGTGTCTCAAGATTTGTCACTCCTGTCTCATCAGGGCGAAGCCCTGTAAGCAGCGAGGTCCTTGACGGATTGCTTACAGCCTGCTGACAGTAGGCCTTTGCAAACACCACGCCCGACTTTGCGATCCTGTCAATATTTGGTGTGATTGCATAACTATCCCCGTAGCAGCCAAGGTTTGGCCGCATATCGTCTGAGACAAAGAACAGGACATTAAGTGGCTTGTTCCGGACACCTTCAGTATCGCCCCATGCTTCTGCTCCAATATTGATTGCAGGAGTCAGCATCACAGTCCCGAGTGAAATATGCAATAATCTTCCTGAGTAATATAAGATATCCATAATCAATGCATTTTTTTTTAATATTATTATTTCTTTACATAATCGGGGTTCACTTCCGGCATCTGTACTTTTACTTCTTCCCTCCATTTCACCATCATACTGCGCAACCTGGCAGCCATCTCAGGACTTTCTGATGCCAGGTTTCTGCTTTCCTTAGGATCGTTTCTGAGGTCGAACAACTCAAGGCTGTCATTCTCAAAGTTCTCAATAAGTTTCCAGTCATGGTATCTGATCACTCCCAAAGGACCTGAAGGATTTGGGTGACCTGTGCCGGTGTAATTTGGAAAGTGCCAGTACAGGGCTTCCCTGCTGATCGTTCCTTTATTGTTAAGAAGGGGAACTATACTTGTTCCATCCATGTGCTGTTCGGGCATTAGGGGCATATGTGCCATCTGCAGCATGGTGGGATAGAAGTCAGTACTGATGACGGGGACATCGGAAACAGAACCAGGGGTGGTCGCTCCCGGCCATTTGATGATCAGGGGCACCCTGATCCCGCCCTCGTAGAAATTACCCTTGTTACCCCTCCAAGGCCAGTTCGATGTCCATCGTCCGTGTCCCCCGTTGTCGGAGGTAAATATAATAATTGTGTTATTATCCAGTCCCAGTTCTTCAAGCTTCTTCATGATAACTCCCATACTTATGTCAACACTTTCAATCATTGCAGCATATGCTGCCTTTGTATGTCCCCTGGCGGTATCGGCCGGTTTAGCCTCATATTTTTTTATGATACTGTCGATAGCCTGGATGGGTGTATGAACTGCGTAGTGAGGAAGGTACAAGAAGAAGGGACGATTCCTGTTTTCCTCTATGAACCTGAGTGCTTCTTTTGTAAGCCGGTCAGTGATATATTCTCCGGACACACCATCGGGCAGCGTGTTCCATTCTTCCCATGGATAGCCCTCTGCCATTCTCCACCTGTTGTGATAGGGATAAAAATAATTTTCGGTATTACCGTGGCCATTCCCCCCAATGTTCTTATCGAAACCCTGGTACTCGGGGAAATATGCGGAGTCGTCGCAAACATGCCATTTCCCAATGGAGATTGTTGCATAGCCTGCCGGTTTGAGTGCCTCGGCTATAGTAACTTCTTCAAGTGGCAGGTTCATAACATAATCTGCATCTTTCAGCTGGGTGGCGGTTCCCCCACCCAGACGTTTATAACCCTGTATGGGAATGGCATGGGTGATATGCAGACGCCCCGGATATTTCCCTGTCAGGATACTGGCCCGGGTGGGGGATGAAAGGGTGCTGGCCGCGTAAGCACTGGTAAACCTCATTCCCTGTTGGGCCAGGCGGTCAATATTGGGAGTTTCATAATAATCACTTCCAAAGCAGCCTACATCGCTGTAGCCCATGTCGTCAATAAGAAAGAAGATAAAGTTTGGTTTTGGCTCGTGAGTCTTGCAACCCTCAAATAATAAAGGCATCAGACAAAGCCCGGCTGCATATCCGGTAAGGGAAATTCTGTTTCTTTTCATTTATTTTTCACTGCTTTTTTCAGATGGAAGTGCTCTTTACTTAAAGACCACACCGGGATCCATGTAATCATGATATTTGATTTCAATTTTCTGCTCCTTTGAATTTACAATTTCCAGAAAGAGTCTTTCGGCAATCTTTTTATCGATCAACGGATCGCTGGTTGACTTCTGCCATTTAATCAACTCTCCTTTCAGTTCTTCAAAAACCTTTTTATATTCAGGATCTCCCGCGAGGTTCCTGAATTCGAAAGGATCATTTTTTAAATTATAGAGCTCATATTCAGGGGGCTTTTTCATTAGTTCGTAAGCTATTCCCACTTCCTTTGGTGCAGCAGCAACAGCATTTTCAAAATCCTTCCTGTTGATCTTCTTCCCTATAGTATAGTAGAATCCCGGATTCTCATATCCGGTGACAGGGTTGTAAATAAGTTTGAAATCTCTATTTCGGACAGCCCTTTGAGGGTATGGATTATGGTTTGAATGAACATGGTACTCCGTGAAGAGGAATTTTCTGACCGGTTTCTTACTTCCTTTAATAACAGGCATAAGTGACTTTCCGGGAAGATAGCCGGGGACAGGATTTCCTGATAATTCCATGAAAGTGGGATAGAGGTCTATTGTACTCACCAGCTCATCATAAACGAGGCTTCTCTTTCCTCCTGTCCAGGAAATTATCATTGGTATTCTGACGCCTCCTTCATAGCATGTACGTTTTCCTCTAAGCATATCCGCCCCATGGTCTCCTATATAAATAATCATTGTGTTTTCATATTTACCTGTCGATTTAAGCATCTGCAGCAGTACACCTATCCACTCGTCAAGACGCATAATACAGTTGCAATAATCAGCAGTCATTTGTTTCAGTGAATCGGATGAAATTCCAAAATAAGGAATAGCTTTAACGTCTTTTCCATTCAATGGCTCAGCCGGTCGCCCGTCGACCTGCCTCAGGAACGGATCATGCGAATCGGGATAATTTACCTGCAGGTAAAACGGGGCATCCGATTCCATTATGAATTTTTCGGCCATTCTTGAGTATCTGGCCAGGTCTTTTCTCTGAAAATTGCTCCCCTGAAATTCCCACCAGTCGAAGCTGAATGCACTTTCGGGAAGGATATGCAGCTTTCCTATCATGCCTGTTCTGTAACCTGATCTTTTCAGATCATTAACAAGGTTTGGGGTGTTATTCTGGTAAAGGCTGTAATCCCATGTCGCCAGGCCTATCTGGCCATGCTGGTGGGGGTACAGTCCGGTAAGGAATGATGCCCTTGACGGCGAGCTTCCAGCCTGTGTCACATAAGCATTCTGGAACCTAATGCCCTCTGTCGCCAGCCTGTCAAGGTTTGGAGTCTTAATGGGGGCACCGTAGCATCCCAGCTCAGGGCCGTTATCCTCTGAAACGATAAATAAAATATTTGGCCGCATATCCCTTATTCCCTTATTGTTCTGGCTGGCCTGCTTATCCTGTGCAAGCAAGCTCACAGTTGACGGGATAAGGCCTATAAACATCCCTGAAAAAAATCTATTCATTTTAATCATATTCTTTTATTAAGTAATTCACAAAACAAAAACCATCGGATCCAAAAATTATTTCTTCCCGTCCACGAATGCTCCTGATTTACGGTCCATAAATGTATATGAGGCAGGATCAAAATAATAACTTTCCCTGACAGGAACTGGTTCAGCAAATCTTGCAGGCAGCCATTTGCGGTGTGCTTCAATGACATCAAGGTATTTCGGGTCACCTGCCAGGTTATGCCATTCACGCGGGTCGCTGCGGCGATCATAGAGCTCTTCGCCTCCGTCATTGTACCTGATATACCTCCAGTCCTGGCTTCGGACTGCCATATTGCCAACCTGGATTTCAGTAAGAGCAGGGTATTCCCACGGAGCTCCCGGATCCTTCAATAAAGGCGTCATATCGTGACCATCGAGGCCGGATAACACAGGGAGTCCGCATAAGTTTATCAGTGTCGGGAAAACATTTACCATATCAACCGGTTTATCACAAATACTGTTTTCTTGAGTGACTCCCGGAACTTTCATGATAAACGGAATCCTTGTACACTCCTCCCATAGAGTCTGCTTGTGCCAGTGTTCTTTTGTCCCAAAGTGCCATCCATGGTCTGACCAGTATACAATTATAGTGTTTTCAGAAAACCCGCTTTTCTCGAGAAGGTCGAGTATCGCTCCAAGCTGTGCATCGGCAAAGGTTATACTGGCAAGATAAGCCTGAATCGCATTTTTAAGTTTACCTGCATCCTTTATGATTTCATAATCCTTACCTGCCAGAGCAAGTTTTTTCCCTACCGCCGGGACATCATCCAGATCATTTTCCAGTTTCTCGGGTATTACAATACTCTCTAAAGGGTACATGTCAAAATACTTTTGAGGTACATGCCATGGAATATGAGGCCTGAAGGTACCAAGCGCAAGGAAGAAAGGTTTTTCATGCTTCTGAGAAAGAAATTTTCTAGCAAAATTTACAATATATACATCACCATATTCCTCTTCCTTTTTACCTGGTATTGCTCCCCAGTCCATCTGGTTAACCAGTCCCTGAATGCCATTCAGTGGTTTCCACTCCGGGTTCGGCATTTTTGGTTCATGGTATCCATAATTTAACCAGTATTTCTCAATAGAGGCCCATGACGGATCGTTATAGACCCACGGATCATCAAAAACCTGGTCCTGGTATTCATTCCAGCTGCACGGCGGATTGTTCCCCGGAGTATGATGAAATACCTTACCGGCTCCTGCACTGTAATATCCATTGTTCTTAAAATACTGAGGCATTGTTACCAGTTCAGGCAGTGATGCCTTCCACCAGCGCGCATTATCATATAAACCTGTCGTGGAGGGTCTCTTCCCTGATAACATGGCATTCCTCGAGGGGCACGACACCGTGGCTGCAGTATGAGCATTTGTAAAGGCAACACTCTGTGCAGCCAGACGGTCCATATTCGGAGTAAATACTTTTCCTTCGTAGCCTTTCAGAAAACCTACATAGTCTCTCATATCATCAACTGTAATGAACAGCACATTTGGTTTACCCTTTGGCTGTTCATTCTGCCCAGCTGGCCCGCAACTGCAAATGGATCCCAGTGCAGCGAGTGATGCAATACCTGTTATTGTATAATTCATTTTTTAACCTGGATATTTAGTGAAATATCAATTTTTTTGATCAACTCTTTATGTTTTTTGGCAGAAGCCGGCATCACGGATTAAGAGATTTCAGACCTAGTACCCTGGTGTTTGGACGATATTTTTATTGTTGGTAATAGTACTTGGATGTACAGGCAACAGCAGGATATTACCCTGATTGGCATTCTCCTTCCCTACAAGAGTTGGAATAAGTTGAAATGCTTTTCCAAACCTTATAAAATCAAACCATGACTTTCCTTCAGCTCCGAATTCTACCAGTCTTTCATGAAGAATTGCGGCATCCACTTCATCCTTGGTAAGGGTTGAGGCGTAGAAGTTATCTATACCATAAGCCCTTTTGGCAATCTTGTTTAGTTCAATGATTGCTCCTGTAGTGTTACCAAGACCATTCATGGCTTCAGCTTTGAAAAGGATTGCCTCTGCAAACCTGTAAATACGGGTATCTGATATTGCATTCCTTGTTCCGCTGATTATTTCGCCCAGATATTTATTTATCCAGCGATATGTTGTGCCTCCACCAGTAAATGTCTGGAAATTAGTTGCCTTTCGTGTATCAGTAGGTGTCTTGGAGAGATAATTATTGACATATGAATTATTAAAGACATGCCATTGAGCGCTTGATCCTATAGGTACCGGAGCATTTCTATACTGAGATTTTACCTGCCCTGATTGATAGGTAAACCTTTGCCCAAACTGGTTCTGTGATCCTTCTGTTGTGGTAAAGTATATAGAGAAGATGATTTCTTTATTCTGTTCCACCCTGAATGCCTCATCGTACGTAGTCGTTAAACCGTAGTTTACATCAGTCATTACTGCCTCTGCGGCTGTCTGAGCAACAGTCAGGTCGGCATTGCCTCCTGCAAGTCTTTTGGCTGTCCACAGATAGACATCAGCTTTCAGCATGTTGATCCCTGCCCTTGATGCCATAACTCTGTTACGTACACTAACATCTACCATATTTGTAAGTGCAAGGTCAATATCTGATTTGATCTGGGTAAATACATCAGCAACCGGTGTGCGGGACGGATAGATATTGGAATCATCAACTGATTCAACAGGTGTCGTAACAAGGGGAACATCACCCCAGATCCTTGCGAGGGCAAAATAGCAGAATGCCCTCATAAAATAAGCATCTGCCAGAAGGTTTTGCCGGTTGGTTTCAACAGAAAAATCAATTTCCGGAAGGTACTTGATTACAAGGTTTGCCTGATTAATTACCTTATATATATCACTCCAGTTAGTCCCCGGAGTAGCGGTTGAGTTGGGCGTATTCAGATAGAGATTGTCCCACTGTCCTGCCCCTGAAGCTCCATTCATCCAGAATCCTGACCTGAATTCAAACCATATCAGGAAAATTTCGGTGTTGAAAGTAGTTCTGAATCTCGAGTACATTCCTGCAACTCCAGCCTTAGCATCGCTTTCAGTCTGCCACATGTTTTGAGATGTAATTACGCTGAAGGGTGTTGTGTCCAGAATATCGTCACAACTCCAGAAGGAGAGTGCGATAAGTAGTCCTATTAATATCTTTTTACTTTTCATTTCAGATAATATTTATTGATTAGAACCCAACTTTTAAACCTATCATGATCTTTCTTGATACCGGATAGGTATCATCCTGATAGGTTGAGTTATTGGAAGTATATTCAGTAGCCCAACCGGGGTAATTAGTGAAATACCAGATGTTCTGACCCGAGATGGTTACTTTAAGTGTCTGTAGCTTAAGGAAGGAAGTGACAGCCTTAGGGGCATTATAGCTTAATCTCAGCTCTCTCAGACAGAGATAGTCTCCTTTGTATATTGATCCGTTATAGTCACGCATATAGTTTGACTGTTGCTTTTGATCCTGATAGTCAAACCTTGGCATTGTGGCATTACCTGAGGCATAGTCCCCATCCTGTTTCCAAGTGTCAGTAAGGGATTCTTCAAGTACACTGTATACTCCACTGTTGACATTGCCGTATGCACGGTTGATGGTACGGTCAAGAATAGAATGACCGAGTGCGTAATCCATAAATACTGTCAGTTCAAAATCACCATATGTAAATGTATTGGTAATTCCTCCTACGGTAGTTGGTATCAGATATCCCTGTACTACCTGATCATATGCATTTATGGTGTCATTAAGGTCCTTATCTACCCACTCATAGTCACCCGGAATCTTTCTGCCTGTAACCTTCAGGTTGTCCTGCGGGCTCCAGCCGATGGCAAGTGCATCCCAGTTTGCATTATTTGCCTCCTCCCAGTTATCAATAATAAAATCGGACATATATCCGTATACACTGTTCATTCTTTCGCCTTCGGCAATACCACCGATGCCGGTATTAGTAAGTGGATTATATACGCCCCCTATGCGGTTTTTTTCCTTTCCGTTATCCGGAAGATCCATAACCTTATTCATGAAGTAGCCATAGTTAAAATCAGCGGTCCATTTGAATTTTGGCTTGTCAATTATCTTTGCCCTGATTTCTGTCTCATATCCCCAGAATTTTACCTGACCGGTATTCAAATCAATATTATCATAACCAGATTCATTTGGAAGCGGTACATTGAAAATCAAATCATCAGTAACCTTGTTGAAATAGTCAAACAGGAGGGTTATTCGGTCATTCTTAAAAAGGCCGAGGTCAAATCCAAGATCGAGCTGGGTAGAGGTTTCCCAGCGAAGTGTGGGATTAGGCATTGAGGTGGATAAGGTTCCAGCCATGCCATAATAATTGTTGCCCACAGAGTAAACTCCTGCATAATCATATCGTCCGACAGAGTTGTTACCTGTTTGTCCGTAACTCGTCCTTAACTTGAGTGTATTGATCACCGGAGCTGACTTCATGAATTCCTCTTCAGAAACGACCCAACCTGCAGATACGCCTGGGAAATATCCCCACCTGTAATTTTCTGCAAACCTTGATGAGCCGTCTCTCCTAAGCGAAGCACCCAGCAGATATTTTTTATTAAAATCGTATAAGATTCGTCCAAACATACTTAGCAGAGCGTCTTCAGTCCGCGAGGTTGAAGCATCCAGCTTGAGGGGAGCTGCATTCAGGGTCCAGATAAGGTCAGAACTTGCTCCTTCTGCTTCCGATCTTGTACTCAGATCCTGAATATATAGCTGCGATACCCCGGCAACTAAATTAAAATGATGCCTGGAGACAATTGTTTTGTCATATGTTATAACTCCCTCAATCTGCCTGTCTTTTCCCTCGTCATATTGAAATATCGCATTTCGTGAAGCTGAATAGACGTTGGCTTTTGTAAAACCTTCAAATGTTCTGTTTCTCAGTGAATAATCTGCACTTAACTTAGCTTCCAGGCCGGGAATAATTTCCCAGGCAAGCGACGATCCGATGCCTGTGCGATACAGGTTAATTGTCCGCATGTTGACATCATTATACCAAAGCATGTTAGTGAAGCTAGCATTCTGGCCGTAACCGAATGAGCCGTCTTCCAAGTAAACCTTAGCCGTAGGAGCAAGCCAGATACATCTGTTAAAGACATCTGCCGTGCTTGGGTAAGTATTCGTTTTACTTGAAGAATGATCCATCCTTGTTGAAAGGGTCAGGTTTTTTCTCAGTTTGAAATCGACATTTGCCCTGCCGTTAAACCGGTTATAGTATGTACCGACTGATGTACCTTCAGTGTCTGTGTATCCAATACTGGCAGCATAATTGATGGTGTTTGTGCCACCATTTGCAGCAAGGCTGTAGTTTTGCTCGAGAGCAGTGCTTAGGGTAACATCCTGAAAATCATTATCCTGGAATATAAGAGTTTTTGTAGGGTCAAGCGGATCAGGCATTGATTTCCATCCCTCAGGAGCAGTTTCTCCGGTTGCAAGAAATCTTGTACTCCATGCAGAACTCGGTCCATTTCCTGTTCCCCATGGAAATGGGTTTGTCAGGTCTGCAGCCATGGAAGATCTGAATACCGCCGGCCTTACTATTTTAAGGTAATCCTCTGCATTAACCGTATTCATATATCTCCATGGTGTCGCAACCCCTGCATTCATGTTAAAGGTTATCTCAGCCTTGCCCAACTCACCTCTTTTTGTTGTCACGAGCACAACTCCGTTTGATGCCCTGGCTCCGTAGATAGCCGTTGAAGATGCATCTTTCAACACCTGTACGGATTCTATATCATTTGGATTAATATCCTCCAGGGATCTTACCATACCATCGACAATGACCAAAGGATCGTTGCTTTTGTTTATCGACGATCCTCCTCTGACCAGTATCGAAGCGTCTGCTCCAGGCTGCCCTCCCTGAGTATTATAGATTCTTACTCCTGACAGTTTGCCCTGCAGTGCCGTACCGACATCTGTTACAGGAATATTTTCAAGCTTATCAGACGTGACCCTGGTTATGGAAGTCGTAATTGTAGCCCTTGATTGCTTGCCGTAACCAATCACCACCACCTCTGAGAGTCCAACAGTCGATTCCTTCATCAAAACATCAATGGTTGTCTGTTCGGCTACGGTAATCTCCTGCGTTTCCAATCCCACAAATGAGAAGACCAGAACTGATCCTGAGGCAACATTTATCGAATATCGTCCCTCATTATCTGACATAGTTCCGGCTGTGGTTCCTTTTACGGCAACTGTAACAAAAGCCTGAGGCAGACCAGTTTCACCCGTGATTTTACCGGATATACTCTTTTCCTGGGCATATGCAATAGACCAGGAAAATTGCAAGAAAATAATCAGAATAGCAATTGCCATCTTTCCTGAAGGCTCAAATTGCCACTTTTTCTTTTTCTGGAATTTGTAATTTTCATTCATCTCCAATAATTTTAAAGGTTATCAATCATTCTTTTATTTCATTTTCCTGTTAATTCATCATTGGTCACAATCAACTGTTTTTTTACTATTTTTACAAAGTTGATTTAAAGGTTATCAATCATTAATCAACTTAAGGGAAGTAACCGGCCTATGGTTCTTCCCTTTTAAGTCAATTACTCAATTATGACCAATCGAATTAAAGAATCCGATATTCTTCAGATCCATCTTCATCGCTTCTTTCTCATCTTCAGTAAGTTTTCTCAAAGGATTCCTGCAATCCCCGCAATCAATCCCGATATATTTCATAATGACTTTCCCTGCAGCTGTGGCGCCTCCGTACCTGTTAAGAATATCGACAATCCGAACCGATATCATTTGCAGCTCTCTTGCTCTGATAAAATCATTTCTATTGAAAGCATCCCAGATTTTCAGGTAAAGTGCTGGAATATAATTATATGTACTACCCACAGCAGCCTGTATCCCAAGACTCAGTCCGCATAAAAGTATCTCATCGAAACCGTGAAATATTGTATATCTTCCTTCATCAAAAGCCATACATTTCTGCATATCATAAAGATCCCAATGAGTAAATTTTACGCCTGCAAAGGTGGGTATCGACTCCCTGGCAGCAACCATTAACTCGCTCACATTCAGATGAACACCGGTAAGTGATGGAATATGATAATAAAAAAAAGGAAGATCGGGAGCTGCACCAGCTACCGGAGCCAGAAACGAAACGAGTTCCTTCACGTTACCTGGTTTGAAAAAAGATGGAGCCAGGGAGCCAATCGCATAAGCTCCTGCTCTGCTTGCATGTGACGCCAGTTCAATACTTTGATATACAGAGTTACCTCCAACATGTGAGATAACCTTGAGTTTACCCCTGGCAGCTGAAATCCACTTTTCCAGGACGGCTTTCCTTTCTTCTGTAGAAAGTGATGGCCATTCCCCTGTTGTGCCGCATACAAAAACACCTGATACTCCATTTTCAATAAGATGGTCAGCATATTTATCGATTGTATCAAGGTTCAGTCCTCCCTGCTTATCCATCGGTGTATATGGAGCTGCAATCAAGCCTTTCAATACTGGTAAGTTCATGTTATTTAAATTTTTTGACAGTTAATATTTTGAATCAATAAGTGTATCATGGATAATATCAATTTTATTCTTGATCAACTGAAAAAATCAGAGGAGTTCTTATCCCTGGCCTGATCTCTCCGCTAGTTATGTAATAGCGATTACCTGATCTGACTGCATTTGTAGTAACAGGCAACGAGAAAGGAGCAGTACTGCTTCTAATAATTGTATTATTAACAGTTTGATATAGAAGAATATCCCTGCTAAAACCAGGATGATTCTCCTGAATATTCAAAATTTTCTCCTTCAAAATCCTGATGGAATCGGTTTTCTGATCCGTATTTGATTTTCCCTCCAGATAGGCCAGTTCCTTACGAAGACGATATTCCTCAATGGCCAGTATTCCATCGACCCCACCGAAAAAAATGATATGATTGGATCCTGAAGATACTGCTGTGCCTGCCATAACAGGAAATCTCGGGCCATCAGGTTTGTCGAGTCTTGCCCATTTTTTCAGTCTGGGATTGTATTCATACCCATCATACAGAACTTCAAGAGAAATATCATTTGAATAGTTCCTTCCGCTAAAGAGGTAAAAGCAGTTGTCAAATCCATTGCTCTGACTTGCCGCAACTGCAAAAGCACGGTTTGGACCAGGCCACGAATCTAATTTTTGCCAACCATTATTTTTGTCCTGAATATCAAGTACGAAGAAGTAATTCGTGGCAGCAGGCATGTTTATGTCTTCCTGTCCACCAGCAATATATATCTTCCCATCAAGTAGCGCTCCACACATGTTTGAAAGCGGTACGGGCAATGAAGGCCACTTAACAAACTCAACCGATGAATTTGTATAATGGATCAAAAAAACCTCGTTAAATGTTTTTTCAGCATTACACCCGCCTATGCACAAAATGCCTTCTGGTAGTGTAACAGATAAACCATAAGCTAACGGATGAGGTAATTTCTGATTGATTATCTTAAACTTTTTATCAATACTATCCAATGAAAGAATATATATTTCACTCCACCATTTTTTTTGACCTCCTTTCCAAGGCGGTAGGTCCGGGAAATTAGACCCACCTGCAATGATAATGTTCTGACCAATGATACCTGAGAAAGCGCCCCCCAATCCAGATTGCTTCATGTATCCTTTGGGAACAGGCAATGTTGCAAATTCTTTTATAAGGAATTCTTCTCCAGATGTTATTCTGTTAACTATTCCGGCCGCAAGATGTCCCTGTACAAGTAAAAACATAAAGTAAATAATGTATTTATAAATTGTCATCGACTGTGTTGGAATTCTTAAAGATTTAGGATTTTGCTATTTTGCACCGTTGATTTTCAAAAAGCTATAGTAAGGACTGAAATGGCTTACCATTCCCCTGTGAAATCCATCCTTATCATTATTTTTGAGATAATTGAGCAGGTCTTTATGTGATACAAGTTTCTGTGTTTTCGACAGTTCTTTATTGATCGGGAGGAAATAATCTCTGAACTTATCTTTCAGGAATACAGAAACAGGCCGGATAATCGCCTGAAATTCCATAATTGTGCTGTTGCCTGTTATTTCATATAGTTTCGTATGGAATTCATATTCATTTACAGGTGTATATTCACTATATTTCTTTACAACACCTCTTTTTACTATATCCTCGAGGTCTTCCAGGTACTTTTTATTTATGTTTTGAAAAATCAGTTCAGTCATCCCTATCTCAAGGGCTACCCTGAATCCCAATATATTAAAGAGAGCCCTGTCGCTAAGCATATTGGGTTCAACAATTTTCCTCATCCCCCCAAGCAAAGAAGGCTCGGTAAGTATCATTCCTCTCCTTGTCCTTGTTTCAATTAAGCCCAGCATCCTTAAACGGCTCAGGGCTTCCCTTAACACGCTTCTTCCTACACCAAGAGCAGCGGCCAACTCCTGTTCCTTGGGGATAGGATCTCCAGGTATAAGCTGCATCTCCTTGAAATAACTAAGTAAACGCTCCTCTACCTGGTCAACCAGAGTAACTTGTTGATTTATAATCTTAAGATTATTCATATTAATGTGATATGTCAGACAAATATAAATTAAAATAAATAAATAGCAAATTTTTTAGGGAGAAAAACTAGCTCAAATCGGAATTATTTAAAAGAATGACAAACATGTGTTGATAAAATGCTTACCTGGACATTTCCTTTACTGCCTCCAGATATGCCATACCATTTATGATATCAGGCGCCAGGGAACTTCCCTCCGTCCATTCGTTCCAGCAATTAATGTTCAATACGCTCAGCCCTTTCGGACTTTCAATTTTATCTTGTGCAGTTTGCTTATTTGTCATTTGTCTTGCGTTGATGAGCAAAGTTAATAAAACGGTGCGAAGGCATTTGGCTCTCGTATGTTTGACAACAAAAGTAGGAGTTCTTTGAAAAATAGAGATTTTTGCATTAAAAGACA
>Ga0172371_10003572_pt1 | contig 24017 bp, 18 predicted proteins | sample Lak12m_FD_114543 | JGI IMG/M metagenome (GOLD analysis project Ga0172371, IMG submission 114543) | Freshwater microbial communities from Kabuno Bay, South-Kivu, Congo - kab_022012_12m | ecosystem: Environmental > Aquatic > Freshwater > Lake | place: Democratic Republic of the Congo: South-Kivu...
ATAATGTTTGCTGTTTTGAATCATTTGAATAAACACTGGAAGGAACGCCCTTTTAAAAGATTTAATCAACTAGAGCAAAATGTGCTTTAAGCAACTTACACACTTTTGCTTGCGTTACCCTTAAAAATAAATACTTGACTCTTAAAAGTCAATGTGCTAATATCTAGCCTATGTTTGCCATAGTTGAGATAGGGAAAAAACAATATTTCGTTGAAAAAGGCCACACCTACAAGGTAGAAAGGCTTTCGCAGAAAGAAGGCGAAATCACCTTTGATAAGGTTCTTCTTGTGGCAGGTGACAAAGTAGACCTTGGCCTCCCTTATGTAAAAGGCGCCAAAATAAAGGCGCAGATAAACGGCGAAGAAAAGGGAATAAAGGTTCTAAGCTATAAATACCGCAGGCGCAAAAAATCACGCCGTATTCGCGGCCACAGGCAAATTTACACCCTCCTCAAAATTTCCGATATTATTGCCTCCTAAAAAAGTATATAATAATCATAGGTATCCGCGCTTTGCGTTATGCGCTTTGTGCTACGCTTTTAAGCAATGATTATCGACGAAGTAAAAGTATATTTTAAGGCAGGTTCAGGCGGAGAAGGCTCTTTTTCTTCCATGAAGTATTCTGCAAGAAGGGTAATCGGCGGCGGCGGAGACGGCGGCCGCGGCGCAGATGTGATTCTAAAAGTAAGCCCCCATCTTTCAGACCTGATTAAATTTAACGAAAGAAGAAGATTTGTTGCCGAAGACGGAGAAAAAGGCAAAGAGTATAATAAAAAAGGCAAACACGGCCAAACTCTTTTCGTATACGTTCCTCGCGGCACCCAGGTCGTTGATCTTTCCGGAAACCTCGTTATTGATTTAAATGAAGACAACCAGGAATACCTGATATGCAAGGGAGGCTCCGGCGGAAAGGGAAACTTCAAAAAACTATACAGCCTGCCTGCGTCATCCGGAGAAGAAAAAGAAGTGATTCTTTATTACTGCATCCCCAACGATGTTGCGATAGCAGGATTTGCCAACAATGGCAAAACATCCCTCTTTAATAAACTCACCGGTAAATCCTACGCTGTGGCAGATTACCCTTTTACTACAAAATCCTGCGTGTGGGCGCCTGTCGAGTTCGATTTTGTAAAATTTACCATAATGGATACCCCTCCGGTTAAGAAAAATATAAAAAATATCTACCTGGAAAATAGTTTTCTTAAACACTTATTCCGTAGTAAAATAATCCTGTTTGTAAGCGACAGCCCTGATAGCTTCAAAGAGGAATACGCCGCTCTCAAAAAGGAAATTTCTTCATTTGATAAACGCTTAATCCGCGGTAAGAAAATTTTTTACTTATTGAATAAAATTGATAAAATAGATAGAAATACGCGTAATTTCAAAGGTGTTATGCCTGTTTCAACAATTGATGATACCGGTATTGAGGAATTAAAGAAAAAGATAATTAAAGCGCTTAAAGAAATAAGCCGCAAAACGGAAGAACAAGCATTATAGCCGAAATTTTTAGCCGGGAGAATATGAAGAAAATCGTAATAAAAGTAGGCAGCAGTATAATTGCTCCTTCGGGAAAGTTAAATCATTCTTTGGTCGAGTGGCTTGTGAAAGATATTCTCGAGGCAGAGAAGCTTGGATTCAAGGTTATTCTCGTAAGCAGCGGCGCAATTGCCTGCGGTGCAGATAAACTTGGGCTGCGTAAGAAGCCAAATGATACATCGGCTCTTATGGCGCTTGCGTCAGTCGGACAAACTATACTTATGGATGCATACGCCGCAGAGTTTAAAAAACATAAAAAATCCTGCGCCCAGATTCTTCTTACCTGGGATGATTTTGATAACCGCAAGCGTTTTTTAAACGCAAAAAACACGATAAATAAACTTCTTTCCCTGGATATTACTCCGATAATAAATGAAAACGATGCTATATCTTTCGATGAGATAAAATTCGGTGATAACGACCGGCTTTCGGCTTTAGTCGGCGATCTTATCCGTGCGCAGACCTTGCTCATACTTTCAGATGTCGAAGGGCTTATGGATAAAGGGAAAATAATAAATACAGTTGCCAAAATTGATGAAAAAATTTCCTCTTTGGTAACAGCCAAAAATAAAACTTTTACCAGCGGCGGCATGCTGACAAAGCTTGAAGCAGGCAAAATCGCAACCTGTTCAGGTATAAAAATGATCATTGCATCGGGACACACAAAGGATGTTATTTCACGTATTGTAAAGGGAGAAAACTTGGGCACAACCTTTTTGGCGAAACCAGCCATCTGCCAAGCGCGTAAACGCTGGATTGCTTTCAGCAAAAAAGTAAAAGGAAAAATTTACATAGATAACGGAGCCAAAGAGGCAATATTAAACGCCGGCCGCAGCCTTCTTTGCGTAGGCATAACAAAAACAGAGCAGGATTTTAAAAGAGGAGATTCTGTCGAGGTCCTGGATGAAGCCGGAAATGTTTTAGGCTGCGGGCTCATCAATTATTCTTCCGATGAGCTGACTGGCTGCCGTACTAAAAAGTTTGAAAAAGAAGTTATACACAGAGATAACTTTGTAAAAAAAGAATAACCAAGCGGCGAGTTATGAAAAAATACGTAAAAAATTTGGTCAAAAAAGCAAAAGAGGCAAGTTACAAACTAGCCAAGCTGGACAGCGAAAAGAAAAACGCCATACTTTTTAAAATGGCCGACTGCATTTTGGAGAATAAGGATTTTATTCTTCAGGAAAATGCTAAAGACGTAAAAGCCGCCATCAAAAATAAATTACAAAAAAACTTTATTGACCGGCTTACGCTTTCCGAGAGGCGTTTAGGCGAAATGAGCGAATCGTTAAAAGAGATTGCAAAATTGCCTGATCCTGTCGGCAAGGTTATCGACCAATATCAACGGCCTAACGGCCTTAAGCTTAAAAAGGTAAGAACGCCAATAGGCGTTATACTTGTAATTTTCGAAGCGCGGCCGAATGTAACCAGCGATTGCGCGGGCCTTCTTTTTAAATCATCGAATATCGCGATACTGCGTGCAGGCAAAGATTGTGTAAATTCAAATAAAGCCATAGCCAGAGTTCTTGAGGAGGCAATTGCCTCAAGCGGCCTGGATTTTAAACCTTTTTTTATCATAGAAAAAACAGACCATAAAATAGTTGATTTACTGCTTCACGAGAATGAATATATAGACCTGGTTATTCCAAGGGGAGGGGAAGCCCTTATACGCAAAGTTGTAGAAAACTCGAAAATCCCCGTAATAAAACACTATAAAGGAGTCTGCCATATTTTTGTAGACAAAGAGTATGATATGGGTAAGGCCATTCGTATATGCGTGAATGCAAAGGTGCAAAGGCCTTCAGTATGCAACGCAGTTGAAAAGATTCTTGTGCACAAAGACATAGCCAATACTTTCCTTCCTTTATTAAAAAGCGAACTTGATAAATATAAAGTAGAAATACGCGGAGATAGTTCTTCCTGCAGAATATTAAAAAAAATAAAAAAAGCAAAAGAGCAGGATTGGTTTGCTGAATATTTGGATTTGATAGTTACCATAAAAGTTGTAGCGAGTGTAGATGAGGCAATTTCGCATATAAATTTTTACGGCTCTCACCATACAGACTCTATTATTACCAAAAATGCAGGCAATGCGGCAAAGTTTACCAGGGAGGTCGATTCTGCCTGCTGTTTCGTAAATATTTCAACGCGCTTTAGCGACGGCTTCCAGTTTGGATTAGGCGCTGAAATAGGCATATCTACGGATAAAATCCACGCCCGCGGCCCTATGGGGCTTACCGAGCTCACTACTTATAAATGGGTAGTTGAAGGAGATGGGCAGGTTAGGGAGTAAGTTTACTGCTTAGTATAAAAATATGAGAATAGGAATACTCGGCGGAACATTCAACCCGCCCCACATAGGCCATTTGATACTTGCCCAGGAAGTAGCCCAAAAACTTTCCCTGGATAAGATTTTTTTTATTCCTACAAACATCCCGCCTCATAAAGAAAGCCACAATGTAAAAGGCCGCGACAGGCTTAATATGGTTAAACTTGCAATTGCCGCAGATGCCCGTTTTGAGGCGCTTGATTTGGAAATAAAACGCGGCGGCGTTTCCTATACAATAGATACGGTGCGCGAGCTTAAAGGCAAATTCAGGCGCGCGCAGTTTTTCCTTATAGTAGGCTCTGACCTGGCCAATGATTTTCCTACCTGGAGGTATTTTGAAAGCTTAAAAAAAGCAGTCAAAATAGTCGTTGCCAAGCGCCGCGCATATCCTCTGGAAACAAAAAACAGGTTTATAATTGCACAGATTGTGCAGATGGGAATTTCTTCTTCGTATATAAGAGGATTGATAAAAAAAGGATTTTCTGTAAAATATCTTGTTTCTGATAACGTAGCAGAATATATAGCGAAACACAAACTGTATAAATGAGGCCAATATTTTTCCAAGCCCTGCTTGCGCAGGAAAAATATTAGGCCGAATTTACCCAGCACTAATTTCTGAAAGTATGTTTGAAATAAATTCAAAAGAGTTATTTTGGTTTAAATTTTATATATAAACACAATGGCGTTACAAAAATTAGTGCTGGGTTCAATTCGACTAAGCATTTTTGCTACGCCTTACGGCTTGCAAAAATGCAAGTCTCATTGAAAAGGAGCAACATGATTAAATTTGGGACAGACGGCTGGCGCGGTGTGATTGCTGATAATTTTACTTTCGAAAACGTCCGGATAATTTCACAGGCAATTGCCGATTATCTGCATAAACAGGGCAGTGGAAGTAAAAAAGTAATAATTGGCTACGATTGCAGGTTCTTATCCGCTGAATTTGCCAAAACTGTTTCACTGGTGCTTGCGGCAAACAAAATAAAAGCGGTTTTATCCAATCGAGCGGTTCCTACGCCCGCGGTAAGCCTTCATGCTTTACACGGAAAATACGATTTAGGCGTTATGATTACGGCTTCCCACAACGGCGCAGAATTTAACGGCCTTAAAATTAAAACCAAAGCCGGCGCCGCAGCAGACAAATCAATCACCGACAAAGTCGAAGCCCTTCTTTATAAACATAAGCCGAAATTAATCAGCGAAGAAGCAGCTAAGGCAAAAAAACTTTTGGAAATGAAAGATTTGACGCTGCTTTATATAGCTTTCTTAAAAAAATTCGTAAATCTCTCCAAAATCCGCAAATTAAAACTTAATATTCTGGTTGATGTGATGTATGGCGCAGGAGACAATTTTATCGAGCATGTTTTGGGTAAGTGTAATATTAAGGTAAACTATCTGCATAACGAGTTTAACCCTTCTTTCGGCGGTTTTCATCCGGAGCCTATTGAAGAAAACCTTAAAGCAATGGAAAAAGCAATGAAATCCGGCAAATATGATTTGGGTGTTGTGCTTGACGGCGACGCAGATAGAATAGCAAGCTTCGACAGCAAAGGCAATTACGTAAATGCGCAGGTGATACTGCCGCTTTTAAGCATACACATGGCAAAAAACAGAAACGAGAAAGGCGGTATCGGCAAAACCGTTGTTGGAAGTAATATCATAGATGACGTGGCGATATCCCTTGGGGTAGCCTGTTACGAAACCCCGGTAGGGTTTAAGTATATTTCAAATTTATTCCAGGAGAATCTTATTTCAATCGGTGGAGAAGAAGCCGGTGGGATTGGCTTTAAAGGTTATATCCCGGAAAGAGACGGTTCCGCAGCGGCTCTTCTATTGCTTGAAATGATGGCGCAGGAGCAGAAAACCTATGACGGGCTTTTAGCCGGATTATACAAAACTTACGGAAGGTGGTTTTACAGCAGGACCGCAATTCCTGTAAAAAGCCTTAAGAAAAGCGTAAACGACCTCAAGCTGCCAACATCGCTTTTCGGTAAAAAGATAGAAAGGATAAATAAATTAGACGGCATAAAGCTGATTACAAAAGATAACTGGCTTATGTTTCGTCAATCAGGAACAGAGCCGATTGTAAGAGTGTATGCTGAAAGCAAATCCAAGAAAGAGGCAGACCGGCTGCTTTCCGTGGGTAAGAAAATGATTTTTGATCTATGACTTATGAAATCTGTAAAGCCCTTTGCCTCTTACTTGTAAGGCTTTTCGCTAAAATAGAAGTAAAAGGGCGCGAAATATTTCCTCAAAAAGGGCCTTTCATACTGGCCTCGAACCACATAAGCAATCTTGACCCGGAAGTTGTGGGCATGTTGTGCCCCAGGCAATTAAATTATCTTGCCAAAGAAGAACTATTCCGAAATAAATTAGCTAGAGCGTTCCTTGGAAAAATAAATGTAATACCTGTTAAAAGAGGGCACGCTGATTTGCACGTTTTGCGTTTAAGCCTAAAAATCCTGGAAGACAGGCCTTTGCTTATTTTTCCACAGGGAACCCGCGCAACCAATTATGATTCTTTTAAGACAGGCGTGGGTTTTCTCTATAAAAATTCCCAAGCGCCGGTAATTGCCGCAAAAGTGTATGGAACCGATAAGATACTGCCGAAAGGCGCAAAGTTTCTTAGGTTCGGTAAAATAAAGGTTATTTACTCAAAAGTTGACGGCTTAAATACCACCGACAGCCGCGAAGCAATTACGGCAAAAGTCGTTGAGGCCATAAAAAGCCTTTAAAAAGCTATCAGCCGTCAGTTTTCAGTCTTCAGCGGCTGACACCTGACACCTGAAAGCTGACAGCTGATAATTATTGACAAAAACAAGTCTTTAAGAGATAATTGTTGCCCCGTAAAAGCCTCGATTTAGTTTAGGTATCGAGCTTAAAGCAACCATATCTAGCGAGGTAAATTTAAGGGAAAAAATTAGACATTAATCCTGGGTTAACCTGGGATAAATTGGAGGTTTAAAGCTAATGGAAAAAGTATCATCAGAATTGGAAAATGCCTATTACGCTTCAATCAAGGAATTGAAGGAAGGAGAAATCGTAAAAGGCAAAGTTGTCAGTGTAACCCAAAAAGAGGTTATAGTTGACGTGGGTTACAAATCAGAAGGTATGCTTCCGCGCGATGAATTTTCAGGTGTGGATATCGAAAACTTAAAGGAAGTCGACGTATACGTTGAAAACGTCGAAAACGAAGAAGGCAAAATTATACTTTCCTTTAAGCGTGCCAGAGAATCAAAAGGCTGGTATACCTTAATCAATGAACACAAAGAGGGCGACTTGGTTGAAGGCTCAATATTACGCAAGGTTAAAGGCGGCTATATAGTTGAGGTTTTCGGCGTTGAAGGATTCCTGCCGCAAAGCCTTTCCGGTTACCGCCACGCAGGAGAAGAGCCGACAAGCGCTAAAAAGTGTTTCCTGCAGATAGTTAAAATGACAAAAAATAAAGAGAATTTCATTCTTTCGCGTAAAGACGCGGTAAGAATGGAAAAAGAAATGTCCCGTAAAAAAATATGGGAAGAGATAGAGATAGGAAAAACTCTGAAAGGCAAAGTAAAAAGTGTTACCAATTTCGGAGCTTTTATAGATTTGGGAGGGCTTGACGGACTTTTGCACATTGCGGATATGAGCTGGAAAAAAATCAGCCATCCTTCCGAAATAGTTGCAGTGGGAGACGAAATTTCGGTAATGATTCTTAACTTTGACAAGGAAAAAGGAAAAATTTCTTTGGGTCTTAAGCAAACGACTCCTGACCCGTGGAAAGAAATAGAGCAGAAATACCCTTCAGGAACTACCATAAAAGGAAGAATCACAAATATTCAGAATTACGGAATATTTGTCGAGCTTGAGAAAGGCATTGAAGGCCTTGTGCACGTAAGTGAAATTTCCTGGACCAAGAAATTTCTCAATCTTTATGAAATGTTTGCTGTAGGCGATGCGATTGAGGCAAAAGTTATAAGCATCGAGCCGAACGAAAGAAAAATTTCGTTAAGCATAAAGCACTTAGAGCGCGACCCGTGGGAAGATGTAGAAACCTTAATCACTATGGATTCGGAAGTAAAAGGAAAAGTAACAGGTTACGGCGACGGCTGCGCTTATGCCGAACTTGAAAACGGCCTTGAAGGCGTGATTTACAATGAAGATATTTCCTGGACCAAACGCGTAACCCGCGCCCAGGAAGTGTTAAAAAGAGGCGCCAATTTAAGCTTTAAGGTTTTGGGCATAGACAAGGGAAGTCGGAAAATAATTTTAGGCATAAAACAACTTTCAGCAGATCCTTGGGACAGCATCCAGGCAAAATATCCTATAGATACAGTTTTAGAAGGCGAGGTTGTAAAGGTTACAAACTTTGGCGTGTTCGTAAAACTTGAAGATGAACTCGAGGGGTTAGTTTTTTCCGGAGAAATAGACAAAGAAGCAATGGAAAAACTGAAACCCGCGGATAAGCTTAAAGTAAAAATTATAAAAATTGACCCAGGCTCTGCAAAGATAGGCCTTTCAGCAAGAATAGACGCGCCGGCAAGCTAGGCCTACCCGAAACCAAGGAGTTTAGCAGGGTGAACCACGTTAGACCTTATCAAAAAAACCATATCGAAATAAATGTCTTCTGTCGAAATGACGGAGGTCTAACGTGGTGAAAAAAGAAATCGAACGCCATCTCGATTGCATAAAAGAGAATGCCGTTGATGTAATTTCAATAGATGAACTAACCTCAAAGCTCGAAAAATCCTTAACTGAGCACAAGCCGCTTCAATTAAAAATCGGTTTTGACCCAACCGCAAGAGATATTCATCTTGGCCACACGGTTCTTCTTCGCAAGCTTCGTAAACTTCAGGATTTAGGCCATTTCGTTAATTTAATTATCGGAGATTTCACCGCCAAAATAGGAGACCCTTCCGGAAGAAGTATCCTGCGGCCTGTTTTGGGCGACAGCGAAATCAAAGATAACGCTTCAACCTACACGGAGCAGGCTTTTAAAATCCTCGATAAACAAAAAACAAAAATAATTTTTAACAGCTCCTGGTATAAGGCAATGGATATATCAAAATTCCTTTCTTTGCTTTCTTCCTATACTGTTGCAAGAATGCTTGAAAGGGATGACTTTTCCTTGCGCATGAAGGAAAACCGGCCGTTAACAATAGTTGAGATGGTTTATCCTTTGATCCAGGGTTATGACTCGGTTATGATGGACGCTGACATAGAATTTGGTGGAACAGACCAGAAGTTTAACTTAATTGTTGGGAGGCACTTACAGGAAGTTTACGGAAAGCCTTCCCAGGCAATAGTTACTATGCCACTTCTTGTCGGGCTTGATGGCAAAAACAAAATGTCAAAGTCTTTAGGCAACTATATAGGTATAACCGAAGAACCGAAATCAATGTTTGGAAAGCTTATGAGTATATCTGACGAAGTAATGCTTGAATATTTTAAGTTACTTACGGATATCCCGCTTGAAAAAGTAAAAAAGATGCACCCTAAAGAAGCAAAGCTTATGCTGGCGGAAAATATAGTTTCTTTTTATTATTCCGCCGCCTCCGGTATAAAAGAGAAAGAAGAATTTGAGAAAGTATTTTCCCAAAAAGAATTGCCGCAGGATATGCCAATGTACCGCGCCGGCAAGGAAAGCGTGGATTTAATAGAGGTGCTTTTTGGCGAAAAAATAGTTCTATCTAAGAATGAAGCCCGGCGCCTGCTTATGCAGGGGGGCATCTCGCAAGTATTCGCTGACCCCTCTAAAACCGCGACCATAAAAGAACAAACCATAAAAATACCTCCCCAAGGTATTGTCCTTAAACTCGGCAAACGGAAATTCCTTAAAATCATTCCTTAAAATTAAAGCGTTTTCACCTATCGATTTTTTTCTATTATTCAGTATTTAAAATTACAAGGCATGATAGGTATTTTTAGTCTTGTTATTTAGGCAGCGCTATGTTATATCTAAATCGAAGTTATGCACCCGAGAGGCAGCTTAAAAAGTGTAGCTTTTAGAAAATGCGCGCCTTAGGGCGGCCTAAATAATAGACAAAAAAGGGCGATAAAAATGGAACAAAGATATTTCGCCAAAACCAGGAAAATATTACAACGTAGTTTTTGCTCGCGTTTCTATGCAGAGCTTAGGTCGTTCTGCTACAGTAATCTTAGAGAAAACTATCTTTCAAATTCTCGTAGAATAATTTTTTTATTTTTGCTTATGCTTTGCGCTGAGATTACTATTTCTTTAGGCGCGCCTGTCTCACGCAGCGTCCGCATTAATCTTCCTTACGCAGTTACTTTAAATATTACAGAACACAGCCCAAAACCATTTTCATTTGGAAAAAGCTATGCGCATAAGACAACTGCTTTTTTTTATAGTGGCCTTACGGCAGTCTTTTCTTATGCCGCCTGCGCACGCATACAATAGCGTTATCTCCGATTTTATTAGGACAGCCATATTTATTCTTTTTGCTTCGCTTACCAGGCTTATTATGCGCGACGATAGGCTCATAGGTGATTGTGAAATAAAACTTTCACCCATCAAAGCGCAAGGCCCTCCGTTTTTAAAGCACCTATTTACTGCACATTGCCTTATACCCTGCCTTACGCAATATTTATATTACTGCTCAATTTTTGCTATTGTTCAAAAAGAAAATCATTCTTCATTCGCCGGTATTCTTGCCATACTCAAAAGTGTGAACACACAATTCTTAAACCTAAAAACCCAGAAGCTAAAAAACTCAAAAACCGGAAAAGATTTTATTTTTCCATTTTTAAGTTTTCCTGTTTTTAGGTTTTTCAGAAAAGGAGGTGAGAAAATATTTTTAATCTTAAGTGCCGATGCAAAGTTTACCGGCAGCGTCGAAGTTGTGGCAGAAGGAGGATAAATCGTATATTTAATTTAATCAGGGAGGTGTCCAATGAAAAAAGGTTTTACGTTGATGGAATTGATTATCGTAGTAGTAATTATAGGTATTCTCGCAATGGTAGGTTTACCTCAATTTTTCAGAGTTGCTGAAAGAGGCCGTTCCTCAGAAGGAGTTGCTGCCTTAGGTGCTTTAAGAAGCGCAGAGCTTAGATACGCTGCAGAAACAAATTTGACAACCCCTAACGCAAATCAATTGGATATGGATGTGCCAGCGTTACTCCAAACGTGCCAGCACTGAGGTTTTTTAATCTTGTTCTTGGTGCTGCAATAAACCCAAACACAAACCCAGCAGCTGTAGTAGCCACAGCAGCAAGGAATAATATACAGAATAGTTATGGTGCCTATATACTGGGTATACAAGCTAACGGAGTCTTTACGTGCCAAGGTGGTAACAGTAATATTTGTGACCTGGTTAGGCCAAAAGAGCAGTAATAAGAAGCCAGGTTCCCGCGATGCGGTAATGCTTAAGGAGGAGCACTAATTAGAATCTAAAAGGATGGTAGATTTACGGCATAAAGCCCAGGCAGAAAAAACATTCTCTGCCTGGGCTTTATTTAAAAAGAATGAACTTTGAAAATCCCGCGCCAAAGTTATCCTTAAAACGACAATCGTAACTCCGGAATTAAACGCTTAAATTCCATATCCGCCAGTAGTAATGCCAGTAGATAAAAGTCAATAAAAGCGCAGAACCCAGCCATTTACCGCTAAGAAGCACAACTAGAATTACGGTAACCAGTACGGTTTCGAGAAAAAAACCTAATAGTTTTAATTTGAAAAAAAATAAAAATAAATTTGACAAATCATCAAATCTATGCTATACCGAGATTGTTAACATTATCAGTATCGGCGAAACCCGCAAAAAATCCTTTGCGCCTTAACGGCATTTAACAGTTTTTGTGGTGTTAACACGAGAGATATGCCTAAGTACAAAAACGCCCAGCTTGAGTTAAAGCAATTCCCACCAGCCACTCTAATTATTCTATGTTTACTGTTTTTCCCGGTTTCAGCCTCTGCTGCAAATTCAAAACCGACGATAGGCACAATTACGCCAGCAAGCGGCTCATCCACCATCAACCAGGAAACTTATTTTACGACTACTTTTACTGACGCAGATGGCTGGCAAAATATCCAGTTCGTTTACTTTATTATTAATACTTCAACCAGTGGCTCCAGGTGTTTTTATGGCTACTATAACCAAAATACCAACAAGCTATATCTACGTAACGATAGAAATAATTCCTGGCTTGGAGGCTTTGCGCCAGGTTCAAGCAATGTGATTGAAAATTCTTATGTAAAATTAAATTGCGCAAATACTACAGTAACAGGTTCAGGCACAACTCTGACAGTTAAATGGGCAGTAACCCTTAAATCAACCTTCTATGGCTCAAAAAGGACTTATCTATATGTTAAAGATGACTCAAATGCTTACGCGGGCTGGACGCGGAAAGGAACCTGGGTATCTAACCGGCCTCCTGTAATTGGCGCAATTAGCCCTGCCAGTGGTTCAGTCAGCCCTAATCAGCAAATAACATTTACAACCACTTTTTCTGATCCAGATCGTTACGCAAATTTGCAATACGGGCTTTTCCTTATGAATACCTCTACGAGTCAGGATAACTGCTTATACGCTTACTATAACCAAAATACAAATAAGTTCTATCTTGCAAACGACGCAGGCAGCTCCTGGGTTGGAGGTTTTGCTCCGAAATCAGCCAACGTAATTGAGAACTCTTATGTAAAGCTAGATTGCTCAAAAAGCACAGTTTCTGGTTCAGGCACAACTCTGACAGTTAAATGGGCAGTAACCTTTAAATCTACATTCGGCGGAACAAAGAATACTTATCTTTATATAAAAGACGATTACAATGCATTTGTTGACTGGACAAAAAAAGGAACATATACAATCAATGTTCCTGATGCAACCCCGCCTACGGGTACGCTTAAAATAAATAATGACGCTCAATATGCAAATTCAACCACAGTTACTCTGAATCTTTCCGCTTCCGATAACGCTGGCGGAAGTGGCCTATCTCAGATGCAATTTTCAAATGATAATTCAACCTGGTCAACTGCCGAAAACTATGCTAGTGCAAAAACCTGGGTTCTTTCTCTGGGCGATGGGCAAAAAACAGTTTATGTTAAATATAAAGATAATGCCGGAAACTGGTCACAAGCTTACTCTGATACGATAACCCTTGATGTAACAGCGCCCAGCATATCCGTAAATCCCGTTGCCTCGCCTACGAATCAAAACGTAACCTTATCACTTACGGTAAGCGACAATCTCACGCCTATGCAGGAAATAAAAATTTCCGGAAACGAGTCACCTTATATAACCGAAGGCGCGCATAATGCTACCTTAACCGCAACAGATAAAGCGAACAATTCAGCAAGCAAACAAATAAGTTTTACCATTGATAAGACCCCACCAGCCATAATAATTACTTTTCCCCAAAATGGAGGCGTAGTAGAAGATGCGCAAGTTACATTAGCCGGAACAATTGATGGTGTGGCTTTTTCCGAGAGTGTTACTCTCGCTCAAGAAGGAGAAAACATAATAACCAAAACAGCGCGTGACGCCGCAGGCAATTCCACTACAGCTTCGATAAAAGTAAATCTTTACAGAGGAACGCTTATAACACCTGGAGGAGGAGAGGTCATATCGCCCGATGGAAAAGTGAAATTAACAATTCCCGAGGGCGCGCTCGCTCAAAACGCCTATATCAAAATACTAAACGTGAATAAAGACACATTGGAATCTCAAACGCCGGCAAACGATACTCTTTTAAGTGTAGTGGAATGTAAGCCTTATGGGCTTGTTTTTCAAATTCCGGCAACCATAACTTATACTCTTAATCAGGCAGAAATTCCGGGGACTTCTGTTGAGCTTGGTTTCTATGACTATATTCAGGACAAAATTATTCCAACCGGACAAATTTCGACTGTTTCAACCGACAGTTATTCCATAAATTTTTCGATAATGCATTTTTCAACTTATGCAGCCCTCAAGGGCATGACGTCGTCCGGAGCGCCTATTGGCAGTTACACAAAAATACCTCTGCCTGATATGTTTACCGGCTCATTTGGGCACTCAATACCTTTGACGATATCTCCCGGAAGAAAAGGAATGCAGCCAAGTTTAGCTTTAAATTACCGTTCATCAAATTCTAATTCCTGGCTGGGTATCGGTTTTAGTTTAAATCCGGGTTACATTGTGCGTTCAACACGTCTTGGCGTGCCAAGTTACGACGATATCAAAGATACCTTCTATTTTGTAACAGATGCCGGCACAACAGAACTGGTCCATTTAACCGATAACCTCTATCAAGCTAAAATAGAATCAAGTTTTGCCAAATTCTTCAAAGAGCCGGATGATTCCTGGAAAATAATCGGGAAAGATGGAAGCGTCATAAGGCTTGGTCAGGAGGCTAATTCCAAAGAAATTTCTCAATCAGGCACATACGCCTGGTTCATTACAAAGGCAATAGACACCAATAAAAACTATATTGAATATACCTATATAAAGGACCAGGGTAAGTGTTATCTTAACCGGATAGATTATACAGGTAATGAAGGAGGGCTCTCACCTACTAATTCAGTAGAATTTTTCCTTGAGGGCCGGGAAGATATACCTTCAAGTTATATATCAACGTCAAAAATTTCAATCACTAAACGCTTAAAGGAAATACAGGTCAAAGTAAATTCAGAACTTGCGTGGAAATATATTCTTGAATATGAATACAGCGGCGACACAAACCGCTCGTTGCTTAAATCGATAAATCAATATGGGGCTGACGGCAAAGCCCTGCCGGAGCAGAATTTTAAATATCAGGCAGCTAGGTAACAGGGGTCAGGGTTCAGGGGGCAGGGTGTAGAGGGAGAAATAAGAAGATATGCTGAAAGGATTTAAGGAATTAAAAGTGTGGCAAAAAGCATACAGTTTCACTTTATTGGTTTATGGGCTGACAAAAGATTTTCCTCGCGAAGAACTGTATGGAATTGTAACTCAAATGCGAAAAGCGTCTGTTTCTGTTGTCTCGAATATTGCGGAAGGTTACTCCAGAAAAAGCAAAATGGAATATGTTCAGTTTTTATCTATTGCATATGGTTCTTTGTCAGAGCTTGAAACGCAAATCTTGCTTTCCAAAGATTTAAAATATCTCAATGAAGCTGATTTTTCCGAAGTACTTAAGTTTAAAGATGAAACAGCAGCAATGCTGTATGTTTTAATAAAAAAGTTACGGTCAAACTAAAAGGAGGCTATGCAATGCAAAATAAACTATTTTTACTTCCTATTTTATTTCTTCTTGTCTGTACCCTGTACCCTGCCCCCTGTACCCTGGCTGAAGTCCCTCACCTCGTCAACTACCAAGGCAGGCTAACCGATACTGGAGGAGTACCCCTAAACGGCTCATACAATTTAACCTTTAGAATATACGACGCTGAAACAGCGGGTAATCTCTTATGGGAAGAAATCCAAAACAACATTGTAATCAATAAAGGTATATTTGCTGTTTTACTTGGTTCCGTTACAAATCTTAACTTAGCTTTCGACAAGCCCTATTTCTTAGAAATCAAAGTAGGCAATGAAGTGATGAGTCCGAGGCAAAGGCTGGCTTCAGGAGCTTATGCGCTACGAGCAGAGCATGGTGTACCAAAAGGAGTCATTGTAATGTGGTCTGGTGCAATAGCTAATATTCCTGCCGGCTGGGCATTGTGTGATGGAACTAATGGAACCCCAGATTTAAGAGACAGATTTGTGATTGGTGCAAGACAAGATGAAGCAGAAGTAGCAAAAACAAATATTACTGGAACTTTAACCCAAAGTGGAGATGGGCAAATACCATCACACACACATGGAGTTGGAACATTGGCTACAGCGAGTGCCGGCGCGCATACCCATGGTATTTCGCAGTTTAAAGATGTAAACCATGAGTCGTGGGGACTCAGGTATAGCGATACTAATCCAGCTGCATATCACCAAACAGAATCTTCTGGCGCACATACTCATTCTCTTTCTGGTTCGACAGCCGTTTCCGGAGCCGGAGCAAAAAATATTGCGACTTATTACGCCTTAGCATTTATTATGAAATCGGAATAATTTAAAAATATGGCTAATTTCTGGAAAAAGCATAAATTAAGTTACAGATTAAGCGCAATTGCTTTAATACTTTTGCATTTTCTTTTCTTTGGTCCCATCCGCGATGCGCTTGCTTATACCGCCCAAAGCGCAAGTTATAAATTAAGTTCTGGTGCTTTAACGCAGGGAGGAAAAGCTGCAACCGGCGTATCAGCCAAAATGTGGCAGGCAACATTTGCCGAGCCAGTTTGCGGAAAATCTCAAAGCCAGAATTACGTTTTAAATTCAGGTTTTATTCCGACAATCGCAGCGAATCCGCCTGCGCAAACCGAAGTAATTCCTAATTCCAGCTGGCAGGAAAATGAATCCAAGACAAACATCATCGACCTTGATGACTATTTCACAAGCCCTGACGGCTATGGGTTAACTTATACGGCAGCCGGAAATTCACAAATAAGCGTAACCATAGATTCAACGACCAACCAGGTTACCTTTTCGCAAGCCGCAGGCTGGGCCGGCACAGAAAAAATAAAATTTAAAGCAACTGATAGCGAAGGCGCATTCATAGAAAGTAACGAAATAAGTCTCCAAGTTGTAGGCGTGGATAATCCGCCCGTCCTTGAGTATATTCCTGACATTACGGTCAATGAAAATGAGCTGGTAAAAATTACCCCTCATGCAACTGACGCTGACGGAGATACTATATCTTATACTTACACTTCTCCTATAAATATCAGCGGCCAATGGCAGACAAATTATACAAGCGCAGGCGTATATGCTGTAACAGTCACCGCAACCGATACAACAAATTTAAAAGATACCCAGGAAGTAAAAATTACGGTTAAAAACGTAAATCGGCCGCCTGTTTTAAATCCTATACCCGATATAGCAGTTAACGAAGGCCAAACCGCCGTTATTACCCCTGTTGTTTCCGACCCAGACAACGACGCTATCTCTCTTTATTACAGCGCGCCATTTGACAGTCAGGGTAAGTGGATGCCTGGTTATAACGATAGCGGAACTTACAACATTACTGTGACAGCTTCGGATGGTATTGATACAGTAACGCAAAACGCAAAAGTAATTGTAGTAGCTACAAACCGCATCCCCGAAGTTACCTTAACCTTAAGCAAATATACGGTTCAACCCAATGAAGAACTTACCATTAATCTTTCAGCAACAGACCCTGACGGCGATAGTATGACTTTCGTCTTGCAAAAAGACGGCGTTGAAATTGCTTCAGGTAATTTTACTTCAAGTTACACAACAACCGTATCTTTCGACTTCGCCGGCGACCATACAATTTCCGGCCGTATTACCGATAGCGGCAGCTTAACCGTTCTGCAAACCAAGGGTGTTGATGTTACGGTTGCTAATAGTTCAACTAATCCGGTAATGGGCGATTTTAACGGCGACGCCTTAACTGATTTGGGTTTGCATAATTCAACCAGCGGCGAATGGGAAATATGCCTTTCTGATAAAGGTATATTTAGAAACGCCGTAAGTTGGTTGACAAGCTTTGGCAATTCCAGCGAATATCTGCCGCTTTCCGGCGATTTTAACGGCGATGCCAAAAGCGATGTCGCAGCTTATAACTTTACAACGGGTGAACTTAAAGTTGCCGTTTCCAGCGGTTCTGGTTTTACAAACAGCGGCACCTGGCTTACCGTGCCTTCGCCTTATTATCAAAGGCAGGAATGCCGCTCGTACGAAGTATGCTCCGGATTTTTATGGTGGGAGGAATGCGAGGATCGCCAGGAATGTTATGATATCCCTGTTTATCCCTGGCAGCCTTTTACCGGCAACTTCAATGCCGACAAATACACCGACTTTGGTATCTACAATAAAGAAACCGGAGAAGTAAAAATTGCCCTCGGTACAGGTTCGGGTTTTGGCGCACTTGCCACTTGGCTTGCGGCAAGCCCCGCAAATAGCGACTACATTGTTTTAGGCGGAGACTTCAACGGAGACTCTCTTTCCGACCTTTGTCTTTTTAAGAAATCAACCGGAGAATTCAAGGTAACTTTTTCTAACAGTAAAGCCTTCGTCGATGAAACAAGCTGGATTTCAGGTTACGCGACAAACAAGGATGCAACCGTTTCCGATTTCAATAATGACGGCCTGGCAGATGTAGGATATTGGGACAAGTCTACAAGCAAATGGTACTATGCCATTTCAACCGGAGAAAAATTTACAGATAAAGGAATATGGCTTGATAATTTCGGCAATGCAAACGATGAGTCAGCTACAACCGGAGATTTTAACGGCGACGGTATTACGGATGCTGCATCGTTCGACAAAGAAAAAATCGGCATAGAACGCTGGACAACGCAGCTTTCAGGCAACAAGCCGTCTGATTTGCTTACTGAAATAGATAACTCAATTGGCGGAAAAACCCAGATTATCTACACCTATGCTTCGCAATATGATAACGATTTACTTCCTTTCCCTGTTTATGTGGCAAGTTCAATCTCTCTTACCAATACCGTTAATACCCTTGCAACTTACACGCAAAACTTCTCTTATTCAGGCGGTTATTTTGATGCGTCAGAGCGCGAATTCCGCGGCTTTGCCCGCGTTATAGTAACCGACCCGATAACAAATAATTACAGCGAAACATATTTCTACCAAGGTAAATCCGGCCAAGACGGTGCGCTTAAAGGCCAAATTGAAAAAATAATTGCTTATGACGGCAACGGAAAGCTAATTAGCCAAAGCTTAAATACTTACGAAGTCAAAAAGGCAACCGCCGGCATAAACTCCCTGGGTTTTCCTGCGCTCATTGCCCAAAATACAACTGTCTACGAGGAAAATACAACCAATCTTTCAACCAAAAATCTTTTTACCTACGATAATATTGGCAATGTCATTGAAACTACAAACGAAGGAGACGCTTCTAAAACAGGTGACGAAAAACTTGCAACAATTGCCTATTCCCAGGCATTCGAAGGATTTAACCGGCCAATTGAATCTCTCCTTAAGGATAAAGACGGAAATATTGTTACCAAAAAAACCGCCGAATATGACGACAGGGGAAATCTTTCCAAAGAAACTGTTTTTATCGTTAATCCTTTAACGGCTGTCAACACGCAATCCCCAACCACTTACGCTTATGATTCTTTCGGCAATTTGACCTCAACAACTGATGCTTTGGGCCGCACAGTTGCAACCGAATACGATACTCAATTTTATGCTTTCCCTGTCCGAGTAATAAATAATTTAGGCCACACAGTTACGCAAACTTATAATCCAAAATTCGGCGTAGTTACTTCAGTAACCGACACAAACGGAAGCACTTCACAAACCTTCTATGACTCACTAGCCAGAATTACCAGTGTTAAAAATGCGGACAATGAAACAGTTGCTACGTATTCTTATCCTGATTTTAATACCAAAATAACTACTAATGCTTTGGGTCACTCCAAAACCGAATATATTGATGGCCTGGGAAGAGCGTATAAGGCAGTTTCTGTTGGAGAAGACGGCGCTACACTTCGCAAGGTATCAAGTGAAACCTACTACAACAACCGCGGAGCTGTAAGCGCAGAAAGCCTGCCGCATTATATCGATGAAGACGCATCCCAGATTTCCTATGTCCGCTACGAATACGATATAAGAGGAAGGGTCAAAAAAACAATTTCAGATTTCCCCGGAACCCTTAACGATGCGCAAGCCTCTATAAACTACATAAGCCCTCTTTATGTCGAAACAACGGATCCCGAGGGCCACAAAAAAGGAACGCTTAAAGATGTTTACGGTAACAATATTGAAATAACCGAATTTACCCAGGGAGGAGTTTATAAAACAAACTACGAATACGACATTCAGAATAACCTTGTCAAGCTTACCGATAGCAAAGGCAATATCACCCAGATTTTCTACGACTCAATAGGCCGTAAACTTAAAATGCTCGACCCTGATATGGGCACTTGGGCTTACGAGTATGATATTTTAGGTAACCTCATAAAACAAACCGACGCCAAAAATCAGATTATTACTTTTAGCTACGATGAGCTAAATCGTCTGAGCAAAAAAACGAAGGACGATGGACGAGGGACGATAGACGAAGTCAATTACGCTTACGATGAGGCTTCAAAAGAAAACTGCATAGGACGATTGTCCAAGGTAACTGACACCAGCGGCCAAACGGAATTTTTCTACGATAAGCTAGGGCGGGAAGTAAAGAGCATTAAAACAGTAGCAGGTAACACGTATCAGGTGTCACGCAGCTATGACGTATTGGACCGGCTTACTACGCTTACCTATCCCGACAACACAGCTATAAATTATTCCTACGATGCAAACTCCGGGCTTTTAGAAAAAGTTTCTAATTCAACCAACACGATAAACTACGTAAACACAATAAACTACAACGCCAAAGGCCAGATAAAAAATATCCAATACGGAAATAACACCCAGACTATCTATACCTACGGCCAGGATTTACGATTAAGCAATATCTTAACCGCAAACTCAACCTCAACCCTGCAGGATTTAAATTATCTTTTCGATAAAAACGGAAACATCACAACCTTAACCGATAACAAACGAAGCAATATTCGCACCTACGCTTACGATGAGCTAAACCGCCTAACGCAGGCAAACAATGTTCCGGCAGTCGGCGGTGGCTACACTAATTTTAACTATCAATACGATTCAATAGGCAATATGACATATAAGTCAGACATCGGTGTTGTGACCTATGGTCAAAACACCGGTCCTCATGCTGTAACATCCGCGGGTGGCTGTGTCTACCAGTATGATGCAAACGGCAATATGACTGTCGGTAAAAATAAAACTCTCGAATATGACGTTGAAAACCGCCTTACGAAAGTAGTTGAACCAGGCTCAACATCAACATTTATCTATGACGGCGATGGCGGCCGCGTAGGTGTTCGAGTAGAAGGCTCAGGAACCACTAAGGAAACAACTTATATCGGTTCTTTATACGAGATAGAGGCAACTGGTTCGGATAAGAAAATCAAAAAACATATTTTTGCAGGTTCAACCCGCGTTTGCACTATAACAAAAGATGAAACGCAAGGCACAGAAAGCACTGCTTATTACCACGGTGATCATCTCGGTTCATCCAACGTTATTACTGATGCAAGCGGCCAACTTGCGCAGTATTGCGAATACACGCCTTACGGCACACTTGCCCGTAACGAAGGAACAAACGTTACCAATTATAAATTTACCGGAAAAGAACTAGACTCAACCGGCCTCTACTACTACGGCGCCCGCTACTACGACCCGGAAATTGGAAGATTTATAACTCCTGACACAATAGTCCAGGCACCTTTTAATCCGCAAACCCTAAATCGTTACACTTATTGTAATAATAATCCTTTAAACTATGTTGACCCAAGTGGGCATTTTCCTTGGATAGCGGCAATTATTGGTGCTATAATTGGCGCACTAACTGGTGGCTTATCGGCAAATGCCGCTGGCGGAGAACTTTGGCAAGGTATTTTATTTGGTGCAGTTTTTGGTTTTGCAACCGGAGCGTTGGGCTATAACGTAGGCAATATAATGTCCGACGCTTTTTTAAATTCAGGCAACGTAATAACTGCTTTTGAAGGGGCAATAGCAACCGGTATGGAGTTCGGTATAGGCGCCATAGGTCCGGGTATGGCAAGTGGTTTTGCCGGCGGCGAAGGTAGTTTTGGGGATGTTTTGAAAAGCGGAGCCATGGGTTTTGGCACAGGTCTTGTTACAGGAGCGGTAATAGGTTATACTTACACTGCAGGATGGCAAGATTTCATACATGGGGTTGATACGATAGGAAAAAACATTAAAGCAGGATTGGGTGAAATTAAAACATTAGCCTCTCAAGGAAATTTTCAGTCCGCCGTAGATAAAGAAAATACTTTAGTGGGAAAGTATGGTTTGGATAAAGTTGTTGGCGTAAAACAACAAGCAAGTATCGAAATGAATGGAAAATTTGTTCGTAATAAACCTAGCGTATGGATGCTTACCGAGTATACAGAGGGTAACAATACTGTTGTCAGTAGAGCGCTCTATAAATATAATGATGGATTACCTAATTTCAAAAGCGGATGGTTTAGTATGACTAATGGTGGCACGAGTCTGAATGTAGGCAATGAAGAATTGCATCTATCAATGTTAAAAGCCAGATTTACTCTTACAGATATGCCGGTTGGTTATCAAAGAGTATGGTGGATACCAAAGATAGGAACTTCATTTTCATCAATGAATGGTGATGGGCTTATAACTTCTTCTAGCAATGCATATTATGTTTATGGGAGGATAGCAAATTGAAAATAACAGTATTAAGTTTATCTTTTATAATTTTTATCTTTTGTTCGGAAGCTCATCTTTTTGGGACAGATACGGATAATATTGAAAAAAAGCATATTTTAGAAAATATAAAAATAATGCAAGATATATATCAAAAAAATAACTTTGATGAAAAAAAATACGAAGATCTTTGCATGATGGCCTTTTTTTATTTTAATAATGCGGTCATGAAAAAAGATATTGATGATGTGACATATAAGGAGGATATTAATGAGGCGCTAAAACTTTATCAAAAAGCTGTTACGATAAATAATAGATTAACAGGGGCTTATAAGGGATTATTTAATGTATATTTGTTTCTAGACGATGAACAAAGTGCCCTAAATAATATTAATAAAGCTATTGAGAATAATGAAAACGACTTTGATGCTATATTTATGTTAGGAAATTTTTATTATAAGAAAGCTGATTATCAAAATGCACTTAAATGGATGGAGCATGCAGAAAAGTTGATAGAGAGCAGGCAATACATTCTTACGAAATCAGAATATAAAGGTTTTAAAAAAATGATGTCTAAAATTAGGGAAAAAGTTCCGGCTAATCCACGTTAGGAAATAAATTCCGGGGACAGCTACCATAATTATTATTGATATTTTGCATTCTTTTATCTGAAATATATTTTATGCCACGAATAGCAAGGTGGCTATATCAGGCATCACGTATCACATAAATAAATAATTCTGATAGCTGCCCCCCGGAATTTTTAAAATCATTCCTTAAAATTAAAGCGTTTTCACATATTTTATTGCCTGGCAATAAAAACTGCAGGAATAACAGCCGTTTTTAGGCTTGTTATTTGGCTAGCGCTATGTTATATCCGAATTGAGCGGTTTACTTTACCTTAATATACTGCCTTTGGTAAGGCGGCAAAGAGCCTAAATTATGGCAAAAAGATATTTAGCCAAAACCAGTAAAATATTACAACGCAGCTTTTGCTCTCGTTTTTATGAGAAGATTAGCTTCTTCTGCTACAATGGGCTTAGAAAAAAATATCTTTCAGCCTCCCGCAAGATAACTTTTTTATTCCTGCTTATGCTTTGCACTGAAATTAATTTTTCTCTTGATGCGCCTATCTCCCGCAGCCTGCACATCAATGTTCCTTATGCTACCACATTAAATATTACAGAATACAATCCAAAACTATTTTCGTTTGGGGAAAATTACATACATAAAGCGCATAACTTCTTTATGAAAACCCTGCGATATTCTTTGCTTGTTACGCAGGCGCATTCATGTGATGGTTTTATCCCACTCTCCGTTAAGACAACGGTATTTGTTTTTTTTGCCTCTCTTACGCAGTTGCTTATATATGATGATAGAATTATTGGTAATTGCGATATAAAAATTTCACCAATCAAGGCGCAGGGCCCCCCGCTTTTAAGATACTTATTCCCTGCCTGTTTTCTTGCTTTTCTTCCGCAGTATCGATATTACTGCGCCACCTCTATCTTTATCCAAAAAGAAAGTTATCTTTTATTCCTGAATATTATTGTCATATTTATACTTGCCGGTAAACAATTTTTAAATCTAAAAACAAAAGACTATAAAAATCAATTAGCAGAGAGGGGCTCTGCTTTTGTGTTTTTAAGTCTTTCCGTTTCCTGGTTTTCTAAAGAGGAGGTGAGAAGGCATTTTTATAACGATAGAAATGCATAATATTTGCGTAGCGTGAAGTTCTAGTTAAAGGGGGTATGAATAGTATATCTGGCCTAAATAGGAGGTGTAAAATGAAAAAAGGTTTTACGTTGATGGAATTGATTATCGTAGTAGTAATAATCGGTATTCTCGCAATGGTAGGCTTGCCTCAATTCTTCAGAGTTGCTGAAAGAGGCCGCTCTGCAGAAGGAGTCG
>Ga0172371_10003573_pt1 | contig 24017 bp, 18 predicted proteins | sample Lak12m_FD_114543 | JGI IMG/M metagenome (GOLD analysis project Ga0172371, IMG submission 114543) | Freshwater microbial communities from Kabuno Bay, South-Kivu, Congo - kab_022012_12m | ecosystem: Environmental > Aquatic > Freshwater > Lake | place: Democratic Republic of the Congo: South-Kivu...
GCCACGGCCCGGTACACTTCCCTTGAGCCGATCTCTCCTGTCATGTACCGCTTTACGTGATAGCGCCATTCCGGGTCCGAAAGGTGGGAGCGAACAAGATTGTTCACCGTGTCCTTGGTGGATACCGTCCCGTCGAAATCGCACAGAATCAGGATTCTTGGCTTCGGGCCATCCGGTCGCTTATTTTGGAATAGGTCTTTCATCCGGCTGTGACTTACTGCTCAAGGGATTCAATCATGGTGAACGTTCATCGGGCTTGAGTTTCGGGTGCCACTGCCGGCTTGTCCAGCAGTGTTTTCCGAGGAACTGCCGGATAAGCCGGCAGTGGCACCCATCCAGACCGCATCGAATACAGGAGGGAAACACTTGCCGCTGAACGGTTACCAATCATGGTACTCCGCGAACAATAGGCGCGCTTAATAATTTAGACCACCGAGCATCAGAAGCAAGTCCCAGGGACCACTTTCTCATGTCCGGTCCCTGCCCGACTCGCCCAAATTCCACGGCACGGAAAAGGCAATCATGAAACGTCGAGGATCTCGTATTCACGCAGTCCGTTCGGCGTCTTTACCTCCACCACGTCGTCCACACTCTTGCCTATCAAGGCGCGTCCCAGGGGAGAATCCACCGAAATTATCCCTTGGCTGATGTCGGCCTCGTCCTGCCCGAGTATTTTGTAGACCTTCTGTTCGCTGGTATCAACGTCCTCGATGGTCACGGAGCACCCGAACACTATCCTGTCGGTGGAGGGTCTGTCCTCCAGGACTATGATCTCGCAGGCGTTGAGTCTTTCCTGCAAGTCCCGTATGCGCGACTCCAGGAGGGAATGCTTCTCTTTCGCGTAGGTATACTCCGCATTCTCGGAGAGGTCTCCGTGGCCGAGCGCTATTTCGATCTCCTTGATGATGGACGGCCTCTCGACGCGGATCATCCGATCCAGATCTTCCTTGAGTTTCTTGTGCCCCTCGGGGGTTATGGGGCGCCTTTGCACGCTCATGCTTCAATCCTTGGTAATTTTCTCGCTCTCGGCTCTGAGGAGACAGGCCTCCCCGCTGGTGAGCGGTCAGGCTTATCTTAATCACTTGCCGTCAAACAGGTACCTTCACGCCCTGTCCGTCCGGCAGTTGGGGAGGCGATACAGCGTGTCTCCCTCCTTTGGGGACAGGATACGGGTGAGGAGAAAGAAAACCCTGCCTGTTTGACGGCGAACCGGCATCGTCAGACGCCTCTGTTCGACTCTATAAGAAACTAACTCAAGGAGCGCGTTTGGGCAAGTTCAAAAGTGTCGGTCTTGTACCATTCAGTTACGCGGGGCAGGACAACAAGCGACGCCCTCCGTCATACCGGCGAAAGCCGGTATCCAGACCCCACTGCAATCGGATGCCCCTCTGGATCCCGACTTCCGTCGGGATGACGCATCAGCTACTGCGGCAGAATTGGGAAACTTGATTCAACAGCTCTGCGGCGGTCTTCCACATCCCCCTAAATGACTGAATGCTTACTCGGTCTTTTTGCCGTCAGGCGGGCGGAAGTATCTCTTCGCCGGTCCTTTCCACGCCGTACCCGCCCAGGGCAAGAACTCGTTTCTTGAAGAGCTCGCCCCTGATGGTATCCAGCAGAAGGACCATCTTTTCGTCATCCATGAACTCTTCAGGTATTACAAGATCGTACTGTTCCGTGGCCACCGGTATGAAATCCAGATCCAGAGCCTTTGCAGCCGCCAGAACACCCATCCCGACATCCGCGACCCCTGAAAGGACCGCGACTGCTACCGCGGTGTGCGTATACTCCTCGAGGTAATAGCCCTTGATCTTGTCCGGGTCCAGGCCTGCCAGATCAAGATAATAATCCAGGAGCACGCGTGTTCCCGCGCCGGACTGGCGATTGATAAAGGTCACGTCTTCCCTGACGAGGTCCTCGAATCCCTTGATTGACTTGGGATTGCCCCGGGGGATTATAAAACCCTGCTCCCGCATGACCCCGTGAAACAACCTGACGGGAATCTCGGGGATGTAACGCTTTATGTACGGCCAATTGTAGACACCCGTCTCCACATCCAACAGGTGCGAGGTCGCAAAGTGAGCGCTGTGACTCTTCAGGGCCAGCAGTCCGCCCAGGCTGCCCACGTGACTGGAGGACAAGAAAACGTTGTGGGGTATCAACTCATCCGCGAGAAGGTCAATGGTAAGGTCGTGGCTCCCTATCACCACCACGGTCCGATCAATATCCGACGGCTGCCTGAGCAGCTCCACCTGGACGGTCGCAGCCTGGTCAACCCCTTCACTGCGGGATGGTATCCTGAGAATGCCGTCGGCACGGGTCAAAGTCGTAATGGAACCCGCACCGCGGGGCAACGGCGCGGCAATAACGCGATTACCCACCTTGCCGAGCTTGACCCTGAAGAACTCCTCCCTGCCAAGCTTGGAAGGAATCTTCCTCGCCGCGACCGCAGTCACCTCCGGTCTGCGCCTTCCCGGAACTCCCAGCATGGTCTCGAGGACCGGCAATCCAAAGACCTCGAAGGAGAACACTGCGGACACCGGATAACCGGGATTGCCAATGACCGGTTTGCCCTGCACCGTACCGAGAATGGTAGGTTTGCCCGGCATCATGGCTACCCCATGAACAAGGACCTCACCCAGTTCCGCAATGGCTGCCGCGGTGTAATCCTCGCTCCCCGCGGAAGAGCCCGCGTTGATTACCACCATGTGTGCATCCGACTGCACTGCATCCATGAGAGCAGCCTTGATCTTGTCGAACTCGTCATGGACTATTTCCTGCACCCTGGCCCTACCGCCGGCCTGCTCCACGAGCCCGGAAAGGATCACGCTGTTGAATTCCACTGTTCGACCAGGCATGGAGCTTATCTTCTCAAGCATAACGTGAGGCACGAGCTCGTTCCCGGTGGGGATAATCACCACCCGTGGCTTCTCAACCGCTTCCACCGAACTGAGGCCGCCCGCCAGCAAAGCTCCCTGATCGTAAGGCGTGATAATGTGCCTGCTGGGGAGTATCATCTCCCACGCGACAAAGTCCTCGCCAACCCTTCGGACGTTCTCCCACGGCACCAGAGCCTTTTCAATTTCGAATTCCTCGTCGTCCACAAAATGGACGTTTTCTATCATGATGACGCTGTCCGCGGCGGGGGGCAACGGAAGGCCGGTGTTGACCGGCCATGCGTCTCGCCCGATGCGAAGTCCGATTTCCCGGCCAGGCCCTGCGCCGAAAGTGCTCTTGGCCGAGACAGCGAAACCGTCCATGGCCGCCGTGTGAAAACGGGGCGATGAAAGCCTCGCGTAAACCGGAATCCACGTCACGCGGCCCAGGGCCAGTGCAACGGGGACCGTCTCAGGACCTGGAAAGCTTTTCCGGTCCAGGGACTGCAAAAAGATCGCCAGAGCCTCTTCCGGAGGCTTCATGTCCAGATAAATGTTCCTTCTCATCGTAATCCTCAATCCAGGTCGAAAACAGGTTCACCGTTACCGAGTCACCTCGATACAGGCCTTCGCAATCTTTAGGTATTCTGAAGTAACCATCAGCCCTTACCATGCCCGAAATCATCCCGGACTTCCCGGGAACCGGGACGGCCACTATCCCGTCGTCCTTCCTGCGAAGGCGTACCCGGACAAAATCTTCTCTCCCCTCCCTGGAAGGAACGTTGCGGCCGAGAAATGCGCTCACCGATGGCCTGAGGTAAGGGCTCACCACATCCTCTCCCTCCAAACGGCGAAGCAGGGGAGCGACCAACTGCTCGAAACAAACCATCGCTGAAACGGGATGTCCGGGTAGCCCGAAGACCGGTTTAGTGCCTACCCGAGCAAGTATGACAGGCTTTCCGGGAGATACGGAGATCCCGTGGAGAAGAATCTCGGAATCGTCATGAGCCCCAATTGCCTCAACCACCAGATCACGGCTGCCCATCGAGCTCCCTCCGGAAACCATCACCATGTCCGCTGATTCCAGGCCTTCGGCGATGAGGCGGGCCAGTTCCTTCAGGCTGTCCGGAGCCAGCCCCAACCACACGGGAGCTGCATGGGCTTCCGTGACGCAAGCTCCCAGAGTGTAACGGTTTATGTCTCGTACGCAGCCGGGTGGCGGTTCCGAGTCCACGGGAACGATCTCGTCGCCGGAGCTGATTATCGCCGCGGTGGGCCTGCGGTGAACCTTGACCGTATGCCGGCCTATGGCTGCAAGTATTCCCAGATCCTGGGGCCGAAGCCGATGTCCGGCTTGTAACAGGGTCTCCCCCGCCCTGACGTCTTCCCCCTTCCGGACCGTGTTGTCAAAGGGTGCGACAGCCTTGAGCACTTCTATGGTGTTTGCATCAAGTTGCTCGGTGTGTTCCACCATGACGACCGCATCCGAATTGGGGGGCAGGGCGCCGCCGGTCCAGATTCGCACTGTCTGCCCTCGTTTTAGGCTCATGGACGGGGTCTGGCCCATGACTACTTCGCCGGTGAGCGTCAGCATCGCGGGCATGCTCTCCGTTGCACCGAACGTGTCTGAACAACGGACAGCGAAGCCGTCCATGGTGGAGCGATCAAAACCGGGAACGTCCTGGTGGGCCTTCACAGGCTCTGAAAGCACCCGGAACACCGCATCCTGAATGTGGATGTGTTCGGTTGCCAGGGGCCGGAATTTCTTGAGCAATTCTCTCGCCTCGCTAAGCGAGACAACCTTCAGGAAAGGCTTCTGCATTGAGAGTTCTCTTGTGTTTGAAAGCTGGTATGGGAAGCGGACCCACTATAACAGGCCGGCGTTCTTATGTCAAAAATGGCTGAACCGAAACCCCGAGAAGTTGTTCCGGAGTGAACCACTGGGACAAAACTCTTTTTTCGAGACCGTGGGTTCCTGATCTGCTATGGTAACCCGTAATCCGACCCTCACCCCTCCCAATACCTGCCAGAGAGAAAAAAAATGGATCCAAGCCTTGTCAGGAAAGTGCTCACCTACCGCTGGCTGGTCTTCTGGATCATGGCAGTGGCATACGTCTTCGTGTATTTCCACCGACTTTGCCCCGCGGTGGTTGCTCTGGACCTCCAGGCGGAATTGCAGACCACAGGCGGATTCATGGGTATACTGGCATCCGCGTACTTCTATCCTTATGCGATCATGCAGTTCCCGGCCGGCCTTCTCTCAGATTCCCTGGGGCCCAGGAAGAGCGTCACCGTTTTCCTCATGGTGGCAGGGGTGGGGAGTATTCTCTTCGGCCTCGCTCCCGGAGTGGAAACGGCAGTGGTTGCCAGAGTACTGGTGGGGTTGGGAGTCTCCATGGTCTTCATACCGACCATGAAGCTTCTCTCCCAATGGTTCAGGGTCACCGAGTTTGCGTTCATGGCCGCGATCCTCAACATCATGGGCGGAATGGGAGCCTTGACAGCGGCCACTCCGCTTGCTCTCATGACCGGCTGGGCGGGATGGAGAGTATCCTTCGAGATCATAGGCGCGGGAACAATTGCCATCGCGATCCTGGTATGGCTACTGGTGCGCAACCGGCCACAGGACATGGGCTGGCCGACCCTCGCGGAAATAGACCACGTGGGACCGGGGACATCGCTGCCGCCTGCCGTGATATCCCTGAGCGAAGGAGCCAAACGCGTTGTTACCGAAAAATACTTCTGGCCCATAGCAATATGGTTCTTTTTTACTCTGGGAGTATTCTTCGGATTCGGAGGATTATGGGCCGGCCCGTACCTGATGCACGTCTACGGGCTGACAAGGCAGGAGGCGGGCAGTGTCCTTAACATGATAGCGGTGGGGCTCATAGTAGGCAGCCCCATGATGAGTTTCCTCTCCGACAGGTTCCTTCAAAGCCGCAAGAAGGTCCTGACGCTTTTCTCGGTCATACTGTGCGGCCTGGTCATTTTCTTGAACCTGTATCCCTCAGGCCTTTCGGTTACCGCCCTGTATGCGGTGATGCTGATACTGTCCGTATCCTCCTCCGCCATAGTGGTAATAGGCTTCACCACCACCAAGGAATTGTTTCCAGTCGAGATCGCCGGTACCTCGGTAGGAACCGTCAACCTCTTCCCATTCCTGGGAGGGGCCATCTTTCAGCCGGTCATGGGATGGATCCTTGACGCTTACCCTAAGGCGGTAGACGGAGCCTATTCTCTCGATGGTTACAAGGCCATGCTCCTCCTACTGCTGGCCGCGTCCGTGGTGGCGATGATCAGCACCTTCTTCATCAAGGAAACCTTCCCGACGAGGAAAAGATAGTTTGGACGATGTTCTGGTGGTCAGGCCCGGAGCACTGGGCGATACCATCCTGACGCTTCCTCTCCTGGCATCCCTCAAATCGCTGCATCCCCGCGGGCGACTGACCTTCCTGGGGACCAGGGCCTACGCGGAACTGCGTCCCCCGAATGTCTCCTACAGGCCGGCAGACGGCGGGGAATGGGTGTGGCTGTTCGCGGAAGCAGGCAGTCCTCCGGCCGACCTTCCGGAGTACCGTACCGCTTACTTGATACTCAACAGGCCGTCGCCGCCGGCTGAGAACCTGGCCGGGGCAGGCGTCAAAACCATCCGGCACGTCGGGTCACGTCCCGAACCGGGCAGGCACCTGGTTGAACACCTGCACATTGGGCTTGGAATCCCGGTCCCGCCTCCGCATCCGGCTCTGGAGCACCTGAAACCCCGCGAACGACAGAAACTGATATGGATACATCCAGGGAGCGGCGGCCGCAGAAAATGCCTTCCCCTGAACCAGATGGCCGCACTTGCCCGGAGATTACAGGTCGCCGCCGGATGGGACCTGGTAGTTACCGCCGGGGACGAGGATGCTTTTCTGAAGGACGCTGACGCGTGGGACGCCCTGATCAGCGGCCCCCGTACGCAATTCCTGGAGAACCGACCTCTGGGAGAATTGTGCACCGAGCTTGGGTCCGCGTCGTTGTACGTGGGGAACGATTCCGGGATCAGCCACCTGGCAGCGGGCCTGGGAATTCGGTCAGCCGTCTTCTTCACGGACACCGACCCCGCGCAATGGCGGCCCTGGGTTCCGCCAAGTATGCTCAGGACCGTTGATCTAAGGGGCCGTGAAGTAGCCCAGGACATGCTGGAAAGGGAATGCCTGAGTCTCTTGGAAGGATGACGGGAAGTGACGAAAGGCCACCCAGGTTGTGGCCGGACCGCCGGTCGGCAAATTGAACCGCGAGAGATTCTGCAACCCCGTGGGTGGACACAAGCCTCCATGCCGGTGACTTAAGCCGCACACATCTTGCGCTGTCCGCGCTCTTTCGACGAATCCGGGGACCCGTCGGTTCGGCGGACACAGGAATCCACGTTCCCAAACCTCGCGTCCCGTGGGATTCCTGGGCCCCGACTTTCGTCGGGGCGACGGCTCTGATCCCTGCCCTTGTCCTTGAGTCACCGCCATTGGGAACACCCCCCCTCTTGGCGCAATTTTTGATTTTCCGAAGGGGAGAGCGCGCTGTGGAGAAGCTGTGGCAGGAGCGCGCCTCGAACCGGATGATTCTCGGCAAAGCGGGCTCTGGGTGCCGGGTTTGGGGGGTTTTGATGGTGAGGGTGTGTGGAGTTTTTTTTGGGGGGTGGGAGGCTGTTTGGCGGAAGATTGCGGAAGCTGAACGACATAACAGGTAATTATATCAGTAAGATAACATCATAATATAAACCCTTTTAGCAGCAATAAGTCAGTAAATTTAATATAGATTCTAGCTTTCTCAGATAATTTTGTAATTATTCACCACTTTTTGCTTGACATAAAAAATAACAAGCGTAAACCTCCCTCCTAACAAATCGTTGTCCCTGGGAGGGATGGTATGAAAGTAAGAAAAACACTCACGCTATTGGTATGTCTAGTTTGTCTCGTCATGGCTACCGCAACGGCAGCGAACGCCTGGAACTTCAAGCCCGCTGCATTCGACGAGAACGAGCAATATCTCCTGGTCCCCTCTTCTGCTCCGGCTCAGAACAACCCAGCCGTCGCCGAAGCGCCCAGGGCCAAGGAGATTTACAAGGTCAAACCCAGACCAATCGTAAAGTGCAAACCCGCTGAGGGTGCCTACAGGCCCGGAACGGTCCTGGACAGAGTCGGACCTGTCTGTGTCCTGCCCGTGACGCCGCCCAAAGGCTGGGAACTGAGCGCTGAAGCACTGTACGTCAGATCAAAGGGCCATGTCCGCTTTGTCAGGGGAAACTATGCCTGGACGTCGGATTACATGCGGGACGTGGATCTCAACTCCGATCTGGGTCTACCCGAGCACCAATGGTTAGGTTCCTTCTCGGCAAGCTACAGGTTCAATCCCAGATGGTCGTTGCGCTACTCCATCCTGCCCATGGTGATGGATTCCTCCGGGACTACAAATTCGACCTTCGCTTTCGGAAACAATACTCACACCTCCGGTACCACCGTCCGGAGCAAATGGGAGCGCCTCTATCACAGAATGGGCATAGTTTACGACCCTATCCGGACAATATCATCGAGGGTGAGTCTCTTCGGCGACTATGTCCGCATCAACGACAAGCTTTCCGTGATTCAGCCCGGCTGTTGCGGGGACGTGATGGACAATGAATTCAACATGGCCATGGCCGGGATCGAATTTGAAAAGTGCCTGAAGACCGGACGCTTCTGCAACACGCTCTCCATCGAGTGCAAGGCAGGGGTTGCCTTCGGGGACGACGGAGTCGGGGCCGACATGGCAACCGGTCTTAAGTACAGCATCCCCATGAGCAGCGGCCGTTGGGGCTATGTCAAGGGCGGTTACCGGTTCATGACCTTCAAGAAGAAATCCAGCGACGTAAGACTCGTAGACACCGCTATGGAAGGCGGCTTCGTCCAGATGGGCTTCGTCTTCTGATTCCGAATATATCGTGTGCCGGTGGGGCCTAGGAGGGACCGGCACACCGATCCGCTTCAAATGACATCATAATCTAATTCTTTTGAGTCCGACCGGTCTCTGCCCTTTCCCTCCCAGCTCTCTCAACCCCGGTCGGGCTTTTTTTTTATTTTCAGAACCACCGTCGTTTTCCCCTACCCGAAATTCCTCTGCCCCTTAATGCAAAAAAAAGACGGCCCCTGGAGAGGGAACCGTCAAAGGAGCGGGGATCTTCTGCCCGCCCAACCCGTAGAAGGTGGCGCTTTCACGGGAAACTGTATGTTCGTTGAGGCGGACCCGTTTGAGCCGGGCTACGACCTCGTGTTCCCGCTAAGCACAGGTTTCCGGAAATTCGGTTCCGTATCCTGGTCATATGAGATTGCTTCGCTTCGCTCGCAACGACACGTTTCGGGCATGTCGTTGCGAGGAGCGGAGCGACGAAGCAATCCCCAGGGGCGAAAGACACGTCACTTGCCGGCTTATCCAGCAGTGCCGGGGGAGAACACTGCTAGCAAGCTAGCAGTGGCACCCGAAGACGACACCTAACTTACGAAACGGAGCACTAATGAACACGTATCCCCAGCCACCGGCACAGGGAAAGGATGCCCCCTGTAAGCGGCGGCCCGCACGCGTTCATCGGCCCGGGAGCGGGAGGCCGAGCCTGGGCCTGCCGGCTGTTTCCATCCATGCCCACTCCTTCCATATATGCGTTGAGGGCTAGCCATTCCTTCAGTTCGCAAAGGTCGCCCTTCTTGATGTACCCCAGGTTTCTGACTTCTATTCCCGCGTTGCAGTCCGAATCGGCCGCCTTGAACTCTATCAAGTCGTCCGGGAGCACCAGAAAGAGTTCCCGCGCAGGGCCGTAGCCGGTTTCCACCAGCCCCTGGTCCTTGAGCTCCCAGCGACCGGCGAAGCTGTAATGGCGATAGGTAAGAAACCGCCTTCGGAACGACGCCTCGTCGGATCTACGGTGAATAAGGGCCCAAATACCCGGGCAGGTGGCTCGGAAGCACACTCCCTGGGAATATCCAAGCAGGACGGGTTTGTCCGTACAGGTAATTTCAAGGCCGGATTCCGGCCTCGACGAAGAGCTCGGGTTGCCGCAGGCCGCGGTCGGTCCCGGGATGGAGCACTTCTGCAGGACGCCGCTGCCGCCCGCAACACCAGGGGATGCCCCGGCAATCGTCATCCCTGCCATTATTGCCAAGATCAGTATTCTGCTCATGATCTGCTCCTTGACGGATCTTTCAGAACCGCATCATGTTCCTCAGGTAACGGGCCATGCCGTTGAGCGCGCCTGCGCCGGAAGCAAGCGATCCGTAGAGGCGCCTCTGCATCCTTCCGATGTCGCTTGTTGTGGGCAATTTCATCCTGTCGTAGTCCAGGTTGGCTTTGACACCTGCGAAGTAAGTCCGACCCTCGTTGGGATACCAGGCTATGGGGACCGTCACGAAGGCCGGATCGGACCTGGTGCCCCACAGCGCGTATTTTGCGTCGGAGAAGTTCCTTATCCCGAAATAGACCGTGGCAAGTCCGTCGAAAACGGTCTGGGAAATCGAAAAATCTCCCCACTTGGCCGAGTCCAGGGGTTCGGTTTCGTTGAAGGGATCGTTTATCCGGAACTGGCTTCCCATGTAGTGATAGGCGATCATCCCTGAGAATCCCCATTGCCTGTTTTCATAGACGAGGGACAGGTTTGCCATCTCCGCGGGGTTTTGCCATATCCACTTGTCTTCGGTGGTGCGGCCGTCCATGATGTCGGCCCTGAAATTGGTCCCGACGATCACCCTTTGCCGGGTGTAATTGCCCTTCAGGGTCCATCTGGGGGTTATGCGGATGAATCCTTCCAGCTCCAGGCCTGAGTGCGACACGTCGCGGACGTTTATGTTCCTCTGGTTGCCGTTGAGGTCCGCGCCGTAGAGAATCTCGTTGTCCATAAACATTTCGTAGTAGGTGGCGTTCAAGTATATGTCTCGAGTCAACCAGTGCCTTATCCCGTATTCCTTCAGGGTGCCCTCCTCGGGATCCAGCATCCAGAAGGGAGGGTAAAAGGAAGGCGGCCAGCCGGTTCCGTAGTTGATCATGTCGTCGAAATTAGGGAACCGGTACAGCCTCGAATGTTTGTAATAGACGTTGGACCCCAGTTCCCGGTCGTATATGTAGCCCAGGCTCCACTGGGACGCGCTCTTCTTCCTTTCCAGCGTGGCTGTCGAATTGGTGACCGTCCGGGTTTCGTTGTTGGCGTAAAGGTTCTTGAGATCGTAATGCTCCAAGCGGTAGCCGAGGCCCACCACAACCCGGTCCCAGAGCGTCGTGTTGTTCATGAGGTAATAACTGATGGTTTCCCTGTACCCGGATTGATATCCTGCGTGTAGCCACTGGATGGTATTGTAAGGAGGATAAGGATACGGAATATCCGGATATCTGGCTTCTCGCCTGAATTTGCCGTCGTAAAGATCAGACCCTAGAGTGAGGTCGTTTTTCAGGAAGCCATACTCATCGTTCCTGGAATAGATGAACGACAGCCCGAAATCCTCCCAGCGCTGATCCGAGGGTAAGCCCGATGCGTAGGTCATGGACTTCCGGTCGTAGCTCCTCATGCTGCCGATGGTTTCAAGTCGTCCCAGCCGTCCTCCCTCATAAAGGAGTTTTCCTATGGTGACAGTATCGTATCGTTCATCGGGACCGTCGTCGTAGCGCTGTTGCCGGTAGATATTCCTCAGATCTCTTGTTTCCCATTGCTCGCGCTGGATGTAATCCGAGTACGGCACGCGCTGGTCCGATTTGGTAGTCATAAGGTCCAGGGTGAGGTAAGGGGTGATCTTCCAATTGAGGTTGGCCGTTACGTTGGACAGAGTCCAGGGGCCGGGCCTTGTCACAGGTTCGTTGTCAACGCCGTTCCCTTCATAGATCCGCCAGCCTTCCTGAAAATAGCGGCCCATGAATATCCCCACAGCCAGAGGCCCCCTCACCAGGTTGATCCCGGCCCATTCCCGGTCTGTGCGCCATGAGCCCGCCTCCATGCCGAAGTAAGCTCCCGGGTTGAGCCGAGGGTTCTTCAGGATGACGTTCACCGCGCCGCCTATCCCGTTGTTGCCGAATTGGATCGTCGCGTCCCCGCGGATTACTTCGATTCTCTCGATGGTCTCAGGGAACAGAAAATTGGTGTTGACCTCGGTTCTGGGTATGTTGAGGCTTCTCCCGTTGACCAGGAAGGCAACACGATTGGGAGCTTCGTTGGAGAAGCCGCGTATCACCACCGAGGCATCAAAAGGATTGCCCGAGTAACCTGAACTCCACAGTCCCGGCTGTCCCTGGAGCATGTCGGAGACGCCCGTCCTGCCCACTGCCTCCACGCCCCGATTTTCTATGACGTTCATGGCCGAGTGGACCGTGGCGAGATTGGCGGGACCGCCTCTCGTCGCGGACACAACCTCCGAGGGTGTGGGAGCGAAGTCGGAAAAAGGCATTCCCTGCTGGGAAGGCTCTCCGTACCCGAATCCTTCGTTTGTTCGACCGCTTCTAGATGAGGTTTGACTGAGGGCCGGCGGTTCTATTTCAACCGGCCGCAGTTGTTCGGTCTGTCTTTCTTGCTGGGCGAGGACCCAGTCGGAAAACGTTCCCGGCAGCAAGGAATGGCAAAGGACTACTACTGCCGCAAGTCCATATTTTATGTTGAGGAATCGCATGATCTTCTCTCCGCAGCGTTCATACCATTTCGCGTTCAAACGATTGACTCTGTCCTGCCTGCGGGGTACCTCGGGAGCGAAGTCAGGTCCTCCGTTCGAAGCGGAGGAGGTGCCCCGCAGGTTTCAATGGCTAAAAAGCACACTGGTATCACGGGTTATTGCCTTCACTGGCACGGCCTGGCGCTTCACCAGGGGGATTTCACCGGCAGCCCGCCTGAGGCGAGGTGAAGAGATCGCCGGTGAATCTGCCGTTCTGTATGACTCGGCCGGGAAGGTTCGCTATTCCGCCAAGCAAGCTCTGAGGTTCTACCGCGGGAAACTGATACTCCTGCACCAGAGCCGGTGGCGGCCCGTTTCGACCAGGTGCGGGGCAACCGGCCGGCGGCTGAGGTCCCACCGATGGTCCGCCCGGCGCCGCCGCGTACGGAAGCGGGCAGGGCCGGGGACCGCACGGAACCTGTGAAGCAGCGCGGCAATCCGCGATCGAGACGACGGTGTTAATCAATCTGAAGGGCGCTGCGATAGCTGACGCCACCAGACCGATGCCGTTGGCCAGCAGTGGTGCCACTGGTCCCTGGTCCCTGAATGCAACCGGTACCGGCGTTGATCCCTGGAGCTCCGGCCTGACGGCGACCTCCACTCTCACCGGTGCCGCAGGCGCTGGGGCGTGTCGGGGTCGCGGGCAATACTGAGGAAAATTCAAGGCATTGCCTTGAGGCGGAATGGCCAGCGGCACCGTAACGTTCACGGTTCGAGCCGTCGAGGCAGGACCTTGCACTGGGGCTTGATTGCGTGGAGGGCACAAGGTTCCTTGGCCGGAGTTGAGGGGAGCTGGTCCGGCCGCAGCCGCGAATCCGGAGGAAAATGCGGCAACACCGGCGGCAGCGAGGGCTATGAAGCCGATAAGACGAGTATTCATGGGACCTCCATTTTCAGGGCAAACGTATCCTGCAGGAGTGAGCACAGGTCACTCCTCGTCTGTCCCGGTATCTATCGAGGGTTCAAACGGTATTGGCTCGAGGCTTCCTGGCGATTTGCCGTGAGGACGGCTCCAACGATCGGCCCTCTTCCTTTGCGCAGAGGGTTGGCGATGGTGGATGACCGTTCTCGTCCCGAGGCAAATCCTGATCAGGCCCGGGTTGATCTCGAACAACAGAGATTGTTCGGATGTGCCCGCAAGGTCGGGTGTCGGGACTGCGGGGCCTGGGGTTCCTCAGGCATGTTCAAGCCGAGATTGGGTATGATTCAACGGGTTGATCGAATAAAAAAACCCTCCCACCTTGTAGGCGGAAGGGCAGTCCTCTAGACTCTCCCATCCCGCCCGCGCAGGCTCGTCAGGAGTCTGGAAAACGCCCGGGTCTTCTGGCTTCCGCTTCATCCTAACGTCCGCGCCTTCCCGGAAATCATTCCAGTGGCTAGTGGCGGACTTCGTCAGCGGTCACAGCTGCGGGGCAGCGACGGGTTCGCACCGTCTTCCCCTGAGCATTCCCCTGCTTTGTAAGTTTTTTCAAGAAATCGTAACAACCTTATCAACACGGCCGCGAGAAAGTCAAGGTCTTTCTGGCGGTCCGTGTATTCTTTCAGCCTTGTTGGGCATGAACGCTTGGTTGTCCTTGCGAGGAGTGAAACGACGAAGCAATCTCCTTAGGTTCGGCGGATGAGATTGCTTCGCTCCGCTCGCAACGACGGTCTTTTCCCCGCGTGACTGAATGGATACCGGTCCGTTTTGTGCTATTATTGACCCTGGGCGCAGACGGGGGAATTTTTAAGTGACAAGAATGAGCCGCCTCAAGCGCGGTCTGTTGGTTTCGGGACTGATACTGGCCGCGCTCGTGGCGGTACTGACATATCATTGGGCAGATAGCGGAAAGGACCGCGTGGCGCACCGGCGGCACAGCGACCTGCGAAGTCATCCGCTCTACTCTTCGTACAATTTCGACAGGACCGGCGGTGTCTTGCACTTGGGAATCCAGCCTTTCTGGATCTTCGAGGGCAACGTGGCCGAAATCATGAAACGTGACGTCATTCTCAACGAAGGGCTGAAAGATCTTGGCTTCCGGATCCGTTTCCATTCATTCCTGAAGGGCCACGACGTCGGGTTTTTCACGCGAAATGGAGATCTGGATGCAGGCGTGGCAGGGGACATGAGCACGCTTTCGCTTCTGTCCGAGGGAAAAGCCGTTGCGGTCGCTTCGGTCGGGAACGGCTTCAGCTCCATAGTCGGCCGCGGTTTTTTTCTCGTCAAGGACCTGAAACATAAGAAAATAGGCTATGCACCCGGATCTTCAGCTCATCATGGATTGCTGGAGGCACTGGCTTCCGGGGGAGTCCCGGCGGCTGAAGTGGAAATGGTGCCCATGGACGGAGTGCGAATGCCTGAGGCCGTCAAGCGCGGTCAGGTTGATGCAGTGGCAACGTGGGAACCGATAACCTCCGTGGTCCTGAAAGAGAACCCGGGGAAGGGAATATTGCATCGGGCGCGTTATCTCGGTTTTCTTTTTTTCAGCCGGGATTTTGCCGAAGCCAATCCGGACGCGGTGCGGAAGGTGGTGGCGTCGCTGATTAGAGCTCGCAGGTGGCTGTCCAAAGACAGACGCAATTTGCTCCTTTCCAGCGGATGGACCGCTGAAGCGGGCAAAGCTTTGGCGCCGAATCTGTGGGGAATGGACGGTAATAAGATTTCCCGACTGGTGGCGGAGACCGATGCTCTAAACGCCTCCCCCGCGATTCCTGAACAGGACCTTAGGGAGGACGGGCACTTGTACCGCGAGTTTGAGTTCCTGAAATCTACTGGAAGAATACCGGTTGACGCGGAATGGAAGACCGTGCGCAACAGATTCCAAACCGATGTGGCGAGAGAGGTTCTGAAGCGTCCGGGAGCGTACAGGCTCAACGTTTTTTACTATGAAACAGAGTGAAGATGATGCATGAGACCTCCTCAACGGATCTGCCCCCGGAGTCCGGGAGACTCGGATGGGGTCTTCGTTGGAAGCTCCTCTTGAGCGTCGGGGCTGTCTTGACGGTAACTCTGGTGCTCGTGAGTCTCGCAAGGACCTTCGGAATCCCTTTCACAGATTATTCCGGATCGTTTGGCAGGCAACGGGCTGCTGCCTTGAGCGGTCTCGGGCAGCTTGCGGATCTGAAACGAGATCAGTTCATTCAATGGCTCAACGAGCGCCGGGATTTCGCGGAGGCCCTCTCCAATGCCCACGTTCTTCGATCGGCCATTTCCAGGCTCAAGAGAGACATTCCGTTAGATGCGGATGGCATCCCTGGACAAGAGATGAAGGAAAGGCTGGAGCAGCATCCGGTCTTCAAGGAACTGGCTCGGCATCTGAGGCAGTCTGCGGCCGCCAGCAGGTCTTACGCGAGGATTTGGGCGGCGGATCTGACTTCCGGGGTGATTGTAGGGTCCACCGACCAGAACGACGTGGGTCGCAGGCTTACCGACCGAGAGATGATGACCGCTGTTGTCAGTTCGATCCACAGGGGCTATGTGGCGATTGAAAAGGGAACACATCAACCACGAAACAACCTGATCATCTGCAATACGATCTCAGGTCGTTCACAGCTTGAGTACGAAGAGGCCGCGGACATCGCCGCGGTGTTCATAGCCCTTGATTCGGAAGAGTTGATGGTGCCTCTGCTCCAGACCCGCGGGACTCTCGGGGAGTCCGGTGAAATTATCATAGTGGATGCGGACCTCAGGCTGGCGTCTTCGTCTCGAACGAAGCCGCCGGCAGAACAGGGCACCTACGGGGAATCCAGGATTCTGTGGACGCCTGCGGAGCTTGCAGTACAGGGTCACGAGGGGATCGTGATGGATACGGATCACCAGGGAGTGCCCGTCCTTGCGGCTTATCGTCACCTGAGAGTATCTCCGATGGAGGGCTGGGGCCTGGTGGTGAAGCGACACCAGTCCGAAGTGTTTGGGCCCCTGTGGGATGAAGTTATTCTTTCGTCCGTCGTGAGCGTGGCCGGATTGATCTGTGCCGGCTTTCTCATATCCGTGCTGGCCCACCGAATATCCCAGCCCGTGGAAAACCTTAGCAAGACTGCTGAGGCAGTGCAGAAAGGGGATCTCACCGTTCGCGCGCCGGTGAGCGGGACCGACGAACTGGCGATACTTGCCGTCGGCTTCAATACCATGGTCGAAAAGATACAACGCTGGCACGAAGACCTTGAGACCCAGGTGAGATCCCGCACCCGGGCCTTGGAGCAGCTCAACTCGGAGCTCGAGGAGGAGATCACCGAGCGCGAACGGGTGCAACTAGCTCTAGAAGAGAGTGAACAGCGGCTCATGCTCGCTATGGAATCGAGCAACGAAGGACTCTGGGATTTTGATACCCGCTTAAACACTGTTCTCAGAAGTCCCCGATTTTACACTATGTTGGGCTATGAGCCGGGCGAATTTCCTCCCGGCCTCGACGGATGGAAGAGCAAGGTCCATCCCGATGACCTGCCGCAAGTACTGGAAGCCCTGGAAGACTACCTCGGCGGCAGGCGCTCGGACTACGAAGTGGAATTCCGTATGGTAGCCAAGTCCGGCGACCCGCGATGGATACTAAGTCGAGGCAAGGTGGTGGAAAGGGACGGTGAGGGGAATCCCGTGCGCATGGTGGGAACACACACCGACGTCACGGACAAAAAGAACGCCGAAGAGGCCCTCCGGCAGAGTGAGAAGCTCTATCGGACACTGTTCGAGAGGGCGGGGGATGCCATTTTCATCCTGGACGCAGAGGAACATGCCGCGGGCCGGATCGTTGCTGCGAATCCTGCCGCTTGCAGGATGCACGGGTACACGGAAACAGAACTCCTTGACATGAGCATCTCCGACCTGGACGCTCCTGAGGACCGACACAGAATATCCGAAAGAATGACCAGAATGCTGGCGGGAGAGTGGGTCACCGGAGAAGTGACCCACATCAGGAAGGACGGGGCCGTCCTGCCCATGGAGATATCCGCGGGCCTGATCATGATCGGGGACCACAAATATGTTTTGGCCATAGACCGGGACGTCACTGAAAGAAAGAAGGCTCATGAGTTGCTGCTCCAGACGGAACGGATCAAGGCCGTAGGTGAGATGGCCGGAGGCGTGGCCCACAATTTCAACAATCTCCTGCAAATAGTGGAAGGCGCCTCGGAAATGGGGCTGGCGTACATTCAGCGGGCAAACCTTGCCGAAGTGAAGAGTTGTTTTGAAAAGATCCTGGCCAGTTCCCGGATGGGAGCCCAGACGGTCAAGAGGCTTCAGGACTTCGCCCGCGTCCGCAACGATGATCCGGTGTCCGGAGGAACCGTCTTCGACCTGGCCAAGACAGCCCAGCAGGCCATCGAGATGAGCAAACCTTTGTGGAAGACAGCCGCAGAAAGGGAAGGCTTGAGTATCACCGTCAATCATCATCTCGACGAGGATTGCCTGGTGCTGGGCAAGGAGAACGAACTCTTCGAGGTCCTGCTGAATCTCATAAAGAACGCCACGGAGGCTCTTCCGGGAGACGGAGAGATCAATGTGTCCTGCCGGTTGGAAGCCGGCAAGGTGGTATTGAAGGTTCAAGACGATGGAGTCGGCATCGCCCGAGAGCATCTCGGGAATGTCTTCGAGCCCTTCTGGACCAGCAAAGGGTTCCGGGGCACCGGGATGGGTCTCGCCAGCAGTTACGGCATAGTGGCTCGCCACGGAGGCGGGATCTCGGTCGAAAGCGCAGTGGGGAAAGGGGCCGTCTTCTCGGTGACTCTGCCCGCGGCTCGGAGGCCGCTTGAGGAAAAGGACGCCGTCCCGGAGGAGAAAAGCCCGGCGACCTACAGGATTCTAGTTGTGGACGACATGCGCCCGGTTGCGGAACTCATTGCCGTGACCTTCACCCGGCGCAAACAGACCGTCTTCATGGCCCTTTCGGGAGAAGAGGCTCTCCGGGTGTTCGAGAAAGAGCCTGTGGACGCGGTGATATGCGATCTGGGAATGCCGGATATGAACGGATGGCAGGTGGGCAAAGCAATTAAGGAAAAGTGCGAAGCAGCGGGCATTAAGAAACCCCCCTTCATTCTTGTGACCGGCTGGGGCGGACAGATCGGTGAAAAGGAAATGATGGCGGAAAGCGGCGTGGATGCCGTGTTCGAGAAGCCCGTGGATACCCGAAAATTGCTCCAGGCGATCGGAGAACTGCTTCAAGCACCGGCACCGAAATCAGACATCTAGCTCCGCAGAGTTTGGACCTGAGAACAGGTTTCATCTGAGGGACCGGGGACTGTCTTTGATTTATTACAGCTGACATGGAGGCGCATAAGATGGCAAGAGTAATGATTCAACCCGCAAATTACGAGAATGTCCGCCACGCGGTGGATAGAGCCTTCGAACTCTTTCCCGTGACGGTGAAGGGAAAAAGCGTGTTGATAAAGCCCAACGTGTTGAGAGGTTCGGGATCGGAAGAGGGAATCGTCACTCGTCCCGAGGTGCTCCGTGCCGTCGTGGAAAAGGTCGAGCAAATGGGGCCGGCTTCCATCGTTGTGGGCGACAATCCGGGCATTTTCAGCTACGGGGCCAACGAGGAGAGCTTCAGAATCACGGGGCTGATGGATGCATCCAAGGGATATTACCGGAATATCGGAGAAGATGCCGCGAAGGTTGATTTCAATGCGGATTTCATGTCCCAGGTCAGCGTCTCCAAAATAGTGCTGGACGCGGACGTCATCATCAGCCTGCCAAAGTTCAAGACTCACGGCTTGACCGTAATTACAGGGGCGATCAAGAACAGCTACGGCTATCTGCCCGGTGCGCAGAAAGCAAAGCTGCACAGGGCCGCGGGCAGCCCGGAACGTTTCCACGAGGTGATTGTGGATGTGTTCCGGCTGCGGGTTCCGGACTTTTTCATCGTGGACGCTGTCGTGGGCATGGAGGGCAATGGTCCCGCATCGCCGGACCTGCGAGACATCGGCCTGATCCTTGCCTCCGACAATGCCGTGGCTCTGGACGCGGTGATGGCTCACATGATGGGATGCGAACCAGGCCGGCTGCGATTCCTCCGGAAGGCAAAGGAGGTGGGGCTGGGCGATTACGAGCTTGATAAGATCGAGGTCCTGGGGGAGTTGAGACGGTTGCCCGAGTTCAAGCTTCCGCCTTTGGGCGGTGAAGCCATATTTCGCAACGAGAACATACAGGAGTTCATGCGCAGTAAAACGCTACTGCGGCCCAAGGCTGACCCCGATCTGTGCACGAGCTGCGGCACCTGTATTGAACATTGTCCCGTATCGGCCTTGTCCATGAGCGACGACGTTCCTGTCGTTGATGCGGACACCTGCATTACTTGTTTTTGCTGCCAGGAGATGTGTCCTGAAAAGGCCATTACCCTGAGATGATAAGTAACCCCCTCTGGAAGATGGGACTGACTGGGAGTTGGAATGCTGATAGAATCCTACAATCTGCAAATCGAAGTATCAAACCACAGCACCGAGGAGTTCGAGTACGAGGCCATAGCCTACCTGCCGGTGGACATCGCAGAGGTCCTGCCTTATTTGAATTCAACCCTCAGGAGCGGCATGTACCTGCCCACGGGACCGGCCTTTTCGTGGAGACAGGATGATCACAAAATAGGCTTCTGGCCTGACCGCATCGCCGTTGATCACCTCGAGAGCCGGGAACTGGCCTCAGAGATGATCGACAAACTTGTGAAGATGGTCAACGATGTGTGGGCCAGACGCGCTGAAATCCAACCAGACATGACGCACCGTGAAAACCTTCAGCCGTTGGAACTTTACCGCCTTCTGCCCAAGAGCAACTGCAAAGAGTGCGGCGAAGGCTCGTGCTTCAGCTTTGCCCTGAAACTCGCGGCAGGCCAAATCGGATTACACAAGTGCGCTCCCGTTTATTCCAAAGAAGAATACAAGGACCAACGGACGCAACTGGAAGAGCTGCTGGCCACAAAGAGGCCGCTGCTGTAGGTTCTGATTTCCCTCACCGGCGCAGCCGTCCCCTGGGTAGAGCGGCCGAAGTCCGCTCTACCCCAATGGCATGCAGCGTTTCTGCCTGTCCTGATAATCTCACCATCTATACCAGTTCTCCAAAGTAATCACGGATTGGGTTTCTGGGTGCCACTGCTGGCTTGTCCAGCAGTGCAATTTTGTTTCGACAGAACTTTCGAGAATCGCCATACACGTCTTGAGACCGCACTCCGTATGGGACTCGAATTCACGCTTCGGCCTCGCGGGCGACAAAGGGCGAACCCAAAAAGTAGCATGTCCCCTTTCCTGCTTTCCTACGCCTTTGGTCCCGCCTGAGTATTCATGATATAATCCTGCCATGGAATTTGAATGGGACAAAAGGAAGGCCGCCGCAAATAGTAGAAAGCATGGCGTCTCCTTCGAGGAGGCTGGCACGATCTTCGGGGATCCCCTCGCTGTCACGTTCCCCGATCCTGACCATTCGTTGGACGAAAATAGGTATATCACGTTCGGCATGTCTCGGCTGGGCCGGCTCTTGGTGGTATCCCACGTTCACCGGACCAACGGTACAAGAATCATCAGTGCACGCCTCATGACGCGCCAAGAGAGGACAATCTATGAAGAATACTAAGCTCGACGAATTACGTCCCGAATATCGCCGTGATGACCTTGGTCAAGGTGTGCGGGGCAAGTACTTGGAATCCTATCGTACCGGGACGAATTTGGTGCTGCTGAGCCCCGATGTCGCTGAGGCATTCCCGACCGAAGAAGAAGTCAACAAGGCCCTTCGTTCGCTCATCAGACTGGCAAAAAGATCTGTGAGCCCAACCAAGCGCTCGGGACAACGTATCGGCGAGCACAGCTGAACGCAGAATTCAGGGAACACGTCACCTATTTGTTCTTGACGGTTGACAGGTTCTCTCACCCGCAGTGGCTCCATGAAACGTCTGTAGCGCACGTAGTCCCCGGCTATCCGCACCACTCGGCGCCGCGTGGTGTTCGCCAGAAGGACGCTTGCAGTGGAAAAGCGTCAGTAGTAATCTTTGAGAAGGTTACGGTGTTCCTTAGAGACCTTGCCGGTGGAGCCGAGCCGGCGCGTGTGTGGAGGTAAAATGCCTGCGGTAACCCTGAAGGCGCATTACGACGGCGAACGAATCATCCTCGACGAGCCCTTCGAGATCCCCCCGAACTCGGCTCTTATGGTGACGGTGTTGCCCCCGACCGAAGCAGTGGTAGATGAGGATTGGTTCTTGGTCGCCCGGCAAGCGCTCTCTGCCGCGTACGGCTTGGATGAGCCTGACTATGGCGTCGAGGATCTCCGCCGATGACCGAAGGCGACGTCGTCCTGACACCGCTGCCTCCAGCCGACGGACAAGTCAAGAATCGCTCCGCATCACACCCAGAGAGGTCAAACAAAATGACCGTCAAGGAAACAGCCATAAGGACCATTCAGCAGCTCCCGCAGGATGCTACCTGGGAGGACATTCAGGAGCGCATCAATTTCGTCGTAGGGGTGCGCAAAGGCCTTCGCGAACTCGATGAAGGAGAGGGCATTGCACATGAGAAAGTAAGGGAGGAGTTCGCCGAATGGCTTTCGAGCTGATCTGGTCTCCTTCAGCTCGGCTGGATGTCAAAGATATTGCCGTCTTCATCGCGGAAGACAGTCCCTTGTCAGCAGGACGCTTTGTCCGCCGCGTGTTTCAGGCGGTGGAAAGATTGTCGGATTTTGCGGAGCCCGGGCGCATGGTTCCGGAGTTCGGTGATCCGGACATTCGAGAAGTGATTCGCAAACCGTGCAGGATTGTCTACAGGATCAACCGTTCAGACGGCACAATTGAGATAGTAAGAGTTTGGCACGCGGCGAGGGGCACGCTGGATATCCAGTAGTGAAAAAGGGGACATTCCTGTTTTCTTGTAGTTTCGAGAGGCTCGGAACGACCATTGGCTCTGATTGGTGAACGAACCGCAAATGGAAGGCGAGTTGGAGGCAGTTCGCACATGCGGCCGGCCCGGAGCCCCGTACGGGGGGCTACCCTGGCTACATGAGACCGCACTCCGTATGGGACTTGTCCCCTTTTCCCCTTCTCGATACACGCTTGTGGGGGTGAAGCGATTGTGGTAACAGTCGGGACCCTGAACGGGACCAGGCCTGAGCAGGGGCAACTGGGGAGGCTGTGAAAGCTGGATCGTGAGAAACGGTTTTGCTTCTCCCAGAACCCACCGGAGAATACCCGATGAATGTGTCGACTGAATGGGGGCGGATAGCGGCGAGAATCCAGGGACTGAGTTCAGCCACAACGGCTCTTTGGGAAGGAATAAGGGTTAAGTCTCAGGGTGACTACCACGGTCTTACTGGCAAAATGTTGATTCCCTCGGCGAAAGAGTTAATCGAGGAAATCGACAGATTCCGAGAGCTTCACAAAAAAGACCTTGGAGAAGCGACCCTCGAGTCCCTCACGTCAGGCCTAACTTGTCTTCAATCATACGCCAACGGCCAGAGTACGGGCATCCCTCTGACTACAACTCTCGTTGCCGGTCTACTAGCGCTGGAGAGTGAGGTGTCATTCCATATCCACGACTTTGATGCCGTTGCCCGACCCTTGTGCGAAAGAGCCCTCTTGCATTTACAGAGGTCTCTTGTCGTGGACCGCGACCTGCAGAAGCGATGGCTTGATGCATTCGAGACAGGTGAGGTGGCATGTGAAAGACTGGGAGCTGTGCACTTACTCCTTCACGGCATTTACGCGTTCAAGACTGACGCTAAAGGTGAGCGCACAGACCTCGTGTTGGGGCAACGACTCTCGATTGACGCTGAGCTGCGGCACTCCGCAAACGCCTTGGTCCTTACCGAGTGGAAGGTAGGTGATTCCAGCTCCGCGCCTGATAAGTATCAACAGGCCTTAATTCAGGCTAAGCGCTATAGCGCTGGCCACCTGGCAGGCTTTGAGTTGCAGCGTTATAGATACCTTGTCCTGGTATCTAAAGATTATGTGTCGCGTCCTGCGGATGAGCTAGTTGACGGCTCTACATACCGCCACATTGACATTGCCATTTCGCCTTCGAGTCCGTCGAGAGCGACGGCAAGTTAGTCGAGGAAGCCACGAACAAACAAAATGGGGGTAAAGGGGACATTTCTCCTTTTTTGTTGTTTAGACAGGCTCGGAACGACCATTGGCTCCGATTGGCGAACGAACCGCAAACGGAAGCCTAGTTGGAGGCAGCTAGCATGTGCGTCCGGCCCGGAGCCGCTTACGGGAGGCAACTTTGGCTGCATGAGACCGCACGCCGTATGGGAATCGAATTCACGCGTCAGCCTCGCGGCCGAGCCAAAAAGTAGCATGTCCCTTTTTCCGCGGAATTCCCGCGAGACATTCTATCGCCGCATCTGAGAGAAAGGAATGTGAACATGGATTCCGGCAAATACATTGCTTTGGGTACTACTATAGTTTTGCACTTTGTGGATCACTAGGCTGATATTGTTGTTGATTCCCTTGAAAAACATCGGCGTTCCTGCCATAGACGGTTTGGCAAAAAACTGGGGGAGGAACGCCGA
>Ga0172371_10003575_pt1 | contig 23990 bp, 22 predicted proteins | sample Lak12m_FD_114543 | JGI IMG/M metagenome (GOLD analysis project Ga0172371, IMG submission 114543) | Freshwater microbial communities from Kabuno Bay, South-Kivu, Congo - kab_022012_12m | ecosystem: Environmental > Aquatic > Freshwater > Lake | place: Democratic Republic of the Congo: South-Kivu...
GCATTGATCAACCGAACGTGAACACTTGTTTTATGCCGCGGCCAAAGACGGCGCATCGTCCGCCGGCTCTTGCAGCCGGGCCGCGGCCAGCAGTTCATCCAGGTGCGCGTGCAGCGCGTTGCCAATTTCGGGGTCGATGCGGCCGCTGTTCTGTAGCTCACTCATGAACAGGTCCACCGCCTCCAGCGACAAGCCTTTGCGATACGGCCGGTCTTGCACCATGGCCTGAAAGATGTCGGCCACGCGCAGGATGCGCGCTTCAAGGGGCAGCTGGGCGGCGTCGATGCCGTCCGGGTAACCGGTGCCGCCGGGCTCTTCGTGGTGGCTACCGGCCCACAGGCGGATGTCTTTAAAGCCTTGAATGCCGCGCAAGATTTCACGCGTTTCAAAGCTGTGCGCGTTCATCGTCACGCGCTCGCTCGAATCGAGTCGCGCCGGTTTGTCCAGAATTTCGTCCGGCACGCGCAGCTTGCCCAAGTCGTGCAGCAGCCCGGCAATTTCGAGCTTGTCGCATTGGTCGGCGGGCACGTTCAGGTAGCGCGCCAACAGTTTGGCCACGCGCGCCACGCCACGGCTGTGGGTGTAGGTGAACGGGCTTTTGGCATCGACAATGCGGGCAAAAATGGCGGCCAATTGTTGCAGCTCGGTCGGTGTGGCCTGATAGGGCTGTCCCAGCGCAGCCATGTCGTTCATGGCGTTGGCCAGCGCCCGTGGCTCCAGCCGCAGCCAGAAGGTTTCGTGTGTGGACAGTTCCAGAAAAGCGTCCACCAGATGGGGGTCAAAGTAAGAGCCCTTGCGGATCAGAATCTCATGGCGCGCGCGGTCGCGCTGCTGTAGCGACGGCCCGCTGGCGTAGTGGCCAGCCATCAGCGCGTCCACACGGTCCGTCAGCAGGATCAGGTTGGCGGGCGTGGCGACGGCGGCGGGAACGCCTTCGCGTCCCATCACGTCCCAGCGAGTATGGTGGTAGCGAATGGGGTCGGCCAAGCGTGCCAGCGGCGCAAAGTCTTTGAGCAGGTCGTGGCCGATCTGCGTATGTGCCTGCGCGCCAGACCAATCAAATTCACTCACCAAGCTGTGGTGTGTTGACGTGTTGGAAACACCAATGTCATGCAGGATGCCCAAGTCGAACATGAACAGCACCTCATCGGGTGACCAGCCCAAGGCCTTGGCGCACTCGGCCGCCATCACTCCGACGCGCTTGCCGTGGGACAGGTCATCCACGCCCACCAGGTCCAGCGCGTCGGACAGCGCGTAAATCACTTGTCGCAGGTCGGCTTGGAGGGTCATGGTGTGGGTGCAGCGGGATGCGGGGCGGATTGTGCCGCTTTCTTCAGAGGCTGAAAACGCCCACCAGTGCAGAAGTCATCAACAGGTAGCGGAAAAATTTGCCGATGGCCATGTACAGCAGGCAGGGCCAGAACGGCAGTTTCAGCCAGCCCGCCACGGCACACAGCGGGTCGCCCACCAGTGGCAACCAGGCTAACAGGCAGGCCTTCGGCCCCAAGCGTTCAAGCCAGTCGAGCGCGCGCAGATGGTGTTTGCTGTGCTGGTGGCGCTCTACTACCTTGTGCGAGGCCAGCCCCATCCACCAGGTGACGCCGCCGCCCAGCGTATTGCCCAGCGTGGCCACGCCAATGGCGCTCCAGAATAAATGCGGGTTGAGCTGGACCAAGCCAAATACCGCCGGCTCAGACCCCAAGGGCAACAAGGTGGCAGATAAAAAAGCGACCACAAACACGCTGCTCAAACCAAATTTGGGCAGGGCCAGCCATGTCAGGAGTGCGTCGATCCAGGGTTCCATCGGGATTGAGTATAGGAACGCCAGGGCCTCCGGATAAACTTCAAGGCCATGTCTGCTGGTCGGCTGACATGCGTCAAATTGCCGCTTTTTTGAGCAGCTAGAATCTGCGGCCTGACCGACACCCACGTTCTGCGCGCTCTGGCAAACAGGCTCCTCTGGCGGCAGATCAACTCCCCTGTACTTATTCGTCACCCAGCTGCAAGCGCAATGAACATTGGCCCGTATATCCTGCCCAACGCCGTTTTTTTGGCACCCATGGCGGGCGTGACCGATCGGCCTTTTCGCACGCTGTGCAAGCGCCTGGGCGCGGGTTACGCGGTAAGCGAGATGATCACCAGCCGCCCCGATTTGCAGGATTCGGTCAAGACCACACGGCGTGCCGATCATCGCGGTGAAAGCGGTGTAATTGCCGTGCAGATTGCCGGTACTGATCCGCAGATGATGGCCGACGCCGCCCGCACCAACATCGACCGTGGCGCGCAGATCATCGACATCAACATGGGCTGCCCGGCCAAAAAGGTCTGCAACACCTGGGCCGGCTCGGCGCTGATGCAAGACGAGCGTCTGGCCATAAACATCATGCAGGCGGTGGTGGCTGCCTGTGCACCGCACGGTGTGCCGGTCACGCTGAAGATGCGCACTGGCTGGTGCCAGGCGCACAAGAACGCTGTTACGTTGGCACGCGCTGCGCAAGACGCAGGCGTGCAGATGCTGGCCGTGCACGGGCGCACGCGTGAGCAAGGCTACAAGGGGCAGGCGGAGTACGACACCATCGCTGCGGTTAAGGCGGCAGTGCGCATCCCCGTGGTGGCCAACGGCGACATGGACAGCCCCCTGAAGGCGCGCGCGGTGTTGGCCGCCACAGGTGCCGACGCGGTGATGATCGGGCGCGCGGCGCAAGGGCAGCCGTGGATTTTTCGGGAAATCACGCACTTTCTGGCCACGGGCAATCTGCTGGTACCGCCGCTGGTGGCAGAGGTCAAACAGCTGCTGCTGGCGCATTTGCAAGACCACTACGCGCTGTACGGCGAATGGGCTGGGGTGCGCAGCGCGCGCAAGCACATTGGTTGGACTGTGCGCGCGCTGCCCGGTGGTGACGCGTTCAGGGCGCGCATGAACCTGCTGGACGACGCGCAGGCGCAGTCGGGCGCGGTGGCAGAATTTTTTGACGCACTGCATCAGCGCATGGACCGGTTGCCTGAGCCATCGGCGCGCCAGCCTGCATGTCAGATCAATGTGGAGACGACACGATGAAACAGATACACATCGCAGAATGTGTGCGCAGCAACCTGCAAGACTATTTGTGCGATCTGGGCGGCAGTGAACCCGACGGCATGTACGACATGCTGATCAACGTGGTGGAAAAGCCCCTGCTGGAGGTGGTGATGCACCACACTGACCACAACCAGTCCAAAGCGGCCCAATGGCTGGGCCTGAACCGCAACACGCTGCGCAAGAAATTGCTGGAGCACAAGCTCATTGATTGATAGCTTCCATCCCTTTCAGGTAAAGGGCTAGAGCCTGTTTTGATTGATAAACTGTTTTTAACCTCAACCGCCAAGACCACCATGAACGCACTGATCTCTGTCTCTGACAAAACCGGCATCGTCGATTTCGCCCGCGCGCTGCACGCGCTGGGCATCCGGCTCATTTCCACCGGCGGCACTGCCAAGTTGCTGGCCGACGCTGGCCTGCCCGTGCAAGAGGTGGTGCAGGTGACCGGTTTCCCCGAGATGCTCGACGGCCGCGTCAAAACCTTGCACCCCAAGGTGCACGGCGGCCTGCTGGCGCGGCGCGACCTGCCCGAGCACATGGTCGCGCTCCAGAAGCACGGCATCGACACCATCGACCTGGCCGTCATCAACCTGTACCCGTTTGAGGCCACCGTGGCCAAGCCAGGCTGCACCCTTGAAGACGCCATTGAAAACATCGACATTGGCGGCCCGGCCATGGTGCGCAGCGCGGCCAAGAACTGGAAGGATGTCGGCATCCTGACCGACGCGTCGCAATACCCGCAAGTGCTGGCCGAGCTCAAAGCCGGTGGCGCGCTCACGTTGGCGACCAAGTTTGCCCTGAGTGTGGCGGCGTTCAACCGCGTGGCGCAGTACGACGCGGCCATCAGCGACTACCTGTCGTCGCTGAACTTTGAAGAAGGCAACGCCACGCCCAGCCGCAAGTTGTTCCCGGATCAGTCCAACGGCTGTTTTGTCAAACTGCAAGACCTGCGCTACGGCGAAAACCCGCACCAAAGCGCCGCCTACTACCGCGACCTGTACCCGGCCCCGGGCAGCCTGGTCACCGCCGTGCAGTTGCAAGGCAAGGAGCTGAGCTTCAACAACATTGGTGATGCCGATGCCGCCTGGGAATGCGTCAAGAGTTTTGCCACCCCGGCCTGCGTCATCGTCAAGCACGCCAATCCGTGCGGCGTGGCGGTGGGTGCCGACGCGCTGGAAGCCTATGGCAAGGCTTTCCAGACCGACCCGACCAGCGCGTTTGGGGGCATTATTGCCGTCAACTGTACGCTGGATGAGCGTGCCGCGCTACAAATGTCAAAGCAGTTCATCGAGGTGCTGATGGCCCCGGACTACACGCCCGAGGCGCTGGCGGTGTTCAAGAGCAAGGTCAACGTGCGCATCCTCAAGATCGCGCTGCCGCCGGGCGGCCCGACCGACTGGGACAACGGCCGCAACGCGGTGGAAAGCAAACGCGTGGGCTCCGGCCTGCTGCTGCAAACCGCCGACAACCATGTGCTCAAGGAATCGGATTTGAAGGTGGTGACCACCAAGCAGCCGACGCCGCAGCAACTGCAAGACCTGATGTTTGCCTGGAACATCGCCAAGTTTGTCAAGAGCAACACCATTGTGTTCTGCAAGGACGGCATGACCATGGGCGTGGGCGCGGGCCAGATGAGTCGGCTGGATTCGGCGCGCATTGCGTCTATCAAGGCGCAGGCGGCGGGCTTGAGTCTGGTGGGCACTGCAGCGGCCAGCGACGCGTTCTTCCCGTTCCGCGACGGACTCGACGTGGTGGTCGATGCTGGCGCCACTTGCGTCATCCAGCCGGGCGGCAGCATCCGCGACCAGGAAGTGATCGACGCCGCCAACGAGCGCGGCGTGGTCATGGTCTATACCGGCGTGCGGCATTTCAGGCACTGAAGCGAGGGCTTCTGGCTGCGGGTCAAACTGAGTCTAGAAATCGTGCTGGGTTCTCGGACAAAGCGGCAAAGTTGTCGGGGGTAACGATGACCGGGCGCGCCTTCGGGAACTGTTCAGTAAAGGCCTGTAAACCCTTGGTCGACTTTTTGCGTCCGGACTTGACCTCCAGCGCGTAGACCTGCCCCTGGTGGGCAAGCACGTAGTCAACTTCGGCTGACTTTTCGCGCCAGTAAAACAGCTCGCCGGGGCACTGCAACAATTCAGCGCCGACGGCGAGTTCAAATACCCGGCCACGCATTTCTGGATCGGACAAGGCTTGTTGACCGGCTGTCAGTGTGTACAGCGCTGGGCACGCCATCAGGATTTTGGGGCTGGAGCTGCGTGTGAGCCACGCCTTGGCAGAGTACTTTTCAAGCGTGTGGATCAGAAAGGCACCGGCATACAGCGACAGGTAGTACTTGACTAGATCGGTGTTGCCCTTGTCTTGCAACTGTCCCAGCAGCTTGGTGTAACTGATTTCCTGGGCCGGATAGCGGCACAGTATTTCAAACGCTTGCCGAAACAGGGCTGGATTGGCGACCTTGCGGTTTTGCAGGATGTCGCGGCCGATGACCGACTCGACAATGGCGTCCTTCATGTAGGCGTACCAGCGCTTGTCATCGCCTTCAAAGGCCACCGAGCCGGGGTAGCCGCCAAAGCGCAGGTAGCGGTCAAGGTCGTAGCTGAACGCCGCTTTCAACTCGCTGTAGCGCCAGTGGTGGATGCGCGTGAGCTCAAAACGTCCGGCTAGGCTTTCGGTCAGGCCGCTTTGAATTTGCAGTGCGCTGGACCCCAGAAGGACCACCTTCAGGCGACCGGGTTGACGGTCCCACATCGCCTTGATGGATTCCGGCCAGTTCGGCACCTTTTGAACTTCATCGATGACCAGCAAGGTGCCGTCTCCGGTCGCCGTTGCCTGTTGCCATTGCGCCAGCAGCCAGGTTCGCTCGCTGACCAGCACATCGTCCGCGCTGGCGTAGTGGCTGGCCCCGGGCCAGCGCGCCAAGAGTTGTCGCATGCCGGTGGTTTTGCCCACCTGGCGTGGCCCGGTCAGTACTTGAATCAGCGGGGTTGGGGTGGACAGCCGCCGCTCAAGCAGGGTAACGAAGGCGCGTTCAAAAGCTTGAGTCATGCGATCACTATATGATTTTTTACTAGACTGGTCTAGTAAAAATACTAGATCAGTGTAGTAAAAATCAAAAAACCACGCCTCTATGGTGGCCGACAACCATCAGTCCACGGATCGAACTTCTATAAAAATATGCATTCAGCCTTTGTTAAATAAGGTCTAATAGCTCTTATTTTGAGAGTGTTTTGAAAACGGCACGCGCCGCCGCAATGGTCTCGTCAATGTCGGCATCGGTGTGCGCGGCGCTGACAAAACCAGCCTCGTACAGCGCCGGGGCGATGTACACGCCGCGGTCGAGCAGGCCGTGGAACAGCTGGTTGAAGCGCGCGCTGTCAGACTTCATCACCTGGCTATAGGTGGTGGGCAGTTTGTCGAGCAGGTAGAAGCCCATCATGCCGCCTTCGCTGTCGCCGCAGAACGGCACACCTTCGGCGTGGGCCGCGTCGCACAGCCCGCTGATGAGCTTGCGCGTCTTGCGGCTCAAGTCCTCATAGAAACCGGGTCGGCTGATTTCTTTGAGCGTGGCCAAGCCGCATGTGGTGGCCACCGGGTTGCCGCTCAGCGTGCCGGCCTGGTATACGGTGCCCAGCGGCGCCAAGTGTTCCATCACGGCGCGCTTGGCACCGAAGGCGGCCAGCGGCATACCGCCGCCGATCACCTTGCCCATCACCGTCATGTCGGGTTCAAAGCCGGGGATCGCCTTGGCGTAAACGCTTTGCGCGCCGCCAAGTGCCACCCGAAAGCCGGTCATCACCTCGTCAAACACCAGCAACGCGCCGTATTGCGTGCACAGCTCACGGCAGCGTTTGACAAACGGTACGCTGGCGCGCACGAAGTTCATGTTGCCGCAGATCGGCTCCATCATGAGGCAAGCAATCTCCTTGCCCTGTTCGGCAAAGGCTTGCTCCAGCTGGGCGATGTTGTTGTATTCCAGCACCAGCGTGTGTTGCACCACTTCGGGCGGAACACCAGCGCTGGTGGGGTTGCCAAAGGTGGCCAGACCTGATCCGGCCTTGACCAGCAATGCATCGGCGTGGCCGTGGTAGCAGCCTTCAAACTTGATGATCTTGCTGCGCCCGGTTGCACCGCGCGCCAGGCGGATCGTGCTCATGCCGGCTTCGGTGCCGGAACTCACCAGACGCACCATGTCCATGCTGGGCATCAGCTTCAGAATGGCCTCGGCCAGTTCCACCTCGCGCTCGGTGGGGGCACCAAACGACAGGCCGTCCTGCACCGCCTTCTGCACGGCCTCCAGCACGGCGGGGTGACCATGACCCAGAATCATCGGCCCCCACGAGACGATGTAGTCGATAAAGCGTTTGCCGTCGGCGTCCCACATGTAAGCGCCCTGGGCGCGGGTGATGAAACGTGGCGTGCCGCCCACAGCGCGAAACGCGCGCACGGGTGAATTGACGCCGCCAGGGATAACCCGTTTGGCGCGTTCAAAAAGGATGTCGTTGGAGTTGCTGTAAGAGGTCATGGTGTGTCAGACAGGCTGAGAAAGAGGGAATAGGGACTGGATTGTGCCCAATTACAAAAGTGAAAAATCGTCGCCGTGTCTTGAGGCAGAATGCTTACAGGCTTTGGGGGCCAGGTGGGCCGTGGCGGAGGTGCAAAGGGTGAGCTGTTCAGCTTGGGTGTGGCCCATAAGTGTGACGCGGTGGTGGTGTCTGTCGTGAACACAGGAGAAACGCAAGACTATGCCTGATGACAATCTCAAGATTCTGGTGGTGGATGACAGCAACACCATCCGTCGCAGCGCCGAAATTTTTTTGAAGTCGGGCAAGCACGTTGTGATGCTGGCCGAAGACGGCTTTGACGCGCTGGCCAAGGTCAGCGACTACCAGCCGGACCTGATCTTTTGTGACATTCTGATGCCGCGGCTGGACGGCTACCAGACCTGCGCCATCATCAAGCGCAACCCCAAATTCGCCAACGTGCCGATTGTCATGCTGTCGTCCAAAGACGGTGTATTTGACAAGGCGCGCGGCCGTCTGGTGGGCGCGCAGGGATACCTGACCAAGCCATTCACCAAGGACCAGTTGCTCAAGACAGTGGCCGAGTTTGCTCTTGCTGCTCACGGGGATAACGCGTGAGCATCCAAAATGTGTTGATCGTTGATAATTCCAAGACAGAACTGATGTACCTGTCGGACATCCTCAAGGCCAATGGCTTGTCGGTGCGTACTGCCGAAAACGCCGATGAGGCGCTCAAGAGCCTGCAAGAGCTCAAGCCGGATGTGATTTTGATGGACGTGGTGATGCCCGGCCAGAACGGCTTTCAGCTCACGCGTTGGATTCACCGCACGCCTGAGTACGCAGAAATCCCCATCATCATGTGTACCAGCAAAAGCCTGGAGAGCGACCGGGTGTGGGGCTTGCGCCAGGGCGCCAGAGACTACATCACCAAGCCGGTCAACGCCGAAGAATTGATGGAAAAGCTGCGGGCATTGGCCTGATCACAGGACCGGACATGGGCAACAAAGAAGCGCTACGGGATTTGCAGCAGCGGCTGAACGATCGCCTGCAGTCGGTGCAGTCAGAAGCAACTGCTGCGGCGTGGTTGGCGGTTCAGGTGGGCGCGGGGCGCTACCTTTTTCCGTTGTCGCAGTCGGGTGAGATTTTTCCGGTGGGTGCCATCACACGGGTGCCGCACACGCGCACTTGGTTCAGTGGCGTGGTGAACTTGCGTGGCGGCCTGTACGGGGTGGCGGATTTCGGGCGGCTGATTGCCGCTGACGTACCCGGGCGTGATGAAGCCGCGTGGGCGCAGGCGCGGCTGGTGACCCTGAATGTGGAGCTGGGTGTCAACTGCGCACTGATCGTTGACGCGCTGATGGGGCTGCGTCGGCAAGATGCTTTCAGCGCCGTGGAGCCCGCCCCTGACGGGTCACCCGACTGGTATGGTCAGTGCCTGATCGACGCACAAGGTAAGCGTTGGCAAGAAGTGGATCTGGCCAGGCTCTCGCACAGCGCCGCGTTTCTGGAAATTTCTGCCTGAATTCAAAAGTAAAGGTGGGTCATGGCTTTCTTTGATCGGTTCATGAGTGGCTTTAAAAAGGACGCTGTAGCGCCAGAACAGGATTCACTTTTGAGCATTGGTATGCCCGATGCCACGCGCTTTCAGGAAGAGACCCAAGTGCCAGCTCAGGCTGCGGCACCCGTTGTAGCGCGCCCCGTGGTGAACGAGCTACCCGCAACGGCATCTGACGCGATGCAGATGCCTTTTTTGAGGGGCCAGAGCATCGCCCAGCAGCAGCGCACGCTGTCGGTGTTGTTGGGGCTGTCATTGGTGGCGCTGGTCGTTGCCATCGTGATGGGGTTGGCCGCCAGCGAACGTGGTGCACGACAGTTGGGTGCAGCCGGGCAGTCGCTGATGCAGTCGCAGCGGCTGGCCAAGTCGGTGTCGCAGGCTTTGGTGGGTGACGCCAAGGCGTTTGCTGATGTGGCCGACAGCGCCAAGGTGCTCTCCCAATCGGTGCGTGGCCTGAGCCAGGGGGACGCTGAGCCGGGTCTGGTGCCGCTGCCAGCGGCTTTGGCACCCGCGCTGGAGAAAGTCTTGCCGATGGTGGAACGGGCCGAAAAAAAGTCGGCAGTGGTGCTGGCGCAGCAAAAGGTGTTGACGCAGGTGGGCTCGGCATTGCGCGCCATCAACCGGCAGTCGGCCGATTTGCTGGACATTGCGGAGGTGATTTCGTCGCTGAAATTGCAGCAAAACGCAGCTGCTGCTGATGTAGCGGCTGCCGGTCAGCTGGTGATGCTGACCCAGCGCATTGGCAAGTCATCCAATGAACTGCTGACCACGGAAGGCGTCAGCCCCGAGGCGGTGTTTTTGCTTGGCAAGGACTTGAACGTGTTCAAGGATGTTGCGCAAGGCCTACTCGAGGGCAGCGCTGAACTGCGTTTGCCGGGCACCAAAGACCCGCAGACACGCGACCAACTGGCGGCTCTGATCAAACTTTTTGAAGACACGCGGGTGCAGGCCGGTGGCATTCTGGGCAATCTGCAAGGCATGGTGGCCGCGCGCGAGGCACAGTCGGCGATTTTGGCGGACAGTGAACCGCTGCGCCGTGAGCTTGAGCTGTTGCAGGCGGCCTTGTCCGGGCAAGCCGGGATCTCTGGCTGGCTATTGGGGGCGCTGGTGTTGTCGGCGGTGCTGGCGCTGGTGAGTGCTGGGGGGTTGTCGTATGTGCAGTTGCTTGACAGCCGTAGGCGCCAGGCTGTGGCTGATCAGCGGCGCATGGAGGCGCAGCGTCTGGAGCAAGAAGCCAAGCGCGTCAACGATGCCAATCAGGCGGCTATTTTGCGCCTGATGAATGAATTGCAGACCTTGGCCGAAGGCGACCTGACGCAGCAAGCTACCGTGACGGAAGACATCACCGGGGCGATTGCCGACTCGGTGAACTATACGGTGGAGGAGCTGCGTTCCCTGGTGGGCAACGTGCAGCAGTCGGCTACCAAGGTGGCAGCAACCACGGCCGAGGTGGATGCCACCTCCACCGAGCTGCTGGCGGCCTCCAACGAGCAGTTGCATGAAATCCGCGAAACCGGCCGCTCGGTGTTGGACATGGCGCAGCGCATCAACCAGGTGTCGGCGCAGGCGCAGGAATCCGCCGACGTGGCGCGCCAGTCCTTGCAGGCGGCGGAATCCGGCTTGAAGGCGGTGCAAGACGCCATTGGCGGCATGAACGCCATCCGCGACCAGATTCAGGATACGTCCAAGCGCATCAAGCGGCTGGGCGAGTCGTCGCAAGAGATTGGTGAAATCACCGAGCTGATTTCTGACATCACCGAGCAGACCAACGTGCTGGCCTTGAACGCCGCTATCCAGGCCGCGTCCGCTGGTGAAGCGGGACGCGGGTTCTCGGTGGTGGCCGAAGAAGTGCAACGCCTGGCCGAGCGCTCGGCCGACGCCACGCGCCAGATTGCAGCGCTGGTCAAAGCGATCCAGACCGATACCCAGGACGCGGTGGGTGCCATGGAGCGTTCCACCCAAGGTGTGGTGGAAGGGGCCAAGCTCTCGGATAACGCGGGTGCCGCGTTGTCGCAGATCGACCAGGTGTCGCGTCGGCTGGCCGAGCTGATCGAACAAATCTCGCAGTCAACCCAGAGCGAAGCCAACAACGCCAACGATGTAGCAGAGAATATTCAGCACATTTTTGCGGTGACCGAGCAGACCGGTGCAGGCACCCGCTCCACGGCGGCACAGGTGCGCGAACTGGCCAAGGTGGCCGAGGAGTTACGCCAGTCTGTCGCGCGTTTCAGGATCGAATGATCGGTCGGCATTGAATTCAACGGATGGAATGATTCATGGCACCTGTTGCAAGCCCTGTTGACAGCACAACGCTTGAGCCTGATCTGGGGCCATTGGCCTGGGTGCTGGACGAACTGCGCAAGTCGCTTGATGCGGCCAACATGGCGTTGCGCCGCTTTGTGCGCGACGTCGAGTTGTCGCGCGGGTCGGATCTTGCCGCACTGGATGCCAGTCAGTTGCGCATTGCGCGCCAGCAGTTGCACCAGGCTGTGGGCGCGCTGGAAATGGTGGGGTTTGAGGTTCCGGCGCGTATGTTGCGCGCCACCGAAGCGTTGGTGCAAAAGTTTGTGCAAAAGCCTGAAATTTGCAGCGACGACGCGGCGTTACGCGTAGAGCACGCCAGCTTTGCCCTGACCGACTATCTGCAAGCGGTTCTCAAAGGCAGAAAGTACTCGTCGGTGGCGCTGTTTCCGCAGTACCGTGATGTGCTTGACCTGATGCTGGCCGACCGCATTCACCCGGCTGATTTGTGGACGCACGAATGGCGCTGGCTGGACGTGCCCGCGCCGACCAGTACCTTGCCTTTGTCTTACGATTCTGCGGTGCGCACCCGCGTGGACAGCTTGATTCTGAATGTGGTCAAAGCCGGACATCCGGCTTCAGCATTGGCCATGCGCGACATTGGCCTGGGTTTTGCCGCGCATCAGGTGGAGCTGGCGCCGCGCACGTTCTGGATGGTGTCGGCCGCTTTTTTTGAAGCGATTGGTCTGGGGTTGTTTTCTGCCGACCTGTACACCAAACGCGCGGCCTCGCACGTCTTGCTTCAGTACCGTAATCTAGCGCGCGGTGCGTGCGACATCTCTGAGCAACTGGTGCGTGACCTGTTGTTCTTTTGCGCCAAGGCGACGCTGGCGTCTGGGCAGGCCGCGCCGACCCTGCGGCTGGTTCAATCGGTGTTTGCCGTTGGCGATCAAGCCCAGGTGGACTACGAAAAGCGCCAATTTGGCAGGTACGACCCAGCCGTGCTGGAGCAGGCGCGTAAGCGTGTGGCGGCGGCCGCAGAAACCTGGTCGCTTTTGTCGGGCGGCGATGTGGGCCGCATGAAGGCTGCGTCCGACCAATTTACGTTCGTTGCAGATTCTGTGATCAAGCTGCATGCGGACAACCAGCAGTTTGCCGAGAGCTTGACGCGTGCCATGGCGCAGCTGACGCGCTCCGGTGCTTTGCCGCAGGCGGCGGTGGCGATGGAAATCGCCACGGCCGTCCTCTACTTGGAAGCGGCTTACGACGACATGGACCCTGACAGCAGCCAAACGGTAGAGCGGGGCAACCGGCTGGCGCAGCGCATCGACCATGTGATGTCCGGTGGACAGCCCGAGCCTCTGGATGCGTGGATGCAGGAGCTGTACCGGCGCGTCAGTGATCGCCAGGTCATGGGCAGTGTGGTCGATGAACTGCGTACCTCGCTGGGCGAGGTTGAAAAGGCGCTGGACACCTTCTTCCGGCACCCGGATGAGAAGTTGCCGCTGCAAGAGGTTCCCGGGCGTTTGTCGCAGATGCGCGGCGTCTTCTCTGTGCTGGGGCTGGATCAGGCGGCCATTGGCGCCTTGCGCATGCGCGACAGTGTGGAGCGTTTGCTGATCGACGCCTTCAAGGATGCGCAGGAGCGCAGTTTTGCATTTGAGAAGCTGGGCAACAGTTTGGGTTCGCTGGGCTTTTTGATCGACATGCTGAGTTACCAGCGTGAGATGGCCAAAAAGCTGTTCATCTATGACGACGAGCTGGGCGAATTTCGCTCGGTCATGGGGGTGCAAAAAGCGCCAACTGTTGCGCCACCGGTGCCGGAACCCGTGCCCGGGTCGGAGGTGGCCAGCGTGCCACAGGCCGCGCCCATCGACGTGTTGCAGCCGCCAATTGAGAGGGCACCAGTTGCTCTGATTGAAGCCGCTGCGGTGACGTCACCGCCAGCCGTGGCAGATGTCCCTTTTGACCCGCTGGCACCTGCAGCGGTCGCTGCTGGCACCGCATCCACTGCTGCGCTGTCGTCTGGACCAGAGCAGTCGATACTGCCTGAAACGGAACCTTTGACGGCACCAGAGCCCGAGCTGCGGACCGACGACTCGATCAAGGTGATCGGCTCATTGCGTATTGGTATTGCGCTTTACAACGTGTATCTCAACGAAGCCGACGAATGGTCGCGGTGCCTGTTGACAGAATTGTCCGAGTGGTCCTTGGAGCTGACCGGACCCGTGCCGGAGGCAGCGGTGGCGTTGACGCACTCGCTGGCGGGCAGTTCTGCCACCGTCGGTTTTTCCGCGTTGTCCGAGTTCGCGCGGGCGCTGGAACACGCCATGGAACACACCCGTCTGGGGGCGACAGGCCAGCCGGAGCATGCACAGCTTTTTGTGAATGTGGCCGAAGACATTCGACGTTTGTTGCACCAGTTTGCGGCGGGTTTCCTGAAGGAGCCAGCGCCGGATTTGCCGCTGGCATTGCGCGCGCTGCTTGAGGCCGATGTGTCCAAGCCGATCTCTGCGCAGCAGTCTGTGGCTGAACTTGAGCCTGTCTCGACAGACGTCATACCAGAACCGCCCGCCTCGGCGGTCGCCGTTGCCGGGCTGGCGCTGCAAGAGATCGAAGCGCTTGATGCCCTTGACGTGGATTTGTTCAGTGTTTTCGAAGAAGAGGCTCAGGACTTGTTACCGCAACTCGGTGGCGCATTGCGGCAATGGTGTGCACGCCCGGACAACCTGGAAGCGCGACAGGAGGCGCTGCGTTTATTGCACACGCTCAAAGGCAGTGCGCGCCTGGCTGGTGCCATGCGTCTTGGAGAAATGGCGCACCGCACCGAGTCTGCCGTGCAGGTGATTGACGCGCAGACGGCGCAGAGTGTGGAAATAGATCCCTTGCTCGCGCGCTTTGACGCCATCACCAACTGCTTTGAACAATTGCGTGCGACGCCCTTGGCTGCGCGTGTGTTGCCTGAAGCTTCTGCCAGCGACCCCATCGAAGAACCTGCGTCATCGCCAAAGCCCACAGCACCGGCAAAGCCGTTGCCGTTTGATGCGGATCAGAAAGTATCGGTCTGGGCAACCCCGCTCGCGTCGCACGCGGCGTCCCCGTCGCCGGCTTTGTCACGAGGCAGCGGTGGCCAGACGATCCGGGTCAAGTCACGGCTGATCGACCGCATGGTGGAGCAGGCCGGGGAAGTGATGACTTCGCGCTCCCGGTTGGAAATCCGCTTGGGTCAGTTGCGCGGTTCGCTGGATGAACTCACCAGCAGTCTGGAGCGATTGCGTGCCCAACTGCGCGATGTTGAAATCCAGTCTGAGTCGCAAATGCAGTCGCGGCAAGCGCAAGCCAAAGACGCAGCGCAGGCCTTTGATCCGCTGGAGTTTGACCGCTTTACCCGCGTGCAGGAGCTCACCCGCATGATGGCCGAGTCGGTGCACGACGTGGCCACTTTGGAGCGCAATTTGCAGCAAACCGTGGCCGGTGTTGAAGACGACCTGATTGTGCAGGCGCGCCAGACCACCGAGTTGCAGCGCCTTTTGCTGCGTACCCGCATGGTTGAATTTGACAGCATTTCCGAGCGGCTGTTTGGTGTCGTGCGCCAGGCCTGCAAAGACTTTGACAAGCAGGTCAAGCTGGAGATTTCAGGCGGTGCGCTCGAAATGGATCGTGGCGTGCTCGATCGGGTGACGGGTTCGTTTGAACACCTGCTGCGCAACGCGGTGGGTCACGGCATCGAAAGCGCTGCCAAGCGGCAGACTGCAGGCAAGCCTGTTGCAGGCTTGATCACCATTCATGTAGAGCAGCAAAGCAACGATGTGGCCGTGACATTTGGCGACGACGGGGCGGGTCTGGATCTGGCACACATTCGCCAAAAGGCGGTCGAGCGTGGCCAGATCACTGCAGACCAGATACTGAGCGACGCCGAGGTCGCCAACCTGATCTTCAGCTCGGGTTTATCCACCGCTGTGCAGGTGAGCGAAATGGCGGGCCGGGGCATAGGCATGGACGTGGTGAGCACCGAAGTCAACAACTTGGGCGGGCGCATCGAGCTCAGTACCCAGCCCGGGCGTGGAACGCAGTTCAAGCTGGTCGTGCCGCTGACCACTGCGGTGAACCAGATTGTGTTGTTTCGCATTGGTGAACTGGTGATGGGTGTGCCCGCCAGTCTGATAGAGCAGGTGCGCCGGATGCCAGGCGTTGATCTGAATGCGGCCTATGCCAGCGGTCAATTCGACTACAACGGTGAGCCACTGCCTTTTTATTGGGCAGGTGCGCTGTTGCAAATGTCGTCGCGCAGTGCCGATGCGCCCGACAAGACCGCCGCGGTTGGCATTTTCCGCAGCGCGGGCCGGTATGTGGCGGTACACGTGGACGAGGTACTGGGCAACCAGGAAGTGGTGGTCAAGAACCTCGGGCCGCAGTTGGCGCGCTTGCCCGGTTTGGCGGGCATGTCGATGCTGGCTTCGGGCGCGGTGGTGCTGATCTACAACATGGTGGTGCTGTCGGTGGCGTACGGCGACCGGGCACGTGTCGCCATGGTCAACCGCGATGTGGCTGACGCGCTGCAAGTGCCAGTGGCTGAGGCCACTCAGGCACCGTTGGTGCTGGTGGTGGACGACTCGGTGACCGTACGCCGCGTGACGCAGCGTCTGCTCAAGCGCGATGGCTTTCGGGTGGCATTGGCGGCCGATGGTTTGCTGGCGCTGGAGCAGTTGCAAAAAGAAAAACCGGTGGTGGTGCTCACCGACATCGAAATGCCGCGCATGGACGGTTTTGATCTGGTGCGCAATATTCGCGCAGACGCAGCGTTGCAAGACCTGCCGATCATCATGATCACCTCACGCATCGCTGAAAAGCATCGCGAGTACGCGCGCGAGCTGAAAGTAGACCATTACCTGGGCAAGCCCTACCCTGAAGACGAGTTGATTGCCCTGGTGCGTGGCTACTGTGGCGTTGCTGCTGCCGTAGCCTGAGGGTTTCCGGGTAACCCTGGTTTTTTGACAACGGCGTAACGCAGCAGCGTGCGTGCGCGGGCGCGCTCGTGCAACACGACTGGATGCGGATAGTTGCGGCCCAGTTCAACCCCGGCGGCTTGCAACTCCAGTGGCTTGGCCGTCCACGGTGCGTGAATGCTTTTGTTGGACAGCCCGGCCAGTTGCGGCAGGTAGCGACGGATGAACTTGCCCTCAGGGTCAAACTTTTCGCTCTGGCTGACCGGGTTGAAGATGCGAAAGTACGGCTGCGCGTCGCAGCCGCTGGAGGCCACCCATTGCCAGCCGCCGTTGTTGGAGGCCAGCTCAAAGTCGTTCAGGTGCCGGGCAAAATAGCGCTCGCCCCAGCGCCAGTCCAGCCCGAGGTCTTTCACCAGAAAACTGCCCACCACCATGCGTAGCCGGTTGTGCATGTAGCCGCTCTGGTTGATCTGTGCCATGGCGGCGTCCACCAGTGGGTAGCCGGTCTGGCCCTGGCACCACGCTGCAAACAGCGCTTCGGCCTCAGGCCCGCTGTCCCATTCAATGGCGTCGTATTCGGGCTTGAAAGCGCGCTCGGTCACGTGCGGAAAATTCGCCATGATCGCCATGTAGAACTCGCGCCAGATCAACTCGCCGAGCCACACCGCAGCACCCGCGCTGCCCTGCGTTTGCCGTTGCCATGCCAGCGCCACCAGGTGACGAACGGACACCGTGCCAAAGCGCAAATGCACCCCAAGGTAACTTGGGCCTTTGACGGCTGGAAAGTCACGCGTGGCGTCGTAACTATCGATGCGTTGTAAAAAGTCGTCCAGCAGCACCTGCGCGCCGTGCATCCCGGTAGGAATCTTCAGCTGGGCCAGGTTGCTGGGCTCAAACCCGATCTCTTGCAGCGTCGGCACGCCTTGGGCCAGCGGGCTGCTGGCCAGTCGGTCGGTCAGGCCGTCGAGCGTGCAGGGCCGGATGTGCGCCGGGGTCAGCTTGGCCAGCCAGCTGTTTTTGTAGGGGGTGAACACGCCGTACACCGTGCCGCTTTGCGTCAGAACCTCGCGCCGCTCAAAAACACAATGGTCCTTGCAGGTCTCAAAGGCAATGCCCACGGCGTTGAGCGCCGCAGCCACATACTGGTCGCGTTGCAAGGCTTGCGGCTCGTCGTCACGCCCGGCAAAGACGGCGTTTACCCCCAGTTGCTGCGCCAACTGAACGATCTCGTCGCGGGCAAAGCCGCAGCGCACGAACAGCCGGGCCTGCGCGTTGCCGCTGAGTTGCTGCAAGCTGGCGTCGAGTTCCACCAGTGATTCGCGGATAAATTCCACGCGCCGGTCGCACCTGGGCAGCGCATCCAGAATCTCACGGTCAAAGACAAAAACGCAGGTCACGCGGCGGCAACTGCGCAGCGCCAACGCCAGCGTGGCGTTATCCGTGGTGCGCAGGTCGCGGCGGAACCACATCAACCCTGATTCAAATTTGCTGCCTGTGTTCATCGCTAAAATTCCGTCATGTCGTCCGATGCCGCGCCTACCTACCTGACGCATCATTTTTTGATCGCCATGCCCGGTTTGCAGGACGACCTGTTTTCCCGCAGTGTCGTCTATCTGTGCGAACACAGCCAGCGCGGGGCTTTGGGCTTGGTCATCAATAAGCCCTGCGACATTACCCTCAAGAAGTTGTTTGATCAGGTCGAGTTGCCGTTGTTGCGCACCGACCTGGCCGATGCGCCGGTGTTTCTGGGTGGACCGGTGCAGATGGAGCGCGGTTTTGTGCTGCATGAGGTTCTGGCGCAATCCATGCAAGCCGCCACTGACCCCGAGTATTCATCGACCATGAAGATTGCCAGCGCGATGGCCATGACCACCTCGCGCGATGTGCTGGAGGCGTTGTCAAAGGGCAATGGCCCGAGCAAGGTGCTGGTGTCGCTGGGCTATTCGGCGTGGGGCCAGGGGCAACTGGAGAGCGAGCTCAGCGACAACAGCTGGCTGACGGTGCCGGCCGACCCGCGCCTGATCTTTGACACCCCGGTGGCCGAACGCTATGCGCAGGCACTGCAGTTGCTGGGCTTGCAGGCCTGGATGCTGGCACCCGACGCCGGCCACGCATGAGTGGGTTAAATATGCCTCTAGCCCTCGTCGGACAATCACCAAGCACTATCAATGAAGTAGCAAGTCATTTGCAGACGTTTTTGGCGCTGGACTTTGGCGTCAAGCGCACCGGGCTGGCGGTAGGCAACCGCCTGCTGCGTACCGCACAGCCGCAGGGTACGGTGGTGGCGCAAGGCGACGCCCGTTTTGCCCTGATCGCCCAGCGTTTGAAGGAATGGCAGCCGGATGCATTGGTGATCGGTGTGCCGTTTCACCCCGATGGCGCGGCGCATGAGAACACGGTGCGCGCACGCCGCTTTGGCCGTCAGTTGCACGGCCGCTTTGGCTTGCCGGTGTTTGAGGTGGACGAGCGTTACAGCACCACCGAGGCTTTGTCCGACGGTGCGCGCGACGCCGACGCGGCAGCGGCGTGCATCATTCTGGAACAGTTTTTGAGGAGTCTGGCATGAGTCAATTGGCATTGGACGCCGAGGCGCTGTATGGCGACCTGGCGAATCGCGTGCGCGGGGTGTTCAAACTCGGCATGCAGCTGGTGGGGGTCACCTCGGGCGGGGCCTGGTTGGCCGAGCGCTTGCAGCGCGATCTGGCGCTGGCGCAGCCGATCGGTGTGATTTCGTCTGCGCTGCATCGCGACGACTTTGCCCGCCGCGGCATGACGGCAGCGGCGCAGACGCAGATTCCGTTTGACGTGAACCAGGCGGACATCCTGCTGCTGGACGACGTGCTGTTTACCGGGCGCACCATTCGCGCGGTGATCAACGAGCTGTTCGACTTTGGCCGCCCCGACCGCATCCAGCTGGCGGTGCTGGTCGACCGCGGCGGGCGCGAGCTGCCGATCCAGCCCGACCTGTGCGCGGCGCGCATCACGCTGCCGGCCAACCAGTCGCTGTCGCTGGCGCGGCAGGCCTCGGGTCAATTCAGTTTCAACGTCAAGGTGCATTGATCATGCTGTTTAAGCGCAACCCCCAACTCAACAAGAACGGTGAGCTGATTCACCTGCTGTCCACCGAAGGTCTGCCCAAAGAAATTTTGTTGCAGGTGCTCGACACCGCCAACAGCTTTGTGTCGGTCGGCAACCGCGAGGTGAAAAAGGTGCCGCTGCTGCGCGGCAAAAGCGTGTTCAACCTGTTTTTTGAAAATTCCACGCGCACCCGCACCACCTTTGAGATTGCCGCCAAGCGCCTGAGCGCTGACGTGATCAATCTGGACATTGCCAAGTCGTCCACCGCCAAAGGCGAGACGCTGCTTGACACCATTGCCAACCTGAGCGCCATGGCCGCCGACCTTTTTGTGGTGCGCCACAGCGAATCGGGTGCGCCCTACCTGATTGCGCAACATGTGGCGCCGCATGTGCACGTGGTCAACGCCGGTGACGGTCGCCACGCCCACCCCACGCAAGGCCTGCTGGACATGTACACCATCCGGCACTTCAAGAAAGACTTCACGCAACTGAGCGTGGCGATCGTCGGTGACGTGCTGCATTCGCGCGTGGCGCGCTCCGACATTCACGCGTTGACCACGCTGGGCTGCCCGGACGTGCGCGTGGTGGGGCCCAAGACGCTGGTGCCGTCGGACATGGCGCCGATGGGCGTGCGCGTGTGCAATACCTTGCAAGAGGGTATTCAGGGCTGCGACGTGGTGATCATGCTGCGCATGCAAAACGAACGCATGAGCGGCGCGCTGCTGCCCTCCAGCCAGGAATTTTTCAAGAGCTTTGGCTTGACGCCCGAGCGCCTGCAATGGGCCAAGCCCGACGCCATCGTGATGCACCCGGGGCCGATCAACCGCGGTGTTGAAATCGAGTCGGCGGTGGTGGACGGTGGCCACAGTGTGATCCTGTCGCAAGTCACCTTTGGCATTGCGGTGCGTATGGCGGCGATGAGCATCGTGGCCGGCAACGAGGCCTGAACCCCATCTTTGAAAGAGCAGCGATGAAGACACAAACAAGCATTCTGATCCGGGGTGGCCGGGTGCTGGACCCCGCCAGTGGTCTGGATCAAAAAATGGATGTAGCCCTGATGAATGGTCAGGTCTCTGCTATCGGTGACATAGCGCAAGGGTTCGCGCCCGACCACACCATCGACGCCACCGGTTGCCTGGTGCTGCCCGGCCTGGTGGACCTGGCGGTGCGTCTGCGCGAGCCCGGCTACGAGCACGCGCGCATGCTCGAATCCGAAATGACCGCTGCCATGGCCGGTGGCGTGACCAGTCTGGTCTGCCTGCCTGATACCGAGCCCACGCTGGACGAATCCGGCCTGGTCGAGATGCTGCGCTTTCGCGCCGAAAAGCTGCAACAGGCGCGCGTCTACCCGCTGGGTGCGCTCACGCGGGGGCTCAAGGGCGAGGTGCTGACCGAGATGGTTGAACTCACCGAAGCCGGCTGCGTGGCGTTCAGCCAGGCCGAAGTGGCGCTGTCCAACACGCAAGTGGTGCACCGCGCGCTGCAATACGCCAGCACCTTTGGCTACGCGGTCTGGCTGCGCCCGCAAGACGCTTATCTGGGGCAGGGCGTGGCCGCCAGCGGCGCGCTGGCCACGCGCATGGGTTTGTCGGGCGTGCCAGTCACCGCCGAAACCGTGGCCATGCACACGGTCTTCGAGCTGATGCGTGCCACCGGCGCGCGCGTGCACCTGTGCCGCATCAGCAGCGCCGCTGGCGTGGAACTGGTGCGCCAGGCCAAAGCGCAGGGGTTGGCGCTGACGTGTGACGTCAGCATCAACTCACTGCACCTGACCGACACCGATCTGGGCTACTTTGACAGCCGTGCCCGGCTCAACCCGCCGCTGCGCCAGCAGCGCGACCGCGACGCGCTGCGCGCCGGGCTGATGGACGGCACCATCGACGCGCTGGTGTCCGACCACACGCCGGTGGACGACGACGCTAAGGCCAAGCCGTTTGCCGAAGCCGAAGCGGGTGCCACCGGTCTGGAGTTGTTGCTGAGCCTGGCCTACAAGTGGCATCAGGAATGTGGTGTGGACCTGCAACACGCGGTCGCTACGGTCACCACCGGGCCTGCGGCCGTGCTGGGGCAGGCGCTGGGCACGCGGCAGGGGCGCACCGGCCAGATCAAGGTGGGTGGCCTGGGCGATCTCTGCATCTTTGACCCGGCTGCGGCCTGGACCGTGCAAGCCGACGCGCTGCGCAGCCAGGGCAAACATACGCCGTTTTCTGGCTACGAACTGCCCGGGCGCGTGCGTTACACCCTGGTGGGTGGGCGCGTTACTTACCAGGCGGTGTGAGTTCAGACGGCGTGGGTTCAATCACCCGTGGTTTCCCTTACTGCAAGGGCTTGAGCAAGGCGGCCAGCAAAGGGTGCAGCGTGGTGCCAAAAGGGTCAACCACGGTGACACCTCTCCAGGTAAAACCCGGGTTGAAGTCCTCACTCAAAAGCAGTCGGCAATGGTTCTCTGCTGAAACTGCCAGTATCAAGGCGTCCCACATGGGCAGGTGGTGATCTGCCACCAAGTCAAAGGCCGCCTGGAACGCCGGCCAAGTGGAGTCTGCAATCTCATAACTGTCGGCCCAGCCAAGCACGGCATGGCGTGTGTCGCTGGGCGTTCGTTTGGCTTTGCTTATGAGCACCCTGGCGAGTTCACCCAGCGTTTGGGCTGGCAAGACCACATCCTCTGTTGCCAACAAGTCAATCAGCTGCAATGCCTTGCTGCACCGCGGCTGGTCGCCCAAGCCCTCTGCGTAAGCCAGGACGTTGGTGTCGAGTGCAATGCGCATGCGTCATGCCTCATCGTAAAGTTCATCGCGTGTCCAGTCACGTACGCCTAAAGATTGCTGTTGGCGCAACCGTGTCAGCAGGCCCTGTTTTGCGTGTTGTCGCTGATCGTCGCGCAAGTGGGCGGGCGACAGCGTCGCCACGGGTCTGCCGCGCGACAGTACGGTCACAATTTCCCCGGTTGCCACATCGCGCAGCAAGCTGGAAAAATGACGATTGGCATCACCTGCGGAAATGGTTTTCATACAAGTCTCGATTTTCTGTAGTTCATAACACTACATTATCTGGAAAAATGGCCCACCCGGTAAGGCGCGAGCCGTCATTTCGCCGTCTTTACTTTTGTACACCCAGCTTTTGCCGCCAGCCGGGGAAGAGCCGGTCGGCGTCGTGCGGGAACGACTCAAACGCGCGGGCAAATTCGCGGTGCTCTTTGGCCCACTCGATCGGGTCGGCACCAGCCTTCCAGCACTCGTAGGCTTGGCGCAGTGAAATCGCGCCCGCAGCCGGGCTGTCGATGTGGCCGTAACTGCCACCGCCGGCGGTGTTGATGATGTTGCCGTGGCCCAGGTTGTCAAAAAAGCCGGGCAGGCGCAGCGCGTTCATGCCGCCGCTGATGATGGGGGTGGTGGGCTTCATGCCAAACCACGACTGAAAATACACCGGGCCCTGGCATTCGTCGCGCTCGATCATGTAGGCAATCACGCGGTCGTCGCTTTCGCCTTCCATCTTGCCGTGGCCCATGGTGCCCACGTGGATGCCGGAAGCGCCTTGCAGTCGGCTCATCTTGGCCAGAACAAACGCGGTGTAGCCACGCTTGGCGCTGGGGCTGGTCACCATGCCGTGGCCGCCGCGGTGGTAGTGCAGGTATTGGTTGGGGTACTGGCGCCGTGCGGTGGTGATCATGCCGGGGCCGCCAACGAAGCCATCGACCAAAAAGGCCAGCTTGTCGGCGTCGGTGCCAAAGGTTTCCAGCGCAAAGTCAGCGCGCGCGCACATCTCGTAGTGGTCGTCGGCGGTGATGTTCATCGAAAACAACTTGGCCTGGCCGGTTTCGTCCTGCGCGCGCTTGAGCGCGTCATAGACCAGTGGCAGCGTTTTCTTGATGGGCGAAAACACCTGGTTGCCTTGCGGCTCGTCGTTTTTGATGAAGTCACCGCCCAGCCAGAACTGGTAGGCCGCCTGGGCAAAGGGCTCGGGGCGCAGACCCAGTTTGGGTTTGATGATGGTGCCGCTGATGTAGCCGCCGTCCTTGACCGGGCGGCCCAGAATGCGCCACAGGTCAGAAATGTCTTTGGCCGGGCCGTCAAACATCTGGATCACGCGCGGGGGCATGTAAAAGTCGATCATCTTGGCGTGCTTGATGTCGCCCATGCCCTGGTTGTTGCCTATGGTCAGCGTCAAAAACGACACCAGCATGAAGCGGCCGTCGGTGATGTTGCGGTCAAACAGCGCCAGCGGGTAGGCAATGCGCATGTCTTCGGTGGCCGGGTCGATGTGATAGACCAGCGCATCCACGCCCTTGGTGAAGTCGTCGGTGGTGGATACCTCGACATTGGTGCCGGTCGATGACTCGGCGGCAAAGTGGGCCGCAGCCTCCAGGTAGTCCAGCCCGTCTTTGGGGGCCATTTTGTAGGCGCACAAAATGTGCTGGCCGCCTTTGATGAGGTCTTCTTCTGTCAGGCTCAGGTCGGCGTAGCGGTTGGATTGATCCATGGGGTGTCTCCGGTTGGTGTGTTGGGATGGAGCGAACTATAGGCACGCTGATTCATCATGAAAATTCAAAAAAATTGATCTTGATA
>Ga0172371_10003576_pt1 | contig 23988 bp, 15 predicted proteins | sample Lak12m_FD_114543 | JGI IMG/M metagenome (GOLD analysis project Ga0172371, IMG submission 114543) | Freshwater microbial communities from Kabuno Bay, South-Kivu, Congo - kab_022012_12m | ecosystem: Environmental > Aquatic > Freshwater > Lake | place: Democratic Republic of the Congo: South-Kivu...
AGAATCATCTTCTAGTGACATGCAAAATAACTTTGTTGGAGAATATGATGTTGGAAGAAATTTTGTAATTCCATTAGTTATTACAAATACTTCTGGTGATCCTTATCCTGATGTAAATGTAATAGTTAACAAAGTTAAAAAAGTTGATTTCATAAATGGAACTATGGAAACATTGACTTCAGGTTATACTGTAGTAAATGATAATAATACTGATGAGAATGGTGTTGTTTTCATAAAAATGAATGTACAAAAAACAGGAGAATATCAATTAGAATTAATAATTGCAAGTCCAGATGGTAAACGAGAAAAATTAATGCCTTGGGAAGGTCCTGTATTCCAAATTAAAAAAATAAATAGTGAGTTTGGTTTTGTAAGTTCAGAAAGAGCAAATAATCAGTTAATTACTGTTGATCTAAATAGTAATGCACAAGCAAATCTATCAGATATAGATCAAAGTATTGCATTCTATGGTGATTATAATGAAGCAGTATATGGTGATATAGATGGTAATATTGATGTAAACAAAACATACTATATTATTTATGATTCAACTTATGGTAATAGATTTAATATAGATGATGACACTAACTTTGGGGAACAAAATGGTTCTGAATCATATGGTATGAAAAGAACAGATTTTGGTGCAACTTGGCCTACTTGTTTAGGTGACTATAATGCAAATGCTGTTGGTCAACAAAATGATTGTGTAAATTCAAATGCAATTATGGTTGCAAACTCAGAAGATTATGAATTAGAAATAAATTTGTTAGACTACCAAGGAATAGATTGGTCATTTGAAGTTGTTGGTCCTCCAACTGGGTGGTCTACAACAGGTCTTGCATCAGGTACTGACCTTAATGCGGTCGACGGTAATAGATCTGCAGTAATTCCAGGTACTACAAATATATCTTTTAGTACCCCTATAACTATTTCAGAACAATTTGAAATATATGATTTGAATTATTGTGCATTTGGATCGGAAGCAATTGATCAGAATATTCAGTTTTATTATTATTATGGTTCTGGTCCTGAAGATGGAAATATTTACTACAATTTTGATACTAATAATTGGGATGAAAATATTTCTGATTTGAATATTGATTATTATTTAACAAATTCATTAACAACAGGTTGGAATTGTTTCAATAGAGATTTTAATGTTGGTGGTATGAGTCAAATAAATATTAATTTCATACAAGATGGTAATGCCGATCATAATTATATTGTTGATGCGGTTACATTAAATGGGACATTAACGACACATAGATTATCATTTTATAATAGAACATCATATAGACAATTACCATCTGATTTGAAAGCAGAAGTAAGTGATGAGTTTAAAGAAGGATATATGATGTGGGCAAACTCAAATATAAGTGATGCAAATCATTATATGGAAGTATCATTCAAAGATAGATTAAGAAATGATATGAATATAGTTGATGCAAATGTAACTGCTACCTTGTTGAGAAGAGGAACTTGTGCTATGATGAATGGCCCGATGCAGATGACCTATTTAGGTAAATTAACAAGTACAAGAATAAGTAATGTTGATTCATGGGTATTCAACTTTGGTGATTTAGGATCTGGATTAACACCTGAAGATTCAACTTGCCAAATGTATGATATGAAAATAGATATTAGTGCAAATATTGGCGGTACAGTTTACGAAGATAGTGCATGGAATAATTTCTTTATAAGAAATAATGAGCCAGCATAAGGAGGGATATGATGATTTACAAAATATTTTCGATTATTTTATTATCAATGATGTGCTTATCATTTGGTTTTTCGGCATTATCTGTTACTTTAAGTTTAAGTGACTCAGGTATTGCAGAAGGCGATTCAACAACTTTAACTGCAACTATCTCAGGGAGTGATTCTGGAGTAAGTGCTGAATTAAGTAGTGATGGTATGTTGAATGGTTATTTAACCACTAGTCCGGCTGCGATAGCAGGAGTATCTACTCAAGCAGTTGGAACTGTGTCATCAACAACATCTAAAAGTTGGATTATTCAAGGAGTAAGTGCAGGCACATATGATCTATTAGTTACAGTTTCTGGAGCTAGCTCAAGCACAACTGGATCAACAACATTAACTGTTGATAGCCCGGCAAATGTATCATTACAGAGTTCAACTTGTGATTCAGATTCTGATTTAAGTGATGGCAAAATATTTAGTGTGAGTTACACATTAAGAAATACTGGTGGAGTTAGTGCAACTATTTTGAATGATGCAACATATAGCACAACAAACTTTCCTACTGTAATTGCACCCGCATTAACTAATTATTATATTGATGTTGGAGCAGGACAGACAAAAACTGTTTCTTGGTCTTTTGTTGCAGATTCTGGCACTTCTGAAAGAACAGGAGATGTAGTAATTGATTTAACTGGTGCAAATTTATCAGAAACAATTACTTGTAGTGATTATACTATTGCTGCAACAACTAGTGGAAATACCCCTTCTGGTGGAGGTGGCGGATCATCTACTGCAAAATATGAATTCATTGCAGAACAGAGTGGAAAAACACAAGTTAATTATTACACTGGAAAAGAATTAACAATAAGATTAAAAGAACAGGATTCAATAAATATAGTTCCTAGTGTTGATGTAAATGTTACTTATCCTGATGGTACAATAGAAACAATAAAAACAACAGAATCTGGAACAATTGTTTTTACTCCAAAAGATGTAGGATCATATACATTTACATATAAAAGTGGAACAAAAACTTACACAAAAACAATAACTGTTTTAGCTGCAAGTGTTGATGAGAAAACAACAGATAATACTACTCCTTTAGAAGAAAAGAAAGTAGATACTAGCAAAACTGAAGATAATACTGTTGTAAAAGACACTGTAGATGACACAAAAACAACAGATGATGTTACAAATACAGATTTGCCTATGACAGAACAAGGTATGCCTTGGTGGGGAATGGCATTAATTATTTTAGGTGCAGTTGTTGTAATAATCATAATATCTTACTTTGTGAATTATCATCCACATCATAGATAGTTAAACTAATATGTGTAAAGATAAGTAAAATTAGCTTATCTTTCTCCCTTTTTATTTTTCTTATTTTTCCTTTAAAATTACTTTCTGGAGATAGATTTATATATATATTTTATATATTTATACTAATTTTAGTACTTGCTAAGTTAGATTGGCAGGTTTTTGTATTAAGGAAGGGATTTTAATGAATAATTTTAATTTTGCATATAAAGTCTTTATTTTTGCTATTTTGAGTTTATTTTTATTTAGTTTTTTATATCCCGATTCAACTACTACTGGTTGTATGAATATATATGATGATAATTTAGGTCAAACTATAACTTTGACCCAGGATATTAATGGATTCACAGATTCTTGTTTTAAGTTAGATGATACATTTACTGATGATTCAAATTATTTAGAAATTGATTGTAATTATCGTAGTATTGATATAAATCAATCTAGTTTAGGTTTATTTGAATCAAATAATTTAGATTTAAATTCAATAACTTTTAGACGGTGTGATTTCAACTTTATTGATTCTACTTCTTTTGATGTAATAATACAAGATGTAAATTCAGATTTAAATTATATTTATTTTATTGATAGCAATATTTTAGACTCCGACTCTAGTAGTATTTTTTATGATTCAAATGTTGTAACTGATTCATTCTTGTCATTTAGTTTTAGTAATTTAGATGCGAATTATTTGTTATTTAATGATTTAAATTTGAATATGTCTTATGGTACAACATTTTTAACTATTGATACAAATTCTGATTTGAATTATGTTGTTTTTAACAATTCTGATTTAAATTTAAATAATGATATTGCTGTACAGATAGATAATGTTTATGATGACGCATTATTTTTTGATTTTAATAATTCTACTATTAATTATTATGGCGCAAATAGTGCATTTCGTGTTTATCAGTCTACTTATTCTACTATTAGTTTTTTAGATTTTGGTACATTTGTTTCGAATGCTGAAGAAGATATTTTTTGGGATTTAGAATCAGATATAAATAATGTTAATTTTTTAGGCGGAAGTTTAGAAGTAAATTCAGGAAGTTTTATATTGTTTAGAAATATAAATAACAATCAAATTGATTTTAATTTTTCAGGTTTGGATTTGAATATGAATTCAGGATCTGTTTTTACAACTGGTGTAGATACAAATATCTCGCAATTAAATATATATAATTTAAATGCAACACTAAATTCAAGTTCTAAATTCTTTTATTATTTTGATTTAGTTGCTGACCCATCAGATTTAAACACATTAAGATTATCTAATTCTGTTTTAACACTTAATTCTAGTAATGTGTTTTTTGATTATGATAAAGCAGCTAAAGATAGTACATTAATATTTGATTTTAACAATGTTACATCAAGTACTTTGTTGTTTTCTGATTTGAATTTAGATTTAGCTTCAGATTTCATTACAGTTGAAGGAACATCTGATGTTAACACAATAGATTTATCATTTTTAAATACTCCTGTAATTAGTTCAACAGCATCTATTGTAAAATTAGATAGTAATGATTCAAGTATAACACTTAATTTCAATAATTCTGATTTTAATTTCCAAGGATCAAGTAAAGCATTACAAATTGGTAGTGCTATTGGTTCAATTACAGTAAATGATCTTAATATTATTACTTTCAATTCAGATAGTGCAGTTTATTCTATCTCTGGTGACGTAAATAGTTTTGTTTCAAATTTAGTTAGTGATGCAATTATTACTAATACTACTGCAAACTTATTTATGTTTGTTGATACTAATATTTCGGGATTAGTAATTGATTTAAATAATAGAGATTTGAATTTTGCGAATGATGTATTTTGGTTTGATAATTCAGTAGTTTCTGATTTGAATATTAAAAATTTTGATTTAATAGACTCAACAAATTTATTTACAACTATAAATGATTCAAATTTATCTAATTTGTATTTATTTGATTCAAATATAAAATATGATACCTTATTTGATTTGAATGGTAGATTAACTGCAAAAGTTTGGAACAATTATTTTGTTGATAAAAATACAGATAACAATGCAATAATAATTGAAAGCCCCAGAGTATCTAGTGATGTGAATGTTGATTTTAATGTTGCTTTGACTACTGCAACAAACATAGTAAGTAAAAGTTATAAAGGTGGAAATTATTGGACAAATACAAGTGCTACTAGCCCAGGTACAGATACATCAGGAGATTATATTTATGATACTGCGAGATTAATATATCAAGCAAATGATAAAAATTATTATGATTATTTGCCATTAACTTTGGTTAGATCTGCAGATTTACAACCTACAGATATTTCATTAAATAGTAGTGTTTCTGGAACAACAAGTACTGCAACATGTACTGTAAGAAATAATGGTGATGTTAGTACATCAGGAAGTTACACAACAAAATTTTATGTTGATGATGTTCAACAAGGTGATACAAACACATCATCTACAGCAGTAGCACCAGGAAGCACAAAAACAGTTACTTTTTCATGGGCACCAGCACCAACAACAAGCACAACATATGATTTGAATTGTGTTGTTACATACACTGATTGGAATACATCAAACAACAATTACCAAGAAGAAGCAACAATAACTTATAGTTCATCAAATAGCCCTGGTGGAGGATCATCAGATAATGATTCTGGAATAGATTTAGATGCAAAAAGTTTAACATATTCTGCTGAAAGCCAAGTAAATAAACCAGTTACTTTTACATTCACATATAAAAATATTGGTGATACTAAATTAACTGATTCATATGTTGCAAAAATAATAATTACTCAAAAAGGAGAAACAATAAAAACATTATCTCAAACAATAACTGATGATTTGGCAGCAGACGCAAGCAAAACATATACTGCAACATGGACACCAACAAAAACAGGTTATTATTCAGTTGAAGCATCAGTAGAATATGAAGATGATGATGATACTAGTAATGATGCCATTAGCGATAAATTGTTACATGTAACTAGCACAACAACTACAACAACATCAAATACAAATTCAGCAAATACAATAACTAGTACAAAAACATTAAGTACTAATAAAACATTGCAAAGTGCAAGTGATTTTAATACATTCATAAAAGATTTGAATATTGCTATTGCAGATATTATTGAATTAACTTTGCCTGACATTAATGATATAAACAATATTTATTTGCCAGTTGAAGTCACAAGAACATTTAAATGTGATTCAAATACAAATACTTGTGATGTAACATTATCTTTGCATAATGTTGGTACAACAAATTTGTCAGGTTATAAATATGTTGAAGTATTACCAGAAATAAATAATAATGAAAGATATTTGACATTTGATTTAAATGATCTAAATGCAAGCAGGTATGCAATTCTTAATTATTCTGTAGCTGCAAGTAATGTTGATGCAAACACTCAAGCAAAATTCTTTGGTTTGGTTACTAATGATACATCAACTGTTATTTTAACAAAGAATAAAAGTTCATGGAATATTCCTTGGAAAACAATTGGTTTTGTTATTGCAATCATTGTAGGTGTAGGAATATTAGTTTTGTTAGTATATTATTTAATCAGATTAATTGCACATACACGTTCAGGATTCAGATATTATAAAAGTCATGAATCAAGAAGAGAAGAAGAAGCTCCTAGATGGAAAGGTATTGGAAGTAACGAACAGAAAGTACCTTATAAAGGTGGCAAATACAAAGTTCATTCTGAAAAACATTCTGGACCTAAGTATAAAGGCTGGAACTAGCTTGCCCCTTTTTCTTCAAAGAAGAAAGCGGCCTTCCTTCAACTCTGGAAAAAGAATACTCGATTGTGCTTAGCACCATTGCTAAAGCAGTACATCGAGTGTTATTTATTTTTCTTATTTATTTTTATTTAATAGTTCTAGATATTTATCTAATTCATTAAAACTAGTAATTCGTTCTTTTATTTTAGGATGCTCATTATGTCTGTCCAAAAGCAGAGTGTTTATTCCTTGTTGTTTTGGGCCATCAAAATCATCAATAAAATTATCTCCTATATGCAAAATATTTTTCAACGGCACATTTAGCTTCTTTGCACTAATCTCAAAGATTTCTTTACTTGGTTTTTTGCATTCGTATTCAAAAGAAATTATAACCGAATCAAATTTTTTTATTTCTTTAATATTTTTTAATAGTTCATAGGTTCTGAAAGATGCATTACTTATTATTCCTATTTTCAAATTATATTTTTTTGCTAGTGAAAAAATATATTTGATATCCGAATAAACTACAAAATCTTTATTTTGTTTTTTAATTAAATTATCTACATATTTGACTTCATTATCTCCAAAAAGAATTTTTATGTCTTGTAGAAATTGTTCATAACTTATATTTTCAACAAACATATTGTCAAAGTATCTTGGACCTAATTTATTAAGAATATAATCACTTAATTCTTTATGGTATTTATTATGGGTTTTGCTATTACTTAATAGTGTACCCCACAAATCAAATGTAATTGCCTTAATCATAATATCACTTTTTTAGCTTGATTAAATAAGCTATTTCTAATTCTTTTATATCTTCTATTTTCAAATTAACTTTATTAAATATTTCTTCTAATTGTTTTTTAGAGAATTGTTCTATCAAAGATAGTATCAGCATATTCTTTTCCCAAACACAATTCAATATATTCTAAAATCCTTTGTCGTGATGTTTTGTATCTCGTTCTAAGTAATGTGCCCCACAAATCAAATGTTATTGTTTTAATCATAATAAATAAATAATAAATAAGTATAAAAACATTACTAAATTAAACATAATTGGAAAGTTATTTATTTATCTTTAAGTTATATCTATAGAAGTGAGTTTTATGGATATTGATAAATCAATGGTTGTTTTTGAAGGTTCGAAAATAAGACGATTGTGGTATAATGAAGAATGGTATTTTTCTGTTGTGGATATTTTGATGGTTTTAGTACAACAATCAGATTATCAAACAACAAGAAAATATTGGAATAAATTAAAAGAACGATTATCCAAAGAAGGAAATGAGTCGGTGACAAATTGTCACCAACTGAAATTAATGGCCGCAGATGGTAAAAATTACCTAACAGATGTAGCTAATGTAGAAACCTTATTGCGTTTAGTACAATCTGTACCTAGTCCAAAAGCAGAGCCTATTAAACTATGGTTAGCTCAAGTAGGTTATGAAAGAATACAGGAAATAGTAGATCCAGAAAAAGCAATAAATAGGGCAAGAATAACTTGGCAAAACCATGGACATGATGAACGATGGATACAACAAAGAATGATGGGTCAAGAAACAAGAAATAAATTAACTGATTTTTGGTCTACTCACGATATAAATAAAAGTGAGGAATTTGCTATCCTAACAAATATTATTCATCAAGAATGGTCTGGACTATCAATAAAAGAACACAAAGATTTGAAAAGTTTAAAACATCAAAATTTAAGAGATCATATGACTGAAGCAGAATTAATCTTTACTGCTTTAGCTGAAATGTCAACAAGAAAGATTGCTGAATCAAATAATGCAATAGGTTTAGAAGAAAATGAGATTGCGAGCAAAAAAGGTGGAACAGTTGCAAAGAATGCCAAACTTGAATTGGAAACAAAAACAGGAAATAAAATAGTGTCAAAAGAAAACTATTTAGAAAATAAGAAGAAAAAATTATTGGAAATTGAAAAATAAATATATTATTTATGTAATTTAATTAAATATGCTATTTCTAATTCTTTAATATTTTCAATTCTCAAATTAACTTTATCAAATATTTCTTCTAATTGTTTTTTAGAGAATTGTTCAGATATGGTGTCGCCTAAAGATTCATCAAAATATACTGTTTTACCTTCAACTTTAATTATTGGACAATTAAATTTTTTATATAGGTTCATTCTTTCTTCAAATGCATTTTCAGAATATAGTGATAAAATAATAATTCCATTTTTTTTAATAACTCTTTTCATTTCTTCTAAGATTTTATATTTTAAATCTCCAAAATTAGCAAATGAACCTATGCACATAACTACATCAAAATAATTATCTTCAACTGGCATATCTTCTGCTTTACCTAAAACAAACTTTGCATTCTTGTTAGGAAATAGTTTGTAAAATGATTTTTCTGCAATCGGATCATGATCTAAACCAAATAAATTATTAGTTAGTTTCTCAATTTGTTTTAAGTTTCTACCATTACCACAAGCAACATCTAATACAAAAGAATTCTTTTTAATATTATTAATAAGGTATTTTTCTTCTTCTTTATACCAATTATCATAGGCTTTACTAGGATCAACAGTCGCAGTAACCCAATAATCTAAGTTCTTTAATTTAGGTTTCATAATAAATAAAAAACAAGAAAAAATAAAAATAGATCTCATTGCAACCGAATGTATTGCCTATGGCATCGCTTGTGTCATCAAGGCATTGACTTATGACACTTTGTAAAAGATTTTGTACCTTGCGTACACAATCTTATACACTATAGCAATGAGGATTTTCTTTTTTTGGCAGACTGTGGCTTATTTTCTTTTTTTAAAAGAAAAAAAGGCTAGATGTCTAGGTCTTTTACTTCTTTAGCGTGTTCTATAATGAAGTCTTTTCTAGGTTCAACTTTCTCTCCCATTAGGATTGAAAACAATCTATCACTTTCCATTGCATCTTCAATAGTTATTTTCTTAAATACTCTTTGTTTAGGATCCATTGTTGTTTCCCACAATTGATCTGCGTTCATTTCACCTAAACCTTTGTATCTTTGAACATGTATTTTCTCAACTTCTATATTTTGTTTTTTCAATTCAATCATAAAAGTTTCTAGTTCTTTATCACTATAGAAATATTTTCCTGTTTTTGTTAATGGATCTATTAATTTGAATAAAGGTGGTTGAGCAATGTAAATTTTACCCTCAATTATTAATGCTTTAATGTATCTGTAAAACAATGTTAATAATAAAGTTTGAATATGTGACCCATCAACATCGGCATCAGTCATAATAACAATTTTATGATATCTTAATTTATCAATATTAAATTGTTCACCAAAGTTAGTTCCAATTGCAGTTATTAAGTTTTTAATTGCTTCACTGTTTAGCATTTTATCTAATCCTGCTTTTTCAACATTCAAAATTTTACCTCTCAATGGTAATATAGCTTGAGTTTCTCTATTTCTTCCTTGTTTCGCACTATTATGAACAAATATTCCTGATGCTAATGCAAAATTATGTGTTTTAGGTACTTCAATATCATACACATCCATTTTTTTAGTTAATTTTACAATTTGTTTTATTTTATGGTTGTAACATTTAACTGCAGTTAATACCTCTTTAGTATTGCCATTAAAGAATCTATCTGTAAATGTTTTTAGACTTAATAAATTCTTATTTTTAATTGCAATTCTTATTTCATCATATTTGTTTAAATCTTTATATTTATCATAAACCTCTCTTAGTTTTTTTAGGGTATTTTCAAAATATGTTTTGTTATAGGATTCTTTTCTTTTTTCTCGGAATTCAGGAGTCCATTGCAATTTTGTTTTATTTGCCCTCCATTTTAATAATTCATTATCATTCCATTGTTCCTTTGCGATTTTTGTTAATTTAATTTTTGCATTTGGAGTATTTGTAAAGAATGATTTTGTTTTTATTGATTGTTTTTCTTTATTTTCTAAGTTTGACCAATATTCTTTTTGTGCTTTAGCTAATAATGTTTTATTTTTCTTTTGATATTCAGGATTTGAATTGTAGAAATCTTTGTATTTTTTAGTCATGAATTCTTTATATTCATTATTTTCCCATTGTTTTTTAGCTCTTGTACTTAGAACAGCTCTCATACCTTTCATAGTATTACTTATCTTTGTTTTATATTCAGGTGTTTGTTTAATTTGTTTTAGTTTTTCTAACACTTCTGGTCTTTTTAGATTTTTATCAGCAAGTTGTCTATGTAACTCTAAATGCTTCTCTTTAGACATTCTTATTATATTTGTAGGATTATTATTTTTCTTGTTAAAATCTAAATGATGTTTATGATTTCCAGATTCAATAACATATAATTTATTATCTAAATTATATTTGTCTGCAAACATATGTGTAAATTGCCATTTATGTGTTTGTGGATTTAATATCATTTCATAATCTTTAATTGTTATTCTATGTTCTACTTTAGATAACTTTTTGTACAATGGCATTAAAGAATCTGTTTTTAATAAATCTTTTGCTTGTTTGTATTTCCCAGTTCTTAACATAAATTTATGATTCGGAGTACAAATTATTTCTTCATTATTATCTAAAATAACTTTTATTACTTCTGCATTCTTTTTTGTAATTCTAGGATTTTCAATTTTTTGTATTCCAATTGATCCATCCTTTAATATAGTATAACAAAAGTTTTCTTTTTCTAGTTTATGTTCTTCAATTAATTCTTTGAAAGATACGTTTCGTCCATCTGTTAATGAAATTTTAGTATCTCCTGAAAAACATCCGCCGGCTGAATCACCTTCAACAACATACAATTCACATTCTTCAGGATTGTTTGATGAACAATCTGCTAATTTTCCTGGTAATGTTGTAGATTCTAATGCACCTTTTCTTCTAACTAATTCTCTTGCTTTTCTAGCAGCTTCTCTTGCTTTTGCAGCTTGCATAATCTTTTCAGTTAGATTTCGTGCATAGTCTTTATGTTCTTCTAAATATTTTCCAAATTCATTGTAAGTCATATCAGAAACAATTGAAATGAAATCAGAATTTCCTAGCTTAGCTTTTGTTTGTCCTTCGAATTCTGGATTTGGTACTTTCATTGATAAAATTGTTACTAGTCCTTCTCTGATATCTTCACTTTTGTATTCTTCTTTTATTTTATTTTTAGAAAAGTAATCATCAAATGCTCTTATTACTCCTCTTTTGAAACCAGCTTCGTGTGTTCCACCATCAACAGTATGAATATTATTTACAAAAGAAATCATTCTTTCTGCGTAACCTGTTGTCCAAGTAGAAGCAATATTAATTGTTAAATCTAAATCTTTGTATTTAACTGTTTTTTGGAAATATAATTTATCTCCTAAAATATTATCTCCTTCTGTGATATATCCTAAGAAATCTTTTAATCCATTTTCATAATAAAATTCTTCTTTTGTATCATCTAATTTATTTATTAAAACAACTTTAACTCCCGAGTTCAAAAAAGCTTGTTCTTTTAATCTTTCTTTTATTGCTTTAATATCAAATTCTGTTGTTTCAAATATTTGGAAATCCGGTTTAAATAAAACTTCAGTACCATGAACTTTAGTTTCGCCAACAACTTCAACTTTTCCTAATGGGTTTCCTCGTTCATACTTTTGGAAATGTATTTTTCCATCTTTGTAAACTCTAACTTCCATATATTCTGATAATGCATTTACTACTGATGCGCCAACACCATGTAGTCCTCCAGAAAACTTGTAAGAATTTTTATCAAATTTTCCTCCTGCGTGTAATTCACACAAAACAGTTTCTAATGCACTTCTTTTTGTTTCTGGATGAATATCTACGGGGATACCTCTTCCATTATCATTAACTTTAACTAAATTTTTATCTTCGAATGTAACAATAATTTCATTACAATGTCCAGCTAAAGCTTCATCAAATGCATTATCTACAATTTCATATACTAAATGATTTAATCCAGCAATACCTGTTGAACCAATATACATTCCTGGTCTAACTCTAACTGCTTCTAAACCTTTTAATACTCTAATATTATTTGCGTTGTAATCACTCATTATTATCACCCTTATTTTCTACTGATTCACATTCTATGTTTTCTGCCTCGCCAGGTGTGACACAACTTATCTCATCACAATTTTCTTCAATTAAATCAACTTCATAAACTTTATCTTTTGGATCTAATTTAATTAATCTTACTCCTTTTGTATTTCTACTTAATTCAGGTAATTGATCTAGTCTAGTTCTAATAGCAATTCCTAATTTTGTAACTAATAATATTTCGTTTGCATCTTCGATAACTAATGCTTTTACAATTTTACCTGCATTTTTAATATTCATTGCAATTGTTCCTTTTGCTCCTCTTTTTGTTTGTCTGAATTCTTCAACAGCAGTTATTTTTCCATAACCTAATTCAGAAACAAATAATATTTTATCTGAATCTGAAACAACATTTACTGCAACAATCTTTGAGCCTGCTAAATTCATTGCTTTTACTCCTGCTGCTTGTCTTCCCATTTCTCTAACTTGCATAGGGTCGAATACTACTGCTTTTCCAGCTTCACTTACAATAAATACTTTTTTATTTTCTTCAACTAATCTTACGCTTATTATTGAATCGTTGTCCATAATATTTACTACTTTCAAACCATTAGCTCTGATCTTTTTAATTAAATCAAATTTCATTTTTTTAATTTTTCCATTTTCAGAAACAATTATTACTTGGTATTTTTCTGCTTCTGCAACAATTTCGACCGTTATTGGAATTATATTTGTAATAGTTTCTCCTTCATCTAATTTCAAAACGTTAACAATATGTCTTCCTTTTGATGTTCTGTTTGCTTCGGGTATTGTGAAACAATCCATAGTGTATAATCTACCTTTGCTTGTAAACAAATACATTATATCATGAGTGTTAGCTAAAACAAATTCTTTAACAGTATCTTCTTCACTCTTAGTTGTTTTAATTCCTTTACCTGCTCTATTTTGAGTATGATATTCTTCAATAGACATTCTTTTAATGTACCCTTCTTGAGTTAAAACAATTGCTTCTTTTTTATTCTCAACAAAATCTCTGAAGTTTGTATTCTTAGTTGTTTTTTCATTTGATAATTTTGTTTTTCTAAAATCACCATATCTTTTTTTAATATCTAAAACTTCATTTTTAATATATTCTCTTAACTTAGATTCATTTTCTAAAAGAGTTTTATATTCTTCAATTTGTTTTTTTGTTTCTTCATATTCTTTTTTCAAATTATCAATTTCTAATCCAGTTAATTTTTGCAATTTCAAATCTAAAATAGCTTGTGCTTGTAAATCATCTAAACTAAATCGCTCCATTAATCTTGATTTTGCTGTACTTGGATCTTTTGAACTTTTAATAATTTGTATTGTTTCATCCAAATTACTAATTGCAATCATTAATCCTTCTAAAATATGTAATTTCTTTTGCAATTTATCAATATCAAAAGCCAACCATCTTTTTGTAACCTGCATTCTATGTTTGAAATATGCTTCCAATGTTTGTTTTAAGTTCATTAACTTTGGTTGACCTTCATCTAATACTAAAAAGTTTACAGGGAAAGTAGTTTCTAATTCTGTATGCTTAAATAAATTATTTACAATTATTTCTGGTTCTGCATTTGAATTAATTTCTACAACCAAACGCATTCCATCTTTATCTGATTCATCTCTTAAATCTGCAATACCTTTTATTAAACCTTCATTTACTAATTTTGCAATGTGTTCTATTACTGTTGCTTTGTTTACTTTGTAAGGTATTTCAGTAAATACAATTTTTTTATGACCTTTTTTTGTGTCTTCAATTTTATAATTTGCTCTTACATAAACTGAACCTCTTCCAGTTTCATAAATGTTTAACATATCATATTGATTTAATATTGTTGCACCAGTAGGGAAATCAGGTGCTTTTACAAATTGCACTAAATCTTTAACTTCACAATTAGGATTATCAATTAAATGTACTAATGCATCACATGATTCAGTTAAATTATGAGTTGGAATATTTGTTGCCATTCCAACAGCAATACCTGATGCTCCATTAATTAATAAATTAGGTATTTTTGACGGCATAACTATTGGTTCTGTTAATGAGTTATCATAATTTGGAATAAAGTCAACTGTGTTCTTTTCCAAGTCAACTAACATTTCTTCTGATATTTTACTTAATCTTGCTTCTGTGTATCTTGATGCTGCTGGAGAATCCCCATCGACAGATCCGAAGTTTCCTTGTCCTTCAACTAAAGTGTATCTTAATGAGAAGTCTTGTGCCATTCTAACTAAAGCATCATAAACAGATAAGTCTCCATGAGGGTGGTACTTACCCATTGCTTCACCTGTTATTCTTGCACATTTCTTGTAAGGCTTGCTGTGCCATAGGCTTAATTCCATCATAGAGTAAAGGATTCTTCGCTGTACTGGCTTTAAACCATCTCTTACATCTGGCAAAGCTCTACCGGTTATTACAGACATTGCATAGGCAAGGTAAGAATTTTTCATTTCTTTTGATATATTTGTTTCTAAAATATTTTGATGTTCCTGTTTATCATTATGATTAGTTTCTATGTTTTCAGCCAAATAATCCCCTCTTTAAAGTAAATAAGTATATAATTCGCATTTTCATGTTTTTTAAGCTATTTTTGCCATATTTCGTTGTAATTTCTTTGTGTTTTCCTATTATATATAATATATAAATAATATATAAGGAAATAAGTATATAAATGAATCGATTTTACAGTATGTGCTACATAAGAAAATAAGCTATTTTTGTGGGTTTATTAGAGGTAATTTTTTACTATCTCGAGTTTATAAATGTTTCCCGCGCAAAATGCATTTTATATGTTGTAAAACTGTATTTTACGAAAGAAAAGCTACCGCGCGGAATGATGTGCGAATTATCTATCTTTTAGATAAATATCTAGGTATAATGGCAGAGTGCCTTTAATTCGTTCTTTTAATGGTTGAAACCCAAACTTTTTATAAAAATGAATTGAATCTTTTTTAGGATCAATATTTCGTTTTGCATCAACTATTAGAAATCTACATCCAAATATGTGTTTAGAAGTATATTTTGCAAGACTATATGCAAATTCTAAGAGTTTTGTACCAAATCCATTTTTGAGATATCTGCTGTCTATTGCTAATCGACCTATTTTTAATGCAGGTAATGTTTTATAAGTAATGCCCTTTTGTCTAAATGTTTCTTTTAGGTCGGCATCTAAGTTTAAAGAATCAGATAAAATTGCGATATATCCAATCAAATTTCCTTCATAAATTAGTAAATAGGTTATAGATATGCCTATATTTTGATTTGAATATGCATCTTCACAGATAAACTTTTTTAGTTCAGACTCATAAGTAGTAAAATCTTTTAAGAATTCTAAATCAGTCTCTTGTAACTTTCTTATTTGTAATTTTGTTTCATCTATTTGCATGTTAAGCCTAATTGTTTTAGGTAAAATTCTTTGTTTTTCTCTGCGTTTTTAATGAATGCAACTCTTTCTTTAGAGGGATGTTCTATTTCTTCAAGCCATTCTCTAACGAATCTTCTAGCATCTTCCCCTCTCAATACAGGTGTTGCTCTGATAGGTTTAGCCATATTGTTTCCCTCCTTTACTTATACTAATAATAGTTGATATATAACTATATACAAAATAGTTTATATGTTGATGTTATTATGGGGTTTAAGATAGAATAATAATTTTAATTAGACTATAGCTTTATATTTAGTTGATTTCTTATTTTATTGATTATTATGGTTTCTGGCAAATCTCCTAGATTAGAGGTGGGAAGTAGCATTCATGATATAATAAACCAAAATAAATCTTTATCTAAATCTTGGGAGATTTGGACGCCCGCCAGAAAAAAGAAAGCGTTGTTTATTGCAGGAGTTCGTCGTAAAATACAAGAATTAATATATAATGTAAATTTAACTGATACAGAAGTTGCTAGACAAATTACGTCAATGGGCTTGAAAATTGATCGTGAAAGAATAAGACAAATTCGCGTAACAAAACAAATAACAAAAGAAACAAAACTCTCATCTAAGGTTGATTTAATACAAGTATATAAAATTATTATTGAAAATCCTCAAATAACCTATGCTGAATTAGCAAAGAAATTTAATGTATCTTATGCTCAAATAGTTGCATATTGTCATTATCGAGGGGTACATTTAAGAAATGCATTACATATTACTCCCGAAGAAAGAAAAAGAATAGATAATTTTTTTCATGCAATTGGAATTTATAAAACTCCTAAGTATAGAAAAGATGTAAGTGCATTTGTAGAACGCTATGTACTATATTCTGAATTAGGTATTGTTGTAGAAGATAATCCAAACATATTAGTTTTAGTCCCAAGTACAGTTTTAAGTAAAATTGAAGAATTTGATAATTTAGGTATTGATTGGAAAGAAAATAGTCATTTATTTCGTATTTCTTTAGATAGACTGCGAGCTACTATTAAATTATTTAATTCTGTAGGTGCGACTCATAAGTTAGATTCATTATTGTATTATATTTATCAAGATAGAAATTTAAGTCCTTTTGATAATAAAAAGTATGTTAGTTTGAAAGAGGGGATTATAAAAAAAGATTATGATGTTATTCTTAAATGGATTCCAGGATTTGTAAGATTTGCACTAAATAAAATGGGTGTTCAAAGTATTTCTAATGAGCATATAGAGATTGGGCGTGATGCGGCTATAGAGGTATTAACAAATTGTAAATCTCCAGAAAATAATCAAAATTTGATTTTATTGATGATTTCATATAATATAGGTCATAAATTAAGATTAGATTATTATAAAACTAAAAAAGAAAGATCCTTAGAGGAATATAGAGAAGTCTATGATCCGAATTCAGAAACAGAAGTAGGGTTAGACTTAGATTATAAAGATGATTAATTCTTTAATTTTGGGAAGTTAGAATCATAAATCCATAATGCATTATTGTCTTTAGCTTTCTTAAGATAATAGTTATCTGGTAAGAAAGTATGTGATAATGCAACATCTATGTTGTTATCTCTTAATAGTTTTATATTCTTTTCAGTAAAATCCCAAATGCTTAATTCTATTGCAATTATTCCCCTTAATATATATAAACTTATATGTTTTATATATAACATGGTAGAGTATGAAACTCAAGGGTTGACTAGTGCAAAAGTAAATGAGTTGCGAAAGCAATATGGTTTTAATGAAATTAAAACTGAACAGAAATCAAGACTCGTAAAGCTTTTTATAGGTCAATTTACCTCTTTTTTAGTTCTAATATTAGTTGTAGCAGGAATATTGTCATTTGTATTTGGTGATGATTTAGACGGTATTGCAATATTTGCAATTATAGTCCTAAATGGTATTATAGGATTTATTCAAGAATACAAAGCAGAAAATGCAGTAAATGCATTAAAGAAAATGTTAATTCCCAAAACAGTTGTTTTCAGAGATGGACAACAAAAAGAAATACCATCAACAGAGTTAGTGCCAGGAGATATTGTATTATTACAAGAAGGAGACAAAATTCCTGCTGATTGTGAAATCTTGCAAGCATTTGCATTAAAATTAGATGAAAGTGTTTTAACTGGAGAAAGTAAACAAGTATCTAAAAAAGATGGAATTGCATACTCTGGTACATTAGTTACAACTGGTAAAGCATATTGTCGAGTATCGAAAATAGGTAAAGAAACAGAATTTGGAAAAATAGTTACATTAGTAGCACAAGAAAAAAAATCTGAAAGTTTATTAACAAAAGAAATGGATAAATTATCTAAAAAATTAGGGATAGGAATTTTAGTTTTAGTTGTAATACTTTTTGTTATAGGATTAATTGAAGGATCAGAATTATATAATACATTAATTACTGCTATTGCATTAGGAGTTTCAGCAATTCCCGAAGGTCTCCCTATAATAGTTACTTTAACATTAGCAATTGGCACACAAATTTTAGCAAGAAAAAAAGCAATAATAAGAAAAATGAGTGCAATCGAAACTTTAGGTGCAACAACTGTTATTTGTTCAGATAAAACAGGAACATTAACATTAAATGAAATGACTGTTAAAAAAATAAAAACATTAAATAATGAAAAAGAAATTGATGGCACAGGATATTCTTGGACAAATAAAATAGATATTGTTAACAATAATGAATTAGCAAAAATAATTGATATTGGAGAAAACTGTAACAATTCAAAAGTAGATAATGCATTATTAGGTGATGCAACTGAATTGGCATTAAAAGTATTGGCAAGAAAAACAGATTATGTAAATACTTTCAAAGAATTAGACGAATTGCCTTTTTCAAGCGATAGAAAAATGATGACTTGTTTAATGCAAACTAAACCTACGAAATTTGATTTGGGAAAGAACAATAAACAAATATTTACTAAAGGTGCTTTTGAAGAAGTAATAAAAAAATGTTCATTTATTTTAGATAATAACAACATAAGAAAATTAATACAAAAAGATATAGAATTATTTACAAAATATCATACTGAATATTCAGAAGACGCATTAAGAGTTTTAGCATTTGCATACAAAGAATATACTGATAGTTTTGATGAAGAAAATTTAATTTTTGTTGGTTTCAAGGTATGATTGATCCTCCAAGAGAAGATGTGCCAAATGCATTAAAATTAGCACAAGGTGCTGGTATAAAAGTAAAAGTTATTACTGGAGATAATCATTTAACTGCTAGAGCAATTGCTAAAAGAATTGGATTGCCGCATGAACATGTTGTTTTAGGCTCAGAAATTGATTTAATGAATGACGCACAATTAAAAGAAGCAATAAGAAATACTCACATATTTGCAAGAACAAATCCCGAGCATAAATATAGAATTGTATCGATGCTTCAAGAAATGGGAGAAGTAGTTTCTGTTACAGGTGATGGCGTAAATGATGCCCCTGCTTTGAAAAAAGGAGATGTTGGAATTGCAATGGGTATTAAAGGAACAGAAGCAACAAGAGAAGTTGCAGATATAGTTTTGAAGGATGATAATTTCGCAACGATTATTTCTGCAATATCTGAAGGCCGAAGATTATATACAAATATTTTGTTGTTTGTAAAATTCATGTTATCTGCAAATTTTGGAATGTTATTTTTTGTTGGAATATTATCATTAGCAAGATTGCCTTTGCCATTGTTAGCATTACAAATTTTGTGGATTAATATTGTTACTGATAGTTTGCCTGCATTGGCATTAGGTCAACAAGAAGCAGAAGAAGGCATTATGACTAAAAATCCAAGACAAAGACATGTTAGTTTATTATCTCAGTTTTGGAAATTTATTTTGATTACATTAGTTTTGTATATTATTGGTTGTTTTATTGCTTATTGGTTTGGTTATGGTATTGATAAAACATTAGGTATTGATTTGAATAATTTAGCATTAGGTTCACATGCAAGAACAATGGTATTTACAGAAATAGTTGTTATGGAATTAGTTTTAGCATTTAGTGTGATTTATAGAAAGAGTCATAGTTTCTTTAATTCATTGAAAGATATGTTTTCAAATTATTATTTGATTGGTGCAGTAATAATTTCATTTGCATTGCAATTAATGGTTATTTATGTTCCTTTTTTCCAGAAGTTCTTTAAGACTGTTTCTTTAGGTTTTAATGAATGGCTAGTTATTTTTTGTGTAGCATTATTAATGTTATTTGTTCCTATTTTAGAATTGGGGTTAGAAAAAATATTAAAAAAGAAAGAAACAATTTGAATTATGGTATTTAAACTTTATCATTATAATTATATAATGTCATTATTACAAAAAATCAAATACCCTAGAATATTATTGTTTATTGTCGTTTTAATATTAACCTATTTTTTATTTACTGGTAAAGAGTTCTTATTAATAAAAGAATTATTATTGTCATTAAGTTACTTTAGTGCTTTTATTGCAGGGATAATGTTTGTATATGGTTTTACGAGTCCTATTGCAACTGGAATTCTCATTGTTTTGGCTTCTAGCTTAAATATATGGTTAGCTGGATTTATTGCAGGGTTTGGTGCAGTATTAGGTGATCTAATAATATTTAGATTTATTAGAAATTCATTTAAAGATGAATTAAATTTATTAAAACAAGAAAAAATAATTGTTAAAGTAAAAAATTTAATTCCTGAGAAGTTTAGAAAAAGTAAATTTAAAGAATATTTGGTTTTGGTTTTTGCTGGTTTTTTAATTGCATCGCCTTTGCCTGATGAGTTTGGTGTTTCTTTGTTAGCCATGTCTGAAACAGTATCAGAATTAAAATTTGCTATTTTATCTTATATTTTGAATACTTTAGGAATATTTGTTATTTTGGGTATAGGGGCTTTAATCTAGGGATAAGCTTTTATACTTTCCGTTATTTTTTATATAGATTACAATGGTCAGTTGTAAATTATTCAAGAAATATCAAAATTGTACAACAGTACCTTAAAAATAAAATTGATTTTTATGGAAGCATTTATTTCTTTAATTATTTTAAGTTTGATTATTTTACTAGGCGCTATTGGAGAATTCTTTTTTAGGAAAACCGGCATTCCTGATGCAATTTGGTTAATTATTATAGGAATATTATTTAATTATTTATTTGATTTTGGAAATTCTATGGCAATAAAAGAAATAATTCCAATATTTGTTGTCTTAACATTAATTGTTATTCTATTTGATGGTGGTTTGAATTTAAGGTTAGGGAGTTTAGTCAGAAATAGTGGTCCTGCTTTATTTATTGCAATATTATATTTTATTTTCTCAGTAGTATTAGTTACAGGAATAACTTATCTAATACATTTATTTGGTTTTTTACCTAATTGGAATATTTGGTTTGGTATTATCTTGGGGGCTATATTAGGAGGTACGAGTTCAGCAATTGTTTTGCCATTAGTGAATTTAGCTAAATTAAGTGAAAAATTGCAAGATATATTGAGTGCTGAATCTGCATTCAATGATGCTTTGTGTATTGTTGTTGTTTTTACTATTTTGGGATATTTAGGAAAAGCAGGGGAATATAGTTTTGGTATGATATTTAAGAATATTGCAGCAAGTTTTGCAATTGGTATCGTTTTAGGTATTATTGTAGGTTTATTTTGGTTATGGTTGTTGAAAAGATTATCTTCAGAAAAAGATATGACGCAATATTATTATGTTTTGACATTATCTTTATTAATTATATTATATTTAATTACTGAATATTTAGGCGGCTCAGCAGTAATATCTATTTTTGTATTTGGTTTAATTATGGGTAGTACAGAGTTATTAAATAAAATTTTTAAAACTGAATTTTATGTTATTAATCAAGATATATTATTAATAAATAAGCAAATTGCTTTTTTAATAAAAAGTTTCTTTTTTGTATTAATAGGGACGATGTTTGTTTTTGTTTTAAGTCCATTTTTAATAGCAATAATTATTGTATTAATGTTGCTTCTGGCAAGATATTTTACAATAATGATTCCTAGTACAACTAGAAATTTAGTTGTGGCAGAACGACAATTATTGTACTTTTTTGCACCGAAAGGTTTAGCCGCAGGATTATTGGCAATATCATTAGTAGATTATGCAAATATTTTGCCAGGGACTGATATAATTAGTAATATTGTTTTTAGTGTAATATTATTATTTATTGTTATTACTACTGTTGCATTATTTATTTATAAACATAAAACTAAATCGGCAAACTCAGTTGAATCAACAAATACATTAAAAGCTACAGAATCAGTAGAATAGGTTAATTATATATACTAAACATATCTTATTAATCCTATATACATATAAATATTAAGGGTATAATTTATAAGATACTAATTATTGATTACGGGTGATGTTATGCAATGTGATATTTGTGGTAAAGAGACTAGAATATTCTTAACTGAGATGGAAGGTGCAAAATTATATGTTTGTAGCTTATGTAATCCATCAGGCCAAGGAAAAATAGCTAGACCTCAAAGAACTGAAGGTTACAAGCCTCATTTTAAACCAAGAGTTAATGTTCCACAATTCAAAATGCGTAAACAAGAGCCCTTTGATTTAAACAATTATGATTTAGTTGAAAACTATGCTGAACAAATAAAAGCAATTAGAGAACAAAACAAAAAAACATTTGAAGAATTTGCAAAAGATTTATTTGTTACTGCATCATATTTGCAAAATGTTGAGAATGATAAATTAAAACCTAGTGCTGGATTATTATTAAAATTATATGAAAAATATAATTTATTATTAGTAGTTCCAAAACCAGGAGTAGATGTTTCTGCTTTACCAAAAAAGAAATTTGAATTCAAACCTAAACCACATTTTGAGAAAAAGAAATTTGATAAATCTAAGTTTGAAAGATCAAAAGGTAATTTTGCAGGAGAAAAAGAAGAATATTTAGCAACACCAAAAGAAGTTTATGTTTCAGAAAATAAACAAGAACAAAGTTATGAGCCAGTAAGTCAAAATGCTAAAAAGAAAATCATTTTGAGTTAGTATTTTATTGTGGTGTAAATATGTCTTGGTACTTTTGGTTAATATTATTAGTAGCAATGATTGTATTTACATTCTTAATGAAATATTTTTTCAAAGCAAGAGTTTACTATTTTATAATATCAATGATTTCTAGTACAAAAGCAGTTAAAATTCTAAATCGATTTAAAAGAGATAAATTTTGGTTTTGGATTTCTAAGTTCGGAATCTTTTTAGGATTTGGTTTATTTGGAATATTATCTTGGTATTGGAAAGATTTAAAACAAAAAAACAAACCTATAAAACAAATAATATTTTATTCAATTATTATTTTAGCAATAGGAATTATATTTAGTTCATTCGGATCAATGGGTAATACTGTATTGAAATATTTGAATATATTTATTTTCTTGTTTTTTGGATTTGCTGGTTTTGGTATTGCATTATTAGGTTATCAAGCAGCACTAATAATCAAAGGATATATTTTAGGAAGAACATCATGTCCTGGTGTTGCACCTGTTATTCCTGGTATAACTGTTCCGGGCACAGATTTTAAAATTCCTTTTTTTGAAGGATGGTTAGCTTTAATTATGATTATGGTTGTGCACGAATTAGCCCATGGTATTTTAGCTCACAAAATAAAAGTAAAAGTTAAATCATTTGGTTTATTGTTATTAGGATTTTTTCCAATAGGTGCTTTTACTGAACCAGATGAAAAAGAATTAAAAGATGCTAAGCCTAAAGATCAATTGTATGTTTATTCTTCTGGCCCAACATTAAATTTGGTATTTGCATTAATTGTTTTTTTATTAACTTTAGGAATAGGTTTTTTGTCTGCAGGATTTGTGACTAA
>Ga0172371_10003578_pt1 | contig 23974 bp, 41 predicted proteins | sample Lak12m_FD_114543 | JGI IMG/M metagenome (GOLD analysis project Ga0172371, IMG submission 114543) | Freshwater microbial communities from Kabuno Bay, South-Kivu, Congo - kab_022012_12m | ecosystem: Environmental > Aquatic > Freshwater > Lake | place: Democratic Republic of the Congo: South-Kivu...
GACAACGTGAACCTGACGGTGCAATTAATTGTGCCGGTAGCGCTGGAACAAGGCTCCAAGTTCGCCATCCGCGAAGGCGGCTTGACCGTAGGCGCCGGCGTCGTTACCAAAATCATTGAATAGGCGAGGACGATAATGGCTAAACAAAAAATTCGCATTCGCCTTAAGGCGTATGACCATCGCGTGCTTGACCAGTCCGCTAAACGCATTGTTGAAACCGCCGAACGCACTGGCGCGCAAGTCGTTGGTCCTGTACCCTTGCCAAGCAAGAAAGAGCGCTTTACAATACGTCGCTCTGCGTTTATTGACAAAGACTCGCATGAGCATTTTGAAATCCGCACGCATAATCGCTTAATTGATGTGCTAGACCCGGACTCCAAAACCATTGATATGCTGATGCGGCTCAATTTGCCCGCTGGCGTTGATATTGAAATAAAAATCTAGTCGAAATACATAACACATACCCGACTGGGTATGTGTTATGGTGTAAGTTCGAGACAGCGCAAGAGCTGACGCGGACGCGGACTCCTATTTTGCCCGCCTTCCGAATCTCCCTGACTGCGCTGTACGGAGATGATGCAACCGTTGCCCCGGTTGACAGTCTCGTCAATATTCTATAAAGGAGAAACTGATTCTTATGTTAAAAGGGCTAATTGGCAAGAAGATTGGCATGACCCAGATCTTCGATGATAACGGCGCGGCTTTTGCCGTTACGCTCATCGAGGCTGGGCCTTGTTTCGTTACCCAAGTTCGCACCGCTGAAAAAGAAGGCTATTCGGCAGTGCAATTGGGATTTGGCGAGACCAACCCCAAACGCCTGACCAACGGCGAGACGGGTCACTTGAAAGCAAACGAACTGCCCCCTCTGCGTTTTCTGCGCGAGTTTTCTGCAAAAGACCATGGACTAAAAGTTGGCGATAAAGTAACTGTCGCCGATGCTTTTGCGGTTGGAGAGCGCGTGGACGTGATTGGAGTGAGTAAAGGCAAGGGATTTGCGGGCGGCGTTAAGCGCTACCACTTTCACGGCATGAACGCTACGCATGGCACTTCTGATCGCAATCGCGCCCCCGGCTCGCGTGGTTCTGGCACGACGCCCGGTCGCGTCTATAAGGGCGCGCGCGGCAGCGGACACATGGGCGTGGATAGAGTCACCGCCCAGAATATAAAAGTTGTCATGGTGGACCCTGACCGCAACCTTATTGCCATTAACGGCGCAGTGCCCGGCGGCAAGGGAAGCCTCATCATGATTAAGGAATCGCGCAAGCAATAGGCGCGCAGAAAACGGAGCTGATTAATCATGAAAGTAGATGTTCTTGATATGAAAGGCAACAAGACCAGCGAAGTTGAACTGCCCGCGCAGGTCTTTGAAGCCCCAGTAAATGTGGATTTAATGCATCAGGCTTACACCCGCCAACTTTCCAATGCGCGGCTAGGAACGCACCAAACTAAAATTCGTTCCGATGTCGCCGGAGGCGGACGCAAACCCTGGAAGCAAAAAGGCACCGGACATGCCCGTCAGGGTTCGACCATTTCCGCTCAATGGGTGGGCGGCGGACGTATTCACACCCCGCACCCGCGCAGTTATGAGCAGACCATGCCCAAGAAAATGCGCCGCGCCGCGTTGCGCTCCGCTCTTTCCGCCAAAGCTGCGGAATTGGGCATTGTGGTGGTAGATGGTTTTGATTTTGCAGAACCCAAAACCCGCGTCATGTCTGAAGCCTTGAAAAATTTGGTTGGCAATGCAAGCGCGCTCGTCTTGTTGCCTGCCAAAGACCAAAATTACGACCTAGTGACGCGCTGCGCGGACAACATTGACTCTGCCAAAGTATTACTCGCCGGATATATCAACGTCCGCGACATACTTGGCTTTGAAAAAGTCATCATGCCTGTCAAAACCATTGACGCGCTGGTCGCGCATTTGGGATAAGGAGAGAGACATGACAGACTTTTACAATGTCCTCGTCCGCCCGTTGGTGACTGAAAAAACAAGTCGCCTATCCAGCGGATTGAAACAGTACGCATTTGTTGTCGCCGATAAAGCGACCCGCACAATGGTTAAAGACGCCATCGAAACCCTTTTTGACGTCACCGTTGCGCGCGTAAATATTCTCAAAGCGCCTGCAAAAACCGGACGCCGCAACAAGTCTCGTCGTTTGCTTGTTCGCCGCGCCGCTTACAAGAAGGCGATTATTACCCTCGCCGAGGGAAGCAAATCCCTTGAAATTTTTGAAGGGGTGCAATAATGGCTGTTAAAAAATATAAACCAATTACGCCCGGTATGCGCGACATGACTGGACACACCTTTGAAGAAATTACCAAAGGAAAACCGGAACGCTCGCTCATTACCATTAAGTCCAATCGCGGCGGACGCAACGCTCACGGTCGCGTGACGGTTCGTCATCGCGGGGGCGGCGCGCGCCGTTACGTTCGTATCGTAGATTTCAAACGCGAGAAGCACGGCATTCCCGCTCGGATTGCCGCTGTGGAATACGACCCCAACCGCACGGCGCGTCTGGCTTTACTCTTTTACGCGGACGGCGAAAAGCGCTATATCCTCGCTCCGTTGGACGTCAAGGTTGGCGATACGGTGATGTCCGGTCCTAGCGCGGAAATTCGCCCCGGCAATTCCCTCCCCATTAGCAATATTCCGGTTGGAACGACCATTCACAACATCGAAGTGCGCGAGGGCAAGGGCGCGCAGCTCGTTCGCACGGCTGGCGGCGCGGCGCAACTGCTCGCCAAAGAAGGCGACTTTGCTCAAATTCGTATGCCTTCCGGCGAAGTTCGTCTCATTCATCAAGTTTGCTACGCCACCATCGGTCAATTAGGCAATTTGGACCATAGCAACGTAAAGCTCGGCAAAGCTGGGCGCAAGCGTCACATGGGCATTCGCCCGGCGGTGCGTGGAACGGCAATGAGCCCCCGCGACCATCCTCATGGCGGCGGCGAAGGTCGCCAACCTGTTGGCTTGTCCAGTCCGAAGAGCCCGTGGGGTAAACCTACGCTTGGCAAAAAGACTCGCCGCAATAAAAAGACCAACCCGTATATTGTGCGCCGTCGTAGCAAGACGAGCCGCTAATTGAGAAGAGGTACGTAAATGTCACGTTCATTGAAAAAAGGTCCCTACATTGAGCCGAAACTGCTCAAACGCATTGAGACCATGAATCAAAAAAATGAAAAAAAGGTCATCCGCACATGGAGTCGCGCTTCTGTGATTTTTCCGCAGATGGTAGGACACACCATTGCCGTGCATGATGGCCGCCGCCATGTGCCGATTTACATCACAGAAAACATGGTTGGTCACCGCTTGGGCGAATTTGCCCCCACCCGCACCTTCCGCGGTCACCAAATCAAAGAGAAGGTTGCGTAAGGAGAGAGATATGCCTGATATTCAAGCAAAACTCAGCCATTTGGCTCTCTCTGCCCAAAAAGTGCGCGCCGTCATTGACCTTGTGCGCGGCAAAAACGCCAACGAAGCGCTTGAAATTTTACGCTTTGCAAAAAAACGCGCCGCTTTGCCCGTTAGCAAACTGGTCGCCTCGGCAATTTCCAATGCCGAAGAAAACTTTGGCGTCAGCAGAGATGATTTGTATATTTCCAAAATTACCGCAGACGAAGCGCCCACCCGAAAATGGAGACGCTTTGGCGCGCGAGGTCGCTTCAAACCGATTTTACGCCGCAGTTCTCATGTCACCGTCGTGTTGCGCGAACGCGGAGCGTAAGGAGAGTTTATGGGTCGCAAAGTACATCCAACTGGTTTTCGTCTCGGAATTAACCAACCGTGGGGCGGGCGCTGGTTTGCCGAAGGCAACGCCTACCGCCAGCAACTTCACCAAGACTTCGCCATTCGCTCCCTGCTTTTAGGCGGCGGCTCAAAGGGCGGCGCAGCCGCCGATGAGAAGGTGCGTCAACTTCGCAAAGAAATGCCTGAATCTATCCAGAGCGGCAAAGCGGGCGTTTCTCGCGTGGACGTGGAACGCACACCCGGCAAAGTTCGCATTGCCATTCACACCGCCAAGCCCGGCATCCTTATTGGGCGCAAAGGCGAAGGCGTAAAGAAAATTCGCCAAGCGCTGGAAACTCTGGTGGGCAAGAAGATAGACCTTGACATCAAGGAAATTTCTTCGCCAGATACAGACTCTATGCTGGTAGCCAAGAACATTGCCGACCAACTGGAACGCCGAATTGCCTACCGCCGCGCCATGAAACGCGCCATTCAACAAGCGCTAAAACAGGGCGCCGAAGGAATTAAAATTTTAGTTGGCGGGCGTTTAGGCGGCGCGGAAATGTCCCGCGATGTTTGGCTGCGCGAGGGGCGCGTGCCGCTGCAAACCTTGCGCGCTAACTTAGATTTCGCCACCACCGAGGCGCTTACGACCTATGGGCAAATCGGCATCAAAGTTTGGATTTACAAAGGCGAAGTTAAACAAGAAGCGGAAGAAAAAGTTGAATCAACGGAAGGCGTGTACGTCAGCGAGTAATCGCGGCGCGCCCAATAAGAGGTATGTGATATGTTGATGCCAAAACGTATAAAGTGGCGCAAGCAGATGCGCGGACGCATGACAGGCAAAGCCCTGCGCGGCGCGGAAATCTCCTTTGGAGATTACGGTCTGCAAGCGTTGGAACCGGGCTGGATTACCGCCCGCCAAATTGAAGCGGCTCGCCGCACCATTGTGCGCGGGATGAAACGCCGCGGCAAAGTCTGGATTCGCATCTTCCCCGCGAAGCCGTACACTCACCGCCCGCCAGAAACCCGCATGGGTTCTGGTAAAGGCAACGTGGAATACTACGTTGCCCCCGTCAAACCCGGACGCATTATGTTCGAGGTCAGCGGGTTGGCGGAAGAGATTGCCTTGGAGGCGCTGCGCAGCGCCATGTACAAATTCTCCATCAAGACCAAAGTGGTCAAGCGCATTGAAGAAGGAGAATAAAAGATGAAGCAAATGAAAGTAGCAGACGTTCGTAAAATGGCGGTGGAAGAAATCCGCACAAAAATTTCGGACTCGCGCGAGGAACTCATGAAGTTGCGTTTTCAACAGGTGAGCGGTCAATTGGTGGATACTAGCCGCGTGCGCGCCTTGCGCCGCGATGTTGCCCGTATGCAAACCGTCCTGCGCGAAGCCGAACGCGCTGCCGTAGGAGGCGCTCAATGAACAATCGTCGTCGCTTAATAGGCGTAGTTACGAGCAACAAAATGACCAAAACCGTTGTGGTTGAAATTACCCGCAAATTCCGCCATCCTTTGTATCAAAAGGTTGTGTTTTCCAGTATGCGCGTAAAAGCCCACGATGAAATTGGCTGCCAAATGGGCGATGAGGTGCAAATCATCGAAACGCGCCCGCTTTCGCGCGATAAACGTTGGGCGGTGGAAACTGTTCTCAAACGTGAAACGCGCACGGCAGACCAAGGCGTAGGAGAATAAAGCCATGATTCAACAAGAATCCCGTTTGAAAGTGGCGGATAACACCGGCGCGCGCGAACTGCTCGTCATTCATGTGATGGGCGGCTCCAAGCGCAAATACGGCTCGATAGGCGATGTTGTCGTCGCCACCGTCAAAGCCGCCGCGCCGCAAGGCTCGGTGAAAAAAAGCGAAGTGGTCAAAGCTGTGATTGTGCGCTGCACAAAAGAATGGCGCCGCGAAGACGGCTCGCACATCCGCTTTGACGACAATGCCGCCGTCATCTTGGACGCAGACGGCGAAAACCCGAAAGGCACGCGCATTTTTGGACCCGTCGCGCGCGAATTGCGCGACAAGGGCTACATGAAAATTGTGTCGCTTGCCCCGGAAGTGCTGTAGGAGCAAAGCATGAAAGTAAAGATTCGAAAAGGCGATACAGTAGAAATCATCAGCGGCAAGCTGGAAGACAAAGGCAAGCGCGGCGAAGTGATTAACGTGTTTACCGATGCGCGCCGCGTGGTCGTGCAGGGCGTCAACATCCGCATTAAACATCAAAAGCAGGTTCAAACGCAGGCAGGGCGCAATGTCAACCCGGGCAGAATTGAATTTGAAGGACCGATTGACATTTCCAACGTCATGTTGGTTTGCCCCAAGTGCAACGAAGCCACCCGCATTGGGGTGCAGCGTGACGAGGCTGGCGCTCATCGCGTCTGCAAGAGCTGCGAAGCCGCGATAGACTAGGCGACGGAGTATTTATATGAACAGAATGCAAGAACTCTATATCAACGAAGTAGCGCCAGCCTTGTTTAAATCGTTTGGCTTCAAAAATGTGACGCAAGTGCCGCGCATCGAAAAAATCGTCATCAACATTGGTCTTGGCGAAGCGATGGACAACCCCAAAGCGCTGGAAGCCGCCACCGCCGATTTGACGCAAATTGCCGGGCAAAAGCCCGTTCAAACCAAAGCGCGCAAAAGCATTGCCAACTTCAAACTGCGCGAAGGTCGTCTCATTGGCGCAAAAGTGACCTTGCGCGGCGCGCGCATGTGGGCTTTCATAGACCGCTTATTCAACATTGCGCTTCCGCGCGTGCGCGATTTTCGCGGCGTATCGGCAAACGCTTTTGACGGGCGCGGCAATTACACGCTTGGACTGAAAGACCAACTGGTCTTTCCTGAAATTGAATACGACAAAATAGATAAACTGCGCGGCATGGAAGTCACCATCGTCACCACTGCGACCAATGACGAACACGCGCGCGCCTTATTGAAACTGCTCGGTATGCCGTTTAGCGGCAGCAAAAAGGAAGCGTAACTTATGGCAAAGAAATGTATGCAATACCGCGAGCTGCGCCGCAGACACGCTGTTCAGGTGCGGAACCGCTGCCAACGCTGCGGACGTCCGCGCGGGTACATCCGCCGCTTTGGGTTGTGCCGCATTTGCTTCCGTGAACTCGCGTTGACGGGCAAAATCCCCGGCGTTATCAAAGCGTCGTGGTAGGAGGTCGGTCATGTCTTTTAATGATCCCATTGCTGATATGTTAACCCGCATTCGCAACGCTGTGCTTGCAGGACACGCGCAGACTGCGATGCCAAATTCCAAAATCAAAATCGAAATTGCCAAGATTCTCAAAGAAGAAGGCTTTCTCGAAAACTATGAAGTAGTTGACGGCGAGCGCGAAGGTCAAAAAGCGCTGCGCGTAAAAATCAAGTATGTGGGCGAACGCCGCGAACGGCGCGCTGTCCTCTCTGGTTTGGAACGCGTCAGCACGCCCGGTCGCCGCATCTACACCAAAAAGACCGACATTCCCTGGGTGCTTTCTGGAATTGGCGTAGCCATCCTCTCCACCCCCAAGGGTGTGATGACCGGCGCGCGCGCCCGCCAATTGGGCGTGGGCGGCGAAATCATCTGCAAAGTCTGGTAGGAGGTTTACTGTGTCTAGAATTGGTCGTTTGCCAGTAGATATTCCCGGCGGCGTGCAGGTGGATGTGAATGGCGTGGATGTCCGCGTGAAGGGTCCGAAAGGCGAATTAAAGCGCGCCTTCTCGCCTTTGATTGGCATCAAAATGGATAACAATCAAATTCACGTCACCCGCAATTCCGACCTTCCCGCCGAGCGCGCCTTACATGGCGCAACCCGCGCGCTCATCGCCAACATGGTGCATGGCGTTAGCAAGGGATTTGAGGTTGTCCTTGAAGTGGAAGGCGTGGGCTACCGCGCCGAACTGGAAGGCAAAAACCTTGCCCTGTTTGTTGGATACTCTCACCCGGTGAAGATGGAACCCCCCGCCGGTATCTCATTTGAAACTGACGCGAAGACTCGCCAAATTAAGGTGCTAGGCTTCGATAAAGAATTGGTTGGACAGGTTGCCGCGAACATTCGTAACGTGCGCCCGCCGGAGCCGTATCACGGCAAGGGCTTGCGCTACTTGGGCGAACGCATTCGCCGCAAAGCTGGTAAAGCCGGAAAAGGAGCCAAGTAAGCCATGGCGAATAAATCTCGTTCTCTCGCTCGTGAACGCCGCCATACGCGCGTTCGCAAGACCGTCTTTGGCGCGTCTGACCGCCCGCGTTTGAATGTATTCAAGAGCCTTTCAGGAATCTACGCTCAAATTATAGACGACATGGAAGGCAACACGCTGGTCTCCGCCTCCACCGTTGATAAAGAACTGCGCGAGAAAATTAAAGGCATGAAGAAAACCGAACAGGCGAAAGCAATTGGCAAAGCGGTCGCTGAGCGCGCTATTTCCAAAGGCATTTCCACAGTCGTCTTTGACCGCGGCGGCTTTCGCTACGTTGGGCGCGTTAAAGCGCTTGCAGACGGCGCGCGCGAAGGCGGCTTGCAGTTCTAAAGGCATGGAGAAATTATGGCAGAAAAGCAAAATAACGTAAAACAACAACGACACCAGCAGTTTGAAGCCCCATCCGATGGTTTTGAAGAGCGCGTCATTGAAATTGCCCGCGTTGCCAAAGTCGTCAAAGGCGGGCGTCGCTTTCAATTTCGCGTGACTGTTGTCGTTGGAGATAAAAAAGGCAACGTAGGGATGGGCGTTGGAAAAGCCAACGCCGTGCCGGACGCAATGCGTAAAGCTTCTGAGCGCGCCCGTAAAGATGTGCGCGAAATGAATCTTTTCAACACCACCATCCCGCATGAATCTTTGGGTACTGTGGCGGGCGCAAAAGTCTTCCTTAAACCCGCCTCGGCGGGAACCGGCGTTATCGCCGCAGGCGGCGTCCGCGCCGTTTTGGAAGTGGCTGGCGTGCGCGACATTCTCACCAAATCTATGGGCAGCGCCAACGTGCTGAACGTTGTTATGGCGACCTTTGGCGCGCTGGATGGCTTACGCTCCCCGGCGGTAGAAGCGGCTCGACGCGGCAAACGCGCCGAAGAGTTAATGCCCTTCTGGGAACGGAGGAAGAAACATGCCTAAGAAAGCAGCCAACAGCAAGACCGTGCGCGTTACTTGGGTGAAGAGCGATATTGGTTTTACCAAAGACCAAAAAGCCACCATCAAAGCGCTGGGCTTACGCCGTTTACATCAAACCATTGAGCATAAGGATACGCCCGCCTTGCGCGGCATGATTACCAAAGTCATCCACATGCTTAAGATTGAAGAGTAGGTTACGATGACGAAGTTACATGAACTTGTACCCAATCCAGGGTCAAAGAAAAATCGCAAACGCGTTGGGCGCGGCATCTCGGCGGGGCAGGGCAAGACCGCCGGACGCGGCACAAAAGGCGCGGGCGCGCGTTCTGGCACGGGCGGTCACATTTACCGTCAAGGCGGCAATTTGCCGTTCTTCCGCCGCCTGCCATTCTTGCGCGGCGAAGGTTTTACTCCGCCCAATCAAGTTGAATACAATGAAGTCAATTTAGACCAGCTTGCTCAGGCGTTCAAAGCCAACGCGGACGTGACCCCCGAAACCCTTGAACAGGCGAAATTGTTGCGCGACTTACGAAATCCCGTCGCCTTATTAGGACGCGGAGAATTAAGCGTTGCCTTGAAGGTTCGCGTACACCGCATTAGCGCCGGCGCCAAAGCCAAAATTGAAAAGGCTGGCGGCTCTGTGGAATTGATTGCTTCATAAAGGATTATTTGCATGAAGACCACCTTTTCAGGCTGGCGTTACCTCTGGAAATCTGAAGATATTCGCCGCAAGCTGTTAATAACGCTTGGCATTTTAGCGTTATACCGCATTGCGGCGAACGTCCCCGCGCCGGGCGTAAATTTTGCGGTTCTGGCTCAGTTTAGACAAGCAGCCACAGGCAGCGGCGGATTCTTAGACTTTTTAGATTTGCTCTCTGGCGGCACGGTATCTAACTTCTCGCTGCTTTCTATGGGCGTGTATCCGTACATTACCGCGCAAATTATTTTACAATTACTCATTCCCATTATCCCCGCGTTGCAGCGCCGCATGGAAGAAGACCCCAGAGAAGCGCGCCGTTGGCAGGAAAAGTGGACGTACTATCTGGCTGTTCCTATGGCGGCTCTCTCCGCTATTGGGCAGATTAATATCTTCAACTCGCTTTCCGTGCAAGCCTCCGGGCAAAGCATTTTGCCGTTTGGCTTTACCGCCGATTTGTGGCTCAATTCGCTGACCGTTCTCTTGGCGATGACGGCTGGCACTATGTTTGCCATTTGGCTGGGCGAACTGATTTCCGAATATGGGATTCGGGGTCAGGGACTTTCGCTTATCATCTTTGCAGGCATTGTGGCGCGTATGCCCGCAAACCTTGCTTCCTTACTCTCAGACCGCGAGACAGCGCTGTTTATGTTGCTCTTCACGCTCATCATCATCATCTTGACCGTGTTTGCGATTGTCTATGTGCAGCAGGGACGCCGCAACGTGCCGGTGATGTACCCCGGACGGCGGATGGGCAATCGCATGTCTATGCCTGTTAAGGGAACGCTCCCGTTGATGGTCAATTTGGCGGGTATGATTCCGCTCATCTTTGCCAGCGCCATTTTGCAGTTCCCCGCCATTCTCGCCAGTTATTTTACGCAGAACGAAAACGCGGGCGTGGCGAGTTTCTTCACCGGCGTGCAGAACTTTTTTGGCGGCACAGGCACAAACAACTGGGGTTACTGGACAATGTATTTTCTGATGGTTGTGGTCTTTACCTTCTTCTACACCTCTGTTTTGTTTGACCAACAAAATTATGGCGACAACTTGAAGAAGGTCGGCGCAACGGTTCCCGGCGTTCACACGGGCGCTCCGACACAGAAATACCTTAGCACAGTGCAACGCCGCATTACCTTGCCCGGCGCGCTGTTTCTAGGCTTGGTAGCTATTATGCCCTTCCTGCTGGGGTTGCTTTTAGGCGCGTTCAATATTGCCGCCAGCGCTCAAACAGGGCTTTTCCTTGTATCCTCTTCGGGCTTACTCATTGTGGTCGGCGTAGTGCGCGACACGTTTATGAACATTGACGCAGAATTAAAACTGCATGGCTATCAGGACTCTCTGCTCGTAAGGTAAAAAGGAGAAACTTCTCTCATGGCGACATTCATTGTTTTGCTCGGACCTCCCGGAGTAGGGAAGGGAACGCAAGCCAAAATATTGTCAGAAGAGTTACGCCTTGCTCATATTTCTTCGGGCGATTTATTCCGAGAAAACTTGAACAACCAGACAGAACTAGGTAAGCTTGCCAAAACATTTATGAATAAAGGCGAACTAGTTCCAGATGATGTGACAATTGCCATGATTCGAGAGCGATTAAAACGCCCCGACTGCGCCGCAGGCGCCATTTTAGACGGTTTTCCGCGCACGCCCGCTCAAGCCGAAGCCTTGTTTGCCTTGTTGAAAGAATTTGACAGCAAAGTGAGCGCTACGCCTTATATCACCGGCGAAGAGAGCGTTTTGATTGAGCGCATCAGCGGACGCTGGAGCTGTCGGGCGCAGGGACACATCTACAACGAGAAAACCAACCCGCCCAAACAGAGCGGCGTTTGCGATGTGGACGGCTCTGAACTTTATCAACGAGACGACGACAAAGCGGCGACAGTTTCAAAACGGATTCATGTTTATTTTGAACAGACTCTGCCGCTCGTAGAATATTACCGCGCCAAGGGCGCGTTGATAGAAGTGAACGGAATGCAGTCTGTGGAGCAAGTGACCAAAGAACTGCTATCCGCCTTAAAAAATAAATAGTCACAGAGCGCAAACGCTCTGACGAAAGCTGGAACGATTTATGAGTTGGCAACGCCAGATTAACTTAAAAAGCCCTGAACAAATTAAAATCATGCGAGAAGCAGGGCATATCAACGCAAGCGTGCTGGCGAAGACCAAAGAGCTTTTACAACCGGGCGTGACGACCGCCGACCTCAACGCGGCTGCTGAGGAAACGCTGAAGTCATTTGGTTGCGTATCGCCTTTCAAAGGCTATTCACAACCGCCTTATCCTGCCTCCATCACTGTCTGCATCAACGATGAAATGGTGCATGGCATTCCACATCCTAAACGCAAGTTGAAGGCAGGCGATATTGTCTCGGTGGACTGCGGAACAATTTACGAGGGCTTTGTCGCGGATTCGGCGTACACCGCCGGAGTGGGGGAGATTTCTCCCGAAGCGCAGAACCTGCTCGACGTCACCGAAGGCGCGTTGTTTGCCGGAATCGCCCAAGCGCGAAAAGGCAATCACACCGGCGATATTTCGGCGGCGATACAAAATTATGTCAAAAGTCGCGGACTGTATGTGACCCGAGAATATACCGGGCATGGAGTCGGACGAAAAATGCACGAAGGTCCTCAGATTCCTAATGTGGGCAAGCCGGGCGTGGGTTTATTGCTCAAACCGGGTTTGACCATTGCGCTGGAACCGATGGTGCTGATTGGGACGCACGAAACGCGCGTCCTGCCGGATAAGTGGACGGTAGTCTCTGCGGATGGTTCTTTAACGGCGCATTTTGAACATAGCGTTGCCGTTACCGAAGGAGAACCTCTCATCCTGACTGTTCTGTGAACCTCGCAGACGCCGTATAAAAAAGATAGACGAATTGCGTGAGCGCAAGTATAATTGCGTCTTTGGCTGTCAAAGAAACACCAGTAAGTAAGGAGATAGTAATTATGAAAGTTTCACCTTCCATTCGCAAGCGTTGCTCCAAGTGCCGCGTGATTCGGCGCAAGGGCATTGTATATATTATTTGCGAAAATCCAAAACATAAACAGAGACAGGGTTAGTGTGGTGACCTATGGCGAGAATTGAAGGTATTGACCTGCCCCGTAATAAACGGGTTGAAATTGGGCTGACCTACCTTTATGGTATTGGTCTTACGCGTTCTCATGAGATTTTGGCGAACACCAAAATTAATCCTGACACGCGCATCAAGGACTTAAGCGAGGCGGAGGTTTCCGCTATTCGTGAATATGTTTCTAAAAATTACAAGGTGGAAGGCGACTTGCGCCGCGAAGTGCAACTCAACATCAAGCGCCTCATCGAAATTGGCTCGTATCGCGGCTTGCGTCACCGCCGCAACCTGCCCGTGCGCGGTCAGCGCACAAAAACCAACGCCCGCACGCGCAAAGGCACAAAGAAAACTGTCGCCGGGCGCGGTCGTCGCAAGGGCGCCAAGAAATAATCTGTCCGAAAGGTTAAAGAAATATGGCTCAAAGCGTTCGTTCTACCCGTCGCGCCGCCGGCGCGAAAAAAGGGAAGCGCACCTTATCCTCCGGACAGGTGCATATCTTCGCTTCGTTCAACAATACCATCGTAACCGTAACCGACACTCAAGGCAATACGCTTTCTTGGGGTTCGGCGGGTTCGGCGGGTTTCAAAGGCTCTCGTAAGAGCACTCCCTTCGCCGCGCGCCTTGCCGCCGAGCAGGCGCTTAAAGCCGCTCAGCAAATGGGCTTGCAGGAAGTGGATTTATTCGTCAAAGGACCTGGACCCGGGCGCGAGAACGCCATTCGCGCCGTGCAGGCGATGGGCTTGAAAGTGCGTTCCATTTCGGATATTACGCCGGTGCCGCATAACGGCTGCCGCCCTCCGAAACGACGTCGCGTGTAATCAGGTTGAGGTAGTTATTTATGTCAAAATCATTAAATGCAGTTTGTAAACTTTGCCGCCGCGAAGGCGAAAAACTTTATCTAAAAGGCGAGCGTTGCTTCACCGCTAAATGCTCCTTTGAACGCCGCGATTACGCCCCCGGTCAACATGGACGTAACGCCGGACGCAGCAAGGGCATGGGCACGGGGCGCGCCTCCGACTTTGCGCGACAGTTGCGCGCCAAACAAAAAGCGCGCCGCGTCTATGGCGTTTTGGAACGCCAGTTCCGCCGCTATTATGATACCGCCATTACCCGCCGTGGGTTAACCGGCTTGAACTTGCTCCAAATTCTTGAGTCCAGATTGGACAACGTTGTCTTTCGTCTTGGATTTGCATCCAGCCGCTCTCAAGCGCGCTTGCTGGTGACGCACGGTCACTTTACCGTTAATGGTCGGCGCACCGATGTGCCTTCCATGTTGCTCAGCGCTGGCGATGTGATTACCGTGCGCGAAGGCTCTGGCAAATTGACCTACTTCAAGGGCTTGAATGAGTACGCCGAAAAGCGCACGACTCCCGCTTGGCTCAGCCGCGACATCAGCGCGATGACTGGCAGCGTTGCTCGTATGCCGGAACGCGCCGAGATTGACGGAACGCTCGACGAGCAACTTATCGTCGAATACTACTCCAGACGCTAACTCTCCAGCGCATTGAGCTGGGGCATTTGCCCCAGCCAATGTTTTAGATTAAGGGAAAGGTGAACTGTGACCAGTATCACGAACATGGTTATGCCCAAAATTGAGCGTGAAGCAGAAGCGCGTAATTATGGCAAATTCATCATCAGCCCCCTAGAAGGCGGCTATGGCGTCACTTTGGGCAATGCCCTGCGCCGCGTCCTGCTTTCTTCACTGGAGGGTACTGCAATTACCTCGGTGCGCGTGGCGGACGTCTTGCACGAATTTAGCGACATTCCCGGCGTGCGCGAAGATGTGATTCAAGTGATGATGCAAATCAAACAGATTCGCATCAAAATGGACGGCGTGGATAGCGCGCGAATGCACCTTGAAGTGCGCGGCGAAGGCACGGTGACCGCAGCGGATATTGTGGCTCCGGCGGAAATCGAAATTATCAACCCGGACTTGTATTTGTTTACAGTGGATAACCCCAAGACCAAACTCGATATTGAATTTATGGTAGAGCGCGGACGCGGGTATTCCCCATCGAATGAACGCTCCGGGCATTTACCCATTGGCGAACTGCCGGTGGACGCAATTTACAGCCCCGTTAAACGAGTCAATTGGGAAGTAGCTTCTGCCCGCGTTGGGCAAAGCACCAATTACGATAAGTTAATTTTAGAAATTTGGACAGACGGCGCAATTTCACCCGAACGCGCGTTGAGCTCTTCCGCCCGCCTTCTCATTGACCACCTGCGCTATGTCGCCGGTATCAACGAAGAAATGCTGGCGGTGGCGGTGGAACGCGAATCGACGGGCAGCCGTTTGAGCAGCGAACTGGCGGAAACGCCAGTGGAAGCCCTAGACCTTTCTGTGCGCGTCTTCAATTCCTTAAAGCGCACGGGCATTACCACTGTAGGCGATGTTCTCGATTTGCTTGAAAAAGGCGAGAACGCGGTCATGTCCATCCGCAACTTTGGCGAAAAGAGCTTAGACGAGCTCCGCGAAAAGATGCAGGAAAAGGGCTTTATGAAATCTTCATCATCTTCGGAGAGTTAGAGATGCGACATTTAGTAGCAGGTTACCGATTAGGACGCACCAAAGGCGCGCGCATTGCGTTGCGGCGCAACTTAATCAAACAGTTGTTTACGCACGAGCGTATTCAAACCACCAAAGCCAAAGCCGCCGCTATTCGCGGCGAGGCGGAACAATTAATTACGCTGGCGCGCAACAGCGCCAACGGCACAGCCGAACAAAAGGTCAATGCGCGCCGTTTAGCCGCTTCCAAATTGGGCGACAATCAACTCATCAAACGTTTGTTTGACGACATTGCGCCGCGCTTTGCCACGCGCCCCGGCGGTTATACTCGCGTGATGAAATTAGGACCCCGACTTGGCGATTCAGCCGAGATGGTTGTCCTTGAACTTGTGGAAGAGTAAGAGACAGTAATCAGTCAACAGCGATTGGTCATCAGTAAGTAGAAAAAACTGATGACTGAAAACTGGTCGCTGAAAATGGCACGTTACCAAACTATCCTTGCGTATGACGGCTCTGGCTTTCAGGGAAGTCAGAGACAGACCCGCGCGCGAACCGTTCAAGGCGAATTTGAACGAGCCTTGCGCTCCTTAGGCTGGACAGACCGCGCTATTTTGCTTTCGGGCAGGACGGACGCAGGCGTTCACGCTAGCGGACAAATGGCGGCGTTTGAATTTGACTGGTCGCATTCAACAGATGAGTTGATGCGGGCGCTTAACGCAAAACTACCGCCTGACCTTGCGGTTCGCAGCCTGTCTCTTGCGCCGCCCGGTTTTCATCCGCGTTTTGACGCGACCTCGCGCAAGTATCGCTATCGGCTTTTCTGCGATTCCGTTCCCGACCCGTTGCGCGAACGATACTTATGGCGGGTTCATCCCTGCGTGGATGAAGACGCATTCATGCGCTCCGCCAGTCTTTTTCTTGGCAGGCATGATTTCTCCGCCTTTGGCTCTGCCACTACGCCGAGCGGCTCGACTACCCGGACGGTGAAAGAGTCGGAGTGGAAGAAAATGCCAGACGGCGAGTGGCAATTTGAAATCAGAGCGGACGCGTTTTTATTCCGCATGGTGAGGCGTTTGGTTTTTGCCCAAGTTCATTTTGGGCAGGGGCGTTCTTCTTTGGAAGAACTGCGGCGCGCGCTCGATTTGCAAGGAAAGTTCCCTAGCGGGTTGGCTCCCGCGCATGGGCTGACTTTGGTACAAGTGACATATTGAATAATGAAATGGAGTGACGAAAGTGCAACAGAAAACATACTATCCGAAAGCGGCTGAAATTCAGCGTGACTGGGTTTTGGTCAACGCTGAGGGGCAAACCCTGGGGCGTTTGGCTGCGCGCATCGCTCATCTTTTGCTTGGAAAACACAAGCCTACTTTTACACCCGGCGTGGAAATGGGCGATTTTGTGGTGGTGACGAATGCCGAGCGCGTCACTGTGACCGGCACAAAAACCAGCAGCAAATTGACTAGCAAAATTTATTACGGACATTCAGGCTACCCCGGCGGCTTGAAAAGCATTTCCCTGCGCGACCAGTTGGCAACCTACCCAGACCGCGCCTTGCGTGACGCCGTGTGGGGCATGTTGCCGCACAACCGCATGGGGCGCGCCGTGTTGAAGCGCTTGAAAATCTACGCGGGTCCCGAACACCCGCATACGGTGCAAGCCCCCAAAGTTTTGGAATAAAGAGGTAAGAGAATATGGCTCAATATTACGAAGGCATTGGCAGACGCAAAGAGAGTATTGCCCGCGTGCGTCTTGTAAGCGGGAGCGGCAAGTTTACGGTAAACGAAAAAGAAGCCGCCGCTTTCTTCCCGCGCATGGGCGACTTGCAAGACATGATGCGCCCTTTCAGCGTGGTGGGTCAAGACGCCGCTCAGTATGACGTAACGGTCATGGTGAACGGCGGCGGCGTGAGCGGGCAGGCGGAATCTGTTCGTTTGGGCATTGCCCGCGCTTTGCAACTCATTGACGCGAGCTGGACTTCCGCGCTCCGCAAGAAGGGCTTGCTCACCCGCGATGCCCGCATTAAGGAACGCAAGAAACCCGGTCTTAAGAAAGCCCGCAAGGCGCCGACTTACACCAAACGCTAATTTTTTAACGCTGGCTGTCGCGCTTCCGCGCAGTTTTTTCTATTGTTTTCAAACGTAATGCGTGACAAACGTCCCGCGTTACGTTTTGCTTTAAGGATGTTCAAATGGATTTTTCTCTTATCGCCTCCGCTTTTGACGTGATGAAGATTGCTCCGCCCGCCCGATTGACTCTGCTGGACGCGCAGACTCTCTCCGCCGCGCATATCTTTCCCGCGCCGCCCGATATTCCCGCCCTGCTGTATGGATTCGACTCCGCCGAATTATTCTTGCGGGTGAAAAAAATCTTGCTCGCCGTTTACCCCAAAGAACACGAAGTCAGTATCGTTGTAGATTTAAAGTTGAAGGTTGAACGTTTGGACAGCCTCCAACCTTCATCCTTCAACCCGCAACCTTCAACCCTCTTATACCTTCCGCCGCTGGGGGCGGGGACGTCTTTTGAATCTTTTGCGGAAATTGTCGCCCACCTGCGCGCGCCGGACGGCTGCCCATGGGATAGGGAGCAGACTCATCAAAGCTTGCGCGCGCATTTGTTGGAAGAGACTTACGAAACGCTTGCGGGCATGGATGAAAACGACCCCGACTCGATGCGCGAGGAATTCGGCGACTTGCTCTTGCAGATTTTTCTGAACGCGCAAATTGGTTCTGAAAGCGGCGCGTTTACGCTGACGCAAGTGGTGAAGCACATCTACGACAAAATTATTCGCCGCCACCCGCACGTCTTTGGCGATGTGAAAGTAGAGGGCGTGGACGGCGTGCTGCAAAATTGGGAAAAGTTAAAGGAAAAAGAAAGACAAAAGAAGAAAGCGGATAAAGGCATGTTAGACGGCGTGCCAGCCGCTCTGCCTGCCCTCATTCAGGCGCAGGAATACCAAGACCGCGCCGCCCGCGTGGGCTTTGATTGGAATGAAATTGACGACGTGTTGGAAAAAATCCGCGAGGAGATTGAAGAAGTTAAGGACGCAAAAAATGAGCAGGAAGTCGCCGCCGAGTTGGGTGACCTGTTCTTCGTGCTGGTAAACCTTGCCCGCTGGAAAAAAGTGGACGCCGAGTCCGCGCTGCGCGGGACAAATCTCAAATTCAAAAAACGCTTTGGCTATGTGGAGCAAGCGGTAAAAAAATTGGGGCGCAGCCTTTCGGATATGACTCTGGCGGAGATGGATGAGTTTTGGAATGAGGCAAAGCGGCTGGGGCTGTGAATCTTTTTCTGGGCTCATTGAGAATCGACGTGATTAAAACCTTTTAGACACGGATTTTATGGATTACGCGGTCTTTTAGAGAAAATCCGCGCGTATCCGTCAAATCCGCGCAATCCGTGAACCGAGTCACGGCAACTCCCAGAGAGCCTTTTCCCGCCTTGCGCCAAACATCCGCCGCGCAGGTATAATGGATAAAAATCTATGCGGGAAGAAGCCATGCCATGACCGATGTCGCGCAATTTTTTTATGAAAAGACCTCCGCGATTTCAAAAATCTCGGAGGTCTTTGTTAAGTTGTTTGCGCCTCTGCTTTCGCCTGTTTTTGCCATTTGAAAACCTGCCTGACGCCGAACCCCAGCAATATCAAGCCCAATGCCAGCCCGCCGAAGTTGGCGAGAAAATCGCTGACCGTTTCCCATTGGCTGCCGAAGGCGTATCCCAGCCCGCCGTAGAGCAAAACCCAAACGGTTTCGCCCGCGATGTCGTAGAGCAGAAAACGCGAGAACTTAAATCCGCTGCCGCCCGCAATGAGATTGGTAGGGATGGCAATGGCAGTTGCCAGCCAGCGGGTGAGGAAGACCGCCAGCCCGCCTTGTCGGTTAAAGGAGGCAAGCGCGCCGCGCCACGCGGCGGAATTTGAGAAGCGGCGAGCAAGCCAATCTTTGGCAAAATATCCAATGGCGTAGCTGAGCGCGTCTCCCAGGGATGCGCCCGCTAACCCCAGCGCGGCGGCGTGTAGCCAGTTTAGCAAGCCCTGTTGGCTGAACGCTCCCGCCGCAATTACCACAGCGGAAGCGCCAACGGGCAGACCCAGCGCGCCGAGCAACAAAATGAGCGCGACCAAAGGCGCACCGTAGTTAATCATTTGGGTGAGGAGAAAGTCGCTCATGGGGCGTCGGGCGTTTCCCTCTGCGCTTGCAGAGATAAAACGGCGGCTTGCGCGCGTTCCAGCATTGCGCCTTCCTGTTGCGGGTAAAACTCGTCATTGAGTTCTTTCAAACTTTTTTTGCAGTTTTCCCATTCTGAAATGCCGAGCTCTTCAAATAACCGTTCGGGCGGAACTTGGTAGGCGCGCGCAACGTAAGGCACGGTCATCCAATCGCGGATGAGGCTTACGTCCGTTTGAACTTCGGGCGGCGGTTTTCCAAATGGACCTTCGCCGCGCATTCGCATGGCGGAGCGCAGAGCGCGCAACCCAAAAAAAAGCGCCAGCGCCGCGCCCAGCGCAATCAAAATAAAAGCCCAAACTTTTTGCTGCCTTGTCATAACACATTCCTATCAGCCGACCAGCCGACCAGCCGACTAGCGACTACCCGACTAGCCGACTACCCGACTAATCCCTCCACTCCAATTCAAAATCTCCAATGTGAACGGTGTCATCTTCTTGTACGCCCGCCTTTCGCAGCGCTTCATCAATGCCGAGGCGTTCCATCAACTTTTGGAAGCGGCGCAACGAACCGTCATGCTCCCAGTAGGTCATCTTGGCGGAACGCTCAATAGAAACGCCCGTAATGCGCCATTCATTTTCGCCTTCGCGGATAATTTCAAATTGACTTGGGTCCACTTCGGGCATATAGACGGGCAGAGTATTGTTCAACTCTTCGGCGGGAATTTCTGAAAGCATTTGATGCGCCGCGATTAATACGTCCCGCGTGTTTGTGCGCGTCATGGCGGAGATGGTGAGCAGGTCTATTTTTTTCTTCTTAAAACTTGCCTTAACGGCTTTCAGTTTTTCTTGCGCGTCTGGCTGGTCTATTTTGTTCAAGACTACAATTTGCGGCTTCTTGCCGAGTTTGGGGTCAAAGAGCGAGAGCTCGTTGTTAATTTGAGTAAAGTCCGCCAGCGGGTCTTCGGAGAGTCCGTCCAGCATGTGAATCAAAACCCGCGTGCGTTGAATGTGACGCAGAAAATCATGTCCCAGCCCGGCGCCTTCCGCCGCGCCTTCGATGAGACCGGGAATATCCGCCAGCACGACGGTAACGTCTTCGTCAATATTTGCCACGCCAAGATTCGGCTCTAAGGTGGTAAAGGGATAATCTCCAATTTTGGGTTTGGCGTTGGTCAGCGCGGAAAGCAGGGTGGACTTGCCCGCATTGGGCAGCCCAATGATGCCAATATCGGCGATGAGTTTGAGTTCCAGACGCAGCCATTTTTCTTCAAACGGCTCGCCTTTTTCGGCGGTGCGCGGCGCTTGATTGCGCGCAGTAGCAAAGTGTTGATTGCCCAACCCGCCGCGCCCGCCCTTGCAGACAAGCAGACGTTGCCCTGCTGCGGTTAAATCTCCGAGCAGGTCGCCGCTTTTGGCGTCGTAGAGGATGGTTCCCGGTGGAACAAAGATGACGCGGTCTTTGCCGCCGCGTCCGGTCATTTGCGCGCCGCCGCCGTTTTTGCCATCCTCTGCGGGGAATTTTTCATTTTCTCGAAAGGCGGAAAGCGTGTTGAGCGTGGGCTTGACTTCAAAAATAACATCGCCGCCTTTGCCGCCGTCCCCGCCATCGGGACCGCCGAGCGGCACAAATTTTTCGCGGCGAAAGTGCATCATGCCATCGCCGCCCTTGCCGGAGCGCACATAAATGGTAACTTGGTCTGTGAACATCATAAAAAGCCTGCTTCTGCTAGTCTTATCGTTTGCTAGTCTTAAAATGGGATATTTATCGTTTTTGATTATAGTCGGTTGAGGCGAAAAAAGAAGGCTTTGAGCGCAATGCTCAAAGCCTTCTTTTGACATGCGCGTTTTTTTATTGGGCGAGTTTCCACGCGGCGGGCAAGGTCAGCGCGGCGGCGATAATTTTAATGGCGTCTCCGAGCAGGAAGGGCAGCAAGCCCAGCTCTATGGCTTGGGTTAGGCTGCCGAGCGTTAGCGCTAGCCATAGGATTCCGCAGAGGTAGATGAGCGCTGTGCCAACGAGAAAAGGCAAGACCGAAGTAGAGACGCGGCGTTCTAATCCGCGTTCGGCTAATTTTCCGGTGGCGTAGGCGGCGAGGATGAATCCAATTAAATATCCGCCGGTTGCGCCAAAGAGGATGGACATGCCGCGCGCGCCGCCCGCAAAGAAGGGCAAGCCCAGCGCGCCTTCGGCGAGGTAGAGCGCCAGCGCGGCGGCGCCGCGTTTGCCGCCCAGCGCCGCGCCCGTTAGTAAAACGCCAAAGGTTTGCGCGGTGATTGGCACGGGCGTGAACGGTAGTGAAATTTTAATTTGCGCCAGCGCGGCGACAAATAATGAGCCGATGAAAACGAGCAGAATGTCCCGCGTCCATGCGGAGGCGCGCGGGGCGTAACGGAGCGAAAGCGATGGGGCAAGCGTGGTCATTAGAATCTCCTTGAATTTTTTGGTTACAACACCAAGTTTGAGAAAAGGTCTTGCCTTATTCCCCAATGATTTTTATTAACACGCGCTTTTTGCGCCGCCCGTCAAATTCGCCGTAGAAGATTTGCTCCCACGTTCCAAAATCTAGTTGTCCGTTGGTTACCGCCACCACAACTTCGCGCCCCATCACTTGGCGCTTCATGTGTGCGTCCGCGTTATCTTCGCCGGTGTCATTATGACGATACCCGCTGACGGGTTCGTGCGGGGCGAGTTTTTCCAGCCATTTTTCATAATCCGCGTGCAAGCCGCTCTCGTCATCGTTGATGAAGACCGAAGCGGTGATGTGCATGGCGTTCACCAAACACAAGCCTTCTTTAATTTCGCTTTCGCGCAGCGCGTTTTCCACTTGTGGGGTGATGTTGGTAAACCCGCGCCGCGTGGGTAAATGAAAGAATAATTCTTTGCGATAGGATTTCATTTCTAAAACTCGTCAAACCATTCTTCGTCTAGCGGCTGCCATTCATCGCTTTGATGGGCGCGTTCCTTCCAGTTTTCTTTGCCGCTCCAAGATTCAATTTGAAGTTCATAGACGGCGGTGGCGCGTAGTTCCTTGTCGGTAATTTCGCGGAATTCTTTGCCCGCCGTCATCGTTGGAAAATATTTTTTTATGACTCCGTACATTGCGGCGCGGGCTTCTTGCGGGTCGTCTATAACGCGCGCGGCGCCAAATACCATTACGCTGCGATATTGCAGCGAAAATTCCAGCGCAATGTTGGATGGCAGCAGCTTGCCCAGCTCGCTCGCCTCTAAACTGACCTTCGGGTTTTTCTCAATATTCGAGCGGAATCGCCCCGCAAGGTTGGAGTGAAAAATAATGCGGCGTTTTTTCTCGTCATACCAAAACGTGCTTGGCGTAACAAAGGGCTGCCCGTCTGCGGCGGTGGCAATGTGCGCCACCTTTGCCTCTTGCAAAAAGGAGCTTATCCATTCGTCTTCGCGCCGATATTCCGGCAGGCGTTGAAACGCGGTGGGTTCTTCGTTTTGATAATTTCTTGGCATGGTTTTCCTATTGATTATCTACAAGCAAATATTTATACCATTTCCAGAGGGCGTAAGCCCCCAGCAGCGCGGCAAGGGCGGAGAATAGCCAGCCGCCAAAAGAGACTTCGCCTGTCGCTTGAAGAATATAGTACGCCATTGCTGCGGCGGTTACGCCGCCCAGCAGAGTCACTTCCAGCGCCATGAGGTTGGCGAGGCTGTACGGTTTATCGGTGGGCGGAATTTGCTCCATGCGCCATTTGAACGCGGCTGCGATTTGCGGGTCTGATTCGATATAGTAATTCTTAATTTGATTCATCGCCTGCGCCGATTCGTGCCATGCCGAGCGTAGCCGCGCCAGTTGCGCCAGAGTCAGCGCGCCCAACGCGGTGAGGATGGCAAACAGCAGCGCAAATCCCAGCGAAACGCTTTGCGTTTGTTGCGTGGAAAACTGCGCGCTGAGAATTGCCGCCACCAACGAGCCGGTGGAGACAAAGTAAAACGAGATGACGCGCGAGCGGTCTTCGTTGGCTTGAAAGGCGGTGTTGGCAATGTAGCTAAATTCCGCTTGCAGCATTTGGTCACGATTCAGTTTCGGGGTGTCGCTCATGCCTGCCTCACAGAGTAAACGCCCATTCGCCGCCGCGCAGAATTGCCTCGCGCCCGCCGTCTGCGCGGATGCCGTCAATGTCCATTTCCGCCGAGCCAATCATAAAATCGGTGTGAATAAGACTCTTATTGCCGCCTTGCGCTGTAAAATCTTCATCGCTCATATTGTCCCCGCCATCCAGCGAGGTTTTGTAAGCGTTTCCAAAAGCAATATGGCAGGAGGCGTTTTCATCGAAGAGCGTGTTGTAGAAGAGAATGCCGCTCTGGCTGATGGGCGAGCTGTTCGGCACGAGCGCCACTTCTCCCAGCCGCACCGCGTTCTCATCGGTGGCAAGGTGATTGCGTAAATCTTCCTCGCCCTTTTTGGCGCTGAACTTGACCGCGCGCCCGTTTTCAAAGGTCACGCTGAATCCATCCACCAGCACGCCCTGCATGTTCAACGGGCGCGTGGCGGTGACGACTCCCTCCGCCTTGTCTTTGTGCGGCAAAGTGAAGACCTCCTCGGTGGGGATGTTCACGGTGGCGGTGATTCCGTTTTTGAAGGTTTCTTCCGCGCCGCTCCACAAGTGCTTTTCTGGCAGCCCAACGGTTAAATCCGTGCCGGGGGCTTTGTAGTGCAGGGCGCTATATCTCTTTTTGTTAAGATAATC